>ERZ808252.31-NODE-31-length-158737-cov-46.800998_pt1 | contig 158737 bp, 112 predicted proteins | sample MGYA00521242_ERZ808252 | MGnify/ENA primary metagenome ERZ808252 (study PRJEB31516, sample SAMN03275581) | gut metagenome | biome: mammalia-associated habitat; material: feces | host: Papio cynocephalus | place: Kenya | collected 2012-08-07 ...
GAATTTTCACACTGTCTTGACACAGGTCAAGAGAAAAGACCGGGACACATTATTATATTATACACAAATCTGCCATTGGAACGAAAAGGTGGCAATCTGAGCTTACTTTCAATCTTTTCGCCCCATGCCACTATTCTTTCGGCATCTTGCTGCCGCCAGTACCTTGCCATAGCCCACTATGGTTTCACCGCTGCCGTTGCAAGCTGTCCAAAACAAACAGCGACCTGGGACGAAACCTAATGACAGATTTGGGTTAAGGGGGCACTTGGAAAGAAACGTGAGATGAGAGAGGATGGGGAGAAATGCAGTTGCGATCTGGAATAAATGGCGGGTACAGGGGTGGCGCAGTATTCTACGTTTGAACACCTGTTACTAGAGAAGGGGCTGTCTGGCACGCTAGCCAGACAGCCCCTTCTCTATAATAATAGACGATATGGATGGAAACAAATTATAACGTCAGCTTCACCGTTTTCTCACCGACTTTTACCAACACGATGCCTTTGGCTGCAAACTGGATAGACGTTGTGCCAGTTAGCACTATACCACGGTAGAGCACACGTCCGCTGAGGTCGCACACTGCTACTTGGACAGGCTTGTCAACGGTTACATCAATGGTACCGCCCTTTGCTGTAACTGATGCGGCAGCGGCCACTGCCGACTCTACACCTGTAGGGAGCGACACAGCAATCTCGTTTGAAGCATTGCTGTAAATATCTGTAATTTCAGCCGACGAGTTGACTGTCTCGGCTATTGCCTTGACAGTGTAACTGTATTTCACGCTGGTTTCCGAGGCAAATGACGTATTGACATCATGGCATGTACCCTCTGTCTTGGCAACCGTCTCAATCTCGCGCAGAACATAACCGGCGGGCACTTGCTGTTTGACGTTAAAGGTACTGATAAACACTTTGTGGCTTGCCGAATACACAAGTTCAAGCGCCACGTTGTCACTGCCTTCGGTGAAATTGAGAGTGTAATCCTTGAACCCCTCTCCCAATACCACCTCATGGCTCTCGAGCACCAAGCCGCTGGCATTGACCAAGTTGACGGTAAGGGTGTCGCCCGAAGCCATTTGTCCATAGCTGCCACACGCCATATTTATGTCGGCGGTAAACATTCCCGAGTTGTTGCTCAAGTCAAGGTAGGGAGTGGTGAGCGAAGCGGACGACGTTCCAAATGGCGAGAGGGCCAGGTAGCCGCCAGCATAGGCATGGTTGACTGCATACCAGCCGGGAACACTTGTGTAGTCGTCAAGGTATTCCTGGATTTTGCCAAACTCCACCTGCTCGAGCGATCCGCTGGTGATGCCAGCAAAGTTTTCACTGAGCATGGCCACCTCGCCTGCTTCTGCCATGGTGGTGCTCCTGTACACAGTCAGTTCATAGGCATAAGCACCGGCCACAGGCTTCCAGTTGGCCGTGAACGAGTTGGATGTGGCGTTGGTGGCTTCGAGGGCAACAGGAGCATCAAGGCTCTTGACAGCCTTCACCACGCGCACCTCGTCACTGTAGTCACTCACTCCCGTACCATTTGTGGCACGCACCGCGAAGTAGTATTGCTTGCCGGCATCAAGGCCTGTAACTTTTTTAGATGTTGCGGTCACAGTATCATTGTACAGCGCATATTGCTTGCTGCCATCTGTGGCTTTGGCATACACGTCAAGGATGTAAGCCTTGGCTCCGCTGACACGCTTCCAGCTGGCTGTAAACGAAGTACCGTCGGCATTGGTAGGTTGATAGGGGTCTGGAGCAGGGAAAAACTCAGGGCTTGTCTCAACTGCAAGACTATCGATGAGCGATCCGTTGAACGTGAGGCTCGGTTCGATGGAGACCTGACTGTACGAAGAACCGCCACCGACCACGAGCTGAATGGTGTGCCACTTGTCATCGGGCACAAAGATGGTTTTAGAGGTTGAATACCCAAGCGAGAACTTAACCACAGCCCCAGCCTCAGAAAGGCTGCGATAGCGACAGGTGATACGCACCACACCGCTGTTGGCGCTCATGTTATAGCGGGCGGTCTTGAGGCTACCGCCATCACCAAGCTTAAGCATTCCGCCGGCTTCATACACATATTTTCCGCTCCAGCCACTGAGGGTCTTTGAGAGTACGCCAGAAGAGTAGGTTGAAATGTCAACATCAGCCGGGGCGCTTTCACTGCCCTCGGTAAAGGCCGAGAATCCTTCTGCAAATATCACTGTGGGGTCTGCGGCCCGCGTTAGAGCCACTGATGCAAGGGCCATAACTAAAGAAAGTAAAACTTTTCTCATCTTAAGATTTTATTTCTATTATTTTTGATTAAAAAGTTGCGCTCTAATGCACCGTAACTTGTGCAATTGGAACACATACATACACGGTAAAACATCCCAATAGCGGCAGGGGGGACTGCCAACCTAAGGCTCTGGGGAAAACTACCTATAACCACCGGTACACGCAGTTTCTCCAGCTGGCAGATGTGAATCCAACAAGGTTTCCCACAGGCTTCCGGCAGGCAATTTGGCTTCTACCGTGACAAGCCGTTTGCTGACAGGATGGACGAACTCCAGCCTTCGAGACATCAGTGAGATGCTGCCATCAAAGTTGCTGCGGCGTGCACCGTATTTTAGGTCGCCCTTGATGGGACAGCCCATCGCCGACAACTGGCAACGTATCTGGTGGTGGCGGCCCGTGAGCAGCTGGACTTCAAGCAAGCTGTACCGTTCCCCCTGCCCTATCTGGCGATAGCTGAGAACAGCCTTTTTAGCCTGCGGTACCTCATGGCTATAGGCATAGCTTTTGTTCTGCCGCTCATTGCGCAACAGCCAGTGGGTAAGGGTTCCTGCCCGTTCACGAGGGGCTCCTTGTGTGATTGCCCAATAGGTTTTGCGCACCTCGCCATTACGGAACATTTCGTTGAGACGGCTCAAGGCCTTCGATGTGCGGGCAAAAACGACAAGGCCACTCACCGGGCGGTCTAACCGATGGACAACGCCAAGAAAGACATTGCCCGGCTTGTTGTACTTTTGCCTTATGTAGCTTTTGACAATATCAGAAAGCGGAGCGTCGCCGGTCTTGTCGCCCTGGACAATCTCTCCGCTTTCCTTATATACGATAATCAGATGGTTGTCTTCGTAAAGAGGAATCATAGATTACATATTCATGCCGCCATCCACTTGGATAACCTGGCCAGAGATGTAGCTTGACATATCTGAAGCGAGGAATGTGGCACAGTTGGCAATATCGTCCACCGTACCCCCACGGCGAAGAGGAATCTTAGAAATCCATTCCTTGCGGATGTCCTCAGGAAGGGCCTGAGTCATGGCTGTGTCAATAAAGCCGGGGGCGATGGCGTTGGCGCGAATACCTTTTGGGCCCATCTCCTGCCCCACACTCTTGGCCAAAGCAATCAGGCCTGCCTTTGAAGCGGCATAGTTGCTTTGTCCGGCATTGCCATGAACGCCTACCACACTGGCCATATTGATGATAGAGCCACCGCGCTGGCGCATCATTATGGGCACACAAGCATGGATAAAGTTGAAGGCACTCTTCAGGTTGACCGCAATGACTGCATCCCACTGAGCCTCAGACATACGGAGCATCAGACCGTCTTTTGTTATGCCGGCATTGTTAACCAAAATATCAATAGAGCCAAATTCCTCTTTCACCTGCTTTACCACATTCTCAGTCTGCTCAAAATCGGCCGCGTTACTGGCATAGCCCTTGGCTTTCACGCCCTTGGCAGCAATCTCAGCCTCCGTGGCCTTTCCATTTTCATCAATGACGAGGTCGGTAAATGCAATGTTAGCACCCTCCTCGGCAAACTTTAGCGCAATCGCCTTTCCGATTCCGCGGGCAGCGCCTGTAATCAGGGCTGTCTTTCCTGTCAGTAATCCCATTGTTTTTTGTTTAAACGTTGTATTGTTGTTAGCTGTTATTATTGTAACTTTTTACACCCGGACACGCACGGATGCTCGCACCCGGATAAATGGCAAAAGATGCCAAAGGAGCCCCCTCATCTTCAATTAAGAGCGGTACACGCAGTGTTTCAAGGCGCTTGCAAGCAGTCAGAGTCAAGTAGCATACCTTTAGCACAAGGCCACAATGCACGGGCACGTCAGCGCACAAGGCTCTTACCCAATGCGCCATAGACTACCTTGGTGACAAGGGGCTTGCTGGTCTCCTCGGTCATGCCGTGTCCCAGCCGACCATAGATATAAGGCACCTCAAGCCCTTTGATACAATAGTGGGTTATGTCGGCCACCAAGTCAATGTTCTCTATATCGAACTCCCCATCTGCCTTGCCTTCCGCATACACCTTGCGAAACAGGTCAATCTCGTCCTCGTCAAAATTCTTGCGCACTTTCTCCACCATCCAAATATTCCGGAAAAACTCTGCACGCAGGTTGCCATTTCGCACCACAGTCTCCTTAATCATGTTCAGGTGCGTATAGATAAGCTCTATGATTTTGTCCTGCGGACGTGTCCGCTTGGCCGCCACCTCGTCCAAACGGTCTGACAGCCGCTCCAGTTCAGACTCAATCACCGCCGTGTACACGTCTTCTTTACTTTTAAAATAGGTATACAGCGTTCGCCGTCCCTTTCCAGAAGCCACGGCGATGTCGTTCATTGTGGTATTCTCCATCCCGTTTTTAGCGAACAGCTGGCGAGCCACATCAACTAGTTTCTGTCGGGTTTTTGATATCGACATGATTTCATCCTCCCTTTTTTAAATCACAATTGCACATCTCTTCTATCATGTGCAAAAGTAAAAAATCTATTTTAAATGTGCAAATAATTGGTCGAAAATGTATCTGCCAAGCCCGCCATGATGCCCTTTGCAAGATTTTTCTGAAAATATCGGCATAAATATTTGGCACTTCCAACAAAAAGCAATACCTTTGCACTCACAAAAAGAGCAATATCGCGGAGTGGAGCAGTTGGTAGCTCGCCAGGCTCATAACCTGGAGGTCGCATGTTCGAGTCCTGCCTCCGCAACAAAGAATGTCCATGACTATCTTGGTAGCAAGAAGTTGCGGACATTTTCGTTTATAGCGGAACCGTATTCGGACACCAGCCCAGGCTTTGTGGTTATTCAAAGATACAAAAATCAGGGTTTTCTTTTATTGTTTCGTCAAGTTATCACTCCAAACTCCGGAAGAGCCGAATTTATGGCATAACTTGGAGCGAAAAGCACACTACGCTCCAAGTTATGCCTAAAATCCATTCAGAGAACACTACTTGATAAACTCAACCTTGCTCTCATCCCTTGGCCTTGCCTCAGGAGCCTCGTCGGGATAGCCAACGGCGATAATGTAGCAAATCTCATAACCCTTAGGCAGATTGAGCTTGGCAAGATACGGCTTGCAGGCATCGCTGGTCTGAAGGAAACGGACAGGCCCTCCCAGGCAGCACGTGCCCAAGCCGAGCGACTGGGCGGCAAGCATCATATTCTCACCCATCAGGCCGGCATCCACCTGCGATGCTCCATTCTGCGTAGCCACCACAATGATGTTCGGCGCATTGCGGTACATGTTCTTAAAGTTCGGGGCGCGCTTCACTTGCTCCGGGTTCTCTTTCTTGAATATCTCCGTTGTGCCCTTGATAAAGTCTTGGTTCTCCACCACCCTTACAGCCCAAGGTTGCCTGTTCATACCGTTGGGTGCATTGATGCCACACTTGGCGATAAGCGCCAGCTTCTCATGCTCCACAGGCTTGTCAAGATACTTGCGGATAGAACGGCGAGACATGATAGTCTGAATCACCTCGTTGTTCATCTGACAGCATGACTTCACTTCTTCCTTCTTCTGGCAGCAAGACTGTGCCTGACTGAGCGATGGCAGTAGCAGCATGCCGCAGACCATCCATAATTTAAAATTCATCATGTTCAATTCTCCTTATATTATAGTAACATTGGTTTCTGAAACATGACTCACTGGTTCCCCAAGAGCTTTTACTTGCAAATTTAAAACTTATTGGTGATGTTTACAAGCACTGCGCCTTTCTTTTAAACATTTTTACAGAGAGTGCTGCCATCTGTTTCAGACGAGCACACAACATCATGCGTCAAGTTTTCAGCAATAGCCATCAGTTTGCCTTGCTGCCAAGACCGAGCGAGGCAGATGGGCTGAAGACCGAACTTTTCCTCGCCGGAAGAAGAGTTTTTCAAAGTTTATGCCTAATTTTGCACTTGCTTCAAGAATCCGCCAACGAGAACTATTCATACAATACAAAAAACATATAAGGCTTATGAGACATTATTTAGTTCAGGTATCGTTTTTGGCCATACTGGCAGTACCGTCAGCAGTTACAGCCCGGCAATTGCTGCCAACAAAGCAACAAAGTACAAACAGCACGCGCGACTTTCTCGCTTCCTCGCTCCGCCCAGACTTCCGTCTCGCAAAGGCCCCGGCTTGGCGCCCTACCCATGAGGCCGAATATGAATTCGAGGACAATGAATGGTCGTTTGTCGCCGACTACAACTATTCCTACGACACGTCTGGCAACACACTGAGCAAGGAAGTGTCATCGCCGTGGGCGAAGTCTAGAGTGGACTATACGTACGACACTGACGGCAATGTCACGCAACAACTGACATCATTCTACGACGAGGAAAGCGGCAAGATGCTGCCCTACCAGCGCATAGACATGACCTACGACAGGACAACAGCCACCGTCACCGGCAAGCAGACATGGCTGCATGATGGGGAAGCGTGGTACCAGGACTTCGACAACGTTGACAACAATTTCAAGTATGACATAGAGCGCGATACAACAGGCAATGTGGTGAGCGTCACAAAGTCGGTTGTCGACCCTTATGACACAGAGAGCGGCTACAAGACTATAGAGCGCCAGTCGTTCAGCTATGACAAGGCGACAGGGCTCCCCATCGCTTATGAGCTGTACGAGGCGAGCGACGAAAGTTTCACGCTTGCACTCACCGAGCAGTGGAAGAACATGAAATGGGAAAAGTTCAACGGCCAGCTTGTCGACTTTTTCGGGCCGTCGTGGTTCTCTGCCGACAACTTTCTGAAATCAGCCGACAACGGCACATCACACATCCTTGCCCAGCAGTTGGACAAGGGCGGCTTTATGACTAAGCTCACCGACACCGACCATCCCGAACAGGCCACCATCATCGCCATCGAGTATGACGCCAATGACGGCAACGGCAGCTACAAGTACTACAACAACTATTACAAGAATGCTGACGGCAAAGAGCCTACCGATGCCGATCTCTGCACCAGTTCTGCGGAGATATACAAATTTGACAGCCATGGCAACCTCACCCTTTATGAGGGTTGGGGCAACCTCAACGACTATGGCGAGGTGTTGCTTCAAGAGGGCACCAGAAACGAGTACACATACGGAGGCCCCAACGGCGAGCTGACACAGACCGTTACATCTGAGTTTGCCTATGGTGATACCGACTATGCGCTAACAAAGAAAGTGACAGCCGACAAGTTTGCCAACGTGGCAACATCCATCAGCGGGGTGCAGCCTTCAGCCGATGCGCCCGGCAGCGTGTACAACTTGCAGGGCAAGGGCGTTGGCAACAGCTTGCAAGGGTTGCCCCACGGCATCTATATTATCAAGAGAAACGGAAAGTACGTTAAGGTGTCGAAATAAACTTAGCTGGGCCGCCTCCGCGATGGAGAACGGCCCAGTTTGTCTTTATGAAAAAACGTGACCTTTCAAAATCATGTGCAAGACGGAAGAGCAGGAGGAGAGGTTCTATGTTTATAGGAATATTAATATTATTGTAACATTATACTGTTTTTTTTCAGTTAATTTTGCTGCCGAAAACAACAGACGGGATAGAATCCCAGTATTATTAACTAATTTTTATAAGGTATGCAAAAAAGATTGTTTTTATTCATTGCTTTGCTGGCATTTGTCGTGTCAGCGACAATGGCACAGATTACAACTTCTGGCGTTAGTGGCCTTGTAACCGCTAACGGTGAAAAAGTAATCGGTGCGACAGTTACAGCGACCCATTTGCCTACGGGGGCTGTTTACCGTTCGGTTACCAACGCTGCAGGTCGTTTCACCATTCAAGGTATGCGCGCTGGCGGCCCCTACAAAGTTGAGATTTATTATATTGGCTACAAGCCAAAAGAAATCGAGAATGTGACACTGAAGCTTGGAGAAATGGCAGACCTCTCCTCTCAACTTGAGGAAGACGCACAGGTTTTGGGTGATGTTGTGGTAAAAGGAAAGCTCGGACTGAACGCAAGCAAGACGGGAGCCGCGGCCAGCTACAGTGCTGAAGACATTGCCAAAATGCCTTCTATCAATCACAGTATTGGTGATATTACTCGTTTGAATCCGTTTGTGAGCGTTTCTGACAAGGGTGCCATGTCATTTGCCGGCATCAACAACCGTTACAACAGTTTCCAGGTTGATGGCGCTGTCAACAACGATGTGTTTGGTCTTACCGACAATGGTCAGAACGGAGGTCAGGCTGGTGCTCAGCCTATCTCTACCGAGACCATCGAGCAGTTGCAGGTAAGTATCGCTCCTTTTGATGTCCGTCAGTCTGGATTCACCGGCGGCTCTATCAATGCGATTACGAAGTCTGGTACCAACGAGTTCCATGGCTCGGTATATGGCAACTGGCTGAACAAGGATCTGATTGGTTCCAAATACACCTTGAAAAATGGCAAGGACAGCCAGAAGTACAATGACCAGACAGACTATCGCTATGGTGTAACTCTTGGCGGTCCCATCATCAAGAACAAGTTGTTCTTCTTTGCCAACTATGAGAAGTCTAACCAGGAGTATACTAACAATTACGGTTACGGCTCTGCTGCCTCGAAGTTGGGTGAAGAGGGCTTTAAAGTTGCTGACGAGGTTCTTTCAATCTTGAAAGACAAGGGTTACCCGGAAACTTCTTACAACAACCCGAAGAACTACACGAAGAGTGACAAGGCCGGTATCAAGCTCGACTGGAACATCAACGACAAGCACAAGGCCACCTTTGGATGGCGCATGGTAAATGGCAAGCAGCTGAACAAGAACAGCACTGCAGCTTACCTCAATGCCTCCAACTACCAGTATGACTTCATCTCCAAGGCGAACACTTTCACCGCAGAGTTGAACAGCAATTTCAACGAGAAGATGAACAACCAGTTCCAGGCTTCTTATGTACGTGTCAGGGACCATCGTGAGCCTTATGGAATTGCCCCTATGATTGAGATTAGCAATGTGGGCGATGGCACTCTATCGCTCGGCACGGAGCGTTCTTCTACTGCCAACGGCCTTGACCAGGATGTTGCCTCGTTTACAGATAATTTCAACCTGTATCTTGGCAACCACACGTTGACTTTCGGTACACATGGAGAGTATTACAAGTTCAGGAATCTCTTTATCCAGGACAACTACGGAAGTTACTACTTCGACAATTTTGATGATTTCAAAATGTTTGCAAATGGTCAGACCACCGCGGCAAGCACAGACAAGGATGGCAAAACCACTTATTACAACACATTGAAACGCTACCGTTATGGCACCGCCAATGTCAGCGTCACCGGCGACCCACGCTGGGCTGCCGAGTTTGCAGCAGGACAGATTGGCTTCTATGCCCAGGACAAGTTCAATGTCACCAGGAACCTGGAGCTTACCTATGGCTTGCGCATGGATATCCCTCTGTTCTTCGACACGCCTACAGAGAATAAGGACTTCAACGCTTCCTCTGCCAAGCAAGGATGGAATGTTGTGACCAACCACAAGTTGAGCAGCACACCTCTGTGGTCTCCGCGCGTAGGTTTCCGCTGGAATGTCGAGAAGGAGCATGACGTGGTGCTTCGTGGTGGTGCAGGCATCTTCACGGGCCGTATTCCATTCGTTTGGTTGAGCAACAATTTCAGCAACACCGGCATACAGACATCAGTGTATGATGTCAAAGCCTCATCCGGGATGGAGGAAGGCAAGCAGAATGCTGGCAACCTTTCCAATGTAGCCTTGATTACTGACCCTTACAAGCAGAACGAAAACACAGACAAGCTGAAAGCAAGTGGCACTCAGACGGTCAATGTCTTCTCCGATGATTTCAAGTTTACTCAGAACTTGCGCCTTGACCTCGCATTGGATTTCACATTGGCAGGCATAGACTTTACCCTTGAGGGTGTGTATTCCAAGAACTTGAACGACATCTACTATAAGGATCTGACACGCGTTGCCGCCGGCAAGACTGTTGGACAGGCATACGAGAGCCTGTCATTCGACAACCGCCCCATGTTTAAGAAAATTACCGATGCCTCTGACCCAAATTTGTCTAAGTTCAGGAATATTTATATGCTGGATAACACAAGCAAGGGGTATAGCTACAACCTGTCCTTGTCAGCAGCCAAGCATTTCGACTTTGGCTTGGACCTGGCTGCATCTTACACCTACTCACGCTCAAAGTCTGTAAACTGCGGTACATCTTCTGTGGCACAGTCTAACTTCAACTACAACTATACATATCAGAATCCTAATGACCCCGAGCTTGGCTTCACCGCCTTCAACATTCCTCACCAGATCAAGGTTTCCGCTTTCTATCACAAGGATTACGCAAAGCATTGGAACACTACGGTCGGACTTATTTACACTGGAAACTCAGGCTCGCCATATAGCATCTATTACGATGGCGACCTGAACGGCGACGGGTCTTCTGACAATGACTTGCTTTTCATCCCGACAGACGCCCAGATTGACAAGATGCAGTTTTTGGCTACCAAGAACTATACTGCAGAGCAACAGAGGGAAAACCTAAAGGCATGGATTGCCGGTGACAGCTATTTGAGCAAGCACCGTGGCGAATACTACCAGCGTTATGCTGACAACGAGCCGTTCGAGAGTCACTTCGACTTCCACCTTGCACAGACCTATAAGTTCAAGGTCGGCTCGCAGGTTCATTCCGTAGAGCTGTCGTTCGATGTCCTGAACATCGGCAACATGCTCAACAAGAAATGGGGCCGCTACACATCTACAGGTTCTGCCTTATATTATTCTCCTGTCACATACAAGGGCGAAGGTACATTCCAGTTCTTGCATTCCGGCGACTATGACATGCGCTCATACAGCGACTACTACAGCCGCTGGCGCGGACAGATTGGCTTGAAGTACACTTTCTAAAAAAGATATCCAAAATTAAGGGGGCATGCTTTCCTACAGGGGGGTGGCATGTCCTCTTTTTGTTTTAACCCAAATCGGTCATTAGATTTCGTCCCAGGTTGCTGTTGGTTTCGTGCAGCTTGCCCACGCAAGTGTTGAAGGCATGGCGGGCTATGGCGAAACACTTACGGCAGCAAGATGCCGGAAGAAACAGTGACAAGGGGCGGAAAGAGGGAAAACTTCTCACTTTTTTGCCTATTTCGGTCTGATGGCCGATTTGGGTTTAACCCAAATCGGCCATCAGACTTCGTACCGGGTTGCCGTTTGTCGCGGACAGCCTGTTGCCGACAGTTCACGTTGCGGGGCGGGAACGCCGCGTACAGACAGACAGGCGAAACCGGATAAAGGCCAAACGGCCTTATTTCCGGCTTCGCCTGTCTGTCTGTACGCCTGCTTACTTGATGGTCACAGTGGCGCGGCGGTTGTAAGAAACGGGAGACAGGGTGTTCACGCCGCCAGCGGCAACAACCTCGATGCAATCGCGGCCAACCCCCATCTTCACCAGTTCGCCAGCCACAACGTCAGCGCGCCTCTGGCTCAGAGCCTTGTTGAACCTGGCGCTGCCTGTCTTGCTGTCAGCATAGCCGGTCACAACAATCTTGCTGCCGCTGGCCTTGGCCACCTCTGCGAGCTCTCTCACGTTCTGAAGGTCCTTTCTGGAGGCAATCTTGGACTTGCCGATGTGGAAGAACACCGAGACAGGGGCGGCGACAACCTCTTTGACAGTCTTGCTCTCGGTCTCGCCGGGCTTGCTGGCCAGCATGTCTTTCAGGCGGCTGTTCTCCGACTGCGCATCGGCGAGCTGGGCGTTGAGCGCATCAATCTGCCCCTGCGAAAGGGCGCGGAGCGTCTCCACATCGGGTGTCTTCTTAAACCTGGCCCTACCCAGATTATAGGTGACACCGATTTCAAGTGAAAGGTTCAGGTCGTTGTTCTTCAGCCTTTTCAAGCCGCTGCGGTCTACGTTGGTCGCTGTCCAGCCACTGAATCCGGGGTCAAAGGCGTTGTAGGCAAGTTCAAGGTTGAGGGAGAGCTTGTCTGTCAGGCGGAAGGTGTTGAGAACACCAGCGCCGACATTCATTGCATACTTGTTGTATGACATGTTACGCGCCACGCCAAAACCCAGATAGGGGACAAAATTCCACACACGGCGCTCATTGTAACCGCAGAAGATGTTACTCAGGTTAAAGAGCACATCCTCATTGAGGTTCCAGTATTTGCTGGCATTCTCACTCTTGTCACCAAAAGCCACGGTGCGTCCCCAGATGCCGGCGAACTTGGTGCGCAGCCCGAGGCCGGGAGTGAACCACTTGCCAAGGGCGGCAGAAAAGCCCAAGTTGGTGCGCTGACCATCAAGCAGACCTACATGCGCGTTGTCCGAAGCCCAGGTCTCGTCACTGTGAAAACTTGTTCCGACAAGATTGGCCTGGACAAACCAATTGCTCCAGAACGAGCTTGTTGCCACACTGTACTTGTCCTCGGGCACTGTGTTCTCGCTGTCCTGAGCCATGCCGGCCACAGACGCGCTGGCCAGGGCCAACGCCACAAATAACTTTCTCATACCATTTTTATTACTAAAATACAATAATTGCAAAATGAGGAAGCCTGTGCCACTGGCTGCAACAGCTCATCCCATCAGCGCCTCTATGTCGCGCTGCGGCAAGATGTAGATAATCTTGCGGCCATTGGGCGTGTAGTTTACATTCTCACAGGCAAACAGCTGGTTGACCACACTTTCCATCTCCTCATTGGAGAGCAGCTGCCCTTCGGGGATGGCCGCGCTGGTGGCCAGGCTAAGGGCAAGCGAGCGGTGCACCTCGTCTGCCGATGCGCAGCCATGCTCCGACACTTCGCCCACCATTGAGGTGACCAACCGCACCGGGTCGAGACCGTCGATGCCAGTTGGCACGCCGTTGACAGCATAGCTATACTGCCCCAGGTCGGACAGTTCGAAGCCAAGGGCGGCCAGTTCGGGCAGCACCCGCTCAAGCAGCACACTGTCCGAGGGGGAGAAGCGCACCACGTCGGGAAAGAGGACACGCTGCGTCTCCAGCGGGCGGGCGCGGTCAAGATAACGCTCATAGCGGATACGGATGTCGGCGCGGCGCTGGTCAATGATCATCAGTCCCGACTTGACCGCCGTCATGATATAGCGGCCCTTGTACTGATAGTGCGTGGGCGACTTCTCCTCGACAGCCGTCTCAGCATGTCCCCAGTCCTTGCCGCCAGGCTGCTCGTCAAACAGCTGCTGCTCGGGAGCGGGCTCACGCCCGCCCTCTGTTTCATAGAGTTTCTGCCAGCCCTCGGGAACTTTGGCCGCTCCCCCACCCTGCGGCTGGCGGAACGGATTATAGGTGGGGTTGAAGGCGGCCGAAGGCGCCTCCACCTGTCTGAGCGGGTCGGGCACAGGGATATCCGGCTTGCCCTCGGTATCGAAATCGATAGCAGTCACCTCGCAGAAATTGCCAATGGCATCTTTCACCGCAGCGGTCAGAATCTGCCAGATGGCCTGTTCGTTCTCAAACTTTATCTCCGTCTTTGTGGGGTGGATGTTCACATCGATGTCAGCCGGGTTCACATCAAAATAGATAAAGTATGGCACCTGCATTCCCACGGGCACCAAGCGCTCAAACGCGTTCATCACCGCCTTGTGGAAATAGGCATGCTTCATGAAGCGGCCGTTGGCAAAGAAATAGGTGTGGGCGCCGCGCTTGCGTGCCGACTCTGGCTTGCCCACAAACCCGCTGATCTTGCAGAGGGAAGTCTCCACCTCCACTGGGAGCAGGTCTTGGCTGATACGCTTGCCGAAAAGGTCGACAATGCGCTGGCGCAGCGACCCCGGGCGCAGGTTCATCAGTTCGGAGTCGTTGCTGTGGAGCGTGAAGCCGATGCCGGGATAAACAAGGACTATACGTTCAAGGGCTGCAATGATGTTGTTCAGCTCCGTGGCGTTGGTTTTCAGAAATTTCCTGCGCGCAGGGACATTGTAAAACAGGTTCTCCACCAGGAAGTTACTTCCAATGGGGCATGACACAGGCTCCTGACCCGCGATTCTCGACCCTGCGATGGTGAGCATCGTACCCACCTCGCTGTCAGCCGTGCGGCTTCGCACCTCCACCTGGGCCACGGCAGCGATAGAGGCCAGGGCCTCGCCGCGGAAGCCCATCGTCGTGAGATTGAACAAGTCGTCGGCCACCGTTATCTTCGACGTGGCATGGCGCTCGAAAGCCATGCGGGCATCCGTCTCGGACATACCCTTTCCGTTGTCAACCACACGGATTGCCGTGCGCCCGGCATCGGTCACGAGCACATGGATGGCAGACGCTCCGGCGTCAATGGCATTTTCAACAAGCTCCTTGATGACCGATGCCGGACGCTGGATCACTTCGCCAGCGGCTATCTGGTTGGCCACCGAATCGGGCAGCAAATGAATAATGTCACTCATGGGCAATCGCGTTTTCGTCTGACAATGGCACCAGCGGCGGCGTTGCCGCACCGGTCCCGTGCAGATGCTGCACCGGGGCTTCCTTGCGCTTCACCACCTTAAGTTCGGTGCCGGCCTTCTTCCCGCGCCAGTTAAAGATGTCGTCCTTGTCGAGCGGCCGCACATAGTCAAACCATGCATAGCTGGGCAGGAACTTCTTGTCGGGCGGTATCTGTGTCATGGGATAGAGCGTGCCGTCAGCCTTTGGCATCCATATCTTCTTCATCTTCCGGTTTTCAAAGAACACCCTCAGCTTGGCGGTCTCCGTGTAGTTCAAGCCTACCAGCGTGCTGTCACTGTCGTCAGTGGGATAATAGACAATCTGCACATTGTCGTCAGCCTGGGACTCCCGGATTTCACCCTTGTCAAAAAAGGCTTGCATCTCCCTGGAGGATATCTGGTTGAAATGCACGGAGTCGCTCAGCTGTTCCACCGAGAGAGCCTGCCCGATGACATGGGCGCGGCTGATTGTGGAGTCCTTGAGGTAAACCTTGATTACCTCACCGAGCAACTGCTGGCTGCCAGTCCAGGCAATGGGGTCACGGAACATCGCCATGCACGAGTCCTTGGTGTTGTAAACCAGCGAGTCGCACACCGCCTGCACATCCACCCTGTAAGCACGCATCCTGTTGTAGGCATGGACCTCGCGGTAAGCGGAGTCGGTGTTGATGTTGTAGGTGTAAATCTTGAATGTGTCCGCATGCATATAGAGCGAGTCGCGCTGGGAGAAGTCAACGAAGCGTGCGTGCCTGGTGGCCAAGGCAAATCCCGTGTTCTCGTTGTACCAGCAGTAGTCACAGGTCAGCTCGTTTCTGTTGACACTGTCCACATAAACCACGTTGCGGAAAGCCTCGCTCGTGCCTTTCTTGGCATTGTGGTACACGCTGTCACCCACCATCGTCTTTCCCTGGTTGCGCATCACCGAGCGTCCGAAAAGCCTTGACTGCTCGGTCGAGGTGTTGTAGTAGCCGTCGTCGGTATGGATACGGCTGTCACCCGAGACAATGTCGGACGGGCCGACAGTTTGGGCCCATGACGTGGCTGTATTATAGAACAAGGTGTCCGAGGTAAGGTGGAACCTCTTGTCCTTCAGGTCAACATGGTAATAGAATTTAGCCTGCCTGGTCTCTGTGGAATACTCCCCCCAGTCCGACTTGAGCACGCTGCCTCTGTCCACCATCCTTCCTCCGTCAAAGAAATAGCCGATGCCATACATTCTGTCGTAGTTCAGGCTGTCGGTGTAGAGTGTAGTCCTGCGGTGCTTGAGCACCACGTTCTGGCGTGCCTCCGCCATCTGGTCACCACCGTCATAATAGGCATAGTCGCTGAACAGCGAGAGGGTGTCACCCTGGTACATCTTCACGTGCCCGAACGCTTCGAACGAGTTGGTCATTTCATAGAAATGGGCGCTGTCGCAATAAAGTTCCGCACCATTGTGGCGGAAATGCACCTTTCCGTTGAGTATCTGCGCCTCGGGGTTGACATACTGGTCGTAGTGGAGCCTGTCGGCATGCACCAGATACACCCAGTCAGCCTTGTCCGCGGTGCGGGCCGGCCTTTTATGCTGCCGCCGCTGCGACTGTGCCACACAAAGTCCAAACAGGCATAGAATCACAATGAAGAAGATTCTATGCCCGCCCGGTTCTTTTTTCAAGCGATTATTGACATACATCACTTAATCCATCCTTGATATTCGAAATTGCAGTTCTTGTAACGGTCGTTCACCCATACATAGGTTGTCTTTATTTTCCCAACCACCCATTGGTGCAACCGCTCCGCGCGGCGTTTCTCCAGCACAATGTTCTTCAGCTCCTGAAAGTCTTCCGTCACTGTGGCCCGGTGGCCTTGCACCCTGTTTTTCAGCTTGACAATGGCACACACTGTCTTGCCCCGGGCTGTGGTCATCTCAAAGGGAGCCGATATTCCGCCCACCATCAGCGTGTCTACCACGCGCGCCACATCCGAAGGCAGGTCTTGCATCTTGAACCGCGAGGTGCGCCCCTCTTCCGTGACATTCACCATCAAGCCGTGGTTGTTGCGCGTATCCTTGTCGTCAGAGATGACAGAGGCCCCCTCCTCAAACGAAAACTTGCCGCTCACGATGTCGCCCTTGATAGAGTCAAGCCTCAGCAGCGACTGCTGGATTGCTTCATCGCTCACCTTGGGTTTGAGCAGGATGTGGCGCACCTTCACCTTGTCGCCCTTCTTGTCAATCAGCTGAATGATGTGATAGCCAAACTCCGACTCCACAATCTTCGAGACTTTCTTTGGGTCAGTGAGGTTGAAAGCCACATTGGCAAAGGCCGGGTCAAGCAGCCCCCGCCCCATGTAGTCAAGTTCGCCCCCACGCCGTGCCGACTCCGGGTCTTCGGAATAAAGTCGCGCCAGGGTGGAAAACGAGGTTGCGCCCTTGTTGATACGGTCGGTGAAATCGCGCAGCTCGCCCTTCACCCGGTTTATCTCATCCTGCCCGACGCGCGGGGTCTGCGTAAGGATTTGCACCTCCACCTCTGTGGGCACAAAGGGCACACTGTCCTGGGGCATGTCCTTGAAATAGCGGCGCACCTCGGCAGGAAGCACCGTGACATCCTCAACCAGCCTCTTCTTCATCTCCTGCACGCGCATCATGTTGCCGATAACCTCGCGCAGCTCGTCACGCATCTGACTGATACTTTGCTTTTTGTACTCTTCCAGCTTCTCCCGGGAGCCGCTCGCCTGAATCCAATAGTTCAAACGGTCTTCCACCTGCTGGCTGATGTCTGCCTCTGTCACCTCCACGCTGTCAATGTCAGCCTGGTTGAGAAACAGCTTCTGCACGGCCAGCTGCTCGGGTATCATACAATCGGGGTCGCCGCTCCAGCGCACCCCTTCCTGGAGAGCCTGCATACGCGCGGTCTCCACGTCAGACCTCAGAATGGGCTCGTCGCCCACCACCCAGATGACCTCGTCTACCACGCTCCTGCTGTCAATGGTGTCTCCGGCTGCCTGCCGGGCCGAGGTTTCGGGGCTGGCACAGACCAGCATTGCCGCGGCCAGCGCACAGGTTTGAAAAACACGTGTCATGTTCATCCAATCAATTTCACTCAATCATTCAATGTTTGTTGACCGTCTTCAGCACTTCCCGGTTGACTGTCACTGCATACTTGCGACGCAAGGCAGCCACCCAGTCTTTCTCAAGGGCATCCTGGTAGTCTGCTGTCACCAAGCCCTTGACATCGGTATAGTCTTCGGGCCTTTTCTTGAGCAGCTTGCCATAAACAGCGTCAATGGGATAGTCCTTGAGTGCCTGTACCACGGTGTCCTTCTTGAAAATCTCCCGGTCTATCAGCGCGTTGTCACCCTTCTTGAAGATACCCTTTTCCACACGGATGCGGATAACGGAGTCGTTGTTGAAAGTGGTGCGGAGCGCCTCGGCCCACTTGTCAAACGGCAGGTGCTTCACACAGTCCCTCACAGCCTTCACGTCACCCTGCGTCTTCACATGGTAAGCCATGCCCTTGAAGCGCGGTTCGCTCCAGTCGTATTTTTTCCTGTTCTTCCTGAAGAAAGCCTCAAGTCCCTTCTCGTCCTTGGCAGCCTTGTCCCATACCATCCTGTTGCTAATTTCATAGAGCAGCAGTCCGTCATGATACTCCTTAAAAAGGTATTTCATCTCGCTGTCCACATTGGCCAGCGAGTCGGCGCGCTGTTCAAGGATGCCCTCCTTGGTCAGCTTGCCGCCCGACGCTTTCACCTGGGCGTCGAGCTTGCGCGTCACAATCTGGTCGCGAATGTTGCGCTGTTCGATAAAGCGCATGATGTTAGCCCTGAGCGAGTCATAGGGCTCCAGTTGCTTCCGCTCCTTCATCAGCACGATATGGTAGCCCGCGGCCGACAGGAAGGGTTCGCTCATCTGCCCGGGTTTCAGCGCGTAGGCATGCTCCTCAAACTCCTTGAGCGTCTGGTTGGGTCCCACCCAGGGCAGCAGCCCGCCGTTCTGCGCCGTCGAGGGGTCCTGCGACAGGCGCTTGGCCATGCCGGCGAAGTCTGCACCGGCTTTCAGCGCCGCATAGATAGAGTCAATGCGCACCTTGGCTGCCGCGCGCTGCGCATCGGTGGCTTTCTGCCCTACAAAAAGGAAGATGTGCGCCGGGTGAATCAGCCCCTTGTCACCGATGCTCTTCTTGGTGTTGTCGTAAATGGCGTGAGCCTCGCGCTCCACCTCCGCATCGGTGACCATTGTCGGACGCACCTGCTGGTCGCGATACTGGGCAAACTCCTGCTTGAACGAGCGGAGCGTGTCCATCCTCGCATCCAATGCGGCAGCCACCTTGAGCTTGTAATTGACAAACAGGTCGACATACTCGTCTACCGTTTTCTTGTCAATCACTCCCTCGGAGTTGTTTTTGTTGTAGGAATACTCGAATTCCGACCTTGGAACGTCAACGCCATTGACTGTCATCACCACGGGGTCGCTCGCCCCCTGTGCCACGGCAGCCGTTGTCCCGGCCAGAAGAAACAGGGTTGTTATCAATGCTTTCATATAGAAGTTCAGTCGTTTGGTCTTGAATAGTTAGGAGCCTCACTGGTGATGGAGATGTCGTGCGGATGGCTTTCCATCACGCCGGCATTGGTAATGCGGGTGAACTTGGCGTTGTGCAGCCGCTCGATGTCAGGCGCTCCGCAATAGCCCATGCCCGACCGCAGGCCGCCCACCAGCTGGTAGATGACCTCCTGCACGGTTCCCTTGTAAGGCACGCGCCCGGCGATACCCTCGGGCACAAGTTTCTTCACGTCCTTTGTATCGCCCTGGAAATAGCGGTCTTTCGAGCCGTTCTTCTGCTCCATGGCCTCCAGAGAGCCCATGCCCCGGTAGCTCTTGAACTTTCGCCCGTTGAAGATAATGGTCTCGCCCGGACTTTCCTCCGTCCCGGCCACCAGCGAGCCGATCATCACCGAGCTGCCGCCGGCAGCCAGGGCCTTGACCACATCGCCCGAGTAGCGCAGGCCTCCGTCGGCAATCAGGGGCACGCCGGTGCCTTGGAGCGCGCTGTAAACGTCGTAGACAGCGGTCAGCTGGGGCACGCCGACGCCGGCCACCACCCGGGTGGTGCAGATAGACCCCGGGCCTATGCCCACCTTTACGGCATCGGCGCCGTTGTCGGCCAGCATCCTGGCTGCGGCGCCAGTGGCCACATTGCCCACCACGATGTCGACGGTGGGGAACGAGGCCTTGGCCTCAACCAGCTTCTCGATGACCGACTTGGAATGGCCGTGGGCCGTGTCAATCACGACAGCGTCGGCCCCGGCGTCTACAAGTGCCTGCATCCGCTGGAGCGTGTCGGCCGTGACCCCCACACCGGCAGCCACGCGCAGCCGGCCCTTGTCATCCTTGCAAGCCATGGGCTTGTCTTTGGCCTTGGTGATATCCTTATAGGTAATCAGTCCCACCAAATGGTTGTCCTTGTCAACGACAGGCAGTTTCTCTATCTTGTTCTCCTGCAGAATCTGCGCCGCGGCGGCCAGGTCGGTCTGCTGGTGTGTTGTCACCAGGTTCTCCTTTGACATCACATCGTCCACACGCTTGTCAAGGTGGCGTTCGAAGCGCAAATCGCGGTTGGTCACAATGCCCACAAGGTGGTTGTCCTCGTCGACAACGGGAATGCCGCCAATGTGATACTCAGCCATCATGTCAAGCGCGTCTTTCACCGTGGATCCGCGGCGGATGGTCACGGGGTCGTAAATCATTCCGTTTTCGGCCCGCTTAACGATGGCCACCTGCCGCGCCTGGTCCTCGATGGTCATGTTTTTGTGAATGACACCGATGCCGCCCTCGCGCGCTATGGCAATGGCCATCTGCGACTCGGTCACAGTGTCCATGGCAGCGGTCACAAAAGGGATGTTCAGTGCGATATTGCGTGAGAATTTTGTTTTTAGCCCGACCGTTTTCGGAAGCACCTCGGAATAAGCGGGAATCAACAGGACATCGTCGAACGTCAAGCCGTCCATCACAATTTTATCTGCAATAAAAGAAGACATAAATAGATCGTTTAAACTTTATTGCGTGCAAATTTAGCAAAAAAAAACCACAAAAGGGCCGGTCTACGGCTTTTTATCGCCGAATTAGTACGTTTTAACGCCCTCTCCGGCCAATTCCGCAACCTCTTTCAGCCAGCGGTTCTTCCGCCTCCAGCCGGCCTGTTCAGTTGGCCATTTCGCTGATAAACTTGATGCGCACCAGACGGATCTCGTCCTCGGTGTAGTCCTCGCCCAAGGTCTCGATGGCCGTCTCCAAGTCATCGGTCTCCGAGTCTTGGAAATAGGCATAGATATCGTCAATGTGGTCCTCATCCATCACCTCGTCTAGGAAATAGTCAATGTTCAGCTTGGTGCCCGAGTAGACAATGGCCTCCACTTCGTCGAGCAGTTCGTCAAAGTCTATGCCCTTGGCTGTGGCTATGTCGTCAAGCGCCACCTGGCGGTCAATGCTTTGGATGATGCTCACCTTGAGCACCGACTTCTTGGCCACGGTACGCACGCGGAGGTCGGCCTGTCTCACGATGTCATTCTCTTTGCAATAGCTCTTGATGAGATCGACAAACTCCTTGGCATAGGGGTGCTTCACCTTTCCCTCGCCAACGCCCTGTATGTTCTTCAGCTCCTCCAGCGTAACCGGGTAGTCGGTAGCCATCTGCTCGAGCGACACGTCCTGGAAGATGACATAGGGCGGGCGCTCCAGCCTCTTGGCCACCCTTTTTCTCAAGTCAACCAGCATCGCGTTGAGCGTGGGGTCGAGCGCGCTCGTCCCGCCCTCGTGCTCCGCTGACGCGCCTCCGTCTTCATTGAACTCGTTATCTTCGACAATCATAAACGACTTGGGCTCTTTCAAGAACTTCCGGCCCGCGGGGGTCAGCTTTATCAGGCCGTAGTTTTCCACGTCCTTTTCCAGGTAGCCGGCCAGAAGGGCCTGCCGGATCAGCGGGCTCCATATCCTCTCGTTCTCATCGGCGCCGATGCCGAACGCCTCTAGCAGGTGGTGCTTGTGAGCGATGATTTCCTCGGTCTCGCGGCCCTTGATGAAATCCTCCACATAGTCGGCGCAGAAATTCTCCTTGATGGCCAGGATGGCCTTGAGCGCTATGACCAGCTGGTCCTTAGCCTCTATCTTCTCCTTGGGATGGAGGCAGTTGTCACAGTTTCCGCAATTGTCACGGTCGTACTCCTCGCCAAAATAATGGAGCAGCATCTTGCGCCGGCACACCGAACTCTCCGCATAGGCAGCCGTCTCCTGAAGCAGCTGCCGCCCGATGTCCTGCTCGGACACGGGCTTTCCCTCCATGAACTTGTCCAGCTTCTGAAGGTCCTTGTAAGAGTAGAAAGCGATGCACAGGCCCTCGCCACCGTCACGCCCGGCACGCCCCGTCTCCTGGTAATAGCCCTCCAGGCTCTTCGGGATGTCATAGTGGATGACAAAGCGCACGTCGGGCTTGTCTATCCCCATGCCGAAGGCGATGGTGGCCACGATGACGTCAATCTTCTCCATCAGGAAGTCGTCCTGTGTCTGCGACCGCTTCGAAGACTCCAGTCCGGCATGGTAGGGTGCGGCCTTGATGTCGTTGGCACAGAGGATGGCCGCCAGTTCCTCCACTTTCTTACGCGCCAGACAGTAGATGATGCCGCTCTTGCCGGGATGCTGGCGGATAAAGCGGATGATGTCCTTGTCCACATCGGCCGTTTTCTGCCTCACCTCATAGTAGAGGTTCGGACGGTTGAACGAGCTTTTAAACTCCACGGCGTCCGTAATGCCAAGGCTCTTCTTGATGTCCGTGCGCACCTTGTCGGTAGCGGTGGCCGTGAGGGCGATGACCGGAGCCGGCCCTATCTCGTTGATGACAGGGCGGATCTTGCGGTATTCGGGGCGGAAGTCATGGCCCCACTCTGAGATACAGTGCGCCTCGTCAATGGCATAGAACGACACCTTGACCGTTTTGAGAAACTCCACGTTCTCCTCCTTGCCGAGCGACTCGGGCGCCACATAAAGCAGTTTGGTGCGCCCCTCGCGGATATCGCGCTTCACGCGGTCTACGGCAGCCTTGTTGAGTGACGAGTTGAGATAGTGGGCCACGCCATCCTCCTCGCTCAGCCCGTTCATCACGTCGACCTGGTTTTTCATCAGCGCGATAAGGGGGGACACCACAATGGCCGTGCCCTCCATCATCAGGGACGGCAGCTGGTAGCAGAGCGACTTGCCGCCGCCGGTGGGCATCAGCACAAAGGTGTCGTGCCCGGCAAGCACATTGCGGATGATGGCCTCCTGGTCACCTTTAAACTTGTCGAAGCCAAAAAACCTTTTCAGCACTCCGTGTAGACTTTCTCTTTCTGCCATAGTGTCGTTTCTCCTTTCTCTCGCATTATCTGCCATGCGTGGCCTGGCGTCTCCCCCCGGCCCACGCTCAAGCCTGGCCTATCCGCCCCATCTCCTTCTCTATCTGGCTCCGCGCATAGTCAAGGGTTACCTCAAACGAGCGGATGCGCTTCGAGGGCGCGTCGAACATGGCGTCGCGCATGATGGTCTCCACGATGGAGCGCAGTCCGCGGGCGCCCAGCTTGAACTCCACAGCCTTGTCGACCACATATCCGAGGGCTTCGGGGGCGAAGGTCAGCTTGATGCCATCCATCTCAAACAGCTTGACATACTGCTTGACAATGGAGTTCTTGGGCTCGCTGAGAATGCGCGTGAGCGCCTCGCGGTCAAGGGGGTTGAGGTAGGTGAGCACCGGCAGCCGCCCGATAATCTCGGGAATAAGCCCGAACGACTTGAGATCCTGCGGCTGGATGTATTTCATCAGGTCGGCCTTGTCTATCTTCCGCACGTTCTGCACGGAGTTGTAGCCCACCACATGGGTGTTCAGGCGCTGGGCTATCTTGCGCTCGATACCGTCGAACGCGCCGCCGCAGATAAAGAGGATGTTCCTTGTGTCAACATGGATATACTCCTGGTCGGGATGCTTGCGCCCGCCCCGCGGCGGCACGTTGACCATGGTTCCCTCAAGGAGCTTGAGCAGTCCCTGCTGCACGCCCTCGCCGCTCACGTCGCGGGTGATGGAGGGGTTGTCGCTCTTGCGCGCTATCTTGTCTATCTCGTCGATGAACACGATTCCGCGCTGGGCGGCCGCCACATTGTAGTCGGCGACCTGGAGCAGCCGCGACAGGATGCTCTCCACGTCCTCGCCCACATAGCCGGCCTCGGTGAACACCGTAGCGTCGACTATCGTGAAGGGCACCTCGAGCAGCTTGGCTATGGTGCGCGCCAGCAGGGTCTTGCCTGTTCCCGTGCTGCCCACCATGATGATGTTACTCTTCTCTATCTCCACGCCGTCGTCGGTCGCCGGCTGCTGGAGCCTCTTGTAGTGGTTGTACACGGCTACCGCGAGCGTGCGCTTGGCCTCGTCCTGGCCGATGACATACTGGTCAAGGTAGTCTTTGATCTCCTTTGGCTTGGGCACCTTTTTCACCTTGAAGCCGCCATCGTCCGCCTGCGCGGACGCCTCGGCAGACTGCACGATGCGGTAAGCCTGCTTCACGCAGTCGTCGCAGATAAAGCCACTGATGCCGGTGATGAGCAGCCGCACGTCGTTCTCGCTGCGGCCGCAGAAGCTGCAAACTTTTTTTGTCCTCGCCATCTGTCAGTCCTTAACATTGTTCTCGGGTGACTTCCTGGAAAGCACCTGGTCAATCATTCCGTAGTCCTTGGCCTCCTGCGCTGTCATCCAATAGTTGCGGTCGGAGTCGTTCCACACCTTGTCGTAAGGGGTGTGCGAGTGCTCGGAGATGATGGTATACAGTTCCTTCTTGAACTTCATGATCTCCTTGGCCTCAATCTCGATGTCAGAGGCCTGGCCCTGCACGCCGCCAAGGGGCTGGTGAATCATCACGCGGCTGTGGGTGAGCGCTGAGCGCTTGCCCTCAGCGCCTGCGACAAGGAGCACGGCGGCCATCGAGGCGGCCATGCCGGTGCAGATGGTGGCCACCGGACTGGAGATAAACTGCATGGTGTCATAAATGCCGAGCCCGGCTGTCACGCTTCCGCCGGGGGAGTTGATATAGATGCTCACATCCTTCCCGGGGTCGACAGAGTCAAGGTAGAGCAGCTGCGCCTGCAGCGTGTTGGCTGTATAGTCGTCTATCTGCGTGCCGAGAAAGATGATGCGGTCCATCATCAGCCTGGAGAACACGTCCATCTGCGTCACGTTGAGCTGGCGCTCCTCCAGGATATAGGGGTTCATGTACTGCGCCTGCGCACTGATGACGTCGTCAAGCATCTGGCCGCTGACACCGAGGTGCCTTGTGGCGTATTTTCTAAAGTCGTTCATAATCTGGTGCTGTTCTGTATTATAAAAAACAAGAATGAGAGGCTATTGCTTTACCATTCGTAGAACAAAGTTACGAAAAAAAGTCAATAACCTCTCATTTATGAGAGTTTTTTTTCTAAAAAAAGAAAACTTTTCCTTAGTTCTTTTCCTGCATCATTTTGTTGAAATCGTCCAGCGATATGCTCTTTTCATCAAGCTTGACCACCTTTTTCAGAGCCTCGACAAGCTTTACGTCAACGGCACGGTCAACCAGCGAGTCCATGTTCTTGCGCTCTTTCACCATGTCGGCAGCGTATTTCTCAAGGTACTCGTCGGGCACATTGCTCATGCCATACTGGGCGAACTGGGCGCGCGCGGCCTCCTTGGCCACCTGCTTCACGTCGCTGTCACTCACCTTGATGGCGTTGGCCTCGACCAGCTGTTCCTTGATGAGGTGCCACTTGAGCTCCTCGACGCTGGCCTTGAAGTTGTCGTCGACAAACTTCTCGCCACGCTCCTTGTTGTTGTTCAGCATGATGCGCCTGAGCAGGGCGTCGGGGAAGGCCACCTCGCCCACCTTGTTCTCAAGGTAGGCACGCAGGTCCAGCAAGAACTTATAGTCTGTATCGGCCACCAGCTGCCTCTTGATTCCGTCGGCTATCCTGGCGCGGAACTCGGCCTCGCTCTTCACATTGCCCTTGCCATAGACCTGGTCGAAGAGCTCCTGGTTCACCTCTGCCTTGGTAAAGCGCGACACCTCGGTCACCAGATAGGTGAAGTCGCTGGTCATCGCGGCGGCCTTGTCCTTGTCTATCTTCAGCAGCGACGAGATTTCGACCTCCCCATTGGGATAAGCCTTGCTCGGATTGAACGTTATCACGCTTCCGGGCTTCGCCCCGTCAAAGAGGGCCTTCTGCTCGTCAACCTTGATGTACTCGGGCATCATCACGGCGCCCTCGACCACCACGCCGCCTTCCTTGGCGTTGCCATCGGCGCCAAGCTCGCGCAAGTCGCCCTTCAGCATGTCGTTTTTGGCCGGGTCGTAAGCTTCGGCCTTGTCATAGTGGCCGGCACGCGAACAGAACATGTCGACCTGCCGGTCAACGAGCGCGTCGTCAACAGTGATATTGTAATAGGGAATGGTGTCGTCACCGGCAAGGCTGACCTTCATCTCGGGAGCCACGGCAATGTCGAACACAAACTCCAGCCTGTCGCTGTTCTCGATGTCCTGGGGCTGCTGCTTGTCGCTGGGCAGGGGTTCGCCCAGCATTTGGATTTTATGCTCGCGCAGATAGTCGTAAATCTTCTCGCCCAGCATGCGGTTCACTACGTCAACCTTGACCTGGGTGCCAAACTGGCGCTTGATCATGCCCATGGGAGCCTGCCCGGGACGGAAGCCGGGCACATTGGCCCGCTTGCGATAGTCTTTCAACTCCTTATCAACCTCTCCCTGATAGTCGTCCTTCTCAAAAGTCAAGGTCATCAGACCGTTGATTTTGTCGGGGTTCTCGAATGAAATATTCATCTTTTAATATATGTATTGTTTGTGATAGTTCTACTCCCTTGCGGGCATTTTGGGCGCAAAAATACTTATAAATGGTGTAAAAGCCTCACTTTTTGTAAAAATTAACCTTTCGAAGCCTTTGTTGCGCAACAGTCCTGCCCCACCATCTGCAACCGCACTTAGCCCCCAACCGGCCACCGGGCGAAGGCAACAGCCCCGCGGCCCCGAGTTCGGGAAACGCCTTAGGGAGCGCCGCCTCCGCCGTTATTCAGCCCTTGGGGTGCAAAAGTCCACAGAAAAGTTTGGCGGTTTCAAAATGTTTCGCTACCTTTGCACTCGCTTCCACAAGCAAGGGCGCTTAGCTCAGCTGGTTTAGAGCATCTGCCTTACAAGCAGAGGGTCGGGGGTTCGAATCCCTCAGCGCCCACCCGGACGGAAACCACCTTTGGTTTCCGTCTTTTTTTGCCCGGCACACAAGCCCACAACATTGCGAGCCACCAACGGCAAGCAGGCATAAGCAGGCGTTCAAAATTATCCGTACATATCATTGCGTCAGCAGATGCTTATCATGCATTGACATGTCTCTGCACGCTCTTTCCGCCTGTATGCACGGCTCCCATCGGCCGTGCAGCGCCGCCACACTCCATCTCCAGCCCGAACATGCAGCCAAGAACAAGGCACGCATCCATATCAAATAATTTTGAGCGCCTGCCTATAAAAGAATGTTTGCGCGCGGCGCGCGCGAGAAAAGGGGCCGGATGGCGCGGCAGAACGGTGCGTTTCACACTGCGGAACAGTCCGTTTGAGCGCGCGAAACGGCGCGTTTCGCACGGCGAAACAGGCCGTGTGGCGAGCCGGAACTGGCTGTTCTGCAACGCATCGCCGCCCTTGCCGGCCAAACAGGCCGTTGCAGACCGGTTCTGGCAAGCCTTTGCCTCAGCACAAAAAAAAGGCGGGGCCTCCAATCTTTCCGCCCCTCGCCACCGTTTCCCGTGACCGGTTTGGGTTTAAGTTTTTCGCGTTTTTGGGTGCCAAACCGATTTTTTGCGCTATCTTTGCACACAACATTTGTAACGACAGAAAAGATTATGGCACAAGAAGATGTATTTAAAAAGATTGTGAGCCACTGCAAGGAATATGGCTTCGTGTTCCCCAGCAGCGAGATTTACGACGGGCTGGGCGCCGTGTATGACTACGGGCAGAACGGCGTTGAACTGAAAAACAACATCAAGCAATACTGGTGGAAGAGCATGGTGCTGCTCCACGAGAACATCGTCGGCATTGACTCGGCCATCTTCATGCACCCCATGATATGGAAGGCCAGCGGGCACGTTGACGCCTTTAACGACCCATTGATAGACAACCGCGACTCGAAGAAGCGCTACCGGGCCGATGTGCTCATCGAAGACCAGATTGCCAAATACGACGAGAAGATTGCCAAGGAGGTGGCCAAGGCGCGCAAGCGCTTTGGCGACGCGTTTGACGAGGAGAAGTACCTGGAGACCAGCGAGCGCGTGAAGGAGACCAAGGCCAGGCGCGACGCGCTGCACGAGCGTTACGCCAGGGCCATGCAGGGGCCTGACCTGGACGAGCTGAAGCAGATAATCCTGGACGAGGAGATTGCAGACCCCATCAGCGGGACGAAGAACTGGACTGACGTGCGCCAGTTCAACCTGATGTTCGCCACGGAGATGGGGGCGTCGGCAGAAGGCTCGATGAAGGTGTACCTGCGCCCGGAGACGGCCCAGGGCATCTTTGTGAACTACCTCAACGTGCAGAAGACCGGCCGCATGAAGATACCGTTTGGCATCGCCCAGATAGGCAAGGCCTTCCGCAACGAGATTGTGGCCCGCCAGTTCATCTTCCGCATGAGGGAGTTCGAGCAGATGGAGATGCAGTTCTTCGTGAAGCCGGGCACCGAGCTGGAGTGGTTCCCCAAGTGGAAGCAGACCCGCATGGCCTGGCACCAGGCGCTGGGCTTCGGCGCGGAGAACTACCGCTTCCACGACCACGAGAAGCTGGCCCACTATGCCAACGCAGCCACAGACATCGAGTTCAAGATGCCCTTTGGCTTCAAAGAGGTGGAGGGCATACACAGCCGCACCAACTTTGACCTGTCGCAGCACGAGAAGTTCTCGGGCAAGAGCATCAAGTACTTTGACCCGCAGACAAAGGAGAGCTACACGCCGTATGTCATCGAGACGAGTATCGGCGTCGACCGCATGTTCCTCTCGGTGATGTGCCATGCCTACGACGAGGAGAGGCTGGAGAACGGCGAGACCCGCGTGGTGCTGAAGCTGCCCGCAGCCCTGGCGCCGGTGAAGCTGGCCGTGCTGCCGCTGGTGAAGAAGGACGGACTGCCCGAGAAGGCCCGGGAGATTATTGACAGCCTCAAGTTCCACTTCTACTGCCAGTATGACGAGAAAGACTCCATCGGCAAGCGCTACCGCCGCCAGGATGCCATCGGCACACCCTACTGCGTGACGGTGGACCACGACACACTCAAGGACAACAAGGTGACCCTGCGCTTCCGCGACACCATGGAGCAGGAGCGCGTCGACATCGCCGCACTCAGCGGCATCATCGAGGACAAGGTGAGCATTGCCAGCCTGCTCAAGAAGCTGCAATAAAGGTTAAAGTCGGAATCCAACACTCAAGACATGAACAGAACAAGAACCATCCTATACACACTCCTGGCGGCCGCCCTCTGCCTTTCCGCTTGCAAGGAAGAGAATGACCCCGATGAGGAGTATGTCAACTGGCAGGCCAGGAACGCCACGTTCTTCAACCACCTGTCGGACTCTGTAAAGGCTCTGACAGACGAGAACCCCGCCCGCACGGACTGGAAGCGCATCAAGGCCTGGACCAAGCCTGAAAGCGCGGCGGGGAGCAACGCCGACTACATCGTTGTCAAGGTGCTGCGCAGCGCAACGGCAGAGCAGCAGGCCCAAGGCTGCCCGCTCTACACGGACAGCGTGGCCGTGAACTACCGGGGGCGGCTGCTGCCGTCAGAGTCGTACAGCGAGGGCTATGTGTTCGACCAGTCCTACTACGGAACATTCGATCCAGACACCAGCCGACCGGCCGAGTTTCTGGTGAGCGACTTGGTGACAGGCTTCTCGACCGCCCTCATGCACATGCACAAGGGAGACCACTGGCGAGTGTACATCCCACAGGAACTGGGCTACGGGGCCAGCGCCGTGTCGAGCATCCCGGGCTACAGCACGCTGATATTCGACCTTATGCTTGACGATTTCAAGCACTGAGCACCGGCGCAAGCCACCGGGCACTTGCAGCAAACGCCCGCCCGGACACGGCCGCTGCAATGACCGCTGGGCCTGGGGAGTGCCACGGCACTCCCCAGGCCCAGCGGTCATATATATAAAAGGTAAGCAGGCATGGGGGCCTGCGTTCCGACGAGAAATGCCAAGCATTATTTTTGCAACACAAAGGACGTTAATGTACCTGCATCGTTTGGCCCTTTAAAACATATTACATACTTTTGCAAACCAAAGGTAAAAAGATAGGCTGGCAAGTAGGTGTTCACAATTATTTGATATGGATATGTGCTTTGTTGTTGTCTGTATGTTCGGGTTGAAGAGGGAGTGTAGCGGGCTACACGACCGATGAAAGCCGGGCGTACAGGCGAAAACAAAGTGCAGAGACATGTCAAAGTATTATAAGCATCTGCTGACATAAAGATATATACGAATAATTTTGAACACCTACTTATTCAAAATCACTCAATGGCAACAAAGAACGAAGAGCGCTGGCGCGAGAACTACGCGCAGCTCAAGGCTTACATCGAGGAGCACCATCAGCTGCCCGACAAGAAGAAAGTAGAGAACAGGGGACTGCTGAACTGGTGGAAATACAACAGGCGGCTCGTCAAGCAGGGCAAGCTGGACACCGAGCGGACAGCGCTGCTAAAGGCACTCGGCGCCATGCGCGACAGTATGCGGGCATCGTTCTTCATCATGACACTCTGCCTGCTGGCGGCCAGCTGCTCGCGCAGGGGCGCGGTCCAGACAGACACGGGGAAGGCCGCAGCCGAGACCGACACCATAGCCGTTGACACAGCGCTGCAAGGCCGGCTGGCCGCATTTGCCGGGCGCCCGCGCCCCGACGGCAAGTTTGCCTTCCACGTGTTCGACCTCACGGCCGACAAGCCTGTATATGGCTGCAACGACACCACGGCACTGCCCGCAGCCTCGTGCATAAAGCTGCTGACGGGCATAGCCGGGCTTCGTCTGCTGGGGACAGCCTACCATTACTGGAACGGCATCTTTGCGCGCGGCACGGTGGCACCCGACGGGACACTGCACGGCGACCTTGCCTTCAGGGGCGGACTTGACCCGCAGCTGACGAGCGAGGATCTGCGGCCCTTTGCCCAGGCTGTGCGCCGGCGCGGCGTGAGGCGCCTTGGCGGGCGACTGCTGGTCAGCCTCACCATCACCGAACCCGTGAAAAGCGAGGAGCACTGGTTTCCATGGGACCTCTCGTTCTCGCGCTACGGGCTGCTTTACAAGGGAGCGCCCGGAGTGATCCGCCACCTCAAGGCCGCGCTGCGCGCCCAAGGTGTGGCCGTGGCCGACAGCCAGGTGACGCTGGCACACATTCCGCGCGGCTTCCGCTGCCTCCACGTGAGCCGCCGCCCCATTGACGATGTGGTGAGGCGCATGTGGAAGAACAGCGCCAACACCCAGGCCACAGCCATGCTCTACACCATCGGCTGCCGACTGTCGCCCGACGGCAACCCGGTGGCAGCCGGGGCCGACTACCTGCGAAGCTTTCTGCGCGACACGCTCCGGTTCACCTCGCCATCGCTCACCATCCATGACGGATGCGGACTCTGCATCCATAACCGACTGTCGCCCGCAGCCCTCACCGCCCTGCTGCGCTACGGCTACCGCGACCCTTCCATCCGCCCGTTCCTGGAGCGCAACCTCGCCGTTGCCGGCACCGATGGCACTCTGGCACGCGAGCTGACCTCGCCCTCGACACGCGGCAAGATACGCGCAAAGACAGGGACGCTCTCCCACCCCTACGGCATCAGCTCGCTGGCCGGCCTTTGCCAGGCCAAGAACGGGCACGCCCTGGCTTTCGCCATCATGGACAGCGAGATGTCGGTGCTTGACGCGCGTGTGCTGCAGCGGCGGCTGTGCGAAGCCCTGACGAAAGAGTAGAAGCGGCGAAGGCGCCTTGCATGAAAGGTTGGAAAAATTTGCCGTTTCGCTGAAAAGTTCGTATCTTCGCACCAAAAGGACACTACTATGACGACAAACACCAAGAAGATAACAGAAGAGAATTTTGACGCCACCTATACGGACAGCATCGAGATTGAGCGCGTTGACAAGTTTGTCTGTGACGAGATGGACCGGCAGATACACCGCTACATCAAAGCCATGCATGGCAGCAAGCGCGTGATGGACAACTTCATCAGCCACCTGAAGACACTTGACAGCGCCGGCAGGGAGACTGCCATAGCGCGCTACATTGACTTCAACCGCAAGGCTGTGAGCGGACTTGACCTGAAGATTGTGCTCACACGGGCCTACGCCAACTATTGCGACACCTATGACTTCTTCGTGAAACTGCTCAGCGACAAGGCGAAGTTTGACTTCTACCTGCACCGCATCCGCGAGAAATACCTCTGCTTCCATGAGGTGTTCGAGCAGGACGGGAAATTTGGCATCAAGGATGCCCGGGGCAACATTCTGGTGCATCCCCGATACGATTTCCTCCGCCGTGTGTTTGCATACGTCGACGACCTCGCGCCCATGCCCATCATTGCACAGCGCGAAGGCAAGTTTGGCTTGATACTGCCCGATGGCTGCGACACCCGCGTGACCGAGTTTGTCTACGACGACATCGCCCTGCTTGACGAGCCTCCATTCTTCGAGGGCACAAGGGGCGGTGTCACCTTACCCATTGAAACAAGCTTGTTACAGGAAACATGAGAATGTCAGGGGAGGGTCATTCGCCCTCCCTTGACATCTTCACGTTGCTGAGCGCCAGTCTGGCGGTAGCCGGGTCAATGTCACGCGCAGCCTTGGTGTAAACAAAGGTGCTGTTGGCAACGGTTATGCCGTGCACACAGTTGAGGCCCTTGATGCCATGGGCCGAGATGGCCGTCGCGGCGCCACGGCACACAACATTGCTGATATGGATGTCCTGGAACTCAGGCACCATCTCCAGCTTCACACTCTCCGGCCTTTTCTTGCCCTCAGAACCGGCAGGCTTGTTTTCGTAGTCACACTGGAAAACTATGGCCTGCTGGGCGATGTCGCTCATCACAATGTCGGAAATGTAAATGTCCTCCGTCTTTCCGCCACGGCCAATCCCGCTCTTGAAACGCAGCCCGGTGTCGGTGCCGGCGAAGCGGCAGCGGCGCACAACGATGCGCTTCATGCCCGACACGCTCTCGCTGCCTATCACGAATCCGCCATGGGCATGGTAAACGGTGTTGCCCTCGATCAAGATGTCCTCGCACCCGTTGGCCGGAACGTCGGGCTTGGCTCTTCCGCTCTTCATGCAGAGTCCGTCGTCACCCACATCAACCGTGGAGTTGACGACGAGGGCACGGTGACAGTCGCCCAGGTCGATGGCATCGCCATTCTGCGCGTTCCAAGGGCAGCGCACCGTTATGCCGTCAATCACAATGTCAGCGCTGTTAACCGGGTGCACATGGAAGCGCGGCGAGTTCTGGAACGTCACCCCCTTGACAAGGATACGCTCACAGTTGCTGAAACGGACAAGGTCATTGCGCATCGCCTCCTGCTGCTCGGGCGACGAGCCGATGTTGGGCCATCCGGCTTTCATGTCCCAGGGGTACCACAAGCCACCGTTCTGGCGCTCAACGCCACCCATTGCGTGAAACCGCTTCCACTCGACATCGCTCACCTTGCCGCGCTTCACCGGGCGCCACTGGTCGCCGTTGCCGTCAATGATTCCCTCGCCGGTAATCGCAATATCGTGACAGCCGGAAGCTGAGATACAGGCCTTGACACGCGAGGACTTGCCCTTCTTGTCAGGGTAGAGCGACTTGTCAGGCGAGAAATAGACTATGGCATTGCGCTCCACGCGCAGTTCAATGCCGCTCTTCAGCTGGATGGGTCCTGTGAGCCACACGCCGAAAGGCACAACCAGGCGCCCTCCGCCCTTTTTTGCCAGCGCGTCAACAGCCTTGTCAAAGGCAACTGTGTTGAGCGTCACGCCATCGCCGACACCGCCGCAGTCAATGATGTTCACAGTGTTCTGCGCGATGGTTGGCAGCTTGGGCTGCGCCACCGCCACCGGCAGGTTCGTGTAATAGTCACTGTAATTCCCTGCATTCACCGTAACTGCCATGGTTGCCAGCAGCAGTCCGAGAAAAAAGATTCTTTTCATATTCCGTTATTTGTTTTAGTAAAGTGATTCACAAGTAGCCAGCCAAGCCTTTCACCTTAGTCCTAAAGGGTAGGTTCTAACATTATCCTTTTACGGACATGGGCAGTGGCTGGCAGTTTGTAATTTGCATTCTGGCCTCGTCACCCGCATCAAGATATCCGCCCTGGCTTCTATCAGGCCCCTCCAGGGATTCCTCAGTGACATTTGAACCGCGAATCTTGCCAGATGTGTCCTTGTGTCTTCTGCCACATCCTTCACCCTTTGATCCTCTGGTACCTTTTCTGACACTCCTCCTTGTAGTCGTAGCCGAAACCGTGCCGGCAGAGTTTCACAAAGTTATAGCGCAGCGTGAACCTTATTCTTGCCCATAGCGTTGCCTTCATGTCTGAACGGTAGAGGCATGGACGCATGTTCACACAGTAGATGTCAGCAAGGGTGTCAAAGGCCGAGAAGCTCTTTGGCTTGCCACGGAAGAGCCATTCTTCGGCAAAGAAGCGGTCGTCGGCCACCAGGCTCTCGTCAAAGGCGGGGAGCTTGCGGATGTAGAGCGCCCTTGCCCACCAAAAGTTCCCGGCATACAGATAGTACTGCATTGGCGGTGGCGGAAAGCGGTAACAGCCGTACACATCGAACCGCTCGCCGGCAAGCGGCCGGCACTGCGGCCCGTCAGCGGCAGCGACCCTACTGCCAGACAGCAGGTTGACCGCCACCTTCCATTTGTCAAAGATGAAATATTCCATCATCATGCGCCATGCCTCGATATTGCGCTTGAAGTTGTTGAACTTGCGGTCACCCGTAGTGAGATTTTGGTATGTGATGCCTTTGGTGTGGAAATAATACACCAGGCAGTCCTCTTCTGAGCACTTGCGGCGCAGGAAGTCCAGGGCAGGGTATTCAAACTTGCGGGAATTGCTGCTCGCTGCGACAATCTCAAGTTTCCGGTCGTCGCCCACGATGCGGTGCAGTTCCGCAATGTCCTCGTCGCGGCGGGTAATGATGCTGACATAAAGCTTGTCGGAACGGCCAAAGAGTCCGCTGTCCCTGAGATGTGCCATCTGGCTTGAAACCATCTTCTGCCAGTCTTTGTCGCAGAAGATGTGGTAGACGCCGTACACGGGCAGCCGCGGTTGGGATGCAGTCTCCATCTCCCACGCTGAGAGGTCATGCTTGCTTGTCGTGCGGAACAGCGTGTCCCTGAATTTATCCGTAATCGTATACATTACCTGTCTGATGGAATTAGTTTAACTCAAGCCAGTCGTTAGATGTCCCGGGGTGCTGCCTGTTTCGTGCATCCTGCTGCCGGCAGCGGTGAAACCATAGCGGGCTATGGCGGGGTTCTGCCCGCAGCAAGATGCCGGAACAAACAGTGGCAAGGGGCGTAAAGACTGGAAAAATCTCATGTAAATGCCTGTTCCAAGCCAATGACCGATTTGGGGTTAGGTTGAACCTTGATTCCGCAACACTGTAACTGAATCTATTTACAAACACCTGAGCAACAAAATTTGATCAGAATCTTGCCACGCCAGAAGATTCACTTGGCTTAGCGTTGCGATAAAAGTCAAACAAGCCATCATGCCAGTCTTACAGATTGACCACCTTGACCGTCTTGTCGCGGCCCTTGACAATGTAGATGCCCTTGGGCATGGTGCCAAGCCCACGGTAACTCTTGATGGCAGCCACCTTGCGGCCTGCCTCGTCGTAGACAGTGACAGGCATGCCGTCGAGCCCGCTGCACGCACCACCCGCAGCCACACCGCTGATGCCAGCGGCAGCACTTCCGCCGCAGAAGTCAAACGAGGCCAGCCCCTTGCTGTCAACGGCAATCTTGGTGATGGGCTTGCCCATGAGCCGCTTCCCCTTCTTGTTTAAGTTGTACACCTCGGCCTTTGGAGACGAAGTGTCTGTGAGCGAGTCGCGCCTGGAGTAGGGATAGGGCGTGTACATGCTGCTTGTCCACCGGTTGTTGGCCGGGAAATAGACGATGCCCAGGTCGCTGCGGTCATTGTTCACCGTATTGTAGAACCACTTTTTCTCGTTATAGTTCACCCTCGAGATCATCACGCCCTTGCCGGGAATTTCGCGGTCCCAGCCTGTCTTCTGCCTGTTCTCAATCAGGAAATACTCGTCCACCGAGGCGTCATCGCACTCGTTGGTAACCTGGTAGGTCTCACCCTTGTCCGACAGAGACCTCATTCCTGTCACTGTCACCGGCTCTTTCAGCTCGACAGGTGTCTGCCATCCGCAGGCCTTGCGTTCGTAGGCCGTGTAGTTGGGCGGGCAGAAGCCACTTCCGTTGTCCCATCCGGCCGACATCAGGTCATAACTGCCCAGCATATCCAATCCGCCGCTGTAACTGGTGTCATAGACATCGGGCAGTCCCAGGCAGTGCGAGAACTCGTGGCAGAACGTGCCCAGCCCCGTAAGCGGGTTGCTGTAGGAATTTCTCTCCAGCCCTTCAAGCTCGCTGCCAATGGCATAAGTGTTCACTGTCACGCCGTCGAGCTTCAAGCCGTTGCGATAGCCGGCGTAAGCCGACAGCTGGTACTCATGCGGCCAGAGCAGCCTTGAATCGGCTCCGCTGACCGCCTCGCCGCATCCGGCGTAGAGGATGAACACCTGGTCAACGTAGCCATCCCCATCCCAGTCGTAGTCACGGAAGTCCACCGAGTCGACCACCGCCTTGCAGGCCTCGGCCACCAGTTCACCGGCATTGATGTCAATGTCGCCGTCAGCACTGTTCTTGCCATAGTAGTAGTGGCTCTTGGGCATGGCCACCGGCCCTACGAGGTCGAACGTCAGGTTGAACATGCCGTTGCTCTGCTCCAGGAAATAGTCGTGTACGGAGCCATTGGCATTGTAGTCGCTGTAGCCCTCCTTGTTGAGGATGTCGCCCCACACCTGCCTTGCATTGTCCATGCTGAAGTCCTTGTCGGTGAATTTGGCCATAATCACCAGTCCGCGCCTAGGCTTCCCGTCGCTGACCGACTTCTTGGCCGCTGCCGGGCCTTGCAGCATCGCCTGCCGCCTGGCACTGCGGCGGTCCACGGCCGACTGTCTGAGCTGTGAGATGTCGCCCTGCGCGGCAACGCACCGGCGTTCGCCGGCTGTGCGGCTGCCGGCCTCATGGGCCAGTATGCCGGTGGAAGTAAGTGCAAAGCCCATGGTGTTGGCATAGTGATAGTCGCCGTTGTCCATGCGCACCAGCTTCACGTTGTCCTCGGTCATGTAGAAATGGAAACGCTCGTCACCGCAGAGCGTCACGCGCAGCGAAGTGCCGTCCGACTGCGTCACCGTGCGCCACTCGCTCTTGGCTGGTCTTGCCGAGACCGTCGTGGCAAGACCGAGAGCCAGTAAAAAGAAAGAAAACCTTTTCATCTGTTCATTTTGTTGGTCAACAGTCTGGCTGGCGCCCGGCAGCTGTCCCGGCCACCAGCCAGCCGCTGATGTCTGTCCGTCTATCCGAGGAACTTCTGGAAGAAGTCATTGCCCTTGTCGTCAACAAGGATAAAGGCAGGGAAGTTCTGCACCTCAATCTTCCAGATGGCCTCCATGCCCAGCTCGGGATACTCCACGCACTCTATGCTCTTGATGCTGTTCATCGAGAGCACGGCTGCCGGTCCGCCGATGCTGCCCAGGTAGAAGCCGCCATGCTTCTTGCAGGCGTCGGTCACCGCCTTTGTGCGGTTGCCCTTGGCAATCATGACCATCGACCCGCCGTGGTCTTGGAACTCGTCCACATAGGGGTCCATGCGGTTGGCCGTTGTAGGCCCCATCGAACCGCAGGGCATCCCCGCGGGCGTCTTTGCCGGCCCGGCGTAGAGCACGGGGTGGTCCTTGAAATATTCGGGCAGGTCCTCTCCGGCGTCCAGCCGCGCCTTCAGCTTGGCGTGCGCGATGTCGCGTGCCACGATGATGGTGCCGTTCAGGCTCAGGCGCGTGGACACCGGGTACTGCGTGAGCACCTTGCAGATGTCAGCCATCGGCTGGTTGAGGTCAACCCTCACCGCATTGCCTTCGCCGGAATGGCGCATAGCCTCGGGTATCAGTTCTCCGGGGTTGTCGTCAAGCTTTTCGATCCAGATGCCGTCACGGTTTATCTTGGCCTTGATGTTGCGGTCGGCCGAGCAGCTCACCCCCAGTCCGATGGGGCAGCTGGCGCCATGGCGCGGCAGCCGCACCACGCGCACGTCGTGGGCGAAGTACTTGCCGCCAAACTGCGCGCCAAGCCCAATCTTGTACGCCTCGTCAAGCAACTGTTTCTCCAGTTCCATGTCGCGGAAGGCGCGTCCGGTCTCGTCGCCCGTGGTGGGCAGGCTGTCGTAATAGTGGGTCGAGGCCAGCTTCACGGTGAGCAGGTTCTTCTCGGCCGACGTGCCGCCAATGACAAAGGCGATGTGGTAGGGCGGGCATGCGGCCGTTCCGAGCGACTTCATCTTCTCCACGAGGAAAGGCACCAGCGTGCCCGGGTTCTGGATGCGCGCCTTGGTCTCCTGGTAGAAGTAGGTCTTGTTGGCCGAGCCGCCGCCTTTCACCACGCAGAGGAAGCGGTACTCGTCGCCCTCGGTGGCCTCGATGTCGATCTGAGCCGGCAGGTTGCACCGCGTGTTCACCTCGTCATACATGGTGAGCGGCGCGTTCTGCGAGTAGCGCAGGTTCTCTTCGGTGTAGGTTTTGTAGACACCCTTCGACAGCGCCTCCTCGTCACAGAAGCCCGTCCACACCTGCTGTCCCTTCTCGCCGTGGATAATGGCCGTTCCCGTGTCCTGGCAGAAGGGCAGCTTGCCCTTGCAGGCCACCTCGGCGTTGCGCAGGAAGGTGAGCGCCACATACTTGTCGTTGTCGCTGGCCTCGGGGTCGCTGAGAATCTTGGCCACCTGCTCGTTGTGTGCGCGGCGCAGCAGGAAGTTCACGTCACGGAAAGCCTGGTTGGACAACATGGTCAGCGCCTCGGGAGCGACCTTGAGGATGGGCTTGCCCTCGAACTCGCCCACGCTTACGCCGTCCTTGGAAAGCAGGTAGTACTCTGTGTCGTCCTTGCCCAGCTGGAACATCGGGGCATACTTGAATTCTGGTGTTGTTGCCATAATGTGTTACTGATATTTTTTGAATTACAATTCGTCTTAAAACTGCTTAGTAGCCGAAAATCTCTTCGCGTGTGAGGCGTTTCACCGGTCCGACCTTCTCCAGTGCCTTCATGTCAAGCTGCTTCTCGTCGCCGAGGATGAGCGTGCGCAGCGGCTTGTGGGCCATGTTGCGCTGCTCAAAGTCAACGATGTCCTTCAGCGTTACCGAGGGCAGGCTGTTGTAGATGCGCTCGTACAGGTCGCAGTCAAGTCCGCGGCGGCGCGCGTTGAGATAGCTGTAAAGCACAGACGCGCGCGTGACGCGCCGGCTCGCCAGTGTCTTGCGCAGGCCGTCCTTGGCCACATCGAATGCCGCCTGCGACTGTGGCACGGTGTCGAGGATGGCGTCAAATGTAGTCACGCAGTCCATCAGTTTGTCGTTCTGGCTGATGATAAAGGTGTAGAACATCTCGGGGTCGCCCTTTTTCCGCGGGCTTGCATAGTTGGCGCTGGCCGAATAGGCGAGTGCGCGCGCCTCGCGCAGTTCCTGGAAGGTGACCGAGTTCATCGACCCGCCATAGTATTCGTTGAACAGTGCCTGCACGGGAGCCTCGCCGGCGTTCCATTTGCGGTTCTCGTTGTGGTAGCGCATCATATAGATGTTCTTGGCGTCATAGGGTGCTATCCACACCTCGCTTGCCGGGGTTTCGGCCATGGTGTAGGGCTTTCCCTGCGGCACGGCGGCCAGCCGTTTGGGTGTCTTGTGCAGCTTGCCGAGCAGTTTGGCAATCTCCTTCTCCGTATAGGGGCCGAAGTAAAGTACCTCGTGCTGCAGCGTGTTCAGCTTTCCGAACATGTCGGGCAGCGTCTGCGGGGCGGCAGCTGCCATCTCCTCGTTGGTCCAGGTGTTGGTCTGCGCGTTGTAGGGGCCATAGATGCCATAGGTTTGCAGCGCGCCGAAATTGGCGTTCTGGTCGGTCTTTTCGTCCTCGCGGCTCTTCTTGGTCAGCTCCACAAACTGGCTGTACGACTTGGTGTCGGCCTTGGCGTTCTTCAGGAAGTCCTCCAGCAGTGCCAGAGCCTTTGGCAGGTTCTCGTTCAGTCCGCTCAGTGTCACGTACAGGTTGTCACCCGTTACGCGCAGACTATAGTCACAGGCCAGCCTGTAGAATTCCTGCTTGATTTGCGCCGAGGTTTTCTTGTCGGTGCCAATATAATAAAGGTACGCGCGCGCGAGGTCCAGTCCTTTCACGTCTTCCGTTCCGAAGTCATAGTAGAAAGTGAGTTCGAACAGTCCGTCGTCGGTGTTCTGCTTGTAGAGCAGGGGCAGGTTCTTGGCGGCCGTCACCTTCATGTCTCTCTTGAAGTCAACAAAGCGGGGCTGTATGTCGTCCATCTTCTCGGCCATGAAGCGGTCGAGCCACTGGCTTGACAGGTCGCGGTTGGCCGCGATGGGAGTGATAGCCGGCTTCTCAATCTTGTAGTCGTCCACGTCCTTGCCCTGCTTTTTGTACACACAGCAGTAGTTGTTGCCAAAGTGCCGGTTGGCAAAGTCCACGATTTCGGCCTTGGTGATGCCGGCGATGCGGCTGAGCTTGCCCACCTCGGTGCTCCACGGGCAGTCCATCAGATAGGCGTCGGCCATGGCCGACGCACGGCTGTCGTTGTCCAGCAGCGACTTGAAGTGGCTCAGTTTCATGTTGCTCACCACCGATGGCAGCAGGTCGTCCGAGAAGTCGCCGCGCTTCAGCTTGTCCACCACACCGATGATGAGCGAGCGCAGCTCTTCCAGTTTCTGGTTGTAGGCCGGCACGCCAAGAATCACGAAACCGGTGTAATCGTGCATGCCCATGTTGAAACACATGACAGCCTGCGCCTTCATCTGCTGCTCCAGCTCCAGCTCCATCAGTCCGGCCTTGCCGTTGGCCAGCATCTTCGAGATGACCTCGAGGGTGTCGTTCTGCAGGTCGGCCGCTCCCTTGAAGCGCCAGCCGAGTGCCAGCTGCTCGGCCTCCTGCCCCCACACGGTGGTGTCTCTCACCGCTGTCTGCGGCTTGATGGCCGGGTATTCGGGGCGTTTCAGACTGGCATTGGGCTTCATCTGCCCGAAGTAGCGGTCAATGAGCGCGATGGTTTGGTCGGGGTCGAAGTCACCGGCCATGCAGATGGCCATGTTGTTGGGCACATAGTAACGCTTGAAATAGTTTTTGATGTTTGTAATCGAGGGGTTCTTCAGGTGCTCGGGCAGACCGATGGTGGTCTGCGTGCCGTATGGGTGCCCCGGGAAGCACATCTTGAATATTGCGTTGGTGAACTTCTCGTTGTCCCTGGCCGAGTAGAGGTTGTACTCCTCGTAGACGGCCTCAAGCTCGGTGTGGAAGCCGCGTATCACCATGTTCTGGAACCGCTCGGCCTCCACCTGCAGCCATTTCTCCACGGCGTTCGAGGGGATGTTCTCCACATACACCGTCTGGTCGTTGCTGGTATAGGCGTTGGTGCCCTGCGCGCCGATGCTGTTCATCATCTTGTCGTACTCGTTGGGAATGTTGTAGCGTGCGGCCAGCTGCGACAGACTGTCAATCTCGCGGTAGCAAGCCTTGCGCGCCTCCTTGTCGGTGAGCGTGCGGTAAGTCTCATACTTGGCCTCGATGGCGTCGAGCAGCGGTTTCTCCTTGTCATAGTCGGTGGTGCCGAAGTGGGTCGACCCCTTGAACATCAGGTGCTCCAGGTAGTGTGACAGTCCGGTGGTCTCGGCCGGGTCGTTGCGGCTGCCGGTCTTCACCGCGATATAGGTCTGGATGCGCGGCTTTTCCCTGTTCACCGAGAGATAGACTTTCAGCCCGTTGTCAAGCGTGTAGATACGCGCCTTCATCGGGTCGCCCTTCACACTCTCGTAGCTGTAGCTCTTGCCTTGTGCGGCCACGGTCAGAGCCAGTGCCGCAGCCAGAACTGCCATTTTCTTCGTTGTCTTGAATATCATATTGCTTGTGTTTAAAGGTCCTTGCTTGTGTCCACAGGCTCTTGCCTGCGCTTACAGTTTCCTGTCTGCCGCCGCGAGGTCGGCCATGAATGCCTGCATTCTCCGCTCTTCCACATCGCCCAGGGCGAACTCGCGCTCCGCGTCATGGCGTATGGCCGCCGTCCATTCGCGCCACGCGGCGCGGTAGTCGTCGGCCACGCGGCGCAGGTCGCCGTCGGTCAGCCGGTCGGTACCCAGCCGCTCGGCCAACATCCGGCAGGTGTAGTTCCACTTGTATTGCGCGTAGGCCGCGTGGATGTCCGCCAGCCGCCGTTCCAGTTCGCCGATGGTGCCGATGGCGCCGTTGCGGATGTCGTCGGCCACAGCGTCAATCTCCTCCTGTGGGGCCAGCATTCCGGCCATGTCAGTCCAGTCGCCCGTGCCCGTCGAGCCATGGGGGTGGCCGCTGTCATGGCCGTCTGCCGCCATTCCCATGTACAGCCGCAGGGCCAGCTCGTAGTATTTCAGTCCGTTGTGCAAGGCCGCGTTCTTGATGATGCAGCTGCCGTAGGAGTAGGTCTCCGCCCCCTCGCCCTGCTCGCGGCGCAGGGCAAGCAGCGTCTGCCGGCCGCGCTCCACCGCCCGGGCCACCGCCGGGCTGAGCCAGTCGAAGTTGACAATGCTCTTCCGCCCTGTCTTAGGCCGCTTGTCGCGCCCCGGCCACTTGGCCACGTCGCGCCAGGTGCCCACCGTCACGAGGTTGCGCCCCGGCACGATATAGGTGGCGCTGCCATCGCCGATGAGGTAGGAGAACGGCAGGTCGCGCGTGTCAGGGTGCTGCTGAATCTTGCCCAGGCACACGGAGAACGCGCCCACCCGGGCCGGCAGCAGCAGGTGGGCGCCGCTGCCCGTCTTCGACCCGCGCTCCAGCGTGCCGCTGTGAATGGGCCCCAGCTTGTAGGCGTGGTTGCTGAAGTTGGTGGCCGAGCCGGCGTTGTAGAACGAGAAGCGGCCGCCGATGAGCAGCGACGCCTTGTGGTGGCTCACGGTGAAGGGGCCGCAGAAGGCTGCGCACGCCTCGCCGTTGTCCATGTAGCTGTTGGCAAAGAACACGCTGCTCTCTGCCGAGAACCCCTGGCCGATGTGGCACGCCTCGCCCACGAAGCAGTTGTCAAGGTGGGCGCCGTCGACCACCGACGCCCCGGCGGAGATGACGCTGTTCTCGCATATCACGTCGCTGCCCACATAGCAGCCCGCCTCGGGCGTGCTGCCCAGTGTGCAGTCGCGCAGCCGCGAGGCGCCGCTCACCTCGCAGTCATCGCCGATGAGCGTGTTGACCACCTCGCGCGTGCTGACAATCTTGACCCCGCTGCCCACGGTGCCCTGCGCCGGAAGCCCCGCTGTGGCATGGGCGGTGGCCATGTGCCGCAGCCGGGGCCACACCGAGCTGTCGGCGGCGTGGTCGGCCATGAAGGCGGCCGCCTGCGACGACAGGCCGTCGTAAATCACGATGTTGCCATCGCCGGCCTCGTTCATCACCGCCACCACGTTTCCCTGGCCGAAGGTGGTGCCCATGGTGGTGGCCATGGTGCCGATGCCCGACAGGTAGCAGCCGTCGCCGATGGTGTAGCGGCAGATGTAGCCGCTGATGTTCTCGATGAGGCAGTTGTCGCCCACGGTCACGTCGCAGAGGGTGGCGTTGCGGATGCCGGAGTGCAGCCGCAGCCCCTCGGTCACTTCAACGTACCGGTCGAACGCGCCAAGCGCCACCTCTCCGCGAAAGGCCACGGCGCGCACGTGCTCCGGCGTGAAGTCGTCGGCCACACTGACCGCGCCCCAGTCGTCGGCGGTGCATCCGCTCCGCTCCAGTTCCTCTATCTCTTCAAGGGTCAGACTTCTCATGGGTGTAGGGTGTAAGGCGTGTGAGAGACTTATTCCGTTATGTCACTGTAAAGGAAATCGTTGTAGGGGTACTTCTGGACGTGCAGCGCGCGCACCCTGCTGTAGAGCGCCTCGCGCAGCTCGTCAATGTTCAGCTTTTCCCGGGCCGAGACGAACAGGCAGTCGCCGGGCAGCTTGGCCATCCATGTGCGGCGCAGCTCGTCGAGCGTCACGTTCTCGCGTGTGCCTGGCGTGAGGTCGTCGGGCTCCTTGTCCACCCATTTGTAGGCGTCAATCTTGTTGAACACAATCATCGAGGGCTTTTCGGCACAGCCCAGCTCCTGCAGGGTCTTCTCGACCACGCGGATCTGCTCCTCGAAGTCGGGGTGCGAGATGTCGACGACATGGAGCAGCAGGTCGGCCTCGCGCACCTCGTCGAGCGTGCTCTTGAAAGAGTCGACCAGGTCGGTGGGCAGCTTGCGGATGAAGCCCACCGTGTCGGCCAGCAGGAACGGCAGGTTGCCGATGACCATTTTCCTCACGGTGGTGTCGAGCGTGGCAAAGAGCTTGTTCTCGGCAAACACCTCGCTCTTGGCCAGCAGGTTCATCAGGGTCGACTTGCCCACATTGGTGTAGCCCACCAGGGCCACGCGGATGAGCCGCCCGCGGTTCTTGCGCTGCGTTGTCTTCTGCCGGTCTATCTCGGCCAGCCGCTGCTTCAGCAGCGTGATGCGCTGAAGGATGATGCGGCGGTCCATCTCCAGCTGGGTCTCGCCCGGCCCGCGCAGTCCCACGGTGCCCTTGCCGCCACCGCCGCCCGAGCCGCCGCCCTGGCGCTCCAGGTGGGTCCACAGCCGCTGCAGCCTGGGCAGCATGTAGCGGTGCTGGGCCAGCTCTACCTGCGCCTTGGCCTCGGCGGTCTGGGCGCGCATGGCGAAGATGTCGAGTATCAGGCTGGTGCGGTCCAGTATCTTCACGCCCAGCTCCTTCTCGATGTTGCGTATCTGCTTGGCCGACAGTTCGTCGTCAAAGATGACCATGCCCACTTCGCGCTCGGCCTCTTCCTCGGCCTTGATGTATTGCTTGATTTCCCCGAGCTTGCCCTTGCCCACGTAGGTCACGCTGTTAGGCCCCGCCACCTTCTGGGTGAACCGCTTCACGGTGACGGCTCCGGCCGTGTCGGCCAGGAACTCCAGCTCGTCAAGATATTCCTTGGTCTTGGCCTCGTCCTGGTCCTTGGTCACCAGGCCCACCAGCACGGCGGTCTCGGCCTTGGCCTCGGAGATTACAAATTCTTTCATGCTTGCAACGTTTCGCTTTTCCGCTGCGGTTTGCAACGGGCTCTTTTGTTTGCAAAAATAATACTTTTTGTACGGATGGTGAAAGAATTTACATTTTTTTATCCTGGGCGGGACGCTGCCAGCGCTGCCCCCTGCCGCGTCACTTCCCGGGCAGGAAGTGGCCGAGACCTTCCGTCTCCAGCAGCATCGCCTTGGCCTCCAGTCCTCCGGCAAACCCTGTCAGCGAACGGTTGGAGCCGATAACGCGGTGGCAGGGAACGATGATGCTGATGCCGTTTGCGCCAATGGCCTGTGCCACTGCCCGGACACCGCCCGGACTGCCGGTGCGGAGCGCGATGTCCTTGTAGGTTCTGGTCTCGCCATACGGTATTTCAAGCAGCGCGTCCCAGACCCTTAGCTGGAACGCTGTGCCCACGGGGAGCAACCTTATGCCAAAGGTTCTGCGCGCTCCCGCGAAATATTCATCGAGCTGCCGCCTTGCCTGCTCCAGCACTGCCGAGGGCCGCTCGGCAAAGTCTGCATCCAGGAGGCGGGCAAGCCTGCGCATGTTGCGCCCGGCACACGGCTTTCCGCTCCAGTCGCAAAGGCACAGCCGGTCACGGGCGGATGCCAGTATGAGGTCGCCGCAAGGGGAACTGTAGCGCTGGGTGCTTAAGGTTTGTTTCATCGGACTGGCTTTGTGCGGGCAGCGAGGGTCTGAAAGCCCATTGGGCATCCGGACAGACGCTGTGCAAAAGTACTGCTTTTTCTCCGGCTCCGGCAAAGGAAGTCGCTTTTTTTTCCGGGTCAGCCCAAACCGGCCATTTTGGATGGCGCTTCACAAAACGGCCTGTTCCGGGCTGCCATACGGCCTGTTCCGCAGCGCGAAACGGTCCGTTCCACACGCCAAAACGGCCCGTTTCGCGCTGCAAGACGCACCGTTTTGCAGCGCGAAAGCGGCCAAACGGGAACAGCGCAGAAGCAGCCGGCCACTCAAAATCGGCAAAAGGGACCGTCTTTCCATTTTTTTTTGCTACCTTTGCCCTGCCACCATCCGGCACCTTTAGCGTTTGCTGCTTCGCCAAAGCAGTTACCAACATACAGACAAAGATGAAAAAAGCATTGATTACAGGCATTACCGGCCAGGACGGTTCGTATCTGGCCGAGCTTCTACTGGAGAAAGGCTATGATGTCCATGGCACCATACGCCGCTCTTCCGTGGACTACCGCGAGCGCATCGCCCATCTGGAGGGCAAGCCCCACTTCCACCTGCACTACGCCGACCTTGGCGACTCGATGAGCATCATCCAGGTGATGAACAAGGTGAAGCCCGACGAGGTGTACAACCTGGCCGCACAGAGCCACGTGCAGGTGAGCTTCGACTCGCCCGAGTTCACTGCCGACGTGGACGCCACCGGCGTGCTCCGCATCCTGGAGGCCATCCGCCAATGCGGGCTGGCAGAGTCCTGCCGCATGTACCAGGCCTCCACCTCGGAGCTGTATGGCAAGGTGGAGGAGGTCCCGCAGAACGAGAACACGCCGTTTCACCCCTACTCTCCCTATGCCGTGGCCAAGCTTTACGGCTTCTGGATAGTGAAGGAGTACCGCGAGGCTTACAACATGTTCTGCTGCTCGGGCATCCTGTTCAACCACGAGAGCGAGCGCCGGGGCGAGACTTTCGTGACCCGCAAGATCACGCTGGCGGCGGCGCGCATCGCCCAGGGCCGGCAGGACAAGCTGCTGCTGGGCAACCTTGACTCGCTGCGCGACTGGGGCTACGCCAAGGACTACGTGGAGTGCATGTGGCTCATCCTCCAGCACGACAAGCCCGAGGACTTCGTGATTGCCACCGGCGTGCAGCACACGGTGCGCGAGTTCTGCCACCACGCGTTCAGGCGCGTTGGCATCGAGCTGGAGTTCAAGGGCGAGGGCATCAACGAGAAGGGCGTTGACAAGGCCACAGGAAGGGTGCTCGTCGAGGTGTCGCCCGACTTTTTCCGCCCCACCGATGTGGTAAACCTGTGGGGCGACCCCACCAAGGCCAAGGCCAAGCTGGGCTGGAACCCGTCGAAGACCCCGTTCGAGGAGCTGGTCAACATCATGGTGGACAGCGACATGGCCAAGGTGGCGGCCGAGCACGCGGGGCAGAAGGTCAGGTGCAACCTGGCCGAATACCTTGAAAAGGGAATCGTGAAGTAAGGGCTATGTTAGACAAGTGCAGCAAGATTTATGTGGCAGGGCACCGCGGGCTCGTGGGCTCCGCCATCTGGAACAACCTCAAGTCAAGGGGGTATGACAACCTGGTGGGGCGCAGCCACAGGGAGCTGGACCTCACCGACCAGTATGCCGTAGAGAAGTTCTTTGACGAGGAGCGTCCCGAGGCCGTCGTCCTGGCGGCAGCCTTTGTGGGCGGCATCATGGCCAACTCGCTCTACCGCGCCGACTTCATCATGCAGAACATGAAGATGCAGTGCAACGTGATCAGCAGCGCCTACTCCCATGGCGTGAAGAAGCTCCTCTTCCTGGGCAGCACCTGCATCTACCCCAAGAACGCGCCACAGCCCATGAAGGAGGACGCGCTCCTGACATCGCCCCTGGAATACACCAACGAGGAGTATGCCATCGCCAAGATTGCGGGACTGAAGATGTGCGAGAGCTACAACCTGCAGTATGGCACCAACTATATCGCAGTGATGCCCACCAACCTGTATGGGCCCAACGACAACTTCCACCTGGAGAACAGCCACGTGATGCCGGCCATGATGCGCAAGGTTTACCTGGCCAAGCTCATCCACGACGGCGACTGGCACAGCATCAAGGTGGATATGGACAAGCGTCCCGTCAACCCTGACGACAAGCTGCGCGCCGTCATCGGCGAGGGCAATGTGGACGGGAGCAACGACCGCGCGCGCATTTTGAAGGCACTGGAGTTCTATGGCATCTACGACAACAGGGTGGTGCTCTGGGGCACCGGCAGGCCGCTGCGCGAGTTCCTCTGGAGCGAGGACATGGCTGATGCCAGCGTGCATGTGCTTCTCAATGTTGACTTCAGCGACATTATCGGCATCAAGAAATACTCCTCCGTGTTCTACGGCGCAAAGGCGGACGGAGCCGTTGACCGCAACAGCAGCGAGGGCCGCGGCGGCGCCATCCCATCGCTCGGCGAGATTCGCAACTGCCACATCAACGTGGGCACGGGCAAGGAGCTGACCATCCGCAAGCTCTCCGAGCTGGTCGCAAAGGCTGTTGGCTTCGGCGGAACGGTGGTGTTTGACGCCACCAAGCCCGACGGCACGCCCCGCAAGCTCATCGACGTGGAGAAACTCCACCGCCTGGGCTGGACCCACAAGGTGGAGGTTGAAGAGGGTGTGGGGAAGCTCTATGACTGGTACAGGAAGAGTCTGGCCGAATAGCATTTTTGAACAGTGAACACCTATTTATATATATGAGCGACGAAACAAAGGACGACGAGCTGCAGGAGCGAGAGCGACAGGAAGGGCGCGAGGCAGCGGGCGAGGAAGAGCGGCACACGGACTACACCCCGGCCAGCCGCTTTGACGCTTCGGCTGTACACCACCTGAGCGGCATGTACCAGGACTGGTTCCTCGACTATGCCTCGTATGTCATTCTCGAGCGCGCCGTCCCCCACATCGAGGACGGCCTGAAGCCCGTGCAGCGGCGCATACTGCACTCCATGAAGCGCATGGACGACGGACGCTACAACAAGGTGGCCAACATCGTGGGCCACACCATGCAGTTCCACCCTCACGGGGACGCCTCGATCGGCGACGCCCTTGTGCAGCTCGGACAGAAAGACCTGCTGGTGGACACCCAGGGCAACTGGGGCAACATTCTGACAGGCGACCGCGCCGCCGCGCCCCGCTACATCGAGGCGCGGCTGTCGAAATTCGCCCTTGACACGGTGTTCAACCCCAAGACCACCGACTGGCAGCTCTCCTACGACGGGCGCAACAAGGAGCCCATCACACTGCCGGTAAAGTTTCCGCTGCTGCTGGCCCAGGGGGCGGAGGGCATCGCCGTGGGGCTCTCGTCAAAAATACTGCCACACAATTTCTGCGAGCTATGCCGGGCGGCCATCCAGTATCTCCACGGACAGCCATTCACGCTCTACCCCGACTTTCCCACGGGCGGCAGCATCGACGTGTCAAAATACAACGCCGGGCAGCGGGGCGGCGTGGTCAAGGTGAGGGCAAAGATAGAGAAACTGGACAGCAAGACGCTCGCCATACGCGAGATTCCCTACGGGAAAACCACCACGACCCTTATCGACTCCATACTGAAAGCCATTGAGAAAGGCAAAATCAAGGCCCGCAAGGTGGACGACAACACGGCCGCCGAGGTGGAGATCCTGGTTCACCTGGCACCCGGCGTGTCGAGCGACAAGACGCTTGACGCGCTCTACGCCTTCTCGGACTGCGAGGTGAACATCTCGCCAAACTGCTGTGTGATTGAGGACAACAAGCCGCACTTTCTCACCGTCGACGAGGTGCTCAAGCACAACGTGGAACGAACAAAGGGACTGATTCGCCGCGAACTGGAGATACGCCGGGGCGAGCTGCTGGAGCAGCTGCACTTTGCCTCGCTCGAAAAGATATTCATCGAGGAGCGCATCTACAAGGACCGCAAGTTCGAGCAGGCTCCCGACGTGGATGCCGTGTGCGCCCATATCGACGACCGGCTGATGCCCTACTACCCCCAGCTCGTGCGCGAGGTGACCAGGGAGGACATCATGAAACTGCTGGAAATCAAGATGCAGCGCATCCTGAAATTCAACAAGGACAAGGCCGACGAGCTGATGGCACGCACCCGGGAGGAGATTGACAGCATTGAGCGCGACCTCGGCAACATGGTGGAGGTGACGGCCAGGTGGTTCCAGTTCCTGCTTGACAAATACGGAAAGACTTTCCCACGCCGCACGGAGATACGCAACTTCGACACCATTGAAGCCACCACGGTGGTCGAGGCCAACGAAAAGCTCTATATCAACCGCGCCGAGGGCTTCATCGGGACGGGACTGAAGAAAGACGAATACGTGTGCAACTGCTCGGACATCGACGACATCATCATCTTCTACAAGGACGGGAAGTTCAAGGTGGTGCGCGTGGCCGACAAAATCTTTGTGGGAAAGAACATCCTGCACGTGGCTGTGTTCAAGCGCAACGACAAGCGGACGGTTTACAACATCGTCTACCGCAACGGGCGCAAGGGGTTCTACTATATCAAGCGCTTCTGCGTGACAGCCGTCACGCGCGACCGCGAGTACGACGTGACACGCGGACTGCCGGGCTCGCGCATTGTCTACTTCACCGCCAACCCCAACGGCGAGGCGGAGGTCATCAAGGTGACCCTTGACCCGGCATCGGTCAACACCAAGCGCAAGGCCAGCATCTTCATTGAGAAAGACTTCTCAGAGGTGGGCATCAAGGGGCGCAACTCGCAGGGCAACATTCTGACCAAGAAAGAGATCAGCCGCATCGGGCTGAAGAGCCACGGCCACTCCACACTGGGCGGGCGGCAGGTGTGGTTCGACCCCGACGTGAACCGGCTGAACTATGACGAGCACGGACGGCTGCTCGGCGAGTTCAACGACGGCGACATGATTCTGGTGGTGCTCGCCAACGGCGAGTTCTACCTGACCAACTTCGATGTCAACAACCACTACGAGGACAATATCCAGTTCATCGAGAAATACGCCCCGGAGAAATGCTGGACGGCCGTGCTCTATGACGCTGACAACGAGGGGTACCCCTACCTGAAGCGTTTCACGATGGAAGCCACGCGCCGCAAGCAAAGCTACCTGGGAGACAACCCGGGCAACCGCCTGGTGCTGGTCACAGACCGGCGCCGCCCGCAGCTGCGCATCACGTTCGGCGGCACCGACAAGAACAGGGCGCCCATGGATGTGGACGCCACTGACTTTGTGGGTGTCAAGAGCTTCAAGGCCAAGGGCAAGCGGCTCACCACATGGCAGGTGGAAAGCATCGAGCTGCTGGAGACAGAACAGGAGGAGACCGAAGACACGGCAGAGACTGGCAGCGGCGGCGGGGCCGCTGCGGACGTGGAGCGCGAGAACCTGGACCCTGACGCAGGCAAGTCGGAACAGCAGGTCATCGACGAGATAACAGGGCAGCTCAACCTTTTTGACCATGGCAGGGAATAGGCGGCACACACTGGCAGCATACGGCATGGCGGCCCTCTGGGCCGCGGCCGCACAGGCACAGGACACCGCGCCGCTGCCCTCGCTGCCCATCCGCACCACATCATATATGGTGGGGGTCGGCCCTACACGCCTCCTGGACACCTATCTGTCGCAGGAGCATTTTGGAGGCACAGGCTTCACTTTCCTGTCAGCCACCGAGCGCCGCCGGCAGCCTTCAGCGCGCTGGTCAACGCTGATGGAGCACCAGGCCGGCCTGGCCACGCTGAACGACCGGGCCGACCGGACCATGGAGCTGGAGGGGTCGTACAGGCTCTTCTGGGGGCGGCTGCACGAGTGGAGGCTCCTGGGCGACCGGCTGTCACTCCAGGCGGGCGGCATGGGAGCGGCCACCCTGGGCTTTGTCTACAACACCACCGGGGGCAACAATCCGGCACAGGCAAGGGCGGCCATCCAGGTCATGCCAACGGCAGCGGCCTGCTACCGCTTCACAGCCGGCCGCTGCAGGATGGCTGTACGCTACGAGCTGCAGCTGCCGCTCCTCGGGCTGATGTTCTCGCCCAACTACGGCCAGTCGTACTATGAGATTTTCTCGCGCGGCGACTATGACCGCAACATCGTGCCAACCACCATGGCCTCATCGCCCTCCTTCCGCCAGCAGCTGGCTGTCGACATTGGCGTGAGCCGCCGGCTCGTGCTGCGCGTGGGCTATCTTGGCGACTACACGCAGGCACGGGTGAACCAGCTCAAGCAGCACACCTACACCCACCGCCTCATGGTGGGCGTGGTAAAAAGATTTCAAATTCTCAGTTACCGACCATGAGCAACCACCTGTCACGCCGCTGCCTCAGGCTTTCGCTGATAGCCCTCGTCATTCTGGGGCTATGCGCCTGTGTCGACGAAGAGGAGTTCGGCAACACGCCACGGGGCAACTTCGAGGCCTTGTGGAAGATACTCGACGAGCGCTACTGCTTCTTTGACTACAAGCGAGAGACCTACGGGCTCGACTGGGACGCCATACACGAGAAATACCGGGCGCGAATCAGTGACAGGATGAACAGCAGCCAGCTCTTCGAGGTGTGCAGCGACATGCTGTCCGAACTGCGCGACGGCCACGTCAACCTGTCGGCGTCACACGACCTCGCACGCTACTGGAGCTGGCAGGAGGACTTCCCCACCAATTTCAGCGACACTCTGCTGCGCCGATACCTGGGCACGGACTACAGGATTGCTGCCGGCCTGAAATACAGGGTGCTCGACGACAACATCGGCTATGTGTATTACGAGAGCTTCGCTGACGGCATCGGCGAGGGCAACCTTGACGAGGTGCTGAGCGCACTGATGCTCTGCCGGGGACTGATTCTCGACATACGCAGCAACACGGGGGGGCTGGTGACCAACGCCGAGCGGCTGGCCGCACGCTTTATCGACCAGGCCACTCATGTGGGGTACATCCAGCACAAGACAGGAAAGGGGCACTCCGATTTCTCATCCATGGAGCGGCAGATCCTGGAACCGTCGTCCAACATCCGCTGGCACAAACCGGTGTGCGTGCTCACCAACCGCCAGGTTTACAGCGCCGCCAACGAGTTTGTGAAGTATATGCACCACGCCCCCCATGCCACCATAGCCGGCGACCGTACCGGCGGCGGCGCGGGACTGCCTTTCTCCAGCTCGCTGCCCAACGGCTGGACTGTGCGCTTCTCGGCCTGCCCCATGTACGACAGCGACGGGCGCTCCACCGAATTTGGCATTGAGCCAGACCACGCCGTAGGACTCCTTGACAGTGACTTCGCCCGCGGGCGTGACACCATCATCGAGTGGGCAAGGCAATGGATTGCCCTTGCCGCGAACAAGCAGTGAAACGCATTTTTGCAAACAAGCCACCAAAATGAAACATACAAACCTCAACAGCCGCACATCCGCCCAATCAGGAAAAATGGAGCCGCGGCACAAAGCCATCCGAAAAGCAGGCACGCTCCTGCGCAAAGTGTCACTTGCCTGCTGCTGGCTGTCGCTGCCGGCGGCGGCCCAGCAAGAGGGAGCGGACCGGACACCGGCAAGGGGCGCGCGGACACCAGGGACATTCACCACTGCCGAGCCGATGGTTCACGACCCGGTGATGGCAGAGCAAGGGGGCACCTACTATCTGATGAGCACCGGGCGCGGCATTCAAGTGGCCGAGTCGTCCGACAGAAAGACATGGCGCGTGTGGCGCGGGGTTCCGCTTGTCACCACTGTGCCCGCATGGACACACGACTCGGTGCCCGGCTTCCGCGACCATATTTGGGCGCCCGACATCATCCGCTACCGCGGACGGTGGTGGCTGAACTACAGCTGCTCCACTTTCGGAAAGAACACTTCGGCCATCGGACTTCTCTCGACAGACAGTCTCCGCCCGCTCTCAGCGGACGGAACAAACACCATCCGCTGGCGTGACGAGGGGGCCATTGTCTGCTCCAAGGGCGGGCGCGACAACTGGAACGCCATCGACGGAAACTTTGTCATCGATGACCGAGGCAACCCATGGCTCACCTTCGGCTCCTTCTGGGACGGCATCCAACTGGTACGCCTTGACTCGACCATGCACATCGCCCGGCCATCAAACCAGCGCACCATAGCCCGAAGGAGAACCGGCGGACGCGACAACCCCATCGAAGCGCCATTCATCTTCCGCCACGGTGACTACTACTACCTCTTTGTCTCCTGGGACTACTGCTGCCGGGGGTCGCAAAGCACCTACAAAGTGGCAGTGGGCCGCAGCCACAAGATAGACGGCCCCTACCTTGACCGCAACGGAAAAGACATGGCCGAAGGAGGCGGCACCGTGGTGCTGGAAGGCGACAAAAAGGTTTTCGAGGCGGCAGGCCACTGTGCCGTCTACCATTTCGCCGACCGCGACATCTTCATCTGCCACGGTTACAGCATCAACAGGGGCGGTGCCTCGGTGCTGATAGAGCGTCCCGTCACATGGACTCAAGACGGCTGGCCCGACCTCTCGCCCGGCCAGACCCGTACTCTCGCCTCCCAATGAGCGGAAACGGCCAGCAGAAGAACAACCCCACCCCGACTCCCCGACCAGCCATGCCTTTGCAAGAAACGCCTGAAAGGAAACAAGAAACGCCTGAAAGGAAACAAGAAAACGCCTGAAAGGGAACAAGAAAACGCCTGAAAGGAAACAAGAAAACGTCTGAAAGGGAAAAAGAAAACGCCTGAAAGGGAAAAAGAAAACGCCTGAAAGGGAAAAAGAAACGTTTGAAAGGGAAAAAGAAACGTTTGAATGCAATACGGCCAGACAAAAACAAATAAGCCGTTCCACGCTTGGCCATTTCACAGAAAAGCGGTAACTTTGCACAACTTTACCTCCCATCCATTGCGCTTGTGGCGAAATTGGTAGACGCGCCAGACTTAGGATCTGGTGATTTCGGTCGTGTAGGTTCGAGTCCTATCAGGCGCACCCCTTGAAATCCCGGCTGCTTGAATATGAGCGGCCGGGATTTTTCTCTAGACATTTTCCGCAGCTTCTGGGATTGAGAAAAGTGACAGAACAAGACAGTCTGAAGTGACAGAACAAAAGAAAAGGCCAAGAGTATCTCCCGACAGTCTTGGCCTTGTTTTCTAACTAACTTATTATCAACTATTCATTACTCATTCTGAATTGTTCCAAATGGTGATGCAAAGTTAAGCATAAAAGTTGCGGAAATCAAGGGTAAAAGGGCAGAAACCCACGTAAACGTTTGCGAATATGGCCGAAAACGGCTATCTTTGTCACACTAATCTGCTGTTATGCCCCATGCCTACTAACAAACACCGCATATCGCTGAAAGACCTCGCACACGAACTTGGCGTGAGCATCGCCACGGTGAGCCGCGCCCTGCGCAGCAGCCCGGAGATAGGAAAAGACATGCAGGTACGCGTGAAAGAGCTGGCCCGGAAGCTCAACTACCGCCCCAACCCCTTTGCCCAGAGCCTGCGCAAGGACGCCCCGCGGATTATCGGCGTGGTGGTGCCCAACCTGGTGACCCACTACTATGCCTCGGTGCTCGACGGCATCGAGGAGGAGGCTGTGCGCAAGGGCTACTCGGTGATCAGCGCCAACAGCCACGAGAGCTTCTCAGACGAGGCGCGCGCCATTGACAACTTCATCGGGCTGCACGTGGAGGGCATCGTGGCCTGCCTGGCCCAGGACACCACCGACTACTCGCACTTCAACGAGATTGCCGACATGGGCATCCCCCTTGTCTTTTTCGGCCGCACCTGCCTGACCGACAAGTTTTCATCCGTCACAGCCAACGGCGACGAGGCCGCCCGGATGGCCACCCAGCACCTGGTTGACACCGGCTGCCGCCGCATCGCCTTCATCGGCGGCCCCAACCACCTTGACATGGTGCGCCGGCGCAAGCACGGATACATCGAGGCCCTGCACGACAACCGCATCCCCATCGACCGCACGCTGGTGGCCTGCGGTCCCATCGACTACCACGTGGCAATGGAGCGCACCAAGCAGATGCTCGGCCAGCCGGGGAGGCCCGACGCCATCCTGGCCTTCAACGACATCATCACCTTTGCCGCCTTCACAGCCATCAAGGCCGTGCACCTGCGCATACCCGACGACGTGTCACTCGTGGGATTCACCGACGACGCCCACGCGCGCTATGTCACGCCGCGCCTCACCGCCATCGAAGACCAGTCAAAGCAAATGGGGAGCGTGGCCTGCCGCCTGCTGCTCGACAACATTGCGGGCAACCACGCCATACGCCACGAGATAGTGCCCCAGAAGCTGGTCATCCGAGAAAGCACAAGAGCCAAGGCTCAGACAGCACCCCCCACCCCTACATCATGAAAGCAAAACTTTTCCCGACTGTCATCGCCACCCTGGCATTCGCGCTGTGCGCCCAGGGCGGCACGGTGCGCACCGCCGGCGGTGTGACACTCTGTTTCAACAATGCCAAAGACGGGGCCCGACTGGTGAGGCTCACCGTGATGCGCGACAACATTGTGCGCGTGGAAGCCACCCCCGACAGCAGCTTTTGCGACAAGCGGAGCCTCATCATCGTGCCCGGAGCACAGGCTGCGCGCCCGCACTTCAGCACGAGCGAGACAGCACAGTCGCTGACCCTCACCACCGCACGGCTGCGGGTGACCGTCAGCAAGCGCACTGGCCGGCTCCTTTTCACCGACCGCGCCACGGGGCGCACGCTGCTCCGCGAGACGGCAACCGGCGGCAAGCGTTTCAGCCGCTATGTGTCAGCCCAGACCGAGATGCCACCGGGCTACCACCCCTCAGCACCCGGAGAGATAGCGCGGCTCACCGACAGTGTGCGCACAGGCTACACATGGCGCGCGCGATTTGAGACACAAGACGGAGAGGCCCTCTACGGACTGGGGCAGCACCAGTCGGAGGAGATGAACTGCCGGGGGCGCAACGAAGAGCTGTTCCAGTACAACACCAAGGTGAGCGTGCCCTTTGTGATGAGCACAAAGGGCTACGGCCTGCTCTGGGACAGCTACTCCTACGGCCGCTGGGGCTCCCCGGACGACTACCTCCAGCTGAACCGCGCCTTCAGGCTTTACGACAAGTACGGCAGGCGCGGGGCACTCACAGGAACCTATACCGACAGCAAGGGGCGCTGGCTGGAGCGCCGCGAGGACTCCGTCTACTACGAGCACTCGGGCGTGGTGGGCAACCTGCCACAGCAAGTGAGGCTCAGCGGCGCCTCGGTGGTCTACGAGGGGAGCGTCGAGGCGCCCGAGACGGCCTCCTACCACTTTATCCTCTACTATGCCGGCTATGTCAAGGTGAGCGTGGACGGGCATACCGTGGTGCCCGAACGGTGGCGCACAGCGTGGAACCCCAATGCCTACAAGTTCAGCGTGGCCCTTGAAAAGGGCCGGCGCACGCCGCTGCGCATCGAGTGGAAGCCCGACGGCAGTGTGTCCTACTGCGGGCTCAGAGTGGCCCGCCAGCTCCCGGCAGACGAGCGCGACAACATCTCCATCTGGGCCGAGATGGACCGCTACATGGACTACTACCTGATTGCCGGGAGCAGCATGGACGAGATTGTCAGCGGCTACCGCACCCTGACGGGGCGCGCCCAGGTGATGCCCAAGTGGGCGCTGGGCTTCTGGCAGAGCCGCGAGCGCTACAAGACACAGCAGGAGGTGGTGGGCACCCTGGCCGAGTTCCGCAAGAGGGGAATACCGGTCGACAACATTGTGCAAGACTGGAACTACTGGCCGCAAGACGCCTGGGGCAGCCACCGGTTTGACAGCGCCCGCTTTCCGTCGCCCCAGGCCATGATGGACAGCATCCATGCCATGCACGGACGGCTGATGATATCGGTGTGGCCCAAGTTCTACTGCTCCACCGCCAACTACCGCCAGCTCGACGCCAACGGCTGGATTTACCGGCAGGCCGTGCGCGACAGTCTGCGCGACTGGGTGGGGCCGGGCTACCTGGGGTCGTTCTACGACGCTTACGCAGCCGGGGCGCGGCGGCTGTTCTGGCACCAGATGGACAGCTGCCTCTACTCCAAGTACAAGCAGGGCATTGACGCCTGGTGGATGGACGCCTCCGAACCCAACGTGCGCGACTGCACCCCCCTTGCCTACCGCAAGGCACTCTGCGGCCCCACGGCCCTGGGCGCCAGCGACGAGTATTTCAACGCTTACAGCTTGGCCAACGCCGAAGCCATCTACAACGGGCAGCGCAGCGTGGCCCCCAACCGCCGCGTGTTCCAGCTCACCCGCAGCGGCTTCGCCGGACTGCAGCGTTACAGCACCGCCACCTGGAGCGGCGACATTGGCGCCAGGTGGGAGGACATGCGCGCCCAGATGACCGCCGGCATCAACTTCTCCATGTCGGGCATCCCCTTCTGGGGCATGGACCAGGGCGGCTTCTGCGTGGAGAGCCGCTATGTCAAGGCCCAGCAGCTGTATGACCGCACGGGCCAGGAGAACGAAGACCTCGAGGAATGGCGCGAGCTGCAGGCACGCTGGAACCAGTTTGGCTGCTTCATCCCCCTGTACCGCGCCCACGGACAGTGGCCCTTGCGCGAGGTGTGGAACATTGCGCCCGAGGGGCACCCGGCCTACGAGACCATCGTGTGGCACGACCGGCTGCGCTACCGGCTGATGCCCTACCTCTACTCCATGGCCGGATGGGTCCACTTCCGCGACTACACGATGATGCGCGGACTGGCCATGGACTTTGCCGGCGACGAGCGCGTGCTCGGCATTGGCGACCAGTGGATGTTCGGCCCGTCGCTGATGGCCTGCCCGGTGGGTGCCTACAAGGCCCGGACGCGCCGGGTCTACCTGCCCGCACAGTGCGGCTGGCACAACCTGCACACCGGCGAGCACCTTGACGGGGGCCAGACTGTCACTGCCGACGCGCCCTACGGCCGCATCCCAGTGTTTGTGCCCGATGGCGCCATCATCCCCCTCGGGCCGGAAATGCAGTGGAGCGACGAGAAAGAGCCTGACAGCATAGACCTGTGCGTGTACAGCGGGCGCAACGGCTCCTTTGAGCTTTACGAAGACGAGGGCACCAACTACAACTACGAGCGGGGGCGCTATGCCACCATCACGTTCAACTATGACGACAGGCGGCGCACGCTGACCATCGGCAAGCGCAAGGGGTCGTTCAGCGGAATGCTCGCCACCAGGGTGTTCAACGTGACACTCAACCCTGCGCTCACGGCAGACGGCAGGTGTGAAAGCACCGCGGGAAAGACCGTGAGGGCTGTTTACCGGGGAAGACAAATAACCATCAAGCTATGAGAAAGATAAAGACTATCGTCACATGCCTGCTGCCGGTCATGCTGGCACAGGCGCAGGCGCAGGTGTACCTTGACCCCAACGCGCCCGTCGAGGAGCGCGTGAAAGACGCGCTGTCAAGGATGACCACCCACGAGAAAATCCAGATTGTCCACGCACAGAGCAAGTTCACGTCGGCCGGCGTGCCGCGCCTGGGCATCCGCCAGCTCAACATGGCCGACGGCCCCCACGGCTGCCGGGCCGAGGTTGACTGGAACTCCTGGGACTACGCCAACTGGACCAACGACTCGGTGGTGGCCTTCCCCTCGCTCACCTGTCTGGCCGCCACGTGGAACCGCGAGCTGGCCGCCAGCTACGGCCACGCCGTAAGCGAGGAGTTTGCCTTCCGCGGAAAGGACATCATGCTCGGCCCCGGCACCACCATCGCCCGCATGCCGCTCAATGGGCGCAGCTTCGAATACATGGGCGAAGACCCCTACCTGGCCGGAGAGCTGGCCGTGCCCTACATCAGGAGTGCGCAGAAGAACGGCGTGGCCTGCTGCCTCAAGCACTTCTTCCTGAACAACCAGGAGGTGGGACGGTGGAACGTGAACGTGAACGTGAGCGAGCGCGCCGTCAACGAAATTTACCTGCCGGCCTTCAAGAAGGCCGTTCAGAAGGGCGGCCTGTGGACCATCATGGGCTCGTACAACCGGTGGAACAACGTGCACTGCTGCGAGAACGACTCGCTGCTCAACAAGATTCTGAAACAGCAGTGGGGCTTTGACGGCGCGGTAATCAGCGACTGGGGAGGCACCCACCACACCTGGGAGGCGGCCACCGGCGGGCTGGACATCGAGATGGGGACAGCCACCAACGGCAAGACCGTTGACCGCAGCAAGGGCTACAACACCTACTATCTGGCCGATGCCTTTGAACGCCTTGTCAACGAGGGAAAGATTCCCATGCGCGTGCTCGACGACAAGGCGTCGCGCGTGCTCCGCACCATCTTCCGCACGGCCATGGGCGCCGGCAAGGCCAACGGCTCGCTGTGCTCGGAAGCCCACTACGGGGTGTGCCGGGAGATTGGTCAGGAGGGCGTCGTGCTGCTGAAGAACAGGCAGGGCATCCTGCCGCTCGACATCAGCCGCTACCGCAGGGTGCTGGTGGTTGGCGACAATGCCGTGCGCAACATGAGCGAGGGCGGCGGCTCGTCGGAGCTGAAGACCAAGTTTGACGTGTCACCGCTCGAGGGGCTGCGGGCCGTCTATGGTGACAGGATTGACTTTGCACGCGGCTACTATGCCGGACGCGCGCTCTATGGCAAGGCAGACAAGCTCAGCAAGGACTCGCTGGACCGCCTGCGCAGCGAGGCTCTGGAGAAAGCCGGGGAGGCCGACCTCGTCATCTTTATCGGCGGCTTGAACAAGAACTACCGTCAGGACTGCGAGGACGGCGACCGCGAGAGCTACAGCCTGCCCTACGGACAGGACGACCTGATTGCCGGCCTGGCCAAGGTGCAGCGCAACATCATCGTGGTGACCTTTGGCGGCAACCCCTTTGCCATGCCCTGGATCGGCCGCGTGCAGGCCATGGTTCACTGCTGGTACCTCGGCTCCATGTCGGGCCACGCCCTGGCCGACGTCATCAGCGGCAAGGTGAACCCCAGCGGCAAGCTGCCCGTGACGTTCGCCAAGCGGCAGGAGGACTATCCCTGCTTCCGGTTTGGCAAGGAGGGCTATCCGGGCGTTGACGGACAGGTTTACTACAAGGAGGGCATCTTCGTTGGCTACCGCTGGTTTGACACCAAGCGGGTGGCGCCGCTGTTCCCCTTTGGCTACGGCCTGAGCTACACCACGTTCAGCTATGGCAAGCCGCGCCTCTCGGCAACATCGATGAGGGCCGGCGGCCGCATCACCGTCACGGTCGACGTGACCAACACGGGCCGGCGCGAGGGCAAGGAGACGGTGCAGCTCTACATCAGCGACGAGCGGTCGTCGGAGGAGCGGCCCGCCAAGGAGCTGCGCAACTTTGCCAAGGTGAGCCTGAAACCGGGCGAGACGAAGACAGTGAGCTTCACCGTCACCGCCGAAGACCTGCAGTTTTTCTCCGCCCGCCGGCACCGCTGGGTGGTCGAGCCGGGCGTGTTCAAGGCCCTGGTGTGCGCCAGCGAGACCGATGTGAGGGGCGTGGCCAGGTTCAGCGTGACCGACTGACGGGAAGTGCCGGCAGCGCAGGATGCCTGAAAAAAAACAGTGAGAAGGGGCGGAAAGGTTGAAAGCAGGCCCAAACAACCGCCCTTCCGTTCGAAGACCGATTTGGGTTCAATATCAGCAAACTTGAGCAAGCCATTGTCATACGGTGCGTTTCGCGCTGCGAAACGCACCGTATGACACGGCGAAACGGTCCGTTTCACGCTGCAATATGGGCCGTTTGAGGCGGCAGAACAGGTCGTTTCGCAGCGCAATCCAGGCCGTTTGGCACGGCAACAAACAGCGAGAGGCTTCCTTTATGGAAGCCTCTCGCTGTGTTGGGGTACTCGGACTCGAACCAAGAATGACAGGACCAGAATCTGTAGTGTTACCATTACACCATACCCCAATGTCCGTTTTGCACCCCGCTCCTTGCAGGATTGCGACTGCAAAGGTAGGGCATTTTTTGCAACCTGCAAAATATTTTCGCAATTATTTTGCCACTTTTACCTTTCCAGAGTGGCCGTTTTGCAAAAGGGGGGCTGGCCAGGCGGGCTTTTGCACCCCCTTGTGCGGCCAGCAAGAGGCAGCGCCCCGCCACCCTGCTACCCGCGCTTGTCGTAGGCGTGCAGGGGGTAGTCGGTGGTGAAATGCAGCCCGCGGCACTCCTTGCGCTCAATGGCCCAGCGCGTAATCAGGTAGCCCACGTTAATCATGTTGCGCAGCTCGCAGATGTCGCGGCTGGCCTTCACCCGCTTGAACAGGTTTTCGGTCTCCTCGTAGAGCATGTCAAGGCGGTTCCAGGCACGGTGCAGCCGGAGGTCGGAGCGCACGATGCCCACATAGTTGGACATGACCTGGCCCACCTCTCTGACACTCTGCGTGATGAGCACCTTCTCCTCGTTGGTCATCGTTCCCTCGTCGTTCCACTCCGGCACCTTGTCGTTAAAGTCATACTCGTCAACGTGGGCCAGCGAGTGCTTGGCCGCAACGTCGGCATAGACCACAGCCTCTATCAGCGAGTTGCTGGCCAGGCGGTTCCCGCCATGCAGTCCGGTGCAGGCGCACTCGCCGATGGCATAGAGCCGCTCGATGCTCGACTGGCCGTTGAGGTCGACCTTGATGCCGCCACACATATAGTGGGCCGCCGGGCGCACGGGGATATAGTCGGTGGTGATGTCGATGCCTATCGACTTGCACTTGTGGTAGATGTTGGGGAAGTGGCGCTTGGTTTCCTCGGCGTCCTTGTGGGTCACGTCCAGGCACACATGGTCGAGGCCGTGCTTCTTCATCTCCTTGTCAATGGCTCGGGCCACGATGTCGCGCGGCGCGAGCGAGAGACGCGGGTCATAGTTCTCCATGAACGACTCGCCGTTGGGCAGTCTGAGGATGCCGCCATAGCCGCGCATGGCCTCGGTGATGAGGAAGGCCGGGTGGGTTTCGCCGGGATGGTAGAGCGCCGTTGGGTGGAACTGCACAAACTCCATGTCGGCCACCGTGCCCTTGGCCCTGTACACCATGGCCTCGCCGTCGCCTGTGGCGATGACCGGGTTGGTGGTGGTCTCGTAGACAGCGCCGCAGCCGCCCGTGCACATCAGGGTGACCTTGCTCAGATAGGTGTCCACCTTCTGGGTGTCGGGGTTGAGCACATAGGCGCCGTAGCAGTGGATATAGGGCGTGCGGCGGGTCACCCTTGCGCCGAGATGGTGCTGCGTGATAACCTCCACCGCGAAATGGTTCTCCTTGACCGTGATGTCGGGATTGCTGCGCACAGCGGCCATCAGCCCGCGCTGAATCTCAGCGCCCGTGTCGTCGGCATGGTGCAGGATGCGGAACTCGGAGTGGCCGCCCTCACGGTGAAGGTCGAAGTCTCCGTTTTCCTTGCGGTCAAAGTTCACCCCCCACTGCACCAGTTCCCTGATCTGCCCGGGAGCGTTGCGCACCACCAGCTCCACGGCCTTGCGGTCGTTGATGTAGTCTCCGGCAATCATGGTGTCCTCGATGTGCTTCTCAAAATTGTCTACCTCAAGGTTGGTTACCGAAGCCACCCCGCCCTGCGCAAACGAGGTGTTGGCCTCGTCAAGCGAAGTCTTGCAAATCATGCACACCTTGCCCTTGTGCGCTCTGGCAACTTTCAGGGCGTAGCTCATGCCGGCCACACCGGCGCCAATAATCAGAAAATCGTATTTGTAAACCATAATATGACATATACTACGGCTGCAAAAGTAGTGGTTTTTATTTATATATCACCATCTTTTCGCACATTTTCTGTAACTTTGCAGCGATTGTTTTCCATCTGTATGGGACTTTTTGACAACACTTTTCACATGACGATTCACCGGATAATGAGGCTCGCCGCCCTTTGGTGCGCGGTGGCCGCCGCGCCCGCCACCCTCGCGCAGGACGAGCTGTTTGACGAACCCGGCGCACTGGAGGCCGACAGCGCCGCTGCCATGGGCGCCAGCCACGCAGCCGACTCGCTGCAGGCCAGCCTGCCGTGGCCGGCGCGGATGCGCGCCCGGCTGGACCGGCTGGTTGACAGCCCGCTCTTCACCACCTCGCAGCTGGGCATGATGGTCTACGACCTTACAGCCGACAGCGCCATCTACTGCCACAACGAGCGGCAGCTGATGCGGCCGGCCTCGACACTGAAGGCGCTCACCGCCATCACCGCCATCGACAGGCTGGGCGGCTCGTACCGGTTCAGCACGGAGCTGCGCTACAACGGAACAGTGGCCGACCGCACGCTCACGGGCAACCTCTACTGCGTGGGGGGCTTCGACCCCCTGTTCAACATTGACGACATGAGGGCCTTTGTCGAGAGCGTGAGGCGCATGGGGGTGGACACCATCCGCGGCCGCATTGTGGCCGACAAGTCAATGAAAGACACCTGCTCGCTTGGCAAGGGGTGGTGCTGGGACGACGACAACCCGGTGCTCTCGCCCCTGCTCATTTCGCGGAGAGACCGCTTTGCCAGCCGCTTTGCCGAGGAGCTGCGCGATGCCGGCGTGACTGTCGACGCGGAACTGGCCGAGGGTGAAACGCCTGCCGGGGCCTTCATGATATGCAACCGCTTCCACACCATCGACCAGGTGCTGATGAGAATGATGAAGGCCAGCGACAACCTGTTTGCCGAGGCGCTGCTCTACCAGCTGGCGGCGGCCTCGGGGCACCGGCCGGCCTCGGCAGACATGGCCTGCGCGGCCGTCAGGCGGCAGATAAGGCAGCTGGTGCCTCGCGCGGCCGGCTGCAGGATTGTCGACGGCAGCGGCCTCTCGCTGTACAATTATGTGTCGGCCGAGCAGGAAGTGATGATGCTGCGCTACGCCTCGCTGAACACCAACATCTTTCTGCACCTCTACCCCTCCCTGCCCGTCGCCGGCGAGGACGGCACCCTGCGTAACCGCATGAGGGGCAGCTTTGCCAGCGGCAATGTGCACGCCAAGACGGGCACGCTCACCGCCGTAAGCAGTCTGGCGGGCTACCTCACCGCAGCCAACGGTCACCGCATCTGCTTTGCCATTATCAACCAGGGACTGACAAGCGACCGGCAGGGCCGGGCCTTTCAGGACCGCGTTTGCAATGCCCTATGCGCACCTTAGACAGGAGCGCGCCGCTGGCGGCGACACCATTTGCAGCCACGCTGCTCCGCTGGTTTGCAGCGAAAGGGCGGCAGCTGCCGTGGCGCGACACGCAAGACCCCTATGCCATCTGGCTCAGCGAAGTGATACTGCAGCAGACACGCATTGACCAGGGCATGGCCTACTGGCAACGGTTCATGGCGCGCTTTCCCCGGGTGGAAGACCTGGCCGAAGCCACCGAGGACGAGGTGCTGCGCCTGTGGCAGGGGCTTGGCTACTACTCAAGGGCGCGCAACCTGCACACGGCGGCACGGCAGATTGTGGCGCAAGGGGGCTTTCCGCACACCTACGGCGCCATCCGCGCGCTGAAGGGCGTGGGCGACTATACCGCGGCGGCCATCGGCTCGATAGCATTCCACCTGCCCGTGGCCGTCGTCGACGGCAACGTGTACCGGCTGCTGGCCCGCTATTTCGGCATTGACACCCCCATCAACACCACCGCCGGCAAGAAGCTCTTTGCCGCCCTGGCGCAGGAGCACCTGCCTCCGGGCGAGGCCTCGGCCTTCAACCAGGCCATGATGGACTTCGGAGCCATCCAGTGCACGCCGCGCGCACCGCACTGCGCAGACTGCCCGCTGGCCGAGGGCTGTGACGCACTGCGCACCAACCGCACCGGGCTGCTGCCTGTCAAGGAGAGAAAGCTCAAGGTGACTACGCGCCAGATGGCCTGGGTCGTTGTCCGCAGCGAAGGCGGCGTGGCCCTGCGCCGGCGCCCTGCGGGCGACATCTGGCAGGGACTGTGGGAGCCGGTCAACCTCACTGACGGACCCCAGGCGGCCACCGTCACCGGCCACAGGGCTGAATGGCTGCCGGTGGCCAGGCAGATAAGGCACGTGCTGACCCACCGCATCCTGCTGGCCGACTTCTACCTCTGGCAGCCGGAGAAACGTCCCCTGCTGCCCGACACCTACCAGTGGGTTGACGAGAACGACATTGACAGCCACGCGCTGCCACGCCTGATAGAGACAGGATTTGAGCGCATTGCACAGCAGGACAGTGAGCGAGCGGCCCAAGCCCGCACCCGCAAGCAGCCGTCAGAGCAGCGGTGAGAGCAGCCGCGTGACACTCTCCCACAGCCGGACTGAAAACGACGGGGCATGGCGCTCAAGGATGGGGGCAAGCTCGGCCGACCGCCGCTGGTCATCAAGAAAAATCTGCCTGAAGCGCTTGGCCGTGCCGCTGTCGTAGACAAAGGCGTTGGCCTCGAAATTGTTTTCAAAGCTGCGGAAGTCCACGTTGGTCGACCCGCAGGTGGCCAGGCTGTCATCGCACACCATCATCTTGCTGTGAATAAAGCCCCCCTCATACAGGTAGACCTTGACACCAGACTGCGCCACCTCGCGCAGATAGGAGCGGCAGGCCCAGCTCACGAAACGGGAGTCGGTGTGGCGCGGCACCATCAGCCGCACGTCCACACCCTCGGCAACGGCCGTCTTCAAGGCCAGCAGCACCGACTCGGTGGGCAGGAAATAGGGGGTCTGGATGTAGACATACTGGCGGGCTGAGATGATGACGCGCAGATAGCCCTGCATAATCTCGGGCCATGGGGTCACAGGGCTGCTGGTGACAATCTGCACCAGGCAGTCGTTGGACAGCCCGGGGGGCGTTGGCGGATAGTACCTCCGGTTGGAAATCAGCGTGCGGTCAACGAAGTACCAGTCAACCAGAAAGGCCCGCTGAAGGCCATAGACCGCCCCTCCCTCGAGCCTCATCATCGTGTCGTGCCAGGGCTGGCCGCCGAACCCCTTGGCATAGCGCAGGGCGATGTTCATGCCACCGATGAACCCCAGGCGGCCGTCAATGACAATGAGCTTGCGGTGGTTGCGGTAGTTCACCTTGCTGGTGAACAGGGGGAAGCGCACCGGCAAGAAGGAGTTGACCTCAATGCCGGCCTCACGCATCCGCTCGAAGAAGGCCTCCTTCACCCTCCAGCAGCCCACATCATCGTAAATCACCCTCACTTCGACCCCGGCCCTGGCCCGGTCAATGAGTGCATCGGAGACCAAGCGGCCCAACGGGTCGTCTTCAATGATGTAAAGGTCAAGGTGAATGTGGTGGACGGCCCGGCCTATGGCTTGCAGCAAGTCAAGAAAAAAGGCGTGGCCGTCGGTGTAGATGTCCGTCAGGCTGTTCTTAAACGGAAGGGACATGTTCTGGTTGGCAAACAGCTTCACGGTCTGCCGGTGCTCCTCCGGCACCTGAATGCTCTGCTGCTCCACGAACTCCAGCATCGACCGCTTGGTGAGCTGGTCCATGCTGCGCTGGCTGATGAACCGCTGCTTGCGCGTGTTGACGCCAAAAAAGAAATAGAACACAAGGCCTATCACAGGCACAAAATAGATGACCAGCATCCAGGCCATGGTCTTGGCCGGCTGGCGGTTGTCCATCAGCACATGGAGGATGCAGGCGATAACGATGGCCTCGTAGAGGAACACACCGAGCAAATGGAGTTCGTGCATAGGCTTGGGTTTGGGTGGCTGGGGTTCACTTGAACCCGGCCAGCTTGTGGGTTTGCAGCGAGAGCCGCCACTGGGGGTGGGCCTTGATGTAGTCAATGCAGCGTCGGGTGATGTGGCGGTTGCGCCGGGTGTCGCCCACGTCACAGGGCTGCAGGTAGTAGTAGCGTGCCGTTATGCCGTGGCACCCCACCGGGCCTGTGCCATCGAAGATGCACTTCAGCTCGTCACACTCGGTGACTGCGGGGGTCCAGCCGGCGACGCCAGGCTTTGGCGAAACGGTGACCCAGTCGACTCCCCCGGGCACCGGCCTTGAGCCATTGGTCTCCATCGCCACTTCGTAGCCACGGCTGTGCAGGAGGTCGACAAGCGCGCCGTCGGCCTGGAGCGCGGGCTCTCCGCCAGTGAGCACGACAAAGTGCGACGGGAAAGCGGCCAGAGCCTCCACCAGCTGGCTGTCGGTCATGCCGCGGGCCGCGCCAAAGTCGGTGTCACAGAATGGGCACCGCAGGTTGCAACCCGAGAAACGGACAAACACAGCAGCGCGCCCCGTGTTGTACCCCTCACCCTGAAGGGAGTAAAAGATGTCGTTAATCCGCCTCATAGGTTGCGATGTTTCCGGCACTTTCCTGCACAGTCACCTTGTAGCACTGCGGTATCTGGTCGGCACACCACCGCGCGATGTTCTCGGCGGTAGGGTTGAACGGCAGCAGCTCGTTGAGGTTGCCATGGTCCAGTTTGTCACGTATGCGCCGCTTCACGTCGGTGAAGTCGCACACCATTCCGTTGCGGTCAAGCTCGCGGGCCTTGCAGTAGACGGTGATTGTCCAGTTGTGCCCGTGCAAGCCTGAGCACTTGCTTTCATAGTCAAGCGCCAGATGGTGGCTGGCCGAGATTTCCATTGTTTTCTGAATGTAATACATAGCTGTGAGTTAGTGTTCGGTACAGACAGGGCTGTCAGCGCCCTACCTTCTGCGCCAGCGCATCGTGCACGAGCTTGGTGTCGCGGTAGCTCTCCATCAGTTCCCTGACCCGCTGCATGTCGGTGCCGGCCTGGCGCAGCTGGCGCTGGATGTCCTTCAGCCGCTCGTCGAGTACAGCCAGACGGTAGTCAAGGATGAGGTGGACCACCTTCTGGCGCAAGGTGTCCATCTTGAGGTTCAGCTCCATGCTCGGGCTCAGCTGGTAGCGGCTGACGGCCAGGCTGTTGGCCAGCTGGCTCACGTTGATGTCGGGATGGTGGACAAAATAGCTTTCGGCCTTGAACCCGGGTTCTCCGCTGTGGGCGACGGCCTCCTGCAGCACCTGGTTGTAGAGCGGGTTGTCAAACCGCAGACTGTCCTGCGCCAGGTCATAGTCGACATACTGGGCCACGGTGAGGCTGACAGTCTGACCGTCCTCGGTCTCGACATTGTCGAAAATCACCTCGTCGCCATGCCTCACCACGCACTGCGCCAGCAGTGTTGCCACCTGTCCGCGCCGCTCGCTGCCGGCATCGGTCACCTGCAGCACTTGCTGCTGTGGCTGGGCGCCACCGCCGCTGTCCCTGCCAGCCGCGGCAGGCGAGGCCAGCTTGTCACGGATGAGCTTGTTCATCGTGTTGATGAGTGTCTGCTCACTGATTTGCAACTGGTAGGCACACTGGCGCACATAGGTGTCGCGCGTGATTTGGTTGGGTATCACCGAAATGCTTTTCACAATGCTGCCGATGGCCTCCGACCGCTTCACGGGGTCGGTAACCCCCTTGAGCGTCAGCTCCGTCTTGAAAGAGATGAAGTCGGTCTGGTGCTCCTCGACATAGGCAGCCAGTTCCTTGGCCGTGTGCTTCCGCGCGAAACTGTCGGGGTCGTCGCCGTCGGGCAGCAGGAGCACCCTTATGTTCATGCCCTCGGCAAGCAGCATGTCTGTGCCCCTCATGGCGGCATGGATACCGGCCTCGTCACCGTCGTAGAGCAGCACGACATTGGTGGTGAAGCGCCTGAGCAGCTTGATTTGGTGAACGCTGAGGGCTGTTCCCGAGTTGGCCACCACGTTCTCAATTCCGCACTGGTGCATGGCAATCACGTCGGTATAGCCCTCCACCATATACACGCAGTCCTCCTTGGTGATGGCGCGCTTGGCCTGGTAAAGCCCATAAAGCTCGTGGTCTTTGTGATAGATGTCCGACTCGGGCGCGTTGACATATTTCTGCTGCACGCCCTTGGTGCGCGAGTCAAGCAGCCGGCCGCCAAAGGAGTTGACCTTGCCACTCACGTTGAGCCAGGGGAAGATGACACGGCCGGCATAGCGGTCGACCAGCTCGCCCGTGTCGCGGCGGTAGCACAGCCCCGTCTTGAGCAGGAACTCCTCCTTGTAGCCGGCCTGGACAGCCGCCTCACACAGGGCGTTGCGCCGCGGGAGGGCATAGCCCAGCTGGAACTTCTCGATAATGTCGTCACGGATGCCGCGGCTTCTGAAATACTGTTTGCCGATGGCCTGTCCCTCGGGGTCGTCATTCAGGATGTGGTGAAAGTAGTCCTTGGCCCACTCGTTGACCGCATACATGGACTCGCGCTCGCTCTGCTCACGGCGCTCGTCGTCAGTCAGCTCGCGCTCCTTGATTTCAATATGGTACTTGTTGGCCAGCCAGCGGAGTGCCTCGGGATAGGTGATCTGCTCGTGCTCCATCAGGAAGTTGACGGCGTTGCCGCCCTTGCCGCAGGCAAAGCAGTGGCATATCCCCTTTGACGGAGAAACGATGAACGACGGCGTTTTGTCATCGTGGAAAGGGCACAGGCCCTTGTAGTTCACGCCTGTCTTGCGCAAGCTCACGAATTCAGACACCACATCAACGATGTTGGTGGCCTCCATTATCCTGTCTATCGTCGCCCTGTCTATCATAAGCACATTTCAGTCATTAAGCAAACACTCGGGAACAGCCAGCCCAGCCCCCCATTCTGATAGTGAGAGCGGATGGCATTGGCATTCATCCCTTTAACCAGCTTTACGTCTTCGATGTCGAGCCGCTTGGAAGTCGTTCTTCCTGTCTCGGGATAAAAGCAATGGCGGTTGACACCTTTAACAACAAGCCGCTTGCCATTCATATAGAAGCCTTGCCGTTGACCGTAACCCGGGTATCTGTCATCACGCCGTCAAAGGTCAGGGTGACACACTTGTCTTTCCAGGAAGCTGGCACCTTGAAACGGTGACGGTACATTCCCGTTTCATTGCTTGCCTTTCCTCCCTTTTTCTTATAGTAACGCCCATTAGTGTATTCACCAAAGCCCTGCTGCTCCCAGCAGCATGGCACAGCTATCTTGCGCCACTTTCCGCTGTTCATGCCCTTGGAGCAATAAAAGTCCCACTTTACGGTGTGTTCGGCATCCTGTCCGGAAAGGTAAAGCGTCTCGGTCTGCTGAGCCGCAGCCTTCACAAAGAAGGCTGCAAGCATCAGCAAGAATACATAGATTATATTCTTATTCACGGCTACTCAACAGGGAAAAGGTAGAACCTTCTGTTCAAATCAAAATCAACCATCCACTGGTCAACGAGGAGATGATTGTCGAGTGCCTTGATGACAAGCGAGTGCTTGCCAGCTTTAAGACCTGTAAGTTTCAGGTCTCTGACCGCCTGGCCGCGGAGCACGTTCAGTTTCCAGCGTTCGGAGCGGAACGGCTCTTTCAGGCTGAACACCGTAGGCTCCGCCCCGTCAACACTGACAGAGAACCTGAGGTCTCCCTTGTCGTTAGGCTGGGTTGGAATGAGCGCGACCTTGAGCAGGGCGTCACCCTCATGCGGGGTGGTGAAGCTATAGGCAAGCGTGCCGTCCTTTGGCAGGGCCACAGCGTTCATGCTATGTCCCAGCATCTGCACCTGTTCCACGCCCTCTGAAGCCTGCTGGTAGTCACAAGCGTTACGTGCGATGGCGCCACTGGCATCCAGAGGGTGCGACTTCAGCCCGAAAGGTTTGTCCAGCCATTCCTTCACCTGGGCGTCAGTCAGCAGCGTAGGCACATCTGGTGCGGCAAACACAGGCAAGTCACGGGGGCGCATGTTCATGGAGCGCGCCCATTTGCCATGGGCCATCTCGTTGTTATACCGGTCTGTCAGGTCTCTTATCTCCTGGTAAGCCTGCTGGCTCTGCGCCACGGCATGGTAAATCTTGGCATTATGCGCGAACATCTCCTCCAGCGTCGAGCCATTGGCATAGCTGCGGGCTTTCTGTGCCCAAAGCATTTTGCGGGCATGCGCATCCGAAGCCAGCACAGGATAGGCGATGGCAGCAAAATAGGCATCCTTCAGTTCCGGACGGACTGCCTTTGAAATGCTCTTCACCTGCGAAGCGATGGCTGCATAGCGCTCCAAATAGCGGTCGAGTTCATTGCCGAAAGCAGTGGTGGAGAACTCGGTGTTCCTGACCGGTGTCAAGCCGCGGTCAAACAGCTTCCAGTCTACCTCCACCTGGCTCCAGCCCATGAACTCGGGACGGCGTTCGCCGCACAGCTTGAAGAATTCCTGCATCACGGGGAGGAGCCTTTCGCCAGCCTGTTGGCCAAACTGGCGGCAGAGCCACGCCTTGTAATGCGCGTTGATAGTGCTGCCTTTCACGCTGTTGATGTCCCAGGCCATGTCCAAGAAGAGTTCGAGGTCGTAGCCCGCCACCTTGGGGTCGTGAACATTCACTATCCACATCTTGCGAACGTTATGGTCGTATGCAGCCTTCATTTCGCTGTACACCAGTCCGGGCTGGGTTGTGGTGAGCCAAAGGTAATCGTGAGGGCGGCCCCAATAGCTTAAATGGTAGTAGACGCCTCCGCCACCGCTGCGCTTCTGCTCAGCCTCGTCAGAGAGGCGGGTCATGTAGCCGTAGTTGTCGTCACACCACATCAGCGTAACATAGTCGGGCACTTTCAGCCCCCTGTTGTAGATGCTGAGCACTTCCTTGTAAGGAATGAACACCTGCGGCTGCTTGGCGGGGTCGCCAAGATACTTGCGAATCAGGTCTTGCTGGTCGTTGATGACCTGCTGAAGGCCGTCAAACTTCTCCTGCATGGTCTTCACGCCCTCCATGCTGCCATCGTGTATGCCACGCATACCGATGGTCAGGAGGTTGCCTCCCTTGGAGCCTTTCACCTCTTTCAGCCGCTCTGTCCAGTAGTCCTGCACCTGGTCCTTGTTGGTAATGTAGTTGAATCTGCCGCGCTTCCGCTCATCCCACTCATCCACATTGTTGCGGAGCATCGGCTCGCAATGCGACGAGCCGATGGCGATGCCGCAGCTGTCTGCCATGGCCTTGGCACCCTCTGTAAGGAAGAAAGCCTTTGTTCCCGTGTGCATGCCCGGCCAGATGGCATTGGCTCTCAAGCGCATCAGGAGTTGGAACACTTTCTTGTAAGTGCGCGGGCCAATCTGTCCGAAACGGGCTTTCTCAAAGTTGCCATAGCTCCAGGGGCGGAGACTCCAGTCCTCGTCGTTGATAAAGATGCCACGGTACTCCACCGAGGCCCCCTGCAAGGTGGTGAATCCTTCGTCAATCACAAGGCGCGAGCGCTTCTCGGGCACGACATCGCCCCACCATATCCAGGGACTGACACCGGCCTTGCGCGACAGTTCCAGAAGTCCGTAGGCCGCGCCGCGCCCGTTGGTGCCCGCCACGACAATCTGGCCTCCTGCCACGGATATGTGGAAGCCGTCCGTCTTCTGCAGCAGGGCAGCGACAGGAACGCCATGCCTTGCCAGGGACGACCTGGCTGAAGCCGAAGCCTTGTCAAGCTCTACGACCCTGATGACGGCCGATCCCGCCTTGCCTTCGGCCACAGCCCTCTGGCCTGTCACCGCCTTCATGTCGTCGGCAAACATCTGCGCCGCCACCTTGACCACCGGGTCAACGTTCTTCTGGATGTGATAACGTACGGCATGAGTTCCGTCGTACCACACGAAGTCCTTTGCCTGCAAAATGCACATGGGCAGCAAGACAACAGCCAGTGCAAGAAGAAGTCTTGCCATTCTGTTTTTAAAGTATCTCATTACATTCAGCATGTCGTTGCAGTTAAGCGTTTTTATTTCAGGTATTTTCTCAATTCACTCTTCGTCTTCTTCAAGCCCTTGGCCACACTCTTGGCGTTGTTCAAGGCGCCGAGCTTCGAGGTGTGGGTGTGGTCGCGCTTGTAGTAGCGGTCGGCCTTCTCCTTGGAGCCGCACTTCTTGTCAAGGAAGTCGGCCGAGATGTTATGCACATCCACGAAGTCAACCCCCGTGGCCTTGGCCACCTCGCGGTACCACTTGCCATAGGTGTCGTTGCGGCGCTCTATCTTGCCGTCCTTCCAGCGGTTGCGCGGCGTGAGCGAGAGCAGTATCGGGGTGGCCCCTTTCTCGCGCACATCCTGGATGAACTTCTTCAGGTACCAGCCAAAGGTGTAGACCAGCTCATAGTTGCCCGACTTCTCCATGCGGTAGACACGTGTGGAATCGGACGTGCCGGGAATAGTCCCGCGCATGCGGTCCTTGTCAATGGGCCCTATGTCGTTGTGGCCAAACTGCAGGAGAACGAAGTCGCCAGGCTGAAGGCTGTTGTACACCTGGTCCCAGCGTCCCTCGTTGAGGAACGTGCGGGTGGAGCGTCCGGCCTTGGCGCAGTTGACAATGGTGATTTTCTTCTCGTTGAAAACAGAGGATGCCACAGAGCCCCACCCCCACATGCTGTTGTCATCGCGGTCTTCGTTCTTCACCGTGGAGTCACCGGTGATAAACAGCACCGGCTTTCCTTTTTCGCGCTTCACGCTCACGGTGTCGGGCTTCACGCTTTTCATCATGGCCTGGAGCGGGGCCAGCTGCGGGTCGGTGCTGGCGGCAATTCCCTCGGCTGCCGAGCGCGCGTTGAGCTGCGCGCCAAACTTGCTGGTGTGGATATGGTCCTTGTAGAAGTGGTAGCTCTCCTTCCAGCGGCCAAAGCGGTCGAGCTTGGTGCCCGAGATTTCGTTGAGGTCTATGTATGGTACGTTCTGCTCCCTGGCCACCTCAGCCAGCCACTGGCTGTGGGGCTTGCGCACAATGCGCCCCTGCCCGTCATAGGCGTCACGCGGGGTGAGCGACATCAGGATGGGATGGGCGCCGGCCGCGCGGCAGTCGGCAATGTAGCGGCGCATATAGCCGCCATAGGTATAGACGGTCTCCTTGCGCCCGGTCTCCTTGATGGTCACCTCGATGGAGTCGTTCCCGGTACCCTTGATAACCGCCCTGGCGCGCCCCTCGTCAAAAGGCCCGTTGTCATTGTGCCCGATGGAGATAATCACCCAGTCGCCGGGCTTGAGTGCCTTGCGGATGTCGGGCCACAGTCTGTTGTAGAAGGTGCGCGTGCTCATGCCGCCCAGGGCCTGGTTCTCCACGCTGATTTTGTTGGTGTCAAAGAACTCGTGGGCAAAATACCCCCAGCCCCACTGGCCGTTGCTGCCGTTGCCCAGCGTACCGTTGCGCATGGTCGAGTTGCCGATGAGGAACAGCACGGGGTGCCCGTCCTTGCGGGTGGTGCCCGGAGCCGGGCGTGACATCAGCGCCTTGTTGATGCTGTCGGGGGTGTTGTCAACCACCTTGTTGACATCCTCGACAGGGCGCGGCGCCTGAGCCTGCGCCGAGACACAGGCACCAATGATTGCGATAGTAGACAGTAGTTTTTTCATTGTTTTTGTTGTTTTGCTTGTTCTACGGTGGCAAAGTTACGTTTTTTGCTGCACACAGGCAAGCATCAACGGCACTAAATAAGCGCGTTTTGGCCCCGCAGCGCACGCCACCTCAGACCTTCAGTGCCCTCATGGCGTTGAGCACAGCCAGCACAGTGACCCCCACGTCGGCAAAGACAGCCATCCACATGGTGCCAAAGCCAACCGTGGCAAGGGCCAGGATGGTCACCTTGACGCCAATGGCAAACCACACGTTCTGGCGGGCGATGGCAATGGTGCGCCGGGCAATGGTCACGGCTGTGGCTATCTTTGACGGCTTGTCATCCATCAGCACCACGTCGGCCGCCTCAATGGCGGCGTCACTGCCAAGGTGCCCCATGGCGATACCCACATCGGCGCGCTTGAGCACGGGGGCGTCGTTGATGCCGTCGCCGACAAAGGCCAGGCTCTTGCCGGAAGCCTTGGCGGAAAGCAGGCGCTCCACACACGCCACCTTGTCCGTGGGAAGCAGTCCGCCATGGTATTCGTCAAGCCCCACCTTTTCCGCCACGTCACGCGCAACCTCCTCGCGGTCGCCCGTAAGCATCACCATGCGGCCAACGCCAAGCCGCTTCAGTGCGGCGACAGCCTCGGCACTGTCGCTTTTCACACGGTCGTAAATGACGATGTGGCCGGCATACCTCCCGTCAACGGCCACATGGACAATGGTGCCCACACAGTGGCACCTATGCCATTTTACGCCGAGGTCGTCCATCATCTTCGAATTGCCCACGCACACAGTGCGTCCGGCCACGCAAGCGCGGACACCGCGTCCGGCCAGCTCCTGCACGCCGGTCACCCGGCAGCCGTCGACAGCCTCGTTGGGAAAGGCATTGCGCAGCGCCTCGCCAATGGGATGGGTGGAGAAATGCTCCACGTGGGCTGCCAGGTGCAGCAGCTCGCGCTCGCTGAAATCATCGGGATGGACAGCCTCAACGGCAAACTCGCCATAGGTGAGCGTGCCGGTCTTGTCAAACACCACGGTGCCCAGCCTGGCCAGGGTGTCCATATAGTTGCTGCCCTTCACCAGAATGCCCCTGCGCGAGGCGCCGCCAAGGCCGCCGAAGAAAGTCAGCGGCACACTGATGACCAATGCGCACGGACACGACACGACGAGGAAGATGAGGGCGCGGTGAAGCCACGTGGGAAAGGCTGCCGGAAAGCCGGTGCCGGCCAGCATCGGGGGCACAGTGGCGAGCAGCAAGGCGCCAATGGTCACGACGGGGGTGTAGACCCTGGCGAACTTGGTGATGAACGACTCGCTCCGCGACTTGCTCTCGTTGGCGCCCTCCACCAGTCTGATAATCTTGGACACGGTGCTCTCGCCGAAGCTCTTGGTGGTTTTCACCCTGATAACGCCATTGAGGTTGATGCAGCCCGAGACAACGCTGTCACCGGCAGCCACCTCGCGCGGCACGCTCTCGCCAGTCAGGGCAACGGTGTTCAGCGATGAAGCGCCGTCTGTCACGGTTCCGTCGAGTGGCACTTTCTCGCCAGGCCTGACAACAATGGTCTCGCCCACAGCCACCTCGCCGGGTGCTACGGCAGCCACCTGTCCGCCGCGCTCCACGTGGGCCACATCGGGACGGATGTCCATCAGGTGGGAAATGCTGTCGCGGCTCTTCCCCTCGGCATAGTCCTCGAACAGCTCGCCTACCTGGAAAAAGAGCATCACAAACACGGCCTCCGGAAACTCGGTGTCTGCCCCTGGCAGAAATCCGATGCCGAGTGCGCCAATGGTGGCGACCGACATCAGGAAATGCTCATTGAACATATTGCCGCCGGCTATGCCCTCGGCGGCCTCTTTCAAGGTGCCATGCCCTATCAGGAGATAGGGGACAAGGTAAACCAGCAGCAACTGCCATATGGCAAGGCTGCAGAACTTTTCAACCAGCACGGCGCACACGAGCAGCAATGCCGTGACAGCAATGAGCACGACCTGACCTTTCTGCCCGCCACAAGTGTGGCAGTGCTCGCTGCTGCAACTGTTTTTCTCTCTGAGCATAACTTTCTTCTTGTTAGTTCTTTCTTGTGCACAGACAGTGCAAGCAGACATCTTGCGAACTAGTGTTCTTATTGCCGGATGCAAACCTGCACTCTGTTCACGCTTGCAAAGTTAGGCAATTGTCTTTGCAACTGGGTTGCATTCTGCACCACGCCGCACCTTGTGCAATGAATGGGGTTGCACAACAGTTACAACAGGACAGTGACGCTAGCGGATGGAAAACCCAAATATGTTAATTTAGATTAAATAACCAACGGCTATGCAAAACAAAACGGAACAATTGTTTATTTTTGCGAAAAGAACCGTTATCAAGGGCGGCTCATTCCAGCAAACAACAAACAACATTTGATATGAACAGAATCAAGGAATCAGCCATCATCGCGCTGGGAATGCTGGCGCTTGGCCTGTGCATCAAGTCGGGAATCGACAACTTTACAAACAAGGACAGGGTTGTCACCGTGAAAGGACTGGCCGAAAAGGAGGTGAAAGCAGACAAGGTGACATGGCCCATCCAAACCAAGGAGCTGGGCAACGACCTGCCGCAGCTCTATGGGAAGATTAACGTCACAACGGCAAAAATCAAGGCCTTTCTGAAACAGCAGGGGGTGAAAGACAGCGAAATCAGCGTGAACGCACCCGTGGTCATCGACCTCAACGCTGACCAGTGGAACAACAACGTGCGCAAGTTCCGCTACAACATCACCTCGACCATAACCGTCACCTCAAGCCAGGTGGAACTGGTGCGTGGCATCATTGCGCGCCAGGGGGAGCTGCTCAAGCAGGGAGTGGCCGTGGTCGACGGCGGCTACGACAGCAAGGTGCAGTATGAATATGTGTCGTTCAAGAAGATGAAACCCACAATGATGCAGGAGGCCATCAAGAACGCCGAGCTCACAGCCACGCAGTTTGCCAAGAACAGCAGCAGCAAGCTGGGCAAAATCGTAAAGGCCGACCAGGGGCAGTTCTCTATTGAAGACCGCGACGCCACCACGCCTTACATTAAAAAGGTACGCGTAGTGACCACCGTTACCTACTCGCTCAAGGACTGACACTTCCTGCGGCAAAGTTGCCAGCCTGCCGGCTGCACGCCACAAACAGCAAGGCTTGACGGCGCACAGGCGGCGCACAGGCGGTGCCTGCGGCATACGGAAATGAAGCTATATGTCAAATCAAACACATTATTAACCATTTAAAAAAACAACAATGATGAAAAGATGTATCTTAACAGTGGCAGCCGGCTTGATGTTAGCCGGCTCTGCATGCGCACAGGACAAGTACTACGGCGCTAAAGAGGGAGGGTTTGCAATTTCATTTGGCGCAGACCCGGTTATCAACTTTGTGGGCAATATGTTCAACGGAACAACCGACCAGCGCTTCGACGGTTTCAAGGGTCTGGGTTCCGACCTGTTCAACGGCGCCACCATCACCGGCAAGTATATGCTGAAAGACAACGTGGCCATTGACCTCGGAATAGGGTTCAACAACGAGGCTACAAAAAATTTCTCGTACAATGACCCAAGCAACTCAGACAAGAAGACGAACATCAACACCAAGGGTGACCGCAACTTCATGCTGAAAGCCGGCGTGCAGTACCTGCTCCGCCCGGGCAAGCGCCTCCAGCCCATCATGGGACTTGACATTGCCTATTGCCACAGCAATGGCTACGAGCGCAACGAGGACAACACTGATGGCGGAAACACCATTTACAAGAGCAGCCCGGCAAACACCTTTGGCCTGCTGGCAAATGTTGGTGTCGAATACTACATCACCACGAACATTTCGCTGTCGGCCACCATGGACTTGGGCATCTGCAAGACTTGGACAAAGGGACACTACGAAAACTCAGGTGACAAAGATTCAGAGGTCAACCATGTAGTCCGGACAGACTACGGACTGAAGACTGGTCAGTTTGGCGGCAACCTCGGACTGAACTTTTATTTCTAAAGCACTTCCGCTGGCATAAACCCACGGCAAGCAGAAAAGGCCGGAAGCCCTGTTGAACAGGGTTTCCGGCCTTTTTCTTTTGGTAGGGCACGCCATTTTCAGCGGGCAACGCTTTCCTTGCATTGGGTTCCTGTGAGCAATGCTCACATTCCATTGGGTTCGGCCACCCTCGTTCCGCAAAGGTTTCCGAATGTTCAGAATGCCAGGTCCTGCACCATCTCGCCCAGCGTGGGGTGGATATGGGTCATGTCCCGCAGCCGGCCAAGGGTGGCATGGCTGCACATCAGCACGCTCACCTCCTGGATGATGTCGGCCGCATGGGCGCCAAAGGCATGGCAGCCCAGGATGCGGCCCGTGGCACTGTCAGCCATGAGTTTCACCATTCCGTCGGTCTCGCCCATGGCCAGGGCCTTTCCATTGGCCCGGTAAAACGCCTTTCGGCACGTGTAGTCCAGTCCCTGCGCCTTGCACGCGTCCTCGCTCAGTCCCACACTTCCGGCCTCGGGGCGGGTGAAGACAGCTGCCGGCATGACACTGAAATCAATGGTGTCCGCCCGCCCGAGGATGTGGTTCACGGCCCGGATGCCCTGCATCGTGGCCGCATGGGCCAGCATCTGCCGGCCGTTTACATCGCCAATGGCATAGACCCCGGCCACATTGGTCTGCATGTTCCCGTCAACGGCTATGCCCTTGGGCGAGTGCGCCACGCCAACCGCTTCCAGGCCCAGTCCATCCGTGTTGGCGACACGCCCCACGGCGACAAGCGCCCTGTCGGTCTCAATGGCCAGTTCCCTGCCCTTTTTCTCACCAACCACCATTCCCCTGCTGATGGCTTTCACCGCGGTCTGCATCTCGAAGTGCACGCCGCGCTTCTCCAGCGACTTTCGCAGGCGCTTGGCCACGTCGCTGTCGAGCGCGGGCAGGCACTCCCTGAGAAACTCGACCACGGTCACTTCGCAGCCAAAGCTGTTGAAGATGGAGGCAAACTCCATGCCTATCACGCCCGCGCCAACAATGCACAAGCGGCGGGGAAGCTCTCTCAAGGCGAGCAAGCCGTCAGAGTGGCACACCGTTTCAGCGTCAGTCTCGTCCAGCCGCAGGCTGCGCGGCGACGAGCCCGTCGCAATGACTACGTGCGGCGCCGTGAATGCCCGGTCTCCCACCTTGACAGTGTGGGCGTCGGCAAGCACAGCCTTTCCCTGCACAAGGGTGATGCCCGGCTGGGCAAGCAGCGTGGCTATGCCGCCGCGCAGCTGCTCCACCACAGCGTCCTTGCGGGCGATGGCCTGTTGCAGGTCAATGCGCACATCTGCCGGCGACAGCCCGAAGTGTGCGGCATCCCGCAGGGTGTCCGCCACCTCGGCGTCGCGCGCCAGGGTCTTGGTGGGGATACACCCCACGTTGAGACACGTCCCACCGAGCCTACCCTGCTCCACGATGACCACTGCCAGGCCGGCCTTGGCGGCATATTCGGCGGCGCGGTAGCCTCCAGGCCCCGCACCGATGATGATGAGGTCAGCTGCTGTCATATTCTCATCTGCCTGAAGGTTGTCACCGGATGCTTGGCCGCCAGCACGTCGTCCACCCTTCCGATGGGCGTGCTGTGCGGCGCCCCTTTCACCTCGTCGGGCTGCTCGGTGGCCTCCCTGGCAATGGCGCGCATCACCTTGACAAAGCCGTCAAGGGTGTCCTTGCTCTCGTTCTCGGTAGGCTCTATCATCAGCGACTCGTGGAACAGCAGGGGGAAATAGATGGTGGGGGCGTGGTAGCCATAGTCAAGCAGCCGCTTGGCCACATCCATTGTGGTGACCCCGGTAGACTTGTCACGCAGTCCGTCAAACACGAACTCGTGCTTGCACAGTCCCTCGATGGGCAACAGGTAGAGGTCTTTCAGGCATTCCTTGATGTAGTTGGCGTTGAGCGTGGCCAGCGGTCCCACCATCTTGATGTTCTCGCGGCCCAGCGAGAGGATGTAGGCATAGGCCCTCATCTCAACGGCAAAGTTGCCGCTGTAGGGGCTGACACAGGGGAAGAACGGCTCCAGCCCCTTGCGCACGCCGACAGGCCCGGCGCCCGGTCCGCCGCCGCCGTGCGGCGTTGCGAACGTCTTGTGCAGGTTGATGTGCATCACGTCAAAGCCCATGTCGCCCGGCCTGCAGGCCCCCAGCATGGGGTTCAGGTTGGCTCCGTCGTAATACATCAGCGCGCCGCAGCCATGTACAAGCTGCGCTATCTCGGGGATGCTCTTCTCGAAGAGCCCCAGCGTGTTCGGGTTGGTCATCATCATCGCGGCCACTGTGTCATCGAGCAGTTCCTTCAGGTGGTCAACGTCCACGGTGCCGTCGGCCCTGCTCTTCACCTCGACCACCTCGAGGCCGCACACAGCTGCCGAGGCCGGGTTGGTGCCATGGGCCGAGTCGGGCACAATCACCTTGGTGCGGCGGCTGTCGCCGCGGCTCTCATGATAGCCGCGGATAACCATCAGCCCTGTCAGTTCGCCATGGGCGCCGGCAAAAGGCTTGAACGTGAAGGCGCTCATGCCCGTGAGTGCGCAGAGCGCGCGCTCCAGCAGTGTGCATACGGCCTGCGCGCCAGCCGTGGTGTCCTTGGGCTGCAAGGGGTGAAGGTTGGCAAACTGCGGCATGGCTGCTACCTCCTCGTCAATGCAGGGGTTATATTTCATGGTGCAGCTGCCCAGCGGGTAGAAGCCGTTGTCCACGCCAAAGTTGTTGCCACTGTGGTTTGTGTAGTGGCGCACCACCGTCAGTTCGTCACACTCGGGCAGTTCGGCATCGCGCCCGCGGCGCAGTTCCTGCGGCACTTCATAGTGCCCGAACCTGTTCTTGGGCAGCGAGTAGCCGCGCCGCCCCTCGTGCGAAAGCTCGAAAATCAGATTGCCATATAGCCTGTTGTTCATCCTTCGTTCCTGATTAGTTCAACCATGTTGTCCATCTCTTCCTTTGTCCGTTTCTCGGTCACCGCCATCATCACGGTGTCACAGGCCACCTTGACGCCGCCAAAGATGCCCTGTGCGGCAAGGCGCTGCAGCAGCCGGTCGACGTCACCGTCGTAGCGCAGGCAGAACTCGTTGAAGAACGGGCGGCCCTCAAACGCCGGCACAAAGCGGCCTGTTTCCAGCAGGCGGTCATACAGGTAGTGCGCCCCGGCATAGGACAGTTCGGCAGCCTCGCGCACCCCCTGCCTGCCCATCAGGGCCATGTAGACGGTGACGAAGAGGGCCATGAGCGACTGGTTGGAGCAGATGTTCGACGTGGCCTTTTGCCGGCGGATGTGCTGCTCGCGCGCCTGGAGTGTGAGCACAAAGGCCCGCTGTCCGCGGCTGTCCACGGTCATGCCCACGATGCGGCCCGGCATCTTGCGCAGCAGCTTCCCGGTGCAGCACATATAGCCCACGTAGGGGCCGCCAAAGGCCATCGGGACGCCCAGGCTCTGCCCGTCGCCCACGGCAATGTCGGCACCCCACTCGCCCGGTGTCTTCAGCACAGCCAGGTCGGCGGCCACGCCGTTGACCACCATCAGCGCCTTGGCGGCGTGTATGCTGTCGGCAAAGCCGGTGTAGTCCTCGACGATGCCGTAGTAGTTGGGCTGCTGCACCACCACGCCGGCCACGCCGCCTGCGGCGAGCTTAGCCTCAAGGTCGGCGCGGCTGGCCATGCCTTTGTCCGCCCTCACGGTGTCCAGCTCGATGCCGTGGAAGTGGGCATACGTGCGCACCACCTCGGCCACCTTGGGGTCCAGGGTCTCCGACAGCAGCACGCGGCCTCCCCGCTTGGATGCGGCCACACACATCATCACGGCCTCGGCCGTGGCTGTGGAGCCGTCGTAGAGCGAGGCGTTGGAGATGTCCATGCCCGTCAGCTCGGCCATCATCGACTGGTATTCAAAGATGTAATGGAGCGTGCCCTGCGACACTTCGGCCTGGTAGGGCGTGTAGGAAGTGAGGAACTCCGACCGGCTCACGATGCTCGGAATCACGGCCGGCGTGTAATGGTCGTAAACGCCGGCGCCGGCAAAGCAGGTGAGCGTGCGGTTCTGACTGCCCAGCCGCTCGAAGAGCTGGCGCACCTCAAGCTCGCTCATCGCCTCGGGCAGGTCGTAGTCGCCCTTGAAGCGGATGCTCTCGGGCACCTCGGCATAGAGGTCGTCGAGCGACTGGACGCCAATCCTGTCGAGCATCGCCTTGATGTCGGCCTCGGTATGTGGGAAATACTTGTACATACAGTTGCTGTTTGTTGGACTGCGGGAGGGTTACTTGTTGCACATAGCCTCGTAGGCCTTGGCGTCCATCAGCTTGTCCAGCTCGCCGGGGTCGCTCAGCTTCACCTTGGCTATCCAGTTGGCAAAGGCGTCCTTGTTCAGCAGCTCGGGCGTGTCCTCCAGGTCCTCGTTGACCTCGACCACCGTCCCGCTCACCGGCGCGTACAGGTCGCTGGCTGCCTTCACGCTCTCCACCGCGCCAAACTCCTCGCCGGCGGTCAGCTCGTCGTCCACCTCGGGCATGTCCACATACACGATGTTGCCCAGCGCGTGCTGCGCATAGTCGGTAATGCCGATATAGCCATAGCCGCCCTCCACTCTCACATATTCGTGTGACTCTGCATAATAGAGCCCTTCAATAACTTTTGCCATAATTGTTTGTCTGTTTTTCCGCCCTCTCCCGCCTCCGCACGGAAGTGCGGGGAAGGCGGATGCCGTTAATGTTAATAATATAAATGTGTTCTTGATTTCATCCCTTTTTGTAGTGCTTGTCGTAGAATCTCTTCCTCACCACAACGCCGGGAAAAGTCTTCTTGCGGATTTGCACCTCCACCTCGGTGCCCAGCTTGGCCCAGCGGCTGTCGACAAGCGCCATGCAGACGCTCTTGTCCGTGGAGATGGTGTGGTAGCCTGTGGTCACCTCGCCGATGGGCTGTCCGTCCTTGAGCACGGTGTAGCCGTGGCGCGGTATGGCCTTTCCGGCCAGTTCGATACCCACGAGCTTGCGGTCCACGCCCTGCTCCTTCTGCGCCACGAGGGCCTCGCGGCCGATGAACTCGGCCTTGTCGAGCTTGCAGAACATCCCCAGCCCGGCCATCACCGGCGAGATGTCGGCCGACAGCTCGTCGCCGTAGAGCGGCAGCCCCACCTCGAAGCGCAGCGTGTCGCGGCAGCCCAGGCCGCAGGGCTTGCACCGGTGGCTGGCCATCAGCTTGTCCCACATCTGGCGGATGGCCTCGTGCGAGCCGTAAATCTCGAAGCCGTCCTCGCCTGTGTAGCCTGTGCGGCTCACAATGAGGTTGCCGATCACCTTCGAGGTGTAGAAGGTCAGCTCGCTGCACGGCAGCCCCAGCACCTGCTCGACCACCTGCTCGGCCTCGGGCCCCTGTACAGCCAGCTGCCCGTAGAAGTCGGAGCGGTTCTCGAGGTCAATGTCAAAGCCGTCGGCATGACCGGTCATCCAGGCCCAGTCCTTGTCGATGTTGGCCGCGTTGACAACGATGAAGAAGTCGTTGTCGCCCATCTTGTAAACCAGCAGGTCGTCCACCGTGCCGCCGTTCTCATAGAGCATCATGCCATAGAGAATCTTGCCGGGGGCCATGCCCGACACGTTGTTGGTAAAGATGTGGTTCACGTAGCGTTCGGCGTCGGGGCCCTTGACGGTCACCTCGCCCATGTGTGACACGTCGAACACGCCGCAGGCCGTCCTCACGGCCATGTGCTCGTCCTTGATGTCGGTGTATTGGATAGGCATGTCAAAGCCGCCGAACGGACTGATGAGCGCGCCCAGCGCCTCGTGTTTGTCATAAAGACAGGTTCTTTTGTTTGCCATAGGTCTGTTGGTATTGTTGTTTCCGTTGTTCAGATGCCGTTCATTGCGCCAGCACAAGACTGACGAAGTCCTCCTTTTTCAGGTTCATCACCAGGTCGTCCAGCCTGTCGGGCACGGCGCGCTCCACGGCCTCGCGCTCCAGCGCCACGCCCCTGAGGTGGCTGAGCAGGCGGCGGTCAATGTCGCCCAGCAGGAAGAAGTCGCCAACAAGGTTGGCGGCCCTGACCACGCTGTTCTTGATTTCCATGCGCAGCTCAAGGTCGCCCACGCCCTCGATGCGCCGGCGGCGCACCACGGAGTAGCGCGGGTTGTTGCCATAGACAAACTCCGGCGACAGGTACTCGCGCTCAATCTCCCGGATGGCCGCCACGTCGGCCCGGGTGAGCCGCACCTCGCCGTCACACAGGTTGGCGCGGACAAAGGCCTTGAACGTTTCAAGGTCAGCCGTGGTATAGTCCTTGAGCAGGGCTATCCGCTGGCGCACGCTCTCAATGCCCTTGCTCAGCAGCTTCTCGCCCGTGGGGGTGATGGCCCCCACCATGTTGGCCATGTCGGTATCATAGAGCATGGTGCCATGCACAATGTTGCGCCCGGGCACATGGTAGAAGGCGTTGCCCGACACCTTGCGGTCGCCAATCATGATGTCGTTGCGCCCGCCGCCGCGGGCGTCGACCCCCAGCTTGCGGAGCACCAGCACCACCATGTTGATATAGCGGTTGTAGGTGAGGTTCACGTTGTCGTCGCTGGTGACATACGAGAACATCACGTTGTTCATGTCGGCATACACGCAGCCCCCGCCGCTCTTGCGCCTGTAAGTAAGGATGTTGTGCTGCTTGCAGTAGTCAAGGTTAACCTCGTTCTCGATAAGCTGGTTGCGCCCGAAGATGACACTCGGCTCCACCTGCCACATAAAGAAGCAGTCGTCTTCGCTGACCGTGCGCGCCACATACTCCTCCATGGCCAGATAGAAGGAGAGGCGCTGGGTGCCCAGTCCGGGGAGTGCTATATAATTCATAAAAGCTGTCGTCTGCTAACCATCTGCAAATATATCAAATAAATATGTAATCCTGTCGGAAAAGCCGTTTTTTTTGAGCCACAACTCAAAAATAGCCGCAGGGCGCCCGGCGCCTTCGTCACGCGCCTTCCAGCTCCCCCTGCCCTTTCGGGGCGTAGGTTTGGAACACGATGGCGACACCGTCTGCGCGCAGGGAAAAGCTGCTGCCGGCAGCCTCGTTGAGCGTGCCCTGCCACAGTTCGGGCCAGGCGCTGGCGGGCCAGCGCAGTCCTTCGCCGGACAGGTGCGCGCACGACACGTTGAAGAGGCTCACCTGCTGGCGCGGAAAGGAGCCGAGCGTGACAGTGCCCATAATGGGGGTGAACACGCCATGGTCGGTGAACAGGCGCGGGCGCACGCCGAAGTCGCGCAGGTAGCGGGCCATCAGAAAGATGTTGGCCAGCGTGTGGTCCTCGCGCCCGCCGGTGGCCGCCACATAGTCGAGGCTGCGGAAGCCCCGGGCAACGCAGAAGCGCGTGGCCTTGGTCAGGTCGTTGTCGTCCTGCTCGGCCACCAGGTGGAGGATGCCGGCAAGGCGTGCGCGCAGCGGCGGCGGCAGGGAGTCGCCGTCGCCCACAACGGCATCGGGCTGCAAGCCGTGGGCCAGGGCCTGGGCGGCGGCGCCGTCGCAGCAGCACAGGAAGGGGGCGCGGGCCAGCACCGAGAGGGGTGTGGCATGGGTGGGGTAGCTGCCATTGGCAAGCACAACTGCCGGTGCGCTCATGGCTGTACGCTCATCATCCGTTTCCACTTGAAATATCCGGCAACGGCAATCACGGTGTACAGGCCGTAGAGGCCGGCCTTGAAGGGAATGCCCTTGCCAATGTAGAGGTAGAAGCACACGGCATCCACCAGAATCCAGAACAGCCACTGCTCAATGTACTTGCGGGCGAGGGCCCACAGGCCCACAAAGCTCAGTGCGTTGGTGAAGGCGTCGAGCAGGGGGACGGTGCTGTTGGTCCAGGTGACCAATATATAATAGGTGGCGGCCCATGCGGCGAAGAAGAACACAGCCACCGGGAGATAGCGGCCGGCGGGCATGTGGGTGATGGGCAGCACAGCCGGGCGGGCCGTTCCGGCAGCCGGGACGGCAGCCGCGCTGCCGCCCTTTCGGAACAGGGAGCGGAGCCGCGTGCCGTAGCGCCACGCCACGTAGCCGTAGACGCCGGCCACGGTGTAGTAGACGGCCATGCCGGCATCGCCATACAGGCCGTGGGTCCAGTAGAGGTAGATGTCCATGGCCGGCATGATGACACTCACGAGCCACAGCGCTATGCTTGCCCTGTACTCCAGCCAGAGATAGAGCAGGCCCAGCGCTGTGGTGGTGATGTCGAGCCAGTGGACTGACAGGTAGTCAGACATGGTGCACAGTGGTGTTAGAACCTCAGGGTGAGGTTGCCCATCATGGTGAAGCCGGCCATCGGCACATAGGCCATGGCCTGGTGGCGCTGGCCCTCGAAGTACCATCCGTACCAGGTGTAGCCGCTCGCGGCGTAGCGGCGGCTGAAGATGTTGTTAAGGTCAAGGCCGAGCCTGACACTCTTCACACCGCAGCCCTTCTTCAGGCCGAGCGCGTAGCCCAGGCGCACGTTGGTCTGGCTGTAACAGGGCAGCGAGCGCTCCTCGCTCTCCGAGTTGTCCACATACTGCTTGCTCACGAAGTTGGTGTGCCAGGTGGCGCTGAGGCCGCGGTAGTGGAAGTCGACGAATCCGTTGAGGATGGCCGAGGGCGAATAGGACAGCGTGGAGTTGCTGTAGTGGTTCTTGTGAACGTAGTCGGGCGCCTCGTCCCAGCTGTCCACATACTCGTCGAAGTCCTTGATCTTGTTCTTGCTCAGGGCGGCGTTGCCCTCGACCGACAGCCACGACAGCGGCGACCAGCCGGCGGTGAGCTCCACGCCCATGCGGTAGGAGCTCTTCACGTTTGTGGTGAGGGCCTCGCCGATGTCGCTCAGCTGCCCCGTCTGCACGAGCTGGTTGTCGTAGTCCATATAGTAGAAGTTGGCCCCGGCGTGCCAGCCGGCGCCCGCGAAACGGTAGCCGGTCTCCACGTCGACCACCCGCTCGCTCTTGGGATACGGATAGTTGTAGTTGTCGGTGTAGTTGTTGCGCTCCGGCTCGCGGTTGGCAATGGCCACCGAGGCGTAGGCCTTGTGGCCGCCAGCGGTATAGCTTACGCCCGCCTTGGGGTTGAAGAAGCTGAAGTCGTCGTCGATGTCGAGGCGCTGGTTGACATACTTACCGCTGTTGTCCTTGACAAACTTGTCGTTCACGCCGTCGGTCTTGTATTTCACGTAGCGGTACTGCAGGTCGGCAAACACGTTCCAGTGGCCGAGGAAGCTGTAGGCGGCCTTCACGAATCCGCTGTAATCATACTTGTCGGCATCGGAGTCGTAGTAGGTGTACTTGCCGCTGGTGCCAAAGAATTTCTTTTCCAGCTGCTCGTCGCCGATGTAGGTCAGGTAGCCCCAGTGGTTGCACGCAAACTTCTGGGCGTTGAGGCCTCCCCTCACGTCCCATCCGCCGGCCTTGAAGTTGGCGTTGTAGATGGCGCCGTAGCCGTTCTGTGTCAGCCCTTTCTTGCGTATGGCGTCGTCCTCGTAGTCCTTGTCCACGTCAAGGCCGAACTTCTTGGCAAGCGATGTCTGGTGCTTGAGCTCCCGGTAGTAGCCGTAGCCGTAGGTGTAGTGCAGGGCGATGTGGTGGCTCCAGCGCTCGGTCGGTGTCCACACCGCCGAGAGGATGTTGTGGTTCTGGTAGAAGTTGTCGGTGGTGCGGTCCCACTCGCTTCCGTCGCGCAGGGTGTAGCGCTGCGTGGTGTACTGTCCCTTGGCCCATGCCGCCTCGTCGTAGACCACATCCTCGACGAGCGTGTTGACGCGCCCGAGCCCCGCTTCCCACAGGTCCTTGTACGATGTGATGCCGGGGAACACGCCGCTGGTGTTGTAGTCGCTGTTGAGCACACCGTTCCAGGCCTGCCCGGTCTTTTCGAAGTTTCCGATGTTCTTGTAGCGCAGCTGGAAGTTGCCGCCCAGCCAGGTCAGCCCGCCGTAGTAGGAGCCTGAGCGGCCGCTTGTGCCGTGGATATAGCCGTCGGTGCCGGTCTCGTGGTAGGCGCCGTCAAGGATGAGGCGTCCGAACAGCAGGCCTGTGGAGAAGCTGCCGCCGGCGTTGTAGGTGTTGTAGGTGCCATAGGAGCCGGTCACCTCGGCAAAGGGCCTGGTCTCCGGGGTGGCCGTGGCCAGCGAGACGGATCCGCCGAACGCGCCGTCGCCGTTGGTCGACGAGCCCACGCCGCGCTGTATCTGCACACTGCCGAGCAGGGCGGCGTAGCTGTTCATGTTGACCCAGAACACGCACTGGTCCTCGGGCGAGTTGAGGGGAACGCCGTCAAGGGTCACGTTGATGCGGCTGTCGCCGGCACCGCGCATGCGCATGTAGGTGGCGCCGGTGCCCAGGCCGTTGTCGCTCCATGCGAGCACGCCGGGCGTGCGGGCAAAGAGGAAGGGCAGCTCACGGCCCGTGGTGGCAAAGTTCTTGAGTTCTGTCTTGTTGATGTTGGACACCGCGTAGGGCGCGTCCTTCTGCACGCGCACGCCCTTGACCACCACCTCGCCGAGCTGGTGGACGCCGGCGGTGTCAACCTTCTGCTGGGCAATGCCTCCCTGCGCGCACATCACGCACGCGGCGGCCACTGCCACACCTTTGATTTTTTCCATTGTGCTTGGTTTTTACACTTTATTAAAACAATAAAGGGGGAAAAGTTATCCTAATCACTACGCCGGCATTATCCGGATCAGCTTGCGGGTATGTTCTCAGCATCTGCAACAGCAGTAGCACCCCTTTGGCCGGCCGTTTGCCGGCTGGGTGCAAAATTACTACTTTTCGCCCAGTCTGCAAAATTTTCGGACGGCAGTTTTCAGACGGCCACTTTTGGCTTGCCAAACGGTGCGTTTCATGCTGCGAAACGCACCGTTTGGCACTGCGACATGGGCCGTTTGGCCTGCCAGAACAGGCCGTTCGGCAGCACGAAACGGGCCGTCTGGCAAGACGATGCGCCAGACGGCCTGTTTCGGAGGCGGGAAGAAGGCGTTGCCGGGAATGAGAAAAGGTGTTGCCGGGCGCGCGACAAGGAGGTTCTGCGCGGATGGCGCAAGGGGCCGCGGAAAGCTATCCGTCGGTGGCCACCCGCTTCTTCGACTTGGTGACCAGCCACACCCCGGAGCACACCAGCACCACGGCCAGGGCGTGGGTCAGCTGGAACACGCCGAGGCCCATCATGACGCTGACGGCCACGGACACCATGGGCTGCACGTAGTTGTAGACGCTCACCACCGTGGGGCGCAGGGTGTGCTGGCCCACCATGGTGAGGATGTAGCACGCGTAGGTGCCCATCACCACCACATAGGCGGTCTCCCAGAGGGTGCCCGCAGGGACAGCCGGCCAGTCGACGGCGGCCAGGTGGCGGGCCGAGAAGGGCAGAATCAAGAGCGTGGCATAGGTGAACATCCACTTGTTGACGGTAATCACGGAGTGGCGGCGGATGAGGCCGCGGAACAGGGACAGGTAGAGGGCGAACGAGAGCTGGGCGAAGAGGCAGAGCAGGTCGCCGCGGATGTCGCCCGCACGGCTGCTCACGGCGCTGGCGCTGGAGAGGATGAGGATGATGGCGCCGCTGCACCCCATGACCACGCCGGCGGCCTTCTTGCCGGTGACGGGCTCCTTGAGGATGAGCGCCGAGAGCACCATGGCGAAGATGGGCATCGAGGTGGTGCAGATGCTCGCGTTGATGGGCGAGGTCACACTCAGCCCGATGGTGTAGCAGCACTGGTTGAACACAAGGCCGAACAGGGAGGCGAAGAAGAACAGGCCGAGGTCGCGGCGCGACACGGGCTCGCGCTTGACAAACAGGGAGGTCACCCAGAAGAGCAGGGCTGCGCCGGCCACGCGGAAGCTGACCAGGTCGACCCCGCCGAGGCCGTGGGTCATGGCATCCTTGCCCAGAGGGGCCATCAGCCCCCAGAAGGCACAGGCAAAAAACATGCACAGGTGCGCTACAAGCACGCGTTTGTTATCCATAATCATCTTTTCTTTTGAAAAACCGGTGCAAAATTACGCATTTATTGTGGATAAATCGCTATATTTGCGATGAAGAAACACCCCCCTGGCGGGGGACACACAGAAAGGAAGGCATCATGGTACAGAAATACGCTGACTGCATCAAGCAGATTGAGATTGACGCGCTGTGGAGCGGGCAGAAGCACATCGTGTGGAACCTGGACCCCAAGGTGAACATTCTCAGCGGCATCAACGGCGTGGGCAAGAGCACCATCCTCAACAAGGTGGTGCGCGGCCTCGTCAAGGGTGGCGAGTTCTCCAACAGCATGCTGCCGGGCGTGCGCATCAAGGTGGCGCCCGAAGGGGCCACGATGGTGCGCTACGACATGATACGCAGCTTCGACCGGCCGCTGGTGTCGGGCGACTCGGTGAGCAAGATTGTCGACGCGTCGGTGACCACCGAGCTTGACTGGCAGCTCTACCAGCTGCAGCGCAAGTACCTGGACTACCAGGTGAACATCGGCAACCGCATCATCGAGGTGCTGCGGCAGGGAGGGCCGGACGCCGCCGGGGAGGCCGGACGCATCTCGGCCTCCAAGCAGAAGTTCCAAGACCTCATTGACCAGCTGTTTGCCGAGACGGGCAAGAAGCTCATCCGCTCGAAAAACGAGATTGCCTTCACGCAGATTGGCGAGGAGCTGACACCCTACCAGCTGTCGAGCGGCGAGAAGCAGATGCTGGTCATCCTGCTCACCGTGCTCATCGAGGACAACCGCCACTACGCACTCTTCATGGACGAGCCTGAGGTGAGCCTGCACATCGAATGGCAGCAGCGGCTCATCGAGATGATTCTGGACCTGAACCCCAACGTGCAGATCATCCTCACCACCCACTCGCCGGCGGTCATCATGAACGGCTGGATGGACAAGGTGACCGAGGTGAGCGACATCACGCAATGATGAATGATGAATGCGGAATGTGGAATGCGACGGCTAAAGGACAACATCAACTCAAGCTATTTCGAGGCGGCCAACCAACTGAGGCCGAAGCGCGCACGCAGACGCATCGTGGCCTACGTGGAGAGCTATGACGACATCTTCTTCTGGCGCACGGCACTCGCGCGCTTTGAGAACGAGCACCGCTATTTCGAGGTGATGCTGCCGGCGCGCGGAAACCTGGCAAGGGGCAAGAAGTCAGTGCTGATGAGCCTGGTGGACAACGGGGCCGGACAGGACATGATTGCCTGCGTGGACGCCGACTACGACTACCTGCTGCAGGGGGTGACGGCCACGTCAAAGAAGATTATCGGCAACCCCTACGTGTTCCACACCTATGTCTATGCCATCGAGAACTACCAGTGCTACGCCGAGAGCCTGCACAACGTGTGCGTGATGGTGACCCTCAACGACCATGCCATCTTTAACTTCGAGGACTACCTCAGGGAATTCTCTGAGATATGCCACCCGCTCTTCGTGTGGTCTATATGGATGTACCGCAGCGGGCACTACCCCGAGTTCTCGCTCAGCGACTTCTGCCGCATAGCCGTACCCGGGAGCACCGACATCAGCAACCCGAGACCGGCACTGGACCACCTGCGCGGCAAGGTGCACCGCAAGGTGGAGTATCTGCGGCGCCACTACCCGCAGGCCAAGGCCGCACTGCCCGCTCTGAGCAGCGAGCTGGAACGGCTCGGGGTGACACCGGCCAACACCTATTTATATATACAGGGCCACCACCTGGCAGACGTGGTGGTGGTTCCGCTGCTCACCAAGGTGTGCAACAGGCTGCGCCTGGAGCGCGAGAACGAGATTTGCCGCACGGCCGTGCACCGCACGCAGATGCACAACGAAATGTCATGCTACGAGAACTGCATCGCCGACGTGCGCTCCATGCTCAAGCGCAACATGGGCTACATGAACAGCCCGCAGTTTCTGCAACTGCAGAACGAGATAGGCCTGCGGCTTGACGGGAAGGTCAGTTCTCCTTCCAGTAGCTCCGGGTGAAGAGCACCAGCACTGTCATCACCTCAAGGCGGCCCATCAGCATCAGCAGGGAGCAGATCCACTTGATGGCATCGGGCAGACCGCTCCACGACATCACGGGACCGATCTCCGTGCCCAGCGTGGGGCCGACATTGCTCATGCAGCTCAGCGCGATGGTGATGGCATTAGTGTTGTCAATGCCCGAGGCTATCATGATGGTGGCGGCGACAAGGCACATCAGCACATAGACGGCAAAGAAGGCCAGCAGACTGGATATCTTGGACGGCGGGACGGCCTGGCCGCTGACCTTGACGGGCAGCACGGCATTGGGATGGAGGAGGTGGCGCAGCTCATTGTGTATCACCTTGAAAACCATGACGCCGCGCACGCACTTGAAGCCGCCGCTGGTCGAGCCGGCGCACGCCCCGATGAACATGCAGCAGCCAAGGACAACCCAGGTGATGTGGGGCCACCGGCCGGCATCGTCGTTGAAAAGGCCGGTGGTGGTGATGAACGACACCACCTGGAACACGGCGCTCCTGAAAGCCGGCTCCAGGGAGTAGCCGCAGCTGCTCACAAGCAGGTACATGATAAACGCGGTGGACAGGGCCACCACAAGGACATACAGGCGGAACTCGGAGTTGCGGAACAGCGCCATGACCCTGCCCCTGAACAGCGCGGCATAGAGCAGCACAAAGTTCATGCCCGACAGAAACTGGAATACCACGCTGACATACTCGATGGCCGGAGAGGCGAAATACTCGGTGCTGTTGTTGTGGAGGGCGAAGCCACCCGTGGCAGTGGTGGACATGGAATAGTTGATGCTGTTGAACCACCCCATGCCGGCCAGCCAGTAGGAAAGGATGCAGGCCAGCGTGAGGGCAAGGTAGATGGACCACAGCCACTTGGCGCTGGTGGTGAGGCGCGGGTGCATCTTCGACTTGAACGGGCCGGTGGCCTCGGCGGCAAACACCTTCATGCTGCCGCCCACCATCGACGGCAGGATGGCTATGGTGAAGAACACGATTCCCAGACCGCCTATCCACTGGGTGAGCGAGCGCCAGAACAGGATGCCGTGGGGCAGGCGCTCAACGTCGTCGAGAATGGTGGCGCCGGTGGTGGTGAAGCCCGACATGGTTTCAAAATAGGCGTCGGCCACACTGGTGACATAGCCCCCCACAAGCAGGGGGAGCATGCCGAAGAAGCTGAAGATGACCCATGTGGCCGTAACCACCAGGTAGGCATCGCGCCGGCTCAGGTTGTTGCCGGCATTGCGGCCGAAATAGCGGCACACCATCCCGGCACATGCCGTCACCGCGGCTGAGATGAGAAAGGGCATCACATCGTCGCCGTGACAGGCCGCAGCCACCGCAATGCACACCGCCATCAGCAGGCTCTCCAACAGGAGCAGCTGGCCGATGATTTTGTAAATGATGCCGTAGTTCACCATAACTTGGAGGGCTTGAAGAATCTCTCCACCTTCTTGAGCATGTGCTCGTGGCAGAACACCATCACAGAGTCGCCGGCCTCAATCTGCGAGTTGCCGCTCACCAAGATGCCCTGATTGTGGCGCACCAGCCCGCCGATGGTCATGCCAAACGGCAGTCCGAGGTCTCTGACCGGCTTGCGGGTGACGGGCGACCCCTTGGCCGCCACAAACTCGGCCACATCGGAGTCGGCCATCATCAGCGAGCGCACGTTGCTCACATCGGCATCGAGCATCATCTGGTAGATGTGGCTGGCCGCCACGGTCTTCTTGTTGATAATGGTGCCGATGTCAAGGCCCTCGGCCATGCTCACATAGTCCAGGTTCTCCACCATGGCTATGGTCTTTCGCACGCCCAGCTTCTTGGCTGTGAGGCAGGCCAGGATGTTGGTCTCGGCATTGCCGGTGAGGGCGACAAAGGCCTGGGTGTTGGCGATGCCCTCCTCGACGAGCAGGTTGACGTTGCGCGCATCGCCGTGAATCACCATGACGTCAACGTCGCTGAGCAGCATGTTAAGCCGGTCACAGCGGTCGGCATCCTCCTCGATAATCTTGATGTTCATGTAGTCGGGAGCGGTGAGGGCCGCCCTCACCGTGGTTTTCCCGCCACCCATGATGATGACATTCTTCACATCGGCATAGTGCTCCTTGCCGCTGATTTTGCGGATGTAGGGGATATATTCCCTGGTGGTCATGAAATAGGCCAGGTCGCCCACCCTCAGTTCGTCATTTCCGCTGGGAATCAGGGTGTCCTCGCCCCGCTTCACCGCCACCACATGGTAGGGGTCGTCGGGGCCGCAGAGCTCGCGGAGGGGCCGGTTGAGTATCTCGCAGGATTCGTGCAGCTTGACCCCGAGCATCACCAGGGCGCCGCCATGCACATCCCACCGCTGGCGCACCCAGCTCATGCGCAGGCCGTTGTTGATGTCCATGGCGGCCAGCACCTCGGGGTAGATCAGGGAGTCGATGCCCAACTTCTTGAAAAACGTCTCCAGGCCGGGGGCCATGTATTCATAATTGTCGATGCGCGCCACCGTCTTCGCAGCCCCCATGGCATGGGCAATGATGCAGGAGTTCATGTTGCGGCTCTCGTCGGGGGTGACCCCCACAAACAGGTCGGCATCCTCGATGCCGGCCTCGCGGAGCGTCTTGATGCTGGTTGGCGACCCCTGCAGGGTCATGATGTCATACTCGGTGTCAAGCCCCTCAAGGCGGTGCTCGTCCTCGTCAACCAGCACACAGTCGTGGCGGTCGCGCGAGAGCAGCCGTGCCAGATGGGTTCCCACGGCGCCGGCGCCGGCAATAATTATCTTCATAGCAGTGACTCTATTGCTTTCTTGATTCCATCGCTGTCTATCCCCACAAGGTGCCGCAGCTCGCTCACCGTGCCATGCTCCACAAAATGGTCGGGCAGCCCGAGACGGACAATGTGCGGGGTGTGCCCGTGGTCGGCCATCCATTCGAGCACGGCGCTGCCCATCCCGCCGTTGCGCACACCGTCCTCGACGGTCACAATGCGGCTGAACCGCCGGGCCACCTCGCCGAGCAGACGCTCGTCAAGCGGCTTGAGGAAGCGCAAGTCATACAGGGCCACGCTCACACCGGCGCCCCCACCCTGCTGCCGCCCCGCCTCGAGCCGGCTGATGGCCTCGAGTGCTGTGTTGCCTATCGGCCCCAGTGTGATGACAGCCACCGACGAGCCGTCCTTGATGCGCCGCCCGGTTCCCACGCTGACGGCCTCCAGCGGGCACTGCCAGTCCACACGGACGCCCTGGCCGCGGGGGTAACGGATGACAAACGGACCCATGCCGGGCAGCTGCGCGGTGTACATCAGCCGGCGCAGCTCGCACTCGTCCATAGGCGAGGCGATGGTGAGGCTGGGCACCGGGCGGAGCGCAGCCAGGTCGAACGCGCCATGGTGCGTGGGGCCGTCCTCGCCCACCAGTCCGGCACGGTCGAGGCAGAGCACCACGGGCAGGCGCAGGATGGCCACATCGTGGATAATGTTGTCATAGGAGCGCTGGGCGAAGGCGCTGTAAATATTGCAGAAGGGGATGAAGCCCTCCTTGGCCATTCCGCCCGAGAAGGTGACGGCATGGCCCTCGGCGATGCCCACGTCAAAGGTGCGCCGGGGCATGGCCTTCATCATCATGTTCATCGAGCAGCCTGTTGGCATGGCCGGTGTCACGCCAACAATGCGGTCGTTGGCCCGGGCCAGCTCGAGCAGCGTGTGGCCGAACACATCCTGGAAGCGCGGGGGCTGGCCTGTGGTGTCGCGGACCAGGCGCTCGCCGGTGCTCACGTCAAACCTGCCCGGAGCGTGCCACACCGTGGCCTGCCGCTCGGCCGGCTTGTAGCCCTTGCCCTTCGTGGTGTGCAGGTGGAGCAGCTTGGGCCCCTTCATGTCACGCAGCTGGGTGAGGATGCGCACCAGCTCGGCGATGTTGTGCCCGTCAAAGGGACCGAAATAGCGGATGTTCAATCCCTCAAAGATGTTCTGCTGGTGGCTGATGGCAGACTTCAGCGCGTTGTTGAGCCGGATGATGCCCTTGCGGCGCTCGTCGCCCAGGTAGCCTCTGGCGTGGAGCCAGCGCGACAGCTTGAAGCGCAGCGAGTTGTAAGTCCTGTTGGTGTTGAGCTTCAGCAGGTACTCCTTCAGGCCGCCCACGCTGCGGTCGATGCTCATGTTGTTGTCATTGAGGATGATGAGCATGTCGTTGGGCGTTGACGAGGCGTTGTTCAGCCCCTCGAAAGCCAGGCCGCCGCTCATGGCGCCATCGCCGATGACAGCCACCACACGGCGGTCGGTGCCGCGGTCGGCCACGGCCATTCCGAGGGCTGCCGAGATGGAGTTGGAGGCATGGCCGCAAACAAACGTGTCGTACTCGCTCTCCAGCGGCGAGGGGAACGGCATGATGCCGCCCAGCTTCCTGTTGGTGCAGAACCGCTCGCGGCGGCCGGTGAGAATCTTGTGGCCGTAGGCCTGGTGGCCCACGTCCCACACGATACGGTCATGTGGGGTGTCGAACACATAGTGGAGGGCCACCGTGAGTTCAACCACGCCAAGGCTCGAGGCCAGGTGGCCGGGGTTGACCGACAGCTCGTTGACGATGTCAGCCCTGAGCTGTTCGCACACTTCGGGAAGCCTGTCAACCGGCAACCGCCTGAGGTCATCGGGATATTTAATATGACTTAACAAGTCGAAAGTCTCCTGTTTCACTGCCTGTCTTTCTATGGAATAACTGTGCAAAGATAATGCAAGCGAGCGCAATGAGAGCTTGCTCTCTGATTGCCGGGCGCAGCTTATCTTATGCAAAGATAATGCAAACGGCAGAAACGGCCAAAACAATAGTCAAAAAGCATTAAAAAAGGTACAGGCCGGCAACAGCGCCAGCCTGCACCTTGGCTTGTGCGTGAGCCATGCGCCCACACGTGAACTTATTTCCGAGCCATCCGCATCAGCCGTTGCAAGGAAATTGTTTTTCGGGCCTTCAGCTCATCGGCCGTTTTCCTCACCCGGTTCAGACAGGCTTCCGCCCTGCCAGCCACCTGCCGGTAGCTGTTAGCCCCAACAGCCATTGAGCGTGCCGCCTTTGCTGAGGCAGCTGCTCCAAGCGGCTGGTAAACGACCATTCTGTCGTTGGGGTAATAGACAACGCCCACCGCAGACTCTGCGACTGTCGCGCCGTCAATCCACGCATACTGGCTGCCATCAGCCGCTGTCCCATTGGCATACTTGTTAAATTTAGAGTTATAATAGTCAACAACAGTAGACGTATCCACGCTCTCATTGATGGTGATGAGTGAGTGTGTGCATTTTTGCGAAGTAGCATCTATCTTAAAGCAGGCCAAGTTAACATAGTCTGTTCCAACGACATAGTACATCATTCCGTCCTCTTCCTGGTAAGGCGCGCCATATTTCGCTGTTAACTGGTCGCGTGTCAAGCCAAGGTCTTCCCAGTAAGTGCCAAAGACATCCGTGGTAGTGACGGTCTCATGCAGACCCAAGAAATGTTGCGTTTCCAGCATTAGCACCATGTTTTTGGTTTTGTCATACGCCACAACAGCCTTGGAGGCTTGCAAGTCTTTCAGGGTTGAAAAAATCACATACGCGTCCGACTCACTCTGTTTATAATAGCGAGAGTTCATATAGCTCAACACCTCAACCTCTGGCACGCCATCCTTGAGCACCAGCTGCATTTCTGTGACCAGTCCATCCTCAGGGCACAAGAAGACATTAAGACAGTCAATCATGTCGTGCAGCTGCAGCCAATAGCGAAACGAATAGCCATCGCTGCCGCTTTCGGGAGAGCCAAGCTCCCTCAGCGTGTTGGCCATTCCTGTATAATCCATCCCAATGATGGAAACATAATCATACCACAGGTCAGCACAGTTGTCGCCAACAATCACTTTGACCCAGGCGTCTCCGTCAGAGGTGGCTACCTTGATATAGGTCGTACCCTTTTCTCCCTCAGCCTTAATCAAGCCATCGGCTGACACACTGGCAATCCTCTCGTTCTTGCTTGTGTATGAATAGACCGTGTAGTCCGGATAGTTTGCAGAAAACTGAATGGCGGCAGTCTCACCGACATTCAGAGTATATGTTTCCACAATCTTTCCATATTCATGGGTACCATTCTTATCTGATGCTATGGTGAAGCCAAGTTCTTTAAAATTTTTCACTTTCCAATCGTTAAACATCATCTGGCCCATGAACGGGTATGTCCATGTTAGTCTCATGTTCTTACTGTCCAGTTCCCACGTACCTTTGGCTTGTCCACATCTTTTTATGATTGCATAACGCATGTAAAAGGTGCCACTCTCACTGTAAGTGTCCTCTTCGCAAAATTCCTCATTGTACCAGCTGCCCGCCAGGCTCAGAGCCTGGTCTGAGTTTTCTCCACTTGTTTTGTGGTCACAGCTGTCATCAGAGCATGATGACAAGCAAACGGCCATTGCAATAGCAATGAACAAATTGATTTTTTTCATGTTTTAAGTGTTTTGGTTAATTATTTTGATGTTTATCGTTTTTTACCATTTCCCCCCCCTGAAGAGGGTGTGATTTGATCTGGAGGGCTGTCACGCACACGTTTCACGGTGCCTTCGTTGTCCTTTTTTTTATCGCCTCCGTGAGCCTGCTGATTACCTTTTTCCGACCCATTAAGGATTGTTTTAGTCAGTTCCTTCTGAAGAGAATCTTCACTGCCGACTTTCTGCCTTTTACCTTTAATTATTAAGGACGCTATGCCTTTCTTAGCAGTGTCAGCCTTGCAAATAGCCATAACCCTCACGGTAGAATCCTTATCGAATGCCACACCCCTGCACAAGGTTATTGTCTTGCGTACAGAGTCAAGCTTTATCAGATGCCTGTCATACTGATAGAAGACGGCAGTGTCACTGCACCCGGACACATCGACTTGGAACTTTACTTTTCCATTATTGGCCAGCGTGTTCCGGAAAAGCTTAAGCGAAACGCTTATATCCGGTGCATCCCCGTGCGATGCCAGCGGCCTTATCAAAGAGTAGCCTGCAAAGCACAGCGCCAGCAACAGGCATAAGCCAAGAACCAGGGCAAAAGCATTGGGTATGGTGAGAAGCCTGCCCCCTGCTCGCTCGTCGGCAGTAATCGTCTGGCGGCCCTTTCCCTGCTTGGCATCCACTACCTGCAGAAGCGCAATGGTGATGTTGTCACTGCCACCAGCCGCAAGTGCCGCCATGGTAAGCTGCTCCTTGCATTTGGCCAGATTGCCGCATCCAGCCTCAACAATGGCTTCAATGTCTTCATCCTGACAAACACCGCACAGTCCATCGGAACAAAGCAGAAAGATTTCGCCTTTCTCCACATCACACTCTGCCACATCAGCCTTGGCCCTCTGTGAGGTGTCACCAAGACTCCTTGTAATCACATTGCTGTTAGGATGGCCCATGGCCTCAGTCTCTGTCAGCGCTCCGCCGTCAACCAACTGCTGCACATACGAGTGGTCCTTAGTCAGCCGGCGAATCCGCCTGCCTGGGATGTAAGAATAGGCTCTGCTGTCACCCAGCCAAGCCAAATACATTCTGCTGCCGACAAGCCACGCGATGACAATTGTAGAACCCATGCCCTGCGTGCAGACATCTTTCTTGGCACGCACCTTAATGAGAATGTCAGCCTCACGGACAACCTTTTTCAGAAAAGATTTAATGTTGTCGGGGGTGTGCAGCACATCCGAAGGCATATTCTGGGGCGAGAACATCCTTTGGACTGTGTCGACGGCGATGGCGCTCGCCACCTCACCTGCATTCTGCCCACCCATGCCGTCGGCCACCACCATGACACACCCTCGGCTTCCGAGTGGGATGGTCTGCTGAGAATCAGCAGGAACCAGCCACTCGTTCTCCGTCAGGTCAGGGCAAACGGTAAAGTTGTCCTCATTGTTTTCGCGCAAACCGACATTGGTGCCCGCGAACAGTCTGAATGTCGTCATGTTCACTTCCGTCTCTTTTTCTTGGAATCCGCCTTGCTTTCGCCCGCGCCCTTGGCCATACTCCTGGTGATGTCACTCTTGGTGATGCCGCCCCGGGAGCCTTTTCCATCGGCGGCCAGAAGCTGGAGGCTCCACGCCTTGTCACCATTCCTCACAGCCATGCCAGCCAAAAGGAACTGTACGCGTCCGCCGCTCTCATATATTGGAACGACATACACGCCGCCAATAATTTTCTCGGGACTGTCTGGCGACACCGAAACAAGCACACTGTCGGCACTGACCGCAATGGACAGGGGTGACAGGCGCAAGTCAACAGTCATTGCACTGTCCTTTGTGGAGGTGCGGCTGCAAGCCCAGACCATATAGCCATTTTTTCTTCCCAGTCCCTTGTCCAAGCACAGACCGAGGTCGGCCTTCTTGTCTAAATGGATATACAGGCTGCTGTCGGCATTGAGCGGCTGCACATAAGGTGACGGGCCGCTGTACAGTTCAAAGTCTATGGAATGGTAAACGCTGTCCGAGAGCATGCGCTGGTAAGTCCAGAACAGACTGGGCACATAGTTGCCCGAGGCATTGGCCCTGCTGTAATCAGCGTCACCGGCCCAAGGGCGCATCACATCGCCCAGGAACAGTGTGCCGCCGGCGACCTTCACGGCAAGCGAGTAGCTCTCGCCATAGTATGGCAGGTTGTTCTTGCCATAATAATCCTCGCCCTTTTGCAGACGGTACTGCTGGCGGATGATGGAGAGACTGGGCAACAGTGCCTCGCGGACCACCCCACTTTGCGCACTGGCTGTAGACAGCACTCCACTCTTTTTCAAAACATCCAGTATCGTAATCTGCGCAGAGGCTTCCAGAGCCAGTGCCAAGAACAGCACATACGATAATATTCTTTTCATAACAGTCAGTTTTTAGTTTAGATTACACATAGGAATTAGATGGTTATAGAACTGCGAGTTAAAGTCACCGCGGCTCACAATGCCGATGACCTGCAGCTGTCCATTATGCATCACAAACACAGGGCCGCCGGAGTTGCCATGGTCAACTCCCTGGCTAATCATGATGCACCTTGCATTGTTCAAGCCATCTCTGGACACACTCATTTTGTTGTAGATTGGCTCAACAAACTTGCTCCCGTCACCACGGCCTATGCTTTTAGGGAAGCCTAACATGTGGACGGTCGTCCCGCTCTTCAGCGAGCCTGAAATGGCGGCGCCGTTCCTAATCACGCCCTTCCTGCCCACGCGGCAGAAAGCCCAGTCATTGCCTAACGACTTCTCGGAACCAAAAGCCAGCTTGCTGTCCAATTCATAATGCTCTCCTTCAAGGTCAACAGAAACCTTGCAGGGCGTGTCATAACTGTCATCCACTCTAAACCTGTCGGAACGAATTTCAAAAGACTGCTGGTTGTTTACGGCTTTCACGACAGCATAAATCTTGGCTTCGCCGCCGCTTTTCTGAGCAACCGCATAGCATTTGTTCAAATCGGGGTAGAAGAGCCAAGGCTCCACACAATGCCGAGCGGTAACAAACATACCGTCCGCGGTCAAGAAGCCGGTTCCGGTGGCTCTGGAAATCACCTGCACGTTTCCGTTGCAATCTAAATAAACAATCGTTGTCAAGGCATAGACCGAAGACTTCACCCTGTTTATCTCTTTTTGCAGGGTTTCGTCTCCGCCAACGACCACCGTCCTGGTCACTGCCCTTCTTCCAACTTTTTTCAAGGAGTCCAACCTGCCCGCTAACTTTTCGTTCTCTTTCTTCGCATTCTCATTCATTTTGCGCAGCATGGATGAGTCTGACAGGAGTTTCACTATTGACTTGTCCTGCTCAGATATCACGTAGCTTCCGCCGCCGGCAAGAAGAACCAGAACCACAGCCAGACACGCAATAGCTGTCTTATAGGGCTTGAGCGCCTGCTTGCGAAACAGCTCAAGCCGCTCGGTCATCTTGATGCTCGACACCAGGCTCTGCTTGCCGGCCGGCACGATAAAGCCCAAGCGCGGCCCCCCAACGGAGAGCTGTATCTCGTCACCATTTTCCAAATACCATTCTGTGTCCACGGGATGTCCGTTGAGAAATGTCGAATTTGTCTTCGACAGTTGCACCAGCTTCCACCGATCGCCGTCCTTGACAATGGCCGCATGATGCCGGCTCACGGTTGAGAACGAGTCATCGAAGCGCACCTGACAGTTGGCATCGCGCCCAAGTTCTACCTGATCGATTATAATCTTTTGCGACTCTCCTGCCTTGTGATACTTTGAGGCATCCTTGTGCACCAGAATGAAATAACGGCGTCCGTTACCATTGAACAGGGCACTCACACCAGCACCGACAGAGCCTTTGAGCGTGCGCTTGTATTGAACTGTTTTGTTGTCCATTTTGATTTGACTTAATAACTTAATAATACTATTCTACTTTTAGTTTATACTCACCGGCTGTTATGATGTCACCGGTAAAGACCTTCTGGCCGTCCACGGAAACCGGCGTAGCATTCAGATAAGTTCCATTGGTAGAGGGGACCCATCGCCGCTTGTCACTTTGCCACTGGCCGTCACGAATCACCCAATAGCCACCGTCCCTTGACCGTTCAAGGGTGAAATGGCTGCGTGACACATAATTGCTCACACGTTCGGAAAGAACGATGTCGTTCGTACTGCCACGGCCAGCTCTCAGCATCCTGCCATGACTTTGGAGGAGGCTGTCCAGTCTGAACTCTGCACCGATGATTTCTCCCTGCGTGACCACAATCCGGCTGATGGCACACGACCGTGACAGGCGATCGCTGACCGCACAAGACAGGCGCCCGCCCAGCATGGGTGCCAAGTCCACCAATACATCCAGGGCACTCTGATAACGCTCGCGGTAGTTGGGAGCCAGGCAATGTTCTATAATCTGAAGCCAATCACAGCCATACGGTGACATTCTCAGTCTGTCTGCATCCCACTGCCCGCGTCTGGCGCGCTCTTGATATTTCGGGAAGTCCTCAAAATTCTCAATGTCACCAAACGGGAACGAACCTGAAGTGAGCATCTCGTACATCATCACCCCAAACGACCAAATGTCAACAGTAGGCAGATAGGTCACTCCGCCGCCCTTTCTGTCAAACATCTCCGGGGACATATACAGCGGCGTTCCCTGCACCTGCTTCGGGCGCTTGCTCCACCAGCCCTTCTCCGACAGGCGCCGGTTCTTGTCCATCTCGCCCACCACGCCAAAGTCAGTGAGCGCAGCCTTGCCATTGTTACGGATAAGCACATTCTCGGGTTTCATGTCACGGTGAATCTTCCCCTCAGAATGAAGGGCGCGCAATCCCTCAAGAATATCATGCGCATAACCGGGCAGACGCGCCTGATCCTTGCCAACGGCCCGCGACAGGTCTCCCTGCGAACAAAACTCCATCAGCAAATAGGGGTTGCCCTGGACTGTGCCAAAGTCAAGACTGTGGATGAGATAGTCGCAAGCAAGCTGGCCCGTCTTGTACTCCTGCTCAAACTTCATGACCAGGGGGCGGTGCAGCTCACCCGCAACCTCCCAGAGCCTGAGCAGTTTCAAGGCATAGTCTCTCCCAAGATTATCTCTCACCTTGAATACATTGCCATAGTTGCCGCTGCCAATCTGTCTGACAATGGAATACTTGCCATCAAACAAATCACCAGCGTTGACATCAATTCGGTACGCAACCATCGGATAACACCTAAGGGTTATAACTCGAAACGGTAAAGTTGGTTGCCCAGCAGAATCAGGTCACCACTTCGCAGCTCCACCTCGCGAGCGGCCTGCACAAAGGTGGTCTTGTACTCGCTCCTGTCCACAATGCCCCACACTCCATTCTCGAAAGTGATGCAGGCCTGTTCGGACGAGGTGATGGTGGGGTTCTTCGGGTCGGTGTTGTCGCGGCAGAGTGCCACCTCGTTGCCCTCATAGCCAATGGAAGCGCCTTCGGGCTCCCCTGTCTCTTCCGAGATGGGGGTAAGGGTGAACACGCCCTCCTTGTCACCCTTGCGGATGGGGCGCACGGTCTTGCGCAACTCTGAAGCCCGGTGAGCCTGAGCCGCCACGACAGGCGTTTCTGCCTTGACCGAGCTGTAACCGCACGCAGCACACTCGCCGTTATCAAGGGGGTAGCCGCACTTGGGGCACAGTTCCTCCCTGACAGTCTCGGACACTCCCCCTGCCACACTCTCGCGCACAGTGGCCTTAGGGTTGAAGCAGCCCTCGGGATGAAGGGCTGTAGGCCGGTCGTGTCCCTCTGCAAGCACACCATCGCCCTGCGCCCCCCATGTCAAGGGTTTGTTGCATTTCTCACAGGTTGTCTTTCCGTTGGGATTGTCCCAACCACAAAATTGGCATCTCATATTATTCAGACTTTTTGGTTTTTAAATATCTCAATGTATAAGCCAGCTTGAACTCAAGTGTGTGGATGCGGTGCTTGTAACCCCTCATCGTCACATCACTGTTGTTGAGCACCGTCCACCGCTCGTTCTCCCAGTAGTTTTTCTGTGCCATGTTAGACAGCATCCGCGTGTAGGAGAGACCGAACGAGATGCCGGCCCACTCATAGGCCACGCCGAGCCGCAAGCCATAGTTGAACTTGGCAAACGGAGACTCTTGAAACTGGTTATGGTGCGGAACTGCGGCATCATTGCCTGTGGTGTACATTTCCTCCCAATAGACACAGGGCTGGTACAGGTTGAAGTCGGCACTCGCAGCCGTGTGGTGAACGTAATTATTGTTGTCAACCGGCTGGTGGGTCACGGAATTGTACCTTCTCATGGTTTCACAGTCCGAGTTGCCGGAGAACTTCATCTTTGAAGAGAGGCCAAAGCTGAGCACAGGCCCGGCGTTCAGCTGGATGTGGCTGACGTTGCTCACCTTAAACCGGTAGGAAGCCAGGATGGGCACCTCTATCATCGTGTGCGTGTAGTTCTCGGTATAGGAGTTCATCAGCTCACCTTTCTGATACATGTAAGCGTTGTCATCACCGAGCGGCTGGGTGTAGGTGGTGTTCTGACTAAACTCGTTCTTGTATTTTACCTGCGTGAAGTTAGCTCCCGCAATCAGGAAGATGTTTTTGTGCAGACGGATGTCGGCAAAGAGACCGAAGCTAAGGCCTGTCGCCGACTTATAGGAAGCGTTCTCAGCGCTGGTGCCCAGGCCATAGTCTACCACAGAGCCTACATAGTCGCCACCGGCAGATGCGGAAACAAACGGCATATAGTAGCTGGCACTGATGCCAAGGGAGAAGTTGCGGCCTCCCACCAACTTGGAGTTGGGGAATATCAGGTCCTGAACCATCAGCGGGGCCTGGGTGACCAGCACGCCAGCCGTCTGCCTGTCGGTGCGCACCTGGACACTGCCCGACCGAGGCTGGCCGTTTGGCAGGTTCTTTCCGCAAACGATGCGGATGCTGTCCTTGCCCACACGCTGCACGTTCATCCAAGTGGGATAGTTGCCCACAAACCAGTTGTCAGCATCGGTATACACCCTCACATAATGCACGTCGCCCTCTTCGTTAGCCACAAGGTTGTTCTGAGACAGTGTGAGATGCTCCTCGCCAGCGCCCTGGCAGATTCTGATGGTGACCGACTTATTTGGAGACACGATGACGATGTCGTCCGTCCGTTCCATCACCCGGTCGTTCGGACTCACGGTTATGCGGATGCCATCCTTCTGCTTCTCCACCTTGCACCACGAGGGAACCGAGGTGACATCCCAGTTGGCATTTGAAGTCACTGTTATGCGGTCTGCCGTACCCTTGGCAGGAAACGCCAGGCTCTGCGCACCAACCTCAATATATTCGGGCCGGCCCTCCTGGACAACCTTTATCGACTTGTACAGCGAACCGCTCTTGACGATGAGCGTGGCCACCTTGCTGCGGATGTCATCATTGGCCTTGCGGCACTGCACAATGAGGTTTCGCCCGTCCACGCCATCTGTCTTGCACCAGTCGTTAGTGCCATCTATTTTCCATTTGCCTGTTGACTTTACGGCCACCTGCTTGTCACCTCCCTGGTAAGGTATTCTGATTTCTTGCTCAGAGATTTCCAACACAGGCAGGCGCTTACGGCAATATTCTATCAGCCTGTTACAGTCAGTCCTCAGCTCGGCATCGCACCCCTTGGCGCGTTGGTAATAGGTGATGGCCTCGGCATAATTCTTTCTGTCTTTCAACGCATTGGCCTGTTTGAACAGTTCCATGCAGTTTTGCGCCTTCATCTGCGTGGAAAAGGCAAACACGCCCACCACAGCAAACAACGTTACTTTTAAGATTTTCATTGTGATATAGTTATTGATTGATTACTTTTCTCCAATTTGTCTAATGTTGTGAATATGTGTTTTAGTTATTGGTTGATTACTTGTCTCCAATTTGTCTGATGGGGCCGAGAATCTTGTCTTTGTGAATATGTGTTATAGTTATTGATTGATTACTCTTCTCCAATTTGTCTGATGAGGACGGACAAACAGATCCTTTCAACTTGACCGTCCGCCGGCCAAGCCGTCTGCGTGATATAGTTATTGATTGATTACTCTTCTCCAATTTGTCTAATGAGGGCTGAGAAACATATTCTTTCAACTTGACCGTCCGCCGGCCAAGCCGTCTGCCGGCATCCACCGCCCCGCACGCGCTATATTCCACACCTTTTTTATACATATAGGTGTAAGTATTGTCGATCACCCGCTGTGACGGCCTCCACATCACTTTTCCCCTTGCCAATGCAGAGTCGCTCGCCTCTATGCCGAGAGCCTGCTTGTAGATTTCCGCGGCCGAGCACAGGCTGGCAACATTGATAGCAGCCACACTCTCCTTTTGCTTTTCCTGCTCTATTATCCGCTTTTCCCTCCCTACAATATGGCTGGCTTCAGCCACCTTGGCCAAAAACGCGCTGTCATTCTTGTTGGTCGTTGCCACCGGCACGTTTTCGTCCGCTCTTTCTATCGGTGCCAACGACCAGACAAGACAGCCGCCGCCCGCCACCAAGGCACACACGGCGGCAACAGCGAGCTGGCGCACCGGCCACCTCTTGCGCGGCATGACGCCAGCCTTGTGACTTTCCACACGGCGCAGAATTTCGTCAGCGTCCGGGCGGTCCCAGGCATTGAGGGCGAGGCAGTCGTAAACCAACCGTTTCAGCTCGTCAGAAAAATCCAAGGAAATCGCCGGCACCTTTCCATCCTTGGCTTTCTGGGTCACTCCGCCATACTGTCCAAAAGGCACATCGCCAGTCATCAGCTCGTAGAGCATGGCACCAAAGGCCCAGATATCACGGGCGCAGACACTCTGAGCCTCCATGCCAAAACTCTCAACAGACATATACCATGGAGTGCCACCACCCACACTTCCCCTGGCACTCTTCCGCAAGGTGTTGCGGGTCTTGGTGCTGATGCCAAAGTCAATGATGAGATACTGTCCGTCGGCATTGATCAGCACATTGTCGGGCTTCATATCCTGATGGACAATGCCCCGCTTGTGAAGGTACTGCAAGCCTGAGGCCACCTGCTCTATGAACACCCACAGTCCGGGCTCGTCAATACGCCCTATCAGCCCTTTGGCCGAGCCATTCCTGCACACGCTCATGGCCAGATAGGGCAACTCGTCCCGATAAATGCCAAAGCCTATGGCATGGATGATGTTTGAGTGATTGATGTCGCATAACCTGGCAAACTCCCGCTTCAACTCACTTTTCCCCTCCTCGTCAAGCTCTCCGTTAGGAGTGTATACCTTTAAGGCAACGTCAATGTCAGCCATCGTGTCGTGGGCCAGCCATACCTCGGAGAACCCTCCGCCCCCAATTTTCCTAACTAACTGGTAATGGCCGTCAAAAAGAATGTGCGACTCCTTTATGTCTACAAGACTTATCATATTGCGAATATGTCTGTTATGGTTTGAATTTCTCACATACATTCAAGGCAAACTTATTGAAAAGATTCGCCCCGAGAATCATTTTCTAATCAATTCCATGGGGACACAAAAAAAGCGTGAACCTCTCGTTGTCGCTCCACTTTCGAGGCTCTCGCATTTGCCCTGTACCGTTGAACGAACAACGAACAGAGCCCACGCCGATATGATATACTACACTAATCTCCACCGAAAAAACTCATTGACACGGCAAAGCGCAATACACGCAACCATGGCAACAGTCATCGCTGGGTGTGTGAATAATCACATCCCTGGACATCTATCGCTGTCTTGTCTTGACGGTACATGAAATTTGCGAGATTTCGAAAGTCAAGCTCAAGCGTTGATAAACGCCTTCAATATGTCAACCTCCAATTCCCACCCTAAATCCACTTCTGTCCTCTGCCACTGGCTGACATCGGACTTCATTCGGCGTGGGTGCATGTATCAGGCCATACTACAATGACTATCTTTACGAAAAGCCACATAACAAGTAATCCCTGACGCAGGAAGTCAAGTGCAAAAATAACATATTATTTTTAAAATTAGGCAAACGCGCCGCAAAAAACACGCGAAACACAACAAATTAACATTTTACCAGACACTTCACATGAACGCGCATACGCATAAGAAGTTTCTTCGCCCACCCTACTTTGCAGAATGAGCCTCCTCCCTGTCTGACCTTATCAAATGTTTTTAATCAAAACCGGCCATCAGGTTTCATCCCGGTTTGCTGTTTGTTCCGGCATATTGCTGGCGGCAGTGCTGAAGTCACTGCGGGCTATGGCGAGACACTGACAAAAGCAAATCGCAGAAACCTGCATCTTTGAATTGCAACACCGTTTGCACCATTGTCTATGAAGACGAGCGCCCTCCGAAAGGTGACAGACACGCAGATCTTTCGTCTTGAAAATTACAATTCCATGAAAAAAACGGCCTGAACGGTAAAAAAAAGCTCTATTTCAGACGAGTTGTCTTCAGTTTTCTCTATTTTTGTAGGGGTCAAGAATACATGCTGTTTTCATTGAAAGGAGAAATATGGTAACCAACATTAACAATATGGAAAAAAAAGAGTTTGCATTCAACGGCATGTCGGTCAACGGTATCGGCATGCTCCTTGCCAACATGGCGGTCACTCTCGGGGCCGGCGTTGTGATGTTCTTAGGCTTTTGCAGCGAGTGTCTCCTGGGGTATGCCGTGGGCGGACTGGGCATCCTGCTGCTTGTGTTCACACTGGTGGCCTGGTTCGGATTCGTGCAGATTGAGCCGGGTGAGGCGCGTGTGATGATGTTCTTCGGCAAATACCGCGGCACCTACGAAAAGGTGGGCTTTCACTGGGTGAACCCGTTTATAAACACCAAGAAGCTGTCTCTGCGCGCACGCAACCTTGACGCGGAGCCCATCAAGGTGAACGACAAGGTGGGCAACCCGGTGATGATCGGCCTCGTGCTGGTGTGGAAACTCCGGGACACCTACAAGGCAATGTTTGAGATTGACGCGCAAACCATGGCGCAGACAGCCACAGGGACAAGCGTGCAGAATGTGATGAAGGCCTTCGAGAACTTTGTAAAGACACAGAGCGACGCCGCCCTGCGGCAGGTGGCCGGCCAGTATGCATACGACGACACAAGAAGCAACAGCAGCGAGATTACGCTGAGAGGCGGGTCAGAGGAAATCAACAGGCTGCTGGTTGACAAGCTGAACGAGCGGCTGGCCATGGCCGGCATCGAGGTGGTTGAGGCCCGGATAAACTACCTGGCCTACGCTCCCGAGATTGCGGCCGTGATGCTGCGCCGCCAGCAGGCTTCGGCCATCATCACGGCACGCGAGAAGATTGTGGAGGGCGCGGTGAGCATGGTCAAGATGGCGCTTGACAAGCTGAGCGGCGAGGGCATCGTCAACCTTGACAACGACAAGAAAGCGGCCATGGTGAGCAACCTGCTCGTGGTGCTGTGCGGCGACGACTCGGCGCAGCCTGTTGTCAACGCCGGCACGCTGAGCCACTGACACCCATCCCGGGAGGGCTGGTGCCCGCGCTCAATGCGCGGGCACGGGCCGTCCGCCAAGGGTGTATCTGCCGGCCTTCGTGGTAACAACAACATTGCTGCCGACAAGCAGCTTGCGCGCTTCAGGCCTCCGGGCGGAGGCTGTGGGAGAAGCGACGCCAGCCGCGGCAGTCACCACAAGGCGCACGCTGGCCTCGCAACCGCCATCCGCTGCCCGGGCCGCTATGGTGGCCTCGCCGGCGTTGAGCAGGGTGACAAGCCCGCCGTTCACCATGGCCACCTGACCGTTGTCGCAAGTCCAGCGGATACGCCGGTCTGTTGCTGTCGCGGGCAGGAGGCTCGGTTTGAGCACAACATGCCCCGCCGACACGTCGGCTGTCACCACAGGCTCGCTGAACGTCAGCGAGCGCGACACCTCGGGCTGGCGCTGGCTGCCCTTGCGATAAAGGAAAGGCAGCGGCAGAGAGGTGGAGGTATAGACATTGAAACGGGCGTAGCTGCCGGCAGGGGCGTTATAGCGCAGGGTTCCACAATCCGCATTGGCGTTGGTGACTTCCGCCCCGTCGTAGCCCAGGCTGACCGTCCACAGCGTAGACCCTTCATCCCATGCCAGCGACTGCTTGCCCGTGGCGCCCAGCGCACGGCCATTCTGGTCGGTCAGCGTCCAGGACTCCTGGCCGTCAGCCTTGCCGAGCGTGAACCGCAACACATCGGGGCTGGAGACATCGGCTGTAGAGGCTATCACCATGGCATCAAGGTAATGCGACGTCTGCATGCCGTCAAAGTCGGCCGCAGCGCAGCCGTTGCGGTAAATCATCACTTCGTCACCTTCGCTCAGCACGCTCTTTTTGGTCAGTTTCTCATAGGCCCATCCCAAGGGCGACTCCAGTTCCGCCCCGGGAGCCTCATCATATTCAATGGTGATGGTACTGACATACACGGAGCCTTCGGCCGTTCCACCTTGCAGCACAAGACTTGCCTCGTCCGCGGCAAGGGCTGGAATGTCCAGCCGCTTTGTGATGTCCACATAGACATTGAGGTCTTTTGACACCCATTGTCCGAACCATGTCTCGCTGGCAAAGTCGGCGGGGCGCAGGACATAGAGCGACTTCTCGCCATCGCAGACCGCAAGGCCCACCTGCCCAGACTTGCTGTTAGAGCACATGCTCAGCGTGACACTCCGCAGCTTGCAGCCCTTCCACCCCTCAAGCCAGAGCGTGGCCTTGCGGTTGCGCGGTATCTGGTTGTAGCGGTTGCCGGTGGTGGCCCCGTAGTCGTTCTGGAAATATGCCCACGAGCCCTTGGGCACCATGCCACTTGCCGCCAGCGAGAACTCGCCCGTCGACTTGTTGTACTCCACGATTCTGTACACGGCCTCGGCCGCATGGGCGCAAAGGGCTGCCGCCACGAATGCTGTCGCGGCCAACGCCCTGCAAATGAGACTGCTCTTTTTCTCCATAACTCCTATGATTGCGTGTTGTATGTAAAGTGAAGATGCCTGTTCTGCAACAGGTTGCAAGAGTGCATCCTTGGCTCACCGGATGGATATATCCTTGACAAAGGGCCGGTCAAAGCCCTCGACATAGATTTTCAGGCGGGCATTGCCCGGCTGGGTGGTTGACTGCAGCCGCACGAGGCCCTCGCCAAAATATGTTGTCAGTTCCGTGGTGCGCCATGACTCCTGGCGGCGCATGTCGCCGGTCTCCACGCCGAGCAGACGTATGGGCCCCTCCACCTCGGCACGGAATTTCCTGGGTTGCATCTGCTGCACCAGACCGTCCTTGTCCACCAAGGTAAGGCGCACATGCGACACGGTGCTGCCTGTACGCCCGCCCTTGATGCTGTAATCCCCCTCCAAGGGCGAGAGCGCGGTGTGGTCGGCCACGATACGGACACCGGCCACGGGGCCGTGGTTGATGAGCGAGTCGCGCACCGCCTCCCTGCCATCCTTGTAGCCGATGGCCAGCACCTTGCCTTGCCGGGCGGGCAGCCAGACGGTGATGCAGTGGTCGGGGTAGTCGGCTGTGACACGCGGTTTCAGCGGCAGCTGGGGGTTGCTCCACATCGGGAAGAAGAACTGCACCGAGTCGCAGGTGGTGTAACACCTCACCTCGACACAGCGCGAATCGGTGTAAGGCAGGTCCCACGTGTCGGCCATCGGGGGATACTGCCAGTGGTCAGTGCCTACGGCCTGGTCAAAACAGTTGTCGCGCACCACCAGCTTCAGGTAGTCCTTTTCCGGGTTCCATGCCGGATGGTAGAATGCGGCCTGCGGACGCTCCTTCAGCGTCATGTCAAACGGGCAGGAGCACCAGCCCTTGGCCGGCCACGGCGAGGATTCGCCGAGATAGTCGACCCCGGCCCACACAAACGACCCTGCGATGAAAGGGTTTTCCTCGACAAAGTGCCAGGGATTGCGCTCCACGAAGTCGCGCACCAGGTTCTCGCGCAGTCCTGAGTAATAGACAAAGGCCTCGGCCACCAGCATCTTGCGCTCCGGGTGGCGCTTGTGGTCGCCTATCATCCTCGGCTCGAGATAATTGTAGCCCACGAGGTCGGTCACGTTGCCAAACTTGTCCTCGAACCCCTGCTGGCAAGCCACCATCGTGGGGCGCGTGGGGTCAAGGCGCCTGACTATGGCGTTGAGTTCGCGCGCCCTGTCTACGCCCACGTTGCTTTTCAGCCACGCCTCGCTCACCTCGTTCCCGATGCTCCATACAATGACCGATGGATGGTTCCTGTCGCGCAACACCATGTCGGCTATGTCCCGGTGGGCGCAGCCGTCATAGAACGGCTCATAGTATCCCGACTTCCATTTGTCGAAAGCCTCGTCAATCACCAAGAGGCCGAGCGTGTCACAGATGGCCAGGAACTCGGGCGACGGGGGGTTGTGCGAGCAGCGTATGGAATTGCAGCCAATGGCCTTCAGCGCCTTCAGCCTGCGAAGCCACACCTCGTCTGGCACGGCCACGCCCAGGCTGCCCGCGTCCTGGTGCAGGCACATGCCTTTCAGCTTCATGTTCCTGCCGTTCAGGTAGAAGCCTGTGTTGGCATCAAACAGGATGTCACGGAAGCCAAAGGGGGTGGTCACCTCGTCGACCAGCTTTCCCTTGCTGTCGCGCACCTGCGTGGTGAGGGTGTACATTGTGGGGGTGTCGGTGCTCCACAGCTGCGGCCGCTTCACCGTGAGCCTGCTTTCTGCCACCGCGCCACCGCCCCTTGCGGTCGCCGTGGCCACTTTTTTCCCGCGGCTGTCTGTCACCGTATGGGTGAGCTTGCAGTTGCCATCCCCCTCCAGCTCGGCTTGCACGCTCACCGTCCCGTCGGCCTTTGCCGCGACAAAGATGCCATGCTCCTTGACATGCGTCCTGTTGGTGACCTGCAACCACACGTGGCGGTAGATGCCCGAGCCGGTGTACCAGCGCGACTGTTCTTCCCGGTCTACGTGAACCACCATGCGGTTGCCGCCCTGCCGGTTGAGGTAAGGGGTGAGGTCGAACGAGAACCCGGTGTAGCCATACACATGGTGCCCAAGCCTGTGGCCGTTGAGCCACACCGTTGCCCGGTGGTAAACGCCGTCGAACGTTATGCCCACCCGGTCGCCACGGGTAAGCCTCGCGGCCAGCCATGCCGGCAGCGTGAAGTCCTTGGCATACACCCCCTGGCCGCCGGGCAGGTAGCCGGCGGAGCCGCCCACCTTGGGGTCGAAAGGCAGCTCGATGCTCCAGTCGTGCGGAATGGTGACCGGGCGAAACGCCTTGTCAGACCTTGCGGCCGACGGAGCCGGCGCGGTTATCTCGCTGGCCGTCACCTGCGCCTGCTCCGGCTCGGTGTCATCGGTCACCTTGGTTCTCTTGGCTGTTGTGACATTGGCGGCCAGGCCGGGCTGGCTGACTCCCAGCGCCTTCACTGCATCTTCAGCCTCTGCGCGGCTAGCACACAGGCGGAAGGTCCACCCTTGGTCAAATGTGCACTGCACACGCTGTTTCACTGCGGCATTCGCCGCGCTACCCACAGCCAGCAGGGCAAGGGCGAGGACGACAAGCTTTTTCATAGACAGGTCTTTAGGCAATTTTGAACGCGGTTACGCAGCCATTGCTGCTGCTCGCCGGGGGTCATCCGGCTGTTGTCAAGCAGCAGGGCATCCTCCGCCGGACGCAGGGGGGACACCTCGCGGTGAGAGTCAATGTAGTCGCGCTCTTTCACATTTTTCAGAATCTCGCCGTAGTCGGCCTCCATGCCCTTGGCCTTCAGCTCGTCATAGCGGCGCCGGGCGCGCACGTCGGCCGACGCCGTGACAAACACTTTGAGCTCGGCGTCGGGAAACACTGTCGTGCCGATGTCACGCCCGTCCATCACAACGCCTTTCTGCGCCCCCATCAGCCGCTGCCGGGCCACCATCGCCGTGCGCACAAAGGGCAGTGCCGCAACGGGGCTGACATGGCTTGACACCTCCATCGAACGGATGGCGCGCTCCACGTTCTCGCCATTGAGGAAGGTCTCGGGCTGGCGGGTCTCCGGGTTGAGCCTGAAAGTCACGTCCACCCTGCCCATCTGCCTTTCAAGCCCGTCTGCCTTCACGCTGCCGTCAGCGTTAAAAAGGCCGTTGCGCAGGGCAAACAGCGTGACGGCACGGTACATGGCGCCGGTGTCTACATAAACATAGCCCAACTCGCGGGCCAGGCTCTTGGCCATCGTGCTTTTCCCGCAAGAGGACTGGCCGTCGATGGCAATCGTTATACGCTTGTCCATTAGTTATAAACAGTAAGTGAGATTGAACAACAGGGAGTTGGATGACACATGGTACTTGGCATAGGCCACATGCAGCTTGAAACGCTCGAGCTGCAGTCCGCCCCCGAAGGAGAGGGCTGCGCCATGGCTGCTCTCGCCGTCGCCGTCGCTGATTTTCATCTCGTCGCCGCGGCGGAAATTATAGCCTGCAGCCAGATAAATCTGGCTGGACAGCAGCAGGTCGGCGCCAAAGGCCAGATGCCTGATGAAACTGTCATCCCAGGAATTGAGCCGCGTGAGCGTGCCCGAGAAGCGCAGGGGGGCACCGGTGAGCCGCTTGGTTACGCCCAGCTGGAGGTCAAGGGGGATGCGCTCAAAATGGTCGTCGAAGGCCTTGACCTGCCCGCCCAGGTTGCGCGCCACGGCAGAAATGGAGATGTCGCGGCTCTCGTCATAGTAGTTCAGCCCCAGGTCAACGCCGACAGCCAGCGAGTTGTAGCCGGCGATGGACGAAGAGATGAACTTGGCGGTCACGCCGCCCGCAAGCTTGTTGGCCAGCAGGTAGGTGAAGGTGCCGCCCACCATGATGTCCTTGGCCGAAAAGTCACCCACAACCTCGTTGCTTGCCGTTGTTTCCTTGATGGTGCCATAGTCCATGTACATGGCCTGGGCGCCCCATGTGCCACGCTGGCCGGCAGACTTGACAAAGGCTGCGCTGACGGTCTTCACGCCTTCCATGTAGGTCATGTAATTCAGGTTTATGCTCTTGTCGGTGACCGAGCTGATCAGGGCCGGGTTATGGAATATCAGGCTGGCGTCGTCCTCAACAACACTGATGTTGTCACCTCCTAAAGCGGCGGCATGCGCACTGGCCGGCAGCCTGAGGAAATTGTAGCTTGTCTGGCTTTCCTGGGCAGAAGCCGATGCTGACAGCAGTGTGAGAAAGAGGGCCGGGATAACTTTTTTCATCCGTTTCGGTATTTTTGGCAACAAAGATACGGCTTTTTTCAAATATCTCCGTACATTTGCAACGTATTTTTATCCATTGCCATCCATGGAAACCAAGAAGAGCAAGAAGGCCGATTTGGAAGCCGGGCGGGGCAAGCGCCTGGCCCTGGGGCTGGCTGTTGCGCTCGCCGTTTTTCTTGCAGTCCTCAACCTCCCTTTCCACACGGGAGGCTGGGACGGTGCGGACGAGGACTGGACCGAGCAGGACGAGGACCTTGACCTCAAGGCATTGCTGACGCACAACGAGGGGGAGGTGGCAATGGACATGAAGAAGGCCGACGTGGCCGACCGCCTCAAGACGGTGCCCAGCGCGAGCGAGGCGTCGCCAGAAGAGCTTGACAGGCAGGCGGAGGGTGACAAGGACGACGGCGTGCAGCTGGCCGCCTCAGACCCGGAGGACAACGGCGCGGCGCAGGCCATCGCGCCACCGGGGACAGCCCCGGGCGACAACCCGCTTGACTTCCACGTGGTCGAAGACTTGCCGCAGTTCCCCGGAGGGCCTGTCGCCCTGATGCGCTGGCTGTCCAGCAACCTCACCTACCCGGCATCGGCCCGGCAGCGCAAGGTGCAGGGAAAGGTGGTGGCACAGTTTGTCGTAAACCGCGACGGCAGCCTGACCGACTTTAAAATCGTGCAGTCCCTTGACGGCAGCTGCGACCGCGAAGCCATGCGCGTGCTCCGCCTCATGCCGAAATGGAAGGCGGGCGTGCAGCACGACAAGCCCTGCCGCACGCTCGTGGCGATACCCATAGTGTTTAAACTCTAAAATGACTACCTGATATGAATGTCGTTAAATCATCCGACCTGCTGGCCATGGTCAATGGCTTTATCGAGACATTGCCTTACAACCGCAAGCCGCAGTCGCTCTACGAGCCGGTGCGCTATGTGCTTTCGCTCGGGGGCAAGCGCATCAGGCCCGTGCTGATGCTGCTGGCCTACAACCTGTTCAAGGACAACCCGCGCGACATCCTGATGCCGGCCTGCGCCCTGGAGACCTACCACAACTACACCCTGCTGCACGACGACCTGATGGACAATGCCGACGTGAGGCGCGGCAAGCCCACCGTCCACCGCAAGTGGGACGCCAACACGGCCATCCTCTCGGGCGACTCCATGCTGGTGCTGGCCTACCGGCGCATGATGCAGTGCGACCCGTCCAAGCTCAAGCCCGTGCTGGAGCTGTTCACCGAAACGGCCCTTGAGATTGGCGAGGGCCAGCAATACGACATGGACTTTGAGCGCCGCGACGATGTAACCGAGGACGAGTACATCGAAATGATCAGGCTGAAGACAAGCGTGCTGCTGGCCTGCGCGGTGAAGATTGGCGCCATCCTGGCCGACGCCCCGGCGGCTGACGCGGACACGCTCTACCGCTTTGGCGAGCGGATGGGACTGGCCTTCCAGCTCCAGGACGACCTGCTTGACGTCTATGGCGACCCCGACGTGTTCGGCAAGGCCATTGGCGGCGACATCATCTCGAACAAGAAGACCTATATGCTCATCAATGCCTTCCAGCGCGCTGACAGTTGCCAGCGGGCGGAACTGACCAAGTGGGTCCAGGCCACCGACTTTGACCGACACGAGAAAATCGCCGCTGTCACCGCACTCTACAACAAGATAGGCATCCGCGAGCTGTGCGAGCAGAAAATCAACCACTACTTCGACGAGAGCCAGCGCTGCATCGACCGGCTGAACGTCGGCGAGGAGCGCAAGGCCGAGCTGCGCCGCTACACGCAGGACATGATGAAACGCCAGCGCTGATGGTCCGCTTTGTCGACACGCACGCACACCTTGACGGCAGCGAGTTTGCAGGCGACCTTGACCTGGTGGTGGACAGGGCGCGCAAGGCGGGAGTGGGACGCGTGCTCATCCCTGCCACCGACCTGCGCTCGGTGCAGTCTGCCCTGCGGGTGTGCGACCGCTTTCCCGGCTACGCCTACCCCATGATAGGTCTTCATCCCGAAGAGGTGGAAGCCGGATGGCGCGAGACGCTCGGCGCCATCCGCCAGCAGTTCTCCGACCGCTTCATTGCCATTGGCGAGGTGGGGCTTGACTATTACTGGAGCCGCGACTACGCGCGCGAGCAGCTCGAGGCCTTCGAGGCACAGGTGGAATGGGCCATAGAGGTGGGACGCCCGCTGATGATACACTGCCGCAAGGCGCAGAACGAGATGGTGGCCTTGCTGCGCCACTATGAGAAAGAGCTGGCTGGCGGCGTGTTCCACTGCTTCACCGGCAACGCCCACGAGGCCGCGGAGCTGCTCCGCTTCGAACGCTTCGCACTGGGCATCGGCGGCGTTCTCACATTCAAGAAGTCCCACCTGCCCGAAGTGCTTCCGCAGTCGGTCCCCCTCTCGCGCATTGTCCTCGAGACCGACGCGCCCTATATGGCTCCCGTTCCCATGAGAGGGCAGCGCAACGAGAGCGCATTTGTGGCCCACGTGCTGCACAAGCTCGCAGAATGTTACGGCGTTACCGACGACGAAGTTGCCACCCAGACCAACCAGACGGTGCAGCGCATTTTCTTCCCCGGGCAGCCCATGGCACTTTAAACCAAACAGAGGCCATTAGATTCCGCCCCCGGCTGCTGCTTGTTTCGGACAGCTTGCAACGGGATTGCCTCGCCACAGCGGCCTGCTGCGAGGCTCAGACGGCAGCAAGATGCCGAGAGAAACAGTGGCAAGGGGAGGAAAGACCGGGGATAATCTTATGTTATTGCTTGTTTCGGTATGCCGGCCGATTTGGCTTAAACCCAAATCGGGCGTCACGGTTCGGTTCGTTTCACGCTGCAATACGGCCCGTCCTGGCATGCAAAACGCTTCGTTTCACACTGCAATACGGCCCATATGGGCGGGCAGAACGGTTCGTTTCACACTGCAATACAGGCCATACGGTGAGACAGAGGCGGTCTGCCCCACAAAGTGCCTCACCTTTTCCAAAAAAGAGTCCGTTACCTCAAGCCACACCGGCCCTTTTAGTTAACGAATCATAAATCGCCTTGCTTCACTCTCTTTTTACAGCAAAAAGAGTTAATTTTGCACCGCTATTCAACAAGGAGAGGTGCTCGAGTGGTTGAAGAGGCACGCCTGGAAAGCGTGTAGCCGGCAAAACCGGCTCGCAGGTTCGAATCCTGTTCTCTCCGCTTGCAATCAGCTGTTTTCCCGCCTTTTTACACTGTCTCCCGCCCGCTCCCTTTGTTTCATATTGTCTCTTTTTGTGGCTTTCTGTTGCAAAATGCGTGCAAAATTCGTGCAAGTCATTGCTTCCGCCGCTTGCAACGCAACGGAAGGGCATTAGCATAGCTAGCTATGGCGAAACATGGGGACTGAGAGAAGGGCTGAACTTTTCCACGCCAAAAGAAGATTTCTCCAGAGTTTATGCTTAACTTTGTACTTGCCGGCCATCGCCAAGCTCCGCACCGGAGCACAGACACGCAGAGACAGGCTGGCCAACAAGACCAAGAATGAAGAACGAAGACTACGCCTCGCTGATCGAGGCCCACGGCATCAAGCCAACAGCCAACCGCATTGTTGTGGCGCGCACGCTGGCCGGAGCGTCACGCCCCCTGTCGCTAAGCGAGCTGGAGAGACGCATCGTGTCAATAGACAAGTCAAACGTGTTCAGGGCGCTCACCCTCTTCCGCGAGCACCACCTCGTGCATGCCATCGCCGACGGCGGCGGTGTGCGCTATGAGCTATGCCACAGCCACGACCATGACCATGACGACGACACCCACGCCCATTTTTTCTGCGAGCGCTGCCGCCGCACCTTTTGCCTTGACAACACGGCCATTCCGGCCATTGCGCTGCCCAAGGGCTACACCATGACCACGGCCACCTTTCTCGTCAAGGGCATCTGCGCTGACTGCCAGCGGGCGTGACTGTCGGCCCACGTTTCAGACCTGGCCTTGATTCAGTCCCGGCACAAGTCCGGAGTCTCTCAAAAATCATGGTCATCTGCTCTTTGGCGATGATGGGGCAACACGCAGACGGCGTAAAGCGTCATTGTCCGACAGTGAGATTATGACCATCCTGTTGCCCTTCCATTTTGGAACTTTCCGCAAATTCAAGCATTACTATCTGTCCTACATAAAGGGAGCCATGAAGTCTTACTTCCCCAATGCAGTTTCCTATAATCGCTTTGTTGAACTTGAAAGCCGGGGATTCCTCCCTCTTATGTTTTTTTCTTAATCTTCAGGCTTTCGGCAGATGTACCGGCATTACGTTTGTTGACTCCACCGACCATAAACGACTTGCTGAAGAACACAGCCCAAATTGTACACTCGAGCCACAGGTCTGTTCGGAATTTTACCATGAATCTTGTATCTGCACTGGGGGGCATACTGCTTCATAGACAACAAGCCGAAGACCCTTGTCGGGTACACATTGAAAACACAAGACGGTCGAGCCTCTTCTGACAGGTACGTTTACATTGAGGAACTGTTATGCCGGCAACCATCCTTGATCTATGGATGGCTGCAAAATACCTGTAACCTTAATTCGAAACCGTAACGGCAACTTTTTGACAGGCTATATTATCCCGAACTGGGGGAAAAATGGATTCTTTTCTTGGATATGTCTCTCGTTTGCACTATCTTTGCACCTGTTAAGTGGGGTGTCGATGGCATTTGCAAACGAGACAGAGCGCCCTCGCAATATAAATCACAGACAGATGGACGACTATCACGCGGAAAATTTTAACACGATGGCGTGAGGAGCGGGCGAAAGAATGGCCAATCCTCTTGCCTCGACTTATTTAAAGGATTGGCACAATGAGAACATACTGGAACACAACCGGTGGGCTGAAAATGGTGGACGAGTGGCAGCCCAACTGCTGGATACAAGTGACTTGTCCTACCGAAGACGACCAGGACCTGCTAGAGAAGCGCTTCAATATTCCCGACTATTTCTTTTCCGATGTCAGCGATACCGACGAGCGTGCGCGCTACGAGTACGATGACGGCTGGATGCTCATCATCCTGCGCATCCCGTATGTCAAGGAAATCCGCTCGCGCACGCCCTACACCACCGTGCCTCTCGGCATCATTCACAAGCGCGACGTGACCATCACCGTGTGCTATTACGAAACCAACATGATGATAGACTTCGTGAGTTACCAGCAGAAGCGCGGCGAGGGCTTTACAGACCATGTTGACATGATATTCCGCCTGTTTCTCTCTTCTGCCGTGTGGTATCTGAAGAGGCTGAAGCAGATCAGCAACCTCATAGAGAAAGCCAAGCGAAACCTTGACCGCGAGGTGAACAACGAGAGTCTGATTGGGCTCAGCAGGCTGCAAGACTCGCTCACTTACTTTATCACATCTATCCGCGGCAACGAGACTTTGCTGTCGAAACTGAAGTTCAAGCTGCAGATTGACGAACTCGACGCAGACCTCATTGAGGATGTGAACATTGAGATGACACAGGCCCGCGAGACTACCAGCATCTACTCGGACATCCTCGAATCGACCATGGACACCTATTCAAGCATCATCAACAACAACATGAACACCGTGATGCGCACACTCACCTCGGTCTCCATCTTGATGATGTTCCCCACACTTATCGCCAGCCTCTTTGGCATGAATCTCATCAACGGCATGGAGAACAACCCGTTTGGCTTTGCCGTCGCACTGTTTATCTCCGTAGCCGTTTCCGGACTTTTCTGGTGGGTTTTCCGCCATAAACGCCTCATATAGAGCCGCAAGGCGAAAAAAAACGGCCGAAAATGGCACTTTTTAAACTTTTTTCTGTAAGTTTGTGCCCATATTAGTATAAAACTGAATAGTGAACCTAACAAACATTATCACAATGGACTCTCAAGAGAAAGCCCCCGAAACGGGCAAGCAGGAAGTGATGGCCACAGAGACAGAGGCCGCGCAGCAAGCAACGGAAACAACAGCCGCAGACACTGGCAACGGCCAGAACGAGGTCGTGGCTGCCCAGACTGACACTCCCGCGGCTGTACCCGATGCCAAGAAACCGGAGGCAGAGGAGAATGAAAGGAAGGTTTACACCTCGAAAAAAGAGGTGGTGGAGCGTGTCAAGGAACTGGCCCATGGCAACGAGCCCCTTCAAAAGGATGAAATAGATTATCTGAAAACTGTGTTCTACAAGCTGCACATAGCAGAGCGCGAGGCCCGTCTGAAAGCCTATATCGACGGCGGTGGCGACCCCGAGGCCTACCAGGTGACACCCGACGAGGACGAGGAGGTGTTCAAGGCTGAGATGGGCATCATCAAGGAACGCCGCGCCAAACTCTTCAGAGAACAGGAGGAGGAAAAGGAGGAGAACCTGAAGAAAAAGCTTGGCATCATAGAGAAAATCAAGAACATGGTAACCTCGCCAGAGGAAGCCAACAAGTCATACCAGGAATTCAAGGCCCTTCAGCAGGAGTGGAAGAGCATTAAAAGCGTGCCGGCGCAGCAGGCCAGCGAACTTTGGCGCAACTACCAGCTGTATGTGGAACAGTTCTATGACCTGCTGAAGCTGAACAGCGAGGCCCGGGAGTATGATTTCAAGAAGAACCTTGAGGCTAAGACAAAGCTCTGCGAAGCTGCGGAGAAGCTGGCCGCACAGGATGACTTGATTGGCGCGTTCCACCAGTTGCAGGAGCTGCATCAGGAATATCGCGAGATAGGGCCTGTGGCCAAGGAGATGAGAGAGGAAATTTGGAACCGCTTCAAGGCGGCCTCGACAGTCATCAACAAGCGCCACCAGCAGTACTTTGAGGCCTTGCGCGCCAAGGAAGAGGAGAACCTGGCCAAAAAGACCGCGCTCTGCGAGAAGGTCGAGGCCATTGTAGCCGCAGACAACAAGGGCACAGGCGACTGGGATAAACATACCAAGGAGATTATCGAGATTCAGGCGGAGTGGAAAACGGTTGGCTTTGCCCCGCAGAAGATGAACATCAAGATATTTGAGCGGTTCCGCGCGGCCTGTGACACTTTCTTTGAACGGAAGGCAGCCTATTTCAAGGAACTGAAAGAGGCTTTCAAGGCCAATGCCGAGAAGAAACGCGCACTCATAAAGAAAGCCAACGAACTGAAAGACAGCACCGAGTGGCGTTCCACTTCAGACAAGTTTATCGCCTTGCAGAAAGAGTGGAAGACCATCGGCTCTGTGCCCAAGAAACTTGGAGACCAGCTTTGGGAGGAGTTTCTTGCAGCCTGTAACCATTTCTTTGAGGCTCGCAATGCTGCCGGTGCCGGACAGCGCAGCGAGGAGCACGCCAACTTGGAGAAGAAGCGCGAGGTGATAGCTAAGTTGAAGGCCCTGCTTGATGAGCCTGGAGACAATCTGCAGGCCACCGTGCAGAAACTTGTCGAGGAATACGGGCAGATAGGTCATGTGCCGTTCAAGGAAAAGGACAAGGTATATGCCGAATACCATGAGGTGCTTGACAAGCTCTACAAGGAACTTCATGTCAGCGTTGCCAAGCGCCGTCTGAACAATTTCAAGAACAAACTGAAGACGGTTGCCGAGCAGGGAGAGGGCGCCATTGACGGCGAGCGCGCCCGGTTGGTGCGCCAGTATGAGGCCATCAAGCAGGAGGTGCAGACCTATGAGAACAACCTTGGCTTCCTGAATGCCAGCAGCAAGAAAGGCAACAGCTTGATTGACGAGATGAACCGCAAGGTGCAGAAGCTCAAGGATGACATGAACCTTGTGCTGGAGAAAATCAAGGCCATTGACAACCAGTAATGGTGGGGCGTATCGCGGGCGCTGTCCTGCGTGAGCCGTAGTCTGCACTAAATGGTTGGCATCATAAAGAAACGGTGTCCGGAGACTTGCTCTCCAGACACCGTTTCTGCCATATTCAGGTGCCGGTCGTGTTACACCGTTGCCAATGTCTTTTTGAGCAGATCCCAGAAAGGAGCAACCGTCTCAACAAGCGCGCGCTCGTTGGTGGTATGGGGCGAGCGGAGTGTCGGGCCCATAGACACCACATCAAGATTGGGATATTTGCCCAAGATGATGGAGCACTCCAAACCGGCATGGTCAATCTGTACAACAGCTTCCTTACCATTGAGTTCCTTGTAGTTCTTCTGTAGCAATTGTAGCAACTCGCTGTCCGGGTTAGGGTCCCATCCTCCGTAGCTTCCACTGGTCTTCACTTTCATGCCCGCCATGCTGAAACAACTCTCTATCATGGTGGTCACATAGTCTTTCATGTCCTCACGCGATGAGCGCGGCAACAGTTTGAAGTCAGCCTTGCCATTCTCAATGTCAATGATGGCCAGGTTGCTTGAGGTCTCCACCACATCAGGATAGGCCGGAATCATGCGCACCACACCATCATGCACGGCATAGATGGCATCTACCAGATTGTCCTGAATCTCACGGGGAACCTCGGTGTCGGGTGTTTCAACATCCTCCGTGAAAAAATCGATTCCGCTTTCAATGCCTTTGTACTCATCGGCAAAGTCAGCCTTCCATTCGGCCACCATCTCCTTGAGCACGTCCACATTCTCCTTGGGCAGAGTAAGTACCACCGTGGCCTGGAACGGAATGGCATTGCGCATATTGCCGCCGTGCCACGAGGCCAGGCGTGCCTCGCACTCGGCGATGGCCTCGCGCACAAAGCGCACCATCAGTTTGTTGGCATTGGCACGCCCCTCGTGAATCTCCAGCCCAGAGTGGCCGCCGCGCAAGCCCTTCAGGGTGACACGCACTGCGGCATCGCTGGTATCGGTCTTCACCTCTTTGTAGTCAATGGTGGCGTTCACGTCGATGCCACCGGCACTGCCAATCACAAACTTGCCCCAGGTCTCAGAGTCAAGGTTAATCAAGATGTCACCGTGCAGTTCGCCTGCCGGCAGCGCGTTGGCTCCAAACATCCCGGTCTCCTCGTCGGCTGTAATCAGTCCCTCAACAGGGCCGTGAACCAGTGTGCTGTCCTCCATCACAGCCATGATGGCTGCCACGCCCAGGCCGTCATCGGCACCCAGGGTTGTACCCTTGGCTTTCACCCATCCGTCCTCGATGTAGGTCTCGATAGGGTCGGTTTCGAAGTTGTGCTTGCTGTCGGGAGCTTTCTGCGGCACCATGTCCATGTGGGCTTGCAGGATAACCCCCTTGTGGCCTTCCATGCCTGGTGAAGCAGGCTTGCGCATTACGATGTTGCCAGCCTCGTCTTTGAAAGCCTCCACCCCCACGCGCTTGCCGAAGTCAAGCAGAAATTGCTGCACTTTCTCAAGATGTCCTGACGGACGTGGCACCTGTGTCAGCGCATCAAAATTGCGCCAGATGCATTCGGGATTCAGATTTTTAATCATAGTTAATGAGTTAAAGGGTTATTGATTCTTTTCTTGGTCAGGGCCAATGCTATCCAGGCCCACACACCGAGAGCCACGAGGAGCATGGTCTGCACCGCGTGGACAATGAGTACAAAGTAGAGGGCGCTTTCATCGGCCACACCATAGAGAATGAGCATGGTCTTTACGGCGAAGTGCCAGGGACCGGCTCCGTTGGGAGTGGGCACGATGACAGCGACGCTGCCCACCACGAATGTGACCAGCGCGCAGGTGACACCCAGATGGGCCGTTGCGTCAAAGCAGAAGAATGTGAGGTAGTAATGCAGGAAATAGCTGGCCCAGATGCCAACGGTGAGCAAGAGGTAGCGCGGTATGCTGTCAACATACCTGAGTGACTTGACCCCTTGCCAGATGCCCCCGAAGGTGGATTTCACCTTATTATATATAGTCAGTTTCTTCAGTAGCAAATGGATTAGACCGAGTGCTGCCACGGCACAGATGGCAGTCACCGCATAGCCTGTTGGCGAGAAGCGGTGGAGAATGGTGTCAAGGTTAGTCCCTGTCTTGTCGAAAAAAACGTGAAACATTTGCAGCTCGCCCAGCAGCGTCGCAGCGGTGAGGGTCAGGATGAACAGTGCGTCAACAGCCCGCTCGGTAACCACAGTGCCGATAGCCTTGGAGAACGATATGCCATCATATTGTCTCAGCACCCCACACCGCGTGAACTCTCCGATGCGCGGTACCAGCAGACTGGCCGCGTACGACAGGAAAATGGCATTGATAGCGGTGCTCTGCCGGGGGTGTTCGCCGATGGGGGCCAGTGTCTGCCGCCACCGCCAGGCTCTGAACACTTGTGCCATAATGCCAAAGGGGAACGACAGCAGCATCCACGTCCAGTCCATCTCACGGGTGACCACCTGTTCAATGCATTTGAAGTCGAAGTCACGGTACATCCAATAAAGTATAGCACCACCAAGAACCAATGGCAGTGCTATCTTTATGATGATGCCGGCTGTCTTTCCCATCAGAGTTGCGCCAGTTCCACCACCTTGTCTATTGCAGCACTCAAGCCGTCTGCGTTCTTGCCGCCGGCAGTGGCATAGTGGGGCTGTCCGCCGCCTCCGCCCTCAATGAGCCTGGCCGCCTCGCGCACCAGCTGTCCGGCGTTGAGACCGTGGTCTTTCACCATGTCGTCGCTCATCATCACGCTGAGCATGGGCTTTCCCTCATGCACAGTGCCGATGACACAGAGCAGGTTCGTTGATATCTGCTGGCGTATCTTGAACACAAGGGCCTTGGCCGAGGCTGCATCCATGGGCAGGGTGGCGGTGATCAGGGTCACGCCGTTCACCTCACGGGCCTTGCTGACGAGCATATCCTTGGTACGCTCCACAGCCTGCGCCTGGAACTGTTCTATCTCTTTCTTCATGCTGTCATGCTCCTCAATAAACTTGGTCACCACAGCTTTCAAGTCCTTGGCGTTGTTGAACAGCGACCTGATGGCTTTCATGCCATCCTCGATGCGATAGAACAGTTCCTCACACTCCTTGCCAGTCTTGGCTTCGATGCGGCGTATGCCGGCGGCCACACTGCTCTCGCTCACAATCTTGAACATGCCTATGCGGCCGGTAGAACTGGCATGGATGCCGCCGCAGAACTCGCAACTTGGACCGAAGCGCACCACACGGACTTTGTCTCCATATTTCTCGCCAAAGAGGGCGATGGCCCCCATCTTGCGCGCTTCCTCCATGGGGATGTCGCGGTGCTCGTCGAGCGGCAGGTCCTGGCGAATCATGCCGTTGACAATGCGCTCCACCTGGCGGAGCTCCTCGTCGGTCACTTTCTGGAAGTGAGAGAAGTCAAAGCGCAGGGTGTCGGCGCTCACGAACGAGCCTTTCTGTTCCACATGGTTGCCAAGCACCTGCTTTAGCGCATAGTCAAGCAAGTGGGTTGCTGTATGGTTGGCGGCACTGCCATCGCGCTTCTCTGTGTCTACGCAGGCCATAAACTCGGCCTCCGGGTTCTTTGGCAGTTCTTTCACAATGTGTATGCTCTGGTTGTTCTCGCGCTTGGTGTCGGTGACGGTCAGGGTTTCCTGCTCGTTCACGAGCACGCCACAGTCACCCACCTGGCCGCCCATCTCGCCGTAGAAAGGCGTGTAGTCAAGCACCAGCTCATAGTAGGTGTTCTTTTTCTGGGTCACCTTGCGGTAGCGCAGGATATGGCAGTTATGCTCTGTATAGTCGTAGCCTACAAACTGTTGCTCGCCGGCCCGAAGCACCACCCAGTCACCGCTTTCCACCTGCGCGGCGTTACGTGCGCGCTCTTTTTGCTTCTGCATCTCGGCGTCAAACTGCTTTTCGTCAACGGTGAAGCCGTTTTCACGGCAAATCAGTTCGGTGAGGTCAAGCGGGAACCCGTAGGTGTCGAACAGGCGGAATGCCCGGGTGCCGTCAAGTTCAGTCTTGCCCTCGGCTTTCAGACTGTCCATGGCCGCGTTGAGCATACTGATGCCCTTGTCGAGCGTGCGCAGGAAAGACTCCTCCTCCTCTTTCATCACCTTTGTGATGAGTTCGCGCTGTGCGGTGAGCTCGGGGTAGGCCCCGCCCATCTCATGGATGAACACGGGGAGCAGTTTGTACATGAAAGCCCCTTTCTGTCCAAGGAAAGTGTAGGCATAGCGCACTGCTCGCCGCAGGATGCGGCGAATCACATAGCCAGCCTTGGCGTTGCTGGGCAACTGTCCGTCGGCAATAGAGAATGCCACGGCACGCAGGTGGTCGGCAATCACACGCATGGCCACATCGGTGTTCTCGTTCTTGCCGTAGGTCATACCGGTAAGGCGTTCCATCTCCTTGATAACGGGCTGGAACACATCGGTGTCATAGTTGGAGTGCTTGCCTTGCAGGGCGCGCACAAGGCGCTCGAAGCCCATGCCCGTGTCGATGACATTCATGGAGAGCTTTTCCAGAGACCCATCGGCCTTGCGGTTAAACTGCATGAACACCAGGTTCCATATCTCTATCACTTGGGGGTTGTCCTTGTTCACCAGGTCGCGTCCTGGCACCTTGGCCTTCTCCTCGGGAGTGCGCGAGTCAAGGTGAATCTCCGAGCAGGGGCCGCAAGGCCCTGTGTCACCCATCTCCCAAAAGTTGTCATGCTTGTTGCCGTTGATGATGTGGTCGGCGGGCACATGCTTGAGCCAGTAGCCTTCAGCCTCACTGTCACGCTCCAGCCCTTCTTCCGGAGAGCCTTCGAAAACGGTCACGTAAAGGTCGGCCGGGTTGAGCTTGAGCACGTCCACCAGATACTCCCATGCCAAGTCAATGGCTCCCTCTTTGAAATAGTCGCCAAAACTCCAGTTGCCCAGCATCTCGAACATGGTGTGGTGGTAGGTGTCGTGGCCCACCTCCTCCAGGTCGTTGTGCTTTCCGCTCACGCGCAGGCACTTCTGCGAGTCGGCGCGCCGGCGTGGTTCCGGGTCGCGGGTGCCGAGAATAATATCTTTCCACTGGTTCATGCCAGCGTTGGTAAACATCAGTGTGGGGTCGTCTTTGATGACCATCGGTGCTGAAGGCACGATGGTGTGTCCTTTCGATTCAAAGAAATTCTTGAACGATTCACGGATTTCGTTAGCTGTCATCATCTTTTTTAATTTTGCTTGGGCGCGCGTAACGTAAGCTGCTGCCCCGTGTTGTTTTGTGCAAAGGTACGGTAAAAAAATGAGTATTCCCTACAAAACGGCCACTTTTTTGGCTTGCGCGGGGGCTTGTATCGGACAAGCAGTCCGAAGCAAACAGCAACCTTGGACAAAATCTGATGACAGATTTGGGATAAATTGTGTAACTTTGCAAATTAGATAAAAGGCGATATGCAAAGAACAACCCACACATTTTCAGCACGGACAGCTCTCGTCTTGATAGTAGCGGCTATGTTTGCGTATGTAACAGCACTTTCTTTAGATATTCGGAGCACAAAGTTTGCGACCCCCAACGGACTGTCCGACAACAATGTGCGCCAGATTCTCCAGGACAGCCGGGGCTATATCTGGTTTGCAACGTTTAACGGCCTCACGCGCTATGATGGCTACGACATGGTGAAATACATGCCTCTTGACGGGCGGCTTGCAGGGCGTGAACCCCAAGTCCGCTCGCTCTTTGAAGACAGCGAGGGATACCTTTGGATTATGGGCTATAATGACATCGTGTGCTGCCTTAACCTGGAAAAAGACAGGTTTGAGCGGTTCCTGCCGGACAAAGGCAAAGAGGAACGGTACAGATATGCCAAGGAAATGCCCGACAGGTCGGTGTGGCTGTGGGGTGAATCTGGGCTGAGGCGCATCACCCATACAGCGGAGGGACTCAAGTCTGAAAAAATCGAGACCAGACTGTTTGGCACGGACAACATCATACGGGTTGAGGCTGATATGCTGGGACGGATTCTGGTCGGCACTGGCCGCGGGCTATGGGCTTGGAAAGGGAATAAGCTTCATTGCCTTGACGGTCGTGAATACCAATGGATAAACACTGCCGCAGGAAACACCGCGCTTGTGGCGACTGATGGCTGCATTATGCGCGTGCTTCCAAATGGCTCACTTGCCGAGATTGGAAGAATTGACGGAGTAGGCAGCAGGTACGACTTGCCCGGGTCAATAGCTAAGGGTAACGAGTGGTATATATCGTCTTCTTCTGGTGGCCGCTGTGTCAACATGACAACGTTAAAGGTGACGCCAGTTCCTTCCCGGTCAGACTTGAGGAGAGGAAAAACGATTGCAGACAACCTGGGAGATATATGGGTGCATAACGAAACCGGGGTCTTGTATTTCATCAATGATTCGGCCAATGCGCTTGTGCCTCTGAGAGTGATTCCGGAAAAAATGATGAAGTTCATAGACATGGAACGCTATACGGTTACACGCGACCGACAGGGACGCGCCTGGATAACGACCGGCGTAAACGGTCTGTATGTGTATGACCCGAGGACAAAACGGCTTGACCACGTTGACACTTCAAGTGGAAACACCCAGATTCTTCCAACCGACAATCTGCTGTGTTCGGCCATTGACAACCAGGGGAACATCTGGATTGGGATGGAAAATGCCGGGGCGGCAATGCTTCAGACGTCACAGGAGGGCGTCTCGTCCATTTTGCACCTGTCTGACAGGAAAGGACAGGCCCGTGCGATAAGGATGATCAAGAAACTGCCGGGCGGACAAATTATCATGTCAACGCGCGACGGCAATCTGTATGAATTGGCTGACAATCTGAAATCGGTCAACAGAATACCGCGTGAGGCGGTCATTTATGACTTCGCCGTTGACAGCAAGGGAAACAGATGGGAGGTTTCCAAAAACAGCGGCATCTTTCTCAATGGAAAAAAGATTGATTACAGGAGACTTGGCCTGACATCTGGAAACATCTTCACAATTCACATTGACACTCAAGACAGAATTTGGATTGGAACTTTTGGCTCCGGCCTGAATGTTCTTGTGCCATCTTTGGGTGCCAGCTGTTTCAAGGTCAAGACTTTCCTCAACAAGAATTATGCCCAGCGACGTGTCAGGGACATCTTCGAAGACAGTAAGGGCTATGTCTGGGTTGCCACAAACCAGGGCGCATACAAGTTTGATCCTCGCAGGATTTTTGACAGCGGCTACCAGGGGGAACGCTTCGGCCATTCTGAAAATGTCCTTGGCTCGGAAGAGATCCATTGCTTCGCAGAAGATTCGTATGGGAGAATCTGGATAGGAAAGAACAATGACGGCATATCCATCCTCGACTTCCGGCAGCATGCCGTCAGCCCAAAGATAACAAATATAGGGACAGGCAACGGCCTGAGCCACGACAATGTCCAGGCTTTCGTAAAGGGAAGCGACAACTGCATCTGGGCTGCCACTGCATACGGAGTAAGCAGCATTAACACCAAGACCCTCGCAATAGAGTCGTTTGTGTTTCAGTCAGTGCCGTCAGCCAACGTCCACACAGCCAACAGCGCGGTGCTGCTCGACGGCAACCGCCTTTTGCTTGGAACCATATCGGGAGCATACCTTGTCGATTTGGCCAAGATTGGACACCGCTCCCCTCAGCGGAATCTCGAGGTTTCCACGTTCAAGGTCAACGGAGAGTCGCTGCCCTTCATCACAGGGACAGATTACCTTTGTAAAGACAATGGCGTGTACACACTCAGGCTCCCCCACGAATCCAACAGTCTTGACTTTTACTTTACCACCTTTGATTTCGGCTGGCCCAAGCAAACAAGGTTCAGGTACAAACTGATTTCGGTTGACAAGGCATGGAGCAGCCCCTCGATGGACAACCATATAACCTTGAAAAATCTAAGTCCTGGCAAATACACACTGTTGGTTGAAGCGTCAGGGCCAGACGGCACGTGGAACAACCGGCTTGAATGTAACATTGTCATCACGCCACCATGGTGGGCAACGTGGTGGGCCAAGACAGTGTATGTTTTGCTCGCTATTGCCGGCGCCTGCCTCGCATTCACTGCCATAAACAGAATAAGTACGCTCCGCAGCAAGATAAAGATGGAGAAGCAGCTGACTGACTACAAACTGGAATTTTTCACCAATATCTCTCACGAGTTCCGCACACCGCTCACCTTGATTCTGCTGTCAATGGAAAAGCTCCATGAAAAGCTGGCCGTCTTAAAAGAGGAGAATTCCGGCCTGTCCTTAAATAGTGTAACGCAGCCCTTGGCAACGCTTGAGAAGAATGCAAGGAGAATGTCCAGGCTAATCGATGAGCTGCTCACTTTCAGAAAGGTCGAAAAGAACAAGATGGTTCTTTACCCCGAACCGACCGAGGTGGTTTCATTCTTGAAAGAGATATTCGACAACTTCAAAGATGAAGCCATGTCAAAGCACCTTTCATTCGACTTCCAATCGAATGTTGACTCATTGACAATGAATGTTGACAGGGGGGCACTTGAGAAGATAGCGAACAATCTCATTTCGAATGCATTGAAATATACCAGAGAGGGAGGCAGGGTGCTGCTCTCAGTCAATGATGACAAGGAAAACGGCAACTTGGAAATCAAGGTGGCGGACAATGGCGTTGGCATCTCTCCCGAAAAGAGGGAACAGCTGTTCTCGCGGTTTATGCAGAGCACAGTGTCAAGGAACAGCACCGGTGTCGGACTGCATTTGACATTCGGGCTTGTCGGGCTGAGCCATGGCACCATCAGGCACTCCGACAATCCCGGGGGAGGTTCGGTTTTCACCGTAGACATCCCGACAAATCTCCCAGCTTCCAAGAGCAAGCCTTTTGAGGGAACGGGATGCCTTTCATCCAGCCCCCTTTTCCTGACAGCGGAAAAGGAAGAGCAGGAAACCGCCCCAGCGGTGACAGACAAGTCAAAAATGAAGCGGATGCTCATCATAGACGACGACGCGGATATGCGCAACTTTCTGAAGTCGGAATTCTCCAACCTCTTTGAGGTGCTGACGGCAAGTGACGGCAAGTCGGGACTTGACGCCGCGCGCAACAACGATATCCATATCATCATCTGTGATGTGATGATGCCCGATATGTCAGGCTTTGAGGTTACGCGACTTCTCAAAGAAGATTTTGCGACAAGCCACATTCCAGTCATACAGCTCACTGCGCTCAGCAATGACAGTGGCCGGATAGAAGGCATTACCAGTGGCGCTGATGCCTATGTTACAAAACCGTTCAACCTCAGGTATCTCAAGACAAGGGTTGCCAAACTTGTTGAGCTGAGAGAGAATCTGTTTGCCAAACTTTCCGCAAGCCCGGCTATGGCAAGGCCTCAGCTGCCGATGAGCGACAAAGACAGGGAATTTGCCGACAGGCTTGCCGCAACAGCAGAAAAGCAGCTTGGCAATTCTGCTTTCTCAGCCGATGACTTTGCTGCCGAGATGGCACTTGGCAGAACAATCTTTTTTCGCAAGGTGAAAGGGGTGACTGGATTTGCACCGAAAGAGTACCTTCGTGTAATGAGAATGAAAAAGGCAGTCGAACTTCTGCTGACCACCGACATGACTATCACTGAAATAGCATATAAGGTGGGTATCTCAGACCCCGCATACTTCAACAAGTGCTTCAAGGCTCAGTTCGGCAAGGCGCCAAGCGTCTATCAGAAAGAGAACAGCCCGTTGTCTGGCGGCAGCAGTCACCTAGACCTGCATCCTGAAGCGGAAGCCCCGTCGGTCTGAAGCCTAATTGACAAGTGCGCTGAAAACGCCCATGATATTGCCCATATCGGCCTGAAGGCCGATTTTGGTTTAACACCCCAATGAAATGAAAGGTTACATCCACTCCACCGAATCGTTCGGGTCGGTTGACGGCCCAGGCATCCGTTTCATCATCTTTCTCAGGGGCTGCGCCATGCGCTGCCAGTACTGCCACAATCCCGACACATGGGCAAAAGGCGTGGAGTGTGACGCCGTGGAAACCGACGAGCTGCTTGACCGCGCATGCCGCTACAGCAGCTACTGGGGGCAGCGAGGGGGCATCACCGTGAGCGGAGGCGAGGCACTGTTGCAGACCGACTTTGTGACAGAGCTGTTTGAAAAGGCCAAGGCGCGGGGCATCGGAACCTGCCTGGACACCGCCGCGCAGCCCTTCACACGCAGCGAGCCCTTCATCAGCAAGTTTGACCGTCTGATGGAAGTTACCGACACGGTGCTCCTGGACATCAAGCATATAGACAGCGAGGCACACAGGAGGCTCACCGGCCATCCGAACACAAACATCTTGGACTGCGCCCGCCACCTGGACGAACTGCACGTGCCCATATGGATACGCCATGTGCTGGTGCCCGGCATCACCGACGGCGAAGACGACCTGCGCCGTCTGCGCGCTTTCATTGGCACGCTGCACAACGTGGAGCGTGTAGAGGTACTGCCCTACCACACGCTGGGCACTTTCAAATGGCGGGAGCTGGGCCTCAGTTACCCTCTCGACGGCGTGCGCCCGCCAGCCAAGCAAAGCGTCGACAGGGTCCGCCAGCTGTTAGGGGCCGTGTGACATTTTAGTCCCTTTCACTCTGATTGGCCGGCTTTTTCTTTGCATTGTCTGCAAGATGTGCTAACTTTGCACGAAACAACAATCACATGACACCAACCGAGACCACCGCCACACGGCCGGCATGCCAGCGACTTGTCATCCGTGTGAGCCGCCATTCGCTGTCGTTTTCCGCGCAAAACAGCCCGCTCAGCCCGGAGCCCCCGGACTTCGAGCCGTACCCGCTGAAGAGCGGCATATCGCCGGCGGCCAACCTGCGCGAGGCGTTCAAGACAGCCAGACTGCCCGCCGCCGGCTGTCCGCGCGTGTCGGTGATGGTAGAGTCGCCTGTCCTCATGGTGCCTGTGGGGCTGTACGACGAAGGGCGCCGGCAGGAGCTCTACCGCCATTCCTACCCCGACACGGATGCCGAACGGGTGGAGGGCACAGTCCTTCCCGACCTCAATGCCGTTGCCCTCTATGCCGTCAACAAAGACTTGCAAATGGTGGTGACCGACCGTTTCGCCAACGCCCAGTTCATGTGCGCGCTGGCTCCAGTGTGGCGGCACCTCTACCAGCGCAGCTTTGCGAGCCAGCGCAACAAGGTGTACACCTATTTCCATGATGACAAGATGGACGTGATGAGCTTCGCGCAAAACCGTTTCAAGTTTTGCAACGCCTTTCCGCTGAGCCACACGCCCGATGGGACAGCCAGCGCGCACGATGCGCTCTACTATATGCTCTATGTCTGGAAGCAACTGATGCTCAACGCGGAGAGGGACGAGCTCTACCTGGTGGGCGAGCTGCCCGAGCGCGACTGGCTGGTGAGCGAACTTCACCGCTATGTGCAGCGGGTGTACGTCATCAACCCTTCAAGCGATTTCAACCGCGCGCCGGCCACCCGGGTCGCAGGGATGCCGTTCGACATGATGGCGTTTTATGCCAAAGGCAGATAAACAGGAGGAAGAGACTATGCGAATCATCACCGGACTATACAGGGGACGGCACTTTGACATTCCCCGCACATTCAAGGCAAGGCCAACGACAGACTTTGCCAAGGAAAACATCTTCAACGTGCTCAAAGGTTACATCGACCTTGAGGGGGCGACGGCGCTCGACCTCTTTTCGGGTACCGGGAGCATCTCGCTGGAACTGCTGTCGCGCGGATGCAGCCAGGTGATCAGTGTGGAAGCTGACCGTGAGCACCACCGTTTCATCACCGACTGCGTGAAAAAGTTGGGCACAGACCGCTGCATCGCACTGCGGGGAGACGTGTTCCGCTTTGCCAAGTCGTGCAGGCAGCAGTTCGACTTGATATTCGCCGACCCCCCATACGCGCTGAAAGAACTGCCCGGCCTCCCCGACCTGGTTCTCGGGCGGGCGCTGCTCAAGCCAGAAGGCGTGTTTGTCTTTGAGCATGGAAAGGACTATGACTTTAGCGCGCACCCCCATTTCTTGGAGCACCGCGCCTACGGCAGTGTCAACTTCTCGCTGTTCAGATGACGCGCGACGAACTTACCCACCGCATTCTCCAGGCTTTCGCCCATACTCCCACAGCCGAGCAGCAGCAGGCCATTGACGTGTTTGCCCATTTCATGACAGACCGCTCGCCCATGGCGGCGATGATTCTGCGTGGGTGCGCCGGCACAGGCAAGACCACCCTGGCGGGTGCCATCGTCAGGGCGCTCACCATGCTGCGGCAGAAAATAGTGCTGATGGCACCCACAGGAAGGGCGGCCAAGGTGATGTCGCTCTATGCCGGTCACAGTGCCTTCACCATACACCGCCGCATCTACCGGCAAAAGGTGGCCGGCACATTCTCGGCCTTCACCCTGGCCGACAACATGAGCCGGGACACACTGTTTGTCATTGACGAATGTTCCATGATAGCCAACCAAGGCTACGGCGAGTCGAACTTTGGCTCGGGACGGCTGCTTGACGACCTGGTACAGTATGTTTACAGCGGTGCCAACTGCCGCATGCTGCTGATAGGCGACAGTGCGCAGCTGCCCCCCGTGGGCGAGGAGGAGAGCCCGGCCTTGCAGACAGCCACCGTCAGGGGCTACGGACTGGCAACCTATGAGGCCGACCTCAACGAGGTGGTGAGGCAGAGCGAGACCTCGGGCATTCTCTACAACGCCACTGCCATCCGCCAGATGATTACCCACGACGAGGTGACCCGGATGCCCTGCATCCGTTTCGAGGGCTTCGCCGACATTGTGGCTGTAAACGGGGACGAGCTCATTGAGACACTGGCCTCCAGCTATTCGGCCGTAGGACTGGACGAGACCATGGTGGTGACACGGAGCAACAAGCGCGCCAACATCTACAACCAGGGCATCCGGGCCCGCATCCTTGACCGTGAGGAGGAACTCTCAACGGGTGACATGCTGATGGTCGTGAAGAACAACTACCACTGGGCCGCGGCGCTTGGACTCGACAAAGAGATGGGAGCCGGAAAACTCACATTCATCGCCAACGGCGACAGAGCCTTGGTGAGAAGGGTGCGCCGCCAGCGCAGTCTCTATGGCTTCAGCTTTGCTGACATCACGCTGCGCTTTCCCGACTACAACGACCAGGAGCTCACAGCCACCGTGGTGCTTGACTCGCTCACCACCGAAGCACCGGCACTCACACGCGAACAGCACGAGCGGCTGTTCAACGGGGTGATGGCAGACTATGCCGACATTCCACGCAAAAAGGACAGGTTAGACAAACTCAGGCAAGACCCGCACTACAACGCCCTGCAAGTGAAGTACGCCTATGCGGTGACCTGCCACAAGGCACAGGGCGGGCAGTGGGCGCACATCTATATTGACCAAGGCTATATGACCGACGACATGCTCACCCCCGACTACATCCACTGGCTCTACACGGCTTTCACCAGAGCCACGGAACGGCTGTATTTGGTGAACTGGAAACAATAAGGGTGAACAGTAAAAGCAACCATACCATGTTATACATCAACGACCGCATCAGCGACTTTGACCTGGAAAGGGCCATTGCAGACCTGCCACCGCAAAGGCGCGAGAAAGCGATGGCCTTCAAAAGCGAGCGCGACAGACGGCTTTCTGTGGCAGTCTACCGGCTGCTCTGCGAAGCCCTCAAGCAGGAATTTGCCATCAGCGAGCCTCCTGTGTTCGGCTACCGGCAGGGCGGGAAGCCCTTTCTTGCCGACTGGCCAGAGATTCATTTCAGCCTGAGCCACTGCCGTCAGGCTGCTGCCTGCGCCATAGGCCTCAGCCCTGTCGGGGTTGATGTGGAGACCATAAGGCCCTTCAGCGAGGAACTGGCCAGGCGCGTATTAAACGCGGACGAGCTGCACAGCGTTGTCACCTCGGCCAACCCCTCTGCCGCTTTCACCAGGCTGTGGACAATGAAGGAAAGCCTGCTCAAGCTCAGCGGCGAGGGCATACGCGGGCCGCTGGCCGATGTGCTCAGCCGAAACGCACACTTTCACACAGTCATCAACAGTAGGGCCGGCTACATCTGCACGCTGGCTGAATGAATACGGGCAGGAACCCTGACAAGATTCAAATTGCAACCAACAATAGACAACCATGCAAGAGACATTATTACTTATCATGGGCACCGCGCTTGGAGCCATCCTCGCCGGGTGGCTGTTCCAGCGGAAACTGAACGGAAAGAAGAGGGCTTTAGACCGGTCGGAAGCAGCGGCAAACCAGCTGCGCTCTGACCTGGCTGTCAGTTCGGCCCGCCATGATTACCTGGAAAAGCAACTGCAAAAGCAAGAGGAGCAAATAGCCGCGGCCAAGGCGCAGCTGGCTGACAGCGAAGCTGAGAACAAGCGGCAGACTGCGCGCGTGGAGGCCTCCGAGCGCGAGATAGAACTGTTGCACCGCCAGGCCTCCGAGGAAGCCAGACTGCACGAGAAGCAGTTTGCCGAGCAGTTGCAGACAGCCAAGGAGCAGATGGCCAACATGGCCAGGCAGCTGCTCGAGCAGAATGCCAGCAGGCTGAAAGAGCAGAACTGTGAGGAGATGGGCCACATCACCCAGCCCATCAAGGATGCCATCAGCGAGGTGCGCAAGGCCATCAGCGAGAGCATGAAAGACGCAGCAGACCACTCGGCCTCGTTTCGCGAGCAGATAAGGCAGATGGTGGAGAGCAACCAGAAGATTGGCGAGAAGGCCGAGACGCTGGCCAACGTGCTGAGGCGCGACAACAAGGTGGCCGGCAACATGGGAGAGATTATCCTCGGCGACCTGCTGGCCAGCCAGGGACTCACCGAGGGCATCCACTACGAGATGCAGACCCGGCTGCGCGACGAGGCAGGACGCCCCATCAAGAACGACGAGACAGGGCGGGAGATGCAGCCTGACGTCATCCTGCACTACCCCCAGGGGCAGGATGCCATCATCGACGCTAAGGTGTCGCTGGTAGCCTACGAACGCTATGTCAATGCCGACACACCCGAGGACAAGGAACGCTATCTCCAGGAGCACATCCGAAGCGTGCGCAGCCATGTCAGCGAACTGGCACGCAAGGATTACAGCAAGTATGTCAGGGCACCACGCGAAGCCATTGACTTTGTCATCATGTTCGTGCCTTTCGAGTCGTCACTCCAGCTGGCACTGGCCAACGACCCCACGCTGTGGCGCGAGGCTTTCGAGCGCAAGGTGTTCGTAACGGGCGAGCAGAACCTGCTGGGCATCCTTCACATCATCCACATCGCATGGGTGCAAAACCAGCAGGCTGAGAACCAGGAGAAGGTGTTTGGGCTGGCTGAGCAGCTGCTTGACCGCCTGGGCGACTTCATCAAGCGCTACAACGACCTTGGGGATGCCATCGAAAAGGTAAAGAAGCAGTATGACTACGCCGACAACAAACTGGCGAGCGGGGCGCAAAGCGTGGTGAAAAAGGGAAGGGAGCTGGTAGACCTCGGTGCCAAGGAGAATCCCAACAGGCGGATAGGCGGGAAGTGAGCCTGGGTGGCCACTTTTGAAAAAATCATAAAACCCAGTGACCGCCAGCCGATTTATTTTGCCGTTAAAGGCTTTTCCATTACCTTTGCAACTCAATCTTACACATATAAATATTGAATGGAACAGACAAAAGCATTAGTCAGCGCAATTATAAAAGGAGTGCAGGAGAAGAAGGGAAGCGACATCTCTGTGGTTGACTTCAGCGGGACAGAGGGCGCCATCTGCCGCAACTTTGTCATCTGCCAAGGGTCGTCACCCTCGCAGGTCGACGCAATAGCCGATGCCGTAGAGGAGTTCGCCCGCAAGGAAGCCGGCGAGAAGCCCATCCGGGTGATTGGCCGCGACAACGCCATCTGGGTGGCCATGGACTACGGCACGGTAATGGTGCACATCTTTGTGCCCGACGCCCGCGCCTATTACGACTTGGACCACCTGTGGGAGGATGCCCCGGTCACCCATGTACCCAACTTAGACTAATCACAATCTTCAATGGACAAAGAACAGAAAGACCCCAAGATGAACATGCCAAAGTTCAACATGAACTGGCTGTACATCATCGCCATCTGCACGCTGATATTCCTCTACTTTTCACAGGGAGGAACGGAATCGAGCGTGAAGACCACCACCTCATACGAGAATTTCAAGAAGATGGTGCTCAAGGGATATGCAAGCGACATTGTCGTGAACAACAACGAGAAGACCCTGCTGATGTATGTAAAGACAGAGCACATCCGCGACGTGTTCAAGCAGGGCGTGCGGCAGACGGGAAAGAATCCGTGTGTCGAGGTGGAGTTTGGCTCCGTCGACAAGCTGGAGACCTTCATAGACCAGGCCCGCTCACAGAAAAAGTTTCTGGGAGACTTCAGCTACGAGAACAAGGACTCGGGCGACTTGATGAACATCATCATCAACGTGCTGCCTTTCATCTTCCTTGTGGGCATCTGGATTTTCTTCATGCGGCGCATGGGCGGTGGCGGTGCCGGCGGCCCTGGCGGCGTGTTCAATGTGGGCAAGAGCAGGGCCAAGATGTATGACAAGGGAGACGAAATTAAAGTCACTTTCAAGGATGTGGCCGGCCAGGCGGGCGCCAAGCAGGAGGTGCAGGAGATTGTTGACTTCCTTAAAAACCCGAAGAAATACACGGACTTGGGTGGAAAGATTCCCAAGGGTGCGCTGCTTGTGGGACCTCCGGGGACGGGAAAGACCCTGCTGGCCAAGGCTGTAGCCGGCGAGGCCGGGGTGCCTTTCTTCTCGATGAGCGGCAGCGACTTTGTCGAGATGTTTGTGGGCGTTGGCGCCAGCCGTGTGCGCGACCTCTTCAGGCAGGCCAAGGAAAAGGCCCCTTGCATCATCTTTATCGACGAGATTGACGCAGTCGGTCGCGCCCGCTCAAAGAATCCGGCAATGGGAGGCAACGATGAGCGCGAGAACACGCTGAACGCCCTGCTCACCGAGATGGACGGCTTCGGCACAAACAGTGGCGTGATTATCCTGGCCGCGACAAACCGCGCCGACATGCTTGACTCCGCGTTGCTGCGCGCCGGGCGCTTTGACCGGCAGATCAATGTTGACCTGCCCGACCTGAACGAGCGCAAGGAGGTGTTCAAGGTGCATCTCAAACCGCTGAAGATTGACAATACGGTAGATGTTGACTTCCTCGCCCGCCAGACCCCGGGCTTCTCCGGGGCTGACATCGCCAACGTGTGCAACGAGGCTGCGCTCATCGCCGCGCGCCACAACAGCAAGGCCGTGGGCAAGCAGGACTTCCTGGATGCCGTTGACCGCATCATCGGCGGACTGGAGAAGAAAACAAAGATTATGACCGATGAGGAGAAGCGCTCCATCGCCATCCACGAGGCCGGGCACGCCACCATCTCGTGGTTCACGGAGCACGCCAACCCCCTCGTCAAGGTGAGCATCGTGCCCCGCGGGCGGGCGCTCGGGGCAGCATGGTATCTGCCAGAGGAGCGACAGATCACAACCAAAGAGGCCATGCTCGACGAGATATGCTCGCTGCTGGGCGGGCGCGCGGCCGAACAGCTCTTCACCGGGCACATCTCTACCGGTGCCATGAACGACCTGGAACGGGTCACCAAGAGCGCATACGGCATGATTGCCTATGCCGGCATGAGCGAAAGGCTTCCCAACGTCTGCTTCTATAACAACACGGAATACCAGTTCCAGCGTCCCTACTCGGAGACCACAGCCAAGGTTATTGACGACGAGGTGCTCAAGCTCACCAACAGCCAGTACGAACGCGCCAAGCAGATTCTGACAGAGCATGCCGAAGGGCACGCCAAGCTGGCCCAGCTGCTTATTGAGCGTGAGGTGGTGTTTGCCGAGGATGTGGAACATATCTTCGGCAAGCGTCCATGGGCAAGCCGCTCGGAAGAGCTTCTGGAGGCCCAGCAGCGTGCCGAAGCAGAGGCCATGGCCGAGCGCCGCGCCAAGGAGCTTGACGAGCAGGCCCGGAAGAAGGCGGAGGGTGGCACCGACAACGGCGGGGAGAACAAGGAAAACAAAGTTTAAACGCTCAACACACTGAGATATGAAGAACTTTATCACCCGCACCATCACGGGCATTCTGTTTGTGACTGCCATTGTGGTGTGCTTCATCGACCCCACAGCCATGAGTGCGCTGTTCGGCTTGGTCACCGGACTGACTGTATGGGAATTTACCGGACTGGTGAACGCCCGGCCTGGTGTAAGTGTCAACCGCTTCATCTGCACCGTGGCCGGTGTCTATTTCTTCCTTGCCATGGTGGGGTTCAACAGCGGACTGACACCGCCAACAGTGTTCATTCCCTACCTTATCACGCTTGTCTACCTGTTTGTGGCAGAGCTATATGCCAAGGCCCCAGACCCTGTGAACAACTGGGCCTACACCATGATGAGCCAGCTGTATATCGCCCTGCCGCTGTCGCTTGTCAGCGTACTGGCCTTCCGTGTCACGCCAGCCGGCATCATCTACACCTACCTCACTCCCCTCAGCGTCTTCGTGTTCCTTTGGACCAATGACACCGGAGCCTATTGCTGCGGCTCTCTCCTTGGCCGGCACAAGCTGTTCCCTCGCATCAGCCCGGGCAAAAGCTGGGAGGGGTCTATCGGCGGATTCATCTTTGTAGCAGCCGTGGCCGCTGCCATCTGGTATGTCACCGAGCAACATGGCATGAACGACCTGCGTCTCTCGCTTGCCCAGTGGATAGGCTTGGGACTGGTTGTCGCCGTGTTTGGCACATGGGGCGATTTGGTCGAGAGCCTGTTCAAGCGCACGCTCGGCATCAAGGACAGCGGCAACATCCTGCCCGGCCACGGAGGCATGCTCGACCGTTTCGACTCATCACTGCTCGCCATCCCGGCCGCCGTCATCTATCTCTATACACTGACCCTGCTGTAACCCCACGCTGCCGCCCGCCCCAATGGCAGGGCCGGCAGATGGAACGTACCTATAAACAGTGTTAGTAACATCTTTCCGAATACGGTTCTGACAAGCTTGCAGACTTGTCAGAACCTCTATCTCCTCCCCTATCCATGTTGCAAGGCACAATCATCCGCTTCTTGTCTTGGTCATTTTACGCGCCTCATCAACATAGGGAAGACGAAGACAAGGGCAACAATGGAGAAAACCAATCCACTTATAGCCCCAACGGCAAAGGAAAACCAAAATTCTTCCCCCGGACCATCAATGAGAAAAGGAGCCAAGCCACACACAGTGGAAAGAACCGTAAGGAGAATAGGGATGATCTTGTGGTTGTACGCCTTCACAAACCGATGCCCATTATGACTGTACTCACTCATCAGGTATATACCTGCATTGACGGTAAGTCCGCATAGCATAACCATTGCAGCGAAACCTCCGGCACCAAACCGGAAGTCCCCAAAATGATATGTGAGGAACATACCAATCATAGAATAAGGGATGAGCAGGATGATGACAAGAGACTGGTACAAATTCTCAAACAAGATGCAACATACAAAGAAGACAGCAAGAGGTTTTTGGAAGGCAAGAAGCCATAGCTCATTAGGGCACTTTACTCACGCATTGCTGAAGCTCTTGCTAAAACGCCCCCATGAGCCAAAGACTTGCGCTCCCCTCATGACACCCTGCTTGCTCTTGAATGGAGCGGAAAGTTTCCCTTGGTTATACAAAGAAGAGAAGATAAGTTGCTCCAAAGTCGGAACTCTGTTGTTCAACGATAGCAAGTTTGTGTTTTGTGCAGACCAAAACTGATTTACCATCCCATTGGTCTGAACTCTGAAAATTCCGAAAGCATCAAATGTCAATCTGAATACAGGCTGTGCATTATTGCATCTCTGTAAACATTCCCTTCTGGGAGTGTAACTGCCGAGAATGCTTCTTGGACTTTATAGACTGTCGTACAATGTTCTTCAATCATGCCTAATGGTAATATTTTTCCATCCTTACAGGCCTCCGAATAAATTACATCATATGCAATGAAATGAATTGATGCGGGTTGATATGGGAATGATGGGATTTTTTCTTTTCCTCCTAAACGTTCAAGTACACGGTTATGCACGGGCTTGGGAGATACAAAGAACAGTCCTGATTTGCACAAATCTTCTCGTTGTAGCACTTGCCCTTTGTAAATAAGCTGTGGAATTATACGTTTATTTACATTTTCCCAATTCAACCCAACGGTGTCACTGACAATCTCCCTACTATCAATCAAGGCTTTTCTCGCCGTTTGATAATTTCCTGTAGTATCTATCGTCTGCACCTCTATAGCCGTAAACTCGACCAAATCTCCATGCCCGTCAAGACGAGCAAGAACCCAATCCACAAAATAAGCTCCTGTTCCTTTTCTCTGAGGCAAACGAAGTTCACCGCCCCATCCTTTGCCGAAAACAGCTATGGCTCCACATTCTTGTTTCGCTTTCGCAACCGCAATTCTCCCTGCATACAAGTTGAATTTTTGTTTAAACGCCTTATATGCTATATCGTGCAGCATGGCATAATTGTCTGCATAAATCCGAATGGGACAGCATATTACACTTGGAGAGCCTGATGTTTTTTGTCGGATAGTGCATACACCGGATGGAACTTGTGCGCGAGACAGGAATTTAACACACGCAGAATTTGTAAACGGACATACTTTTTTCGCAGCGGCTCTAAGTGCAGCCTCTGATTTATCTTCTGCCCTATAACCGAAAAATTCTGATATATAACCTGACATTTATTCTTGTTTTAAAAGATTAATAATGGACAAACCAATAGCCTTAGCCAACAATGGCGGAACAGCATTTCCAACCTGAGCAAACTGTTCTGCTGTATTCCCATAAAAGACATAATGGTCGGGGAAGGATTGTATTCTTGCTGCTTCTCTCACCGTAAACGACCTGTCTTGAGAGTAATGGAAATATGCTCCCCAATGCGGATCGCATTTCGTCAAGATGGTAGATGCAAGACCGTCAGGACGGACACGGCCATATCGCATGGTGTGGTCTGACTTGCGAGCTTTCTGCATTCCCTTAGGAAGCAGGTCGTCAGGTATGTCTGTCCAATTTCCTCCGGGTTTGATGTATTTCATCCGTTTCAGATTCGTTTCTGACAATTTTGGAGACTCATGATTGTATATGCCCCCTGAACCTACACGCATCATTTGCTGGTATTCACACTGAGGTTCCATGAAGTAATCTTTTACCGCCTCCCCTTTTTCTCCACATTTCAAAGGAGGCAAATCTCCTATCGCTTCTTCCACAGTAGTGAATTTAGCCAAGCTTTCTGAAGTTGGAAGTTTCACCAACTGCTTACCATCAAAAGTAGTTGTGAAATTCGGACGAATTGGAGCATGAAACAAAGGACTTGGGAAAGCGTCTGTTGGCACTTCCTTACCTCTCAAGCCTATAATAATAGTACGCCATCTCATTTGAGGAATGCCATAGTAAGCAGCCCCTAATATACGCACATCTGCGCCATATCCTAAATCAGCCAATGCTTCAATTATGGCATGAAGCGTTGCCCCTTTTTCAAAAGACACAAGACCAGGTACATTTTCAATAAGAATAGCCCGTGGAGAAAAAGCATCCACAAATCTAAGATATTCACGAAAGAGATGATTTCTACTGTCCTCGTTGCTGCGTATTGGGGCGTTTATAGAAAAGCCTTGACAAGGTGGCCCGCCTGCAATGAGGTCAAGCTCCCCTTTCTTTAGGCCTAAGTCCTGCAAGACACCATAAGCATCAGCAGTGCGTATATCCGATGTCATTACTTTGGTGCCGACATGGTTTCTCATATATGTCTGAGCATATATGGGCATGACCTCATTTGCAAAGAGACAATGGAATCCTGCCTCAGACAGTCCTTCAGATAATCCTCCAGCACCGGCAAATAAATCTATGCATTGTGCCATATTACAGTGTTTGATATTTATTTGGTAATAATAACTCTCTGACATCCTTTTCTAAAATATCAGCTATCTGGTATAGTACAGATATGGGAGGCTGCACTTTGTTTGTGGCATACAGATTGACCATTAAAAGTCTTTCCAAGCCTGTTTGCCAACTCTGCTTGGCTGAATACACCTGACAGTGACATTGGGGAAACGAGCCTATTATGCCTGTTGCCAAAAATACGAATTCTTTTTCAAAACAAGCGCAATAAAGCTTGAATAATTTTGTTTTTTTACAATACCGCTGTTTTACTTCTGCGTGTGCGCACCAGACCCTGTTTTGAATAATGGTACGGCGCTTTCTTTTTGCTCATGTGCGAAGTGTAAGGCGGTGTGCTTTGGGGTTCATGCTTCCGCCCACGGAAAAATGACCGCGTGTGCAACGTTGGCGGCTGGCGAATGTGGCATCCGCGTTCACGGCCTCTTCAAAAGCTGTTGGCTGCCCCGGAACGGTGATGAACAGGTGCGCGGCTGTCGGGCGACACGGTAGAACACAGCAGAATGCCATGGCCGGCCGAAACACTCATCGGTCACCCGAACAGATGGCTGAGGAGTATCTTTACACCGATAAGGATAAGGATAATGCCACCAAAAAGTTCAGGACGGACACGCTTGGAGATGGCCAGGCCAAAACGCACGCCAAGCAGACAGCCAGCCAGAGAGAAAAGGAAAGAGACCAAGCCGATGATAACCAGCGGGACCGCCAGCGAGCCGACACTGCGGTAGCCCACGCAGGCAAAGGAGATGCCAATGGCCAAGGCGTCTATGCTGGTGGACACGGCAAGCAGCAGCTGCGTGCGAACACGGCGGGGGTTGAAACGGTGCTCCTCGCCGTTGCCAAAGGCGTCAAGCACCATCCTGCCACCGATATAAGCCAACAAGCCAAAGGCTATCCAATGGTCATAGTCTTGCAAATATGTCCGGAAAAAACTTATGCCAAGCCATCCCAGCAAGGGCATGCAAGCCTGAAAAAGTCCGAACAGAACAGCCATGGAGAACATTGTACGGTATTGGATGCGCTGCATAATCACTCCGCTGACAACAGACACGACGAAACAGTCCATGGCCAGCGCAACAGCCAACAATATAAGTTCAATAGCACTCATCATAAATAGGTACCCATGATTATATCACCGGGTGCAAAGGTACCAACTTTTAGGTATACAATCAAAAATATCTGTGATGAATTGTGCAGTCTTTAGCCAGAAACCCTTAATCCAACAACTTTCGAGGGCATGGAGAAAAGGCATACTGTAATCGATTATCGGCTTGCGCCGTCTTTTTGACTTGAACTTCTTTAGCCAACTGACCAACGCAAAAACACTGACATTATTATATTGGCAGGTGTTCAAAGCTATCCATACATACCACTGTGCCAGCAGATGCTTAGAATACATATTGTCAGGCCACATACCCGAATGGGCCACTATTGTGTTGCCACTCGGGCCGTTTCGCACCGCCAAACGGCCCGTTTTGCATGGCCAAACGGCCCGAATGAGCGTCCCGTTCGGGCCGTTCGGGCGGCCAAAACCGGCCGAACGGGCAGACGGCATGCGCAAACAGCCGGAAAAGCAGTGCCAAACAGGCTTTATGCCCTTGTGAACTTTATCCCACAGCGGCCGCCAGGCTTCGTCCAGGGTTGCCGCTTGTTCCGTGCAGTCTGCTGGCGGAAACGGTGAAGCCATAGCTGGCCATGGCAAGGCGCTGGCGGCTGCAAGCTGCCGGGAGAAAGGGTGGCATGGGGCGGAAAGACGGGAAACTGTCTCATGCAATCGCCTGTTTTGTTGTGATGGCCAACTTGGGCTTGGTGGCGCCAAGGGCGAGAAAGCTCCTGTGTGACGTGGCTTCAGCACTTGTTCATCGCATGAAACAGATGTTACAATATGTACAACAAGTGTGGTATTTTCTGACGTAATGCAATTAAAACATGAAAAAAAATACCTAAATGTTGCATTGTATTAAAATAATTTCTACCTTTGCAGCCGACACATTCCTTAAAAAGGAACAATATTTACTAATTTATTATTCGCTTATGAACAGAAAACTAAACTTCATTGTTACAGGAGCGACAGCGGCAATGCTAATGTTGCCTGCGACAAAGACAGATGCCCAGAAGATTGAGCTCGGACTGCGAAGCTCGGTTCCGGCATCAGTGTTGCAAACAGCCAAGAAGTCCACGCCTGCCCAGCGGCTCAAGCTGGACAGGAAGGCAAAGGCTGATCACCCGCTGCTCTTCAGGCAGAGGGCGCTGCTTCGACCGAACACTTCCGGGCTGCGCGAAATTGCCACCGGAAAGAAGATCTCGCCCTTGGCCTTAACCCCGAGAGTGCCGCTCAGGGCTGCCAAGTACGCCTCGGGGCGAGAGCTGTGGGGCAACGTGATCAGTGACAACACCTGGGCTGAAGACGCCGCTGCTTACGGCTTTTACAAATTCAATGCAGTAAGCAACATCGCTGTCACTCCGATTGGAGTCAACTCGAGTATTGTTGCCAACGGCGGTGGAGCTATTGTTGGCGACAAGCTGTATCTCGTCAACTTTGTTTCATTCTGGGGATACATCTTCTCCTCGCTCTACACATTCGACACCAACACATGGGAGCAGGACGGAGAGCCGGTAAGCCTCGAAGACTATTCTCTCATTGCCTCGGAAACGGCCGTGGCTGCCAACGGTACAGTGTACGGAGCGTTCTACTCAGCCGACGGAAGTGGCTATGAACTTGGAATCGCCGACTATGCCAGTGCCACAAGAACGACCATCGGCTCGCTTACCAAGCAGTATCTTGCCCTTGGTATCACAAGCGACAACAAGCTCTACGGTGTTGCTGCCGACGGCAACCTCTATTCAATCAACACGGCGACGGCGGCCGAAACGCTTGTAGGCCCGACCGGCCTGACGGTATCTGACGATGAAGGCGCCTATTACCAGAGCGGTGAAATCGACCAGGCGGACAACACGTTCTATTGGGCGACGACACCGGTAGTGGGTAACGCAGTGCCGGCACTGTACACCGTAAACCTTTCGACGGGCGCAGCAGAGAAGGTCGGTGACTTTACGAACCAGAACCTGATCACGGCGCTTACCGTTCCGGTGGCAGTCGCTGACGGAGCGCCTGCGGCAGTGTCAGACCTGAAGGCTGACTTCAAGAACGGATCGCTCACCGGCACCGTGTCGTTCAAGATAGCCACGACCAACGCCAAGGGCGATGCCCTTACCGGCAGCGTGGACTATGCCATCACGTCCGGCGCGGAGACGCTTGCCACAGGCTCTGCGGCAGCCGGGGCGTCGGTGACAAAAGACGTTACGTTTGCCGCCGACGGCAAGAAGACGATTGTCGTCACCCCCTCAAATGCCGAGGGCAAGGGTGTCGTGGCAAGGACAACGCTGTTTGTCGGTTACGACACGCCCAAGGCCGTCGACGGTGTGAACTTCTCCATTGACAATGCAACAGGCAAGGTCGACCTGTCGTGGTCGCCGGTTACTGCCGGAGTGAACGACGGGTTTATCGGCGACATCAAATACGATGTCGTGCGCTATCCCGACTCGACAGTCGTTGCCGATGACATTGCCGACACGAAGTTCAGCGAGACTGTCACTTCCGATGCGCTCACAGCCTACGCTTACGGAATAACCGCATCCAACGGCAGGACGGCGAGCGCGGAGACACGCACTGACTACAAGACCTATGGCGATGCCATAACACCTCCATTCACAGAGGACTTCCAGAGCGAAGTGTCGCTGGCGCTGTTCAACATTATCGATGCCAACAAGGACAAGAGCACCTGGGAACGTTACGAGAACTATGACGGTAACAGCGTGGCAAGATACAAGTACAATTCCGATAACAATGGCGACGACTGGCTCATCACACCCCCGCTGAAGGTGGAGAAGGGCAAGGTGTACAAGGTGAGCTTCAAGGCCAAGTCGTATCTTGACAACCTGCCGGAGCGCCTGGAGGTGAAATACGGCACCAAGAGCAGCGCCGAGGCCATGACCAAGGTTATCCTCCCTGCCACAGAATTGGAGAACGACGCGTTCGTGGAGTTCTCGAAGGAGATTACTGCCGAGGAGACCGGCAATCTCTATATCGGATTCCATGCCATCAGCGACGCCGACATGTTCTACCTTGACGTTGACGACATCAGCGTGAGCGCCGGAATGTCTACCGCAGCCCCCGACTCGATAACCGACTTCAAGGTGACGCCTGCAGCCAAGGGCGCCATGAGCGCGGCCGTAAGCTTCAAGGCTCCGGCAAAGGACATCTCAGGCAAGGCACTGTCAGGGAAGGTTAGCGTTACCGTAAGCCGCGACGGAGCCGTGATCAAGGAATTCAAGGAACTTGCTGCCGGATCGGAGGCATCGTTCACCGACAGCGAGCCGGCTGAGGGCTTCAACGTTTACAGCGCTGTCGCTGCAAATGCTGACGGAGCAGGACGCGTGTCGAAGAGCGTCACGGTTTATGTAGGCGAGGACGCACCGGCCGCTCCCGAAAAGATGAACGCTGCCGACAACTCAACCTCGGTGAGCCTCTCCTGGGAGAACTCCGAACTGGGTGCCAACGGCGGATATGTGGACACGAAGACGCTGAAGCACAATGTCTACAACCTGATCCAGGGCACTTACGGATATGACACGGAGCTTGCCGGGACTTCTGAGGCCGGTGCCACTTCGTATGACATTAGCTACAACACCACGGAAGGCGAGCAGGGCCTCCTGCAATTCGGTCTGTCCGCTGTCAACGACAAGGGCGAGAGCGACATCATGATTACGCCGTCGGTCGTTGTAGGCAAGGCCTACAGCATCCCGTTCTTCGAGAGCCTTGCCGGCGGCAAGCTCGCATACGACCTGTGGTGGACAAGCCGCAGCGGCAAGTCGCAGTTCGGACTGACAGCCGACGACGCCGCTGACAACGACGGCGGCAGCTTCATCTACAGTTCTGTTGCCGACGAGGACAACGCCACCATCTCGACCGGAAAGATCAGCCTTGCCGGAGCTACCAACCCGATGGTTGTGTTCAGCCACAAGGCGGCAGCCGGCAGCGATGCAAAGATTGTCATCTCTGTGCAGAAGCCAGACGGGACATCCGAAGACCTCGAGACGGTTGACTACTCGAAGATTTCCGAGGCCGAGGCCGGCAAGTGGCTCAAGAAGGCTGTGGGCCTGAAGAGCGAATACACTTCGCTGCCATACGTGATGGTTAAGTTCACCGCCTCTGCCAAGGCAGAGAACACTGTGCTGGTTGACGAGGTTCACGTCCGCGACATTTACGAGAGCGACTTGACGCTGAGCGACATCACCGCTCCAGCCAAGGTGAAAAAGGGCGAGACGGCAAAGGTCGACGTGAAGGTGGAAAACTTCGGTAGTGAAGAGGCAAAGAACTTCACCGTGAAACTGTATGCCGGCGACAAGCTCATAGACAGCAAGGAAGAGAAAGAGGCGCTCGCTTCGTTCGCTTCGAAGACCTACACCTTTGACTATGCAACAAGCGTTATTGACGAAGGCACGTCGGTTGACCTGAAGGCCGAGGTGACCTATGCCGACGACCTCAACCCCGACGACAACGCCAAGTCGACGACCCTTGCATTCGCCATCTCCAACAAGCCGCGTCCCGAGACTGTAACGGCAGCCGAGGGCAGCGACGCCACGGTCAAGGTTTCGTGGAGCGCAGTTGCAGAGCAGTCGGTAGCCGTAAGCGACGGCTTCGAGAGCTACGACGCGTGGGCAGTGGGCAACTTTGGCGAGTGGACAGCCAAGGTTGGTCCCTCAACCCCGGCCAATGCCAAGACAGGCGGACTGTTCAGCAGTGCCACTTATCCGACACAGGGCCAGAACTTTGCATTCACGCTGGTAGAGCCTACCAACAACTGGATTACCCAGGAAACGCTCGACGCCAACTCGTCGCTGAACGCCCATGGCGGCAGCAAATATCTCGCCTCGTTCTACAAGTATAACCCCGACAGCGAGACCGACGAATTCTACGATGCCGACAACTGGCTCATCAGCCCTAACCTGAGCGGGAAGAAGCAGACAGTGTCGTTCTGGGTGTCCAACAACAACACAGATACCGAGCAGTATCCCGAAACCTTCGATGTGCTGTACACCAAGGAGGGGACAGACCTCGACAAGTTCGTGAAGATTGGCGACACCCATACCGCAAGCAGCGGAGCATGGGAAGAGGTTTCCGTTGAGATTCCAGAGGGAGCCACTCACTTTGCCATCCATCAGAACACGTCGAACGCGACAAACTTCATGTTCCAGGTTGACGACTTCAGCTACGAAGCCGGTTCGGGCAAGGTTACCGGGTACAAGGTTTACCGTAACGGCGAACTCCTGAAGACGCTCGGAGCCGACAAGACAGAGTTTACCGATGACACAGTGGAACGCGGAAAGACCTACATCTATGCAGTCTCCGCTGTCTTTGCCGACGGCGAGTCTGAGGTTACCGTTGCCAATGCCATCACTACCGACATCGCCAGTGTCGAGAATGTTCTGAAGGCCGCTTCCTACACCGTGTACACAACGGACGGACGGCTCGTAGGAACTGACATGAAGTCGCTGAAGAGCCTCAAGACCGGAGCTTACATCATTAACGACGTGAAGGTTATCATCCGATAACCCCCCCGTTGCGAACGATGACAACCGTCTGACAACCAATGCCACACCCGCAGCAGATGTTACGGGTGTGGCATTTCTTACTGATTTTAACCATAGTAATAGATTATTGCTTTCATTTATGCTTATGACAAACAATGTTGTATCACCTTGCAGGCGGCGCTGCATGCTTGCCGCCGCTGTCGTGGCAATGGCGGCCTTTGCCGGCACGGCACAGGCAAAGCCGCGCACCGAAAGGCAGATGCGTGATACGGCAGTCAAGATACTTCTTGGCCAAAAGGGCGGACAGGCGAAAGCACCGCTGGCAGCCGCTGCTGTAAAGGAGATCCTGCGTGACGAGGGCTATGTCATCTTCGGAAAGGACGGCGGCGGCTTCGCCGTTGTGTCTGCCGACGACATGGTTCCAGAAGTCTTGGGATATTCTGACGGGAGCATATCGTCAAGTGTCTCCAATGAAAATTTCAAATGGTGGCTGCAGGCCGTAAACAGCGCCGTGAAGGCTGCCGCCAAAAGCAACACAAAGGTGCTGCGCACCACTAAGCCCGACGCCTCGCGCCATGACATCTATGTCGAGGCGCTCTGCTCCTCGAAATGGGGGCAGGAGGAGCCTTACTGGAACATGTGCCCCATGGGCTCTGCCGGAAGATGCCTCACCGGCTGCGTGGCGACATCCACAGCCCAGATACTCTACTATCACAAAGGGCCGAAGACCGGCACAGGGACACGCACAATATATTATCCGGCAAACGACACGAGCGGCACGCCCGTCACAGCCGACTTCGCCAACGACGAGTACGACTGGAACAACATGATTGACGTTTACACCCCCGGCAATTACACCGCAGAGCAGGCGGATGCCGTGGCGCTGCTCATGAAAGACTGCGGCGTGTCAACGAACATGGACTATTCGCCCGACGGCAGCGGAGCCTACCACGACCAGACCGCCGACGGGCTGCGGCAGTATTTCGGACTTGCAGACGCGAAGTATGTCTTGCGCAAAGACTATTCCGAGAAGGAGTGGATGGAACTGATCTATGACCAGATAACGCGAAGGCTGCCTGTGATTTACGGGGGCGACGACTGGTCGGGCGGGCACTCCTTCGTGCTCGACGGATATGATGCCGACGGACTGGTGCATATCAACTGGGGCTGGGAGGGTGACGAAGACGGCTATTACGACATTGCGCTGCTCAACCCGTCGGGCTACCAGTTCACCTATAACCAGGACGCTGTCATCAACATCACTCCCGACCCGGCCAAGGAATTGGTCTCGGACACCGTAAATGTGCCGGTACCTGGAAAGCTGCGGTCTGTGCTGGCAGGTGACATGATATATCAGTATGACACCCTGCGCATCGTCGGAAAGATAAACGCCACCGACCTGAAGACGCTGAGGGCTATGGCCGGGCGTGACGAATATGGCGAAAAGACAGACGGCAGGCTGAGGACGCTCGACCTTACCGCTGCAACGATAGTGAGCGGGGGAGGCCCTTACCTCAACGAGGCAGGAGAGGGACTGCAGATTGAAGCGGACAACACGCTGCCAAGAAAGGCGTTCTGTGGCTGCTCGCTGCGCACGCTGCTCCTTCCTGACGGCATAAGGAGCGTTGGCAGCGGTGCCTTTGCCTACTGCAGCCGCCTGGACTCCGTGAGGCTTGTGCCGGCCAAGGACGCCGACTTCATCATGAAAGACAACATCCTGTATTCGCCAGACGGGAAGACGGTCATCTGCTCGCTGCCGCGCGTCAGCGGAAAACTGACTGTCGGCGGAAGCGTTACGAAGATTGGCGCCTACGCATTCAGTTCAAGAAACAGAATCAACAAGCTCACGCTGGGCAGCCAGCTGGAGGACATCGCCGAGTATGCCTTTGCCGGCTGTGCGTCTCTTGGCGAGATTCGCGTCGTGGGCAAGACACCGGTAGCCACCAGCGGTTCCGGCGTCTTCGACGGTGTCAACAAGACCAGCTGCAGACTGTATGTGAGGGCAGGCAGCGCAGCGAAGTTCAAAAGCTCCTCGCAATGGGGCGACTTCAAGAACATCGTGGAATACGGCACCACCGTGAAGGCGCGCAATTCAATGCGCAAGTATGGCGACGAGAACCCGAGGCTGGGCTATTCCATCAGCGGCGACTTTGTGGAGGGCGTGCCCGAAGTCACTTGTGACGCAACGCCGACATCTCCGGCAGGGCGCTATCCCATACACGTTTCGCGCGGTACGATTACGGACGAGGCCGTAGAGTTTGAAGACGGGTTCCTTATCGTCAAGCAAGCCCCGCTGACCGTGGGCGTTGAGGACGCCGCGCGGGCGCAGGGAGAGCAGAACCCGTCGTTCGCCTTGACATTCGACGGCCTGAAGAACGGCGAGACCGCAGCGGACGCCTTTTCTGTGCTGCCTGTCGCTGTCTGCACCGCCGACTCTCTTTCGCCCGCTGGCACCTATCCGATAACTGTCAGCGGAGGTGAGGCCGCGAACTACGAAATCTCTTACACCGGCGGAACGCTTACCGTTACAGGCTCCCCATCCGGCATCGCCCCTGTTTCTGCCGCTGACGGCTCGGCAACATTCAACGTCTATTCCGTGAGCGGAAAACTAGTGGCAAGAAAGGTGGCCGGCTTCGGCTCCTTGCCAAAGGGAATATACATTGCTGAAAGCTGTGGCAAGGGGGAAACAGTGCGCCGAAAGGTGATGGTCAGATGAACATTCAGATTTGGTCCGAACAATTCATGGATATTCGCCGCAGTGCGGTAAATCCGTTGTCGGGCACCCTTAGACTAACGGACAAGGTGCGCGCCCGCTGATTTAGCCAAATCGGTCATTAGTCAGTGTTTCGCCATAGCCGGAGCTATGGCGAAACACTTTTTTTTGCGAGCAACCCTCTGCACGCTCTTTTTGGGCTCTTCCGGAATTTGGAGACGGTACCCCATGAAAACCCATGGAAACGCCTCTAAATCTAAGATGTTTCGCATGAAAATTTAGTTGTGCGACAAAAAAACGGATCACCTGCAAAAGCGTGTGGATTAAGCATAGATTCTCGTAAGTCTAAACAAGAAGAATTTTCTGTCTATGATGCCTCTGAGTTGCGCTCTAAATTGTTTGATTTTTGCATTGAGAGATTCCGCCGCAGCTTTGGTCGAACGGTTGACGAAATAGTTTAGTATCTCGTCCTCTCTATCATACATAGCTGCAGCAATATCATTGAAAGCCTTGTTACCATATTCTCCAACTTCTTAAAGTGGCAACTTACCACTTTAGTTAGTGGTAAAAAAATAAGTAAAAGTACTAAAATAGAAAAATGAAAAGAGTCTTCTGAAGTTTCTTTCAGAAGACTCTTGCGGAGAGAGAGGGATTTTATACCACTCTACCATCTTCCGTAACTCGTTGATATTCAAGTGCCGCCTTTAGGCATTTTCGCTTGTTTTGCACGAAAAATGGCGCAGAACTGGCGCAAGACAAAAAGTCTTAAAACACTGTGTATGAATGACTTTTGTTACACAATTTAACTATTTTAAGAAATCTATCGACTTTATTTTTTACTCTACTCCTCAAATCTTTGAGGAGATTATGGCATTACGACACTCGCTTCTTACTTTCAAACATGTCGGTTGCCATTGTTTTATGTTTATCTTCCCATTGCCTTTGTATTATGTTTATGAATTGCCCTTATGAAGGGGGGATAATACTTCATCATGACCACTATCTTACCATAGTTTTCCCAATGCCCATAAGCCCAATATGACTCTGAAAGTTGTATCTTCATGTAGCATCATTGATTTTCAAGATGTTACATGGCTTTTATAGGCATTGAAAGATGTAGCCTACTTGTAGCGTCTTGTAGCACGATGTAGCGTTATATCCTATTATTGGTACAAAGTTAGTATAAAACCAATAGAATAGAGATAGTTTCCTTGGGTTTAACACTAACTTTGTACCATAAGAACATTTTGCATATATATATTTGGTTGTGCGACAAAAAAATATTAATTTTGTCGCAAATATTGCGACGTTATAAAGATTTCTATGTCGCACGAATGGTTTTTATTATATGTACATACACGAAAGAGACAATTGGACGGCATTCAAATGGGATGCATCAGCGCTTACGGTGATTCTTGAAAAGGTTAACCGTAAGCAAGGCTTGCTGTATGGCAGACTTGCCTCTCTCGGTTTTGACAGTAAACTGAAAGCTATGGCTGAAAACCTGACGTATGACGTTGTGCATTCGTCAGAGATAGAGGGCATCCGCCTGAATGCAGATGAGGTGCGGTCGTCTATTGCCCGAAAGCTTGGGATAGAGAATGTCAAACAAACAGCACCGTCGCATTATGTAGATTCTGTTGTGTCGGTAATGCTTGATGCAGTAAGTCATTATGACCAACCGCTGACTAAAGATAAATTATGTGCTTGGCAAGCCGCATTTTTCCCGACAGGCTTTAGTGAAGGTTCACAAATTGAGGTGGGAAAATACCGTACGAATGAAGAACATATTGTTTCAGGTATGTTTGGCAGAGAGAAAGTGCATTACATCGCTCCTGTGCCAGAGCGTGTAGAAGGAGAAATGGCAAGTTTCCTTGACTGGTTTAACAGGGATGAAAATGTAAGTTCTGTCATTCGCTCTGCCATAGCCCACCTTTGGTTCGTGAGCATCCACCCATTCGAAGACGGCAACGGACGGCTTGCACGCATCCTTTCGGATATGTTGTTGGCACGTGCCGACAAGAGTGAGTTCCGTTTTTATAATATATCCTCGCAGATAAACAAAGACAAAAATCATTACTATGACATTTTGGAAAAGACACAGCATGGCGACGGAGATATAACAGAGTGGATTTCATGGTATGCCAGCACTCTGGCAATTGCTCTTGACGAAGCGGAAAATGTGGTCAGCACAATACTCAACAAGAGTATTTTCTGGCAGAAAGTTTCGGCAGTGTCACTAAGTCAGCGTCAAACAGACATACTTAATCTTTTCCTTGATGGTTATGAGGCAAAGATTACGTCAAAGACATGGGCTTCGCTTGGCAAATGCTCCAAGGATACAGCCATTCGCGATATACAGGACCTTGTGGCGAAAGACATACTGCGTGAGGACATTCCTGGAGCCAAGCGTCCAAGTTATTCCATCATATACAATTCAGAAGACATGACCGAATTCTTTTCCAACATTAATATTGATGAGGATAACGGAGTTAACTACTTGACAGCAATGTACAAAGGCAAGACGCCTGTGCGTGAGAGAGTGCTGCCATTGGATGCGGAACGCTTCAGAAAAGGTGATTTGCCAGTAGAGAATTTGCTTGCAAAGTATTGCTCATATATCATAACGAAATAAAAGACGTAGACGTATTCTGGGAAAAGGCAGAAGAAATTTTCCAGAAACAGCTTGACAACAAGAAATGCCCATAAGCCCCAAATGGATCTGAAAGTTGTATCTTCATGTAGCACCATTGATTTTCAAGATGTTGCATGGCGTAACAAGTACAAAAAGATGTGGCCTACTTGTAGCGTCTTGTAGCAAGATATAACGTTATATCCTATTATTGGTACAAAGTTAGTATAAAACCATTAGAATAAAGATGGTTTTCCCCATGTTTAACACTAACTTTGCACCAGAAGAGTTGATGTCAGAGGCTACAAACAAAGTAATTTACCTTTGCTTGGTATTCTTCCTTAGATTTTATAATCATCTGTGCAGTAGATTGTCTAATTCAGGGTAAATTTCATCCTCGGATTCGTAAGGAATGATGTTGAAGTATTCATTTCCATTCAGCATAGCAGAGATGTTAGGGCACAGTTGCATAAGTCCGTGGCAATATAATCATGTTATCCAAAAATCATGGACGCTCTGAACATAAAGAAAGGTAAATCCTGCACACCGCGTAGTTGCGCTCTAAATCCTTTCAGCTTAGAGTTAAGAGATTCAGCATGAGCATTAGTTGATCTGTTTATGAAGTAGTTTAGTACTTCTTCTTCCTTGTACTTGATGGCGTCCCTTGCAGCCTTTACTTCACGCAACGTACAAGCTGAAACCTTCTGATACCACTCATGCAGTTTAACCTTAGCGGTAACCCGGTCTATAGACTTGTTGCTAAACACGCTTCTTAGGCTACAAATCAAAGTATA
>ERZ808252.32-NODE-32-length-157955-cov-5.932622_pt1 | contig 157955 bp, 149 predicted proteins | sample MGYA00521242_ERZ808252 | MGnify/ENA primary metagenome ERZ808252 (study PRJEB31516, sample SAMN03275581) | gut metagenome | biome: mammalia-associated habitat; material: feces | host: Papio cynocephalus | place: Kenya | collected 2012-08-07 ...
GCGTTGTTTTTGGTGCTGAGTTTCATCGCGAAATGAAAAACCGATTTTAAAGCCCATGTGCGCGCGGTTGGGGCTAAGGACGGACGAGGTTTGCTTTTTATGCCCAAAACGCGCACAGACCCGTTTAACCCCCGTTTAACGTCGATGTTTTTAATTCAAAGGAATGCCTAATCTGGTTTTTATTATATCAACAAGCTTCTCTAAGATTTTTTTGCCTTGTTCAGGTGTTGTATAAATCATATTGTCCAGTTCACAACTTACGTCTTTTGGAAGATATAATTTTATAGAAGGAAGATATGGAATTAGTTTTTTGTTAAAATCTGTTAAAGTTAAAAGCTTTCCGCTGTTTTTCATATCTGAATAATTTAGCTTTGTTAGAATCATTAGAACATTTAGATAAGCTTCTTCTTGTTTTCTTTTCAAATAGATTTTTTCGTCACTCTTTGATTTGCGCCATTCGACAAACCATGTAAAACCTACGGATACAATAGACCCTACAATAACACCAGCAAAGGCAATCCAAGCTTCTGAGGAAGAAGATGACGCATCACAAAGCAAAAACATTGTTGAATTTCCTTAAACAAAAATAAGGGGCTTTCCCCTGACAAATGACACAATTCTGAACGATTCCCGAATGCTTTATGGTGTCCTTATTGATTGCGAAATGCAAGAACTTTTAAGGAGACCATCATGGCGGACAAGAAAAACGAAGATCCGAAAACCGAAGAAAAGCCTGTCGGCATTGACAAGGCGGACGTTCTGAAACTGCTGCGGGACAGAAAAGTCGAAATCGTCGGACGCAAAGGCGTTTCCGAACAAGACGTTCTGTCTTTCGCGGACTTGGGCGACCGCGTCGTCGTCGTGACCAGCGACGGCCGCAAGCGCACCTTGAACAAATAAGGGGCGCGTCATGAACAAATCCCATTTTTTGGAAGCGGCGGACGTGACGGAAAAAGGCGCAAAACGCTTTAAAATCCGCGTTATTTCCGCGGGCGTGTCCAAAAACGGCAACTACTATTCCCCCGCGGCTTTGCGTGAAGCGGCTCCGCTGTTTGACGGGGCGCGGGTTCTGGTGCGTTCCGACGAGGAGCACATTCAGGGCAAAGGCAAAGATTTCCGCAACCTGATCGGGCGGCTGAGCAATCCCCGCTTTGTCGAAGGGGCGGAGGAAATCCAAGCCGATTTTGAACTGATCGAGCCGAACGGCGCGATTGCCGTCAAACTGCGCGAAGCGTTCGACAACAAAATGACCGACCTGTTCGGTTTTTCGATTGACGCGTCGGCGACGGCGAAAACAACGCGGATCAACGGTCAAACGGTGCGCGAAGCTTGCAAAATCTCCGCCGTCAAATCGGTCGATTTAATCGTCGAACCGGGGGCGAACGGCGGCATCATCGACTTTATCGAAGCCATCAACAACGAAGGACAAACAATGAGTGACAAGGAAAAAACGGCAGAACAGACCGCGTCTGTTTCCACGCCCGCGCCGACGGTTTCGGCGGCGGACATCGACAATAAAATCAGAATGGTTGAAGCGCGCGCGAACGCCAAAGCGGCGATTGCCGCCAGCTCTTTGCCGGAAATGGCGAAAACGCGGCTGAAAAAGCAGTTTGAATCTTTGGCGGATTTCAAGGAATCCGACGTTGAAAACGCCATCAAGGACGAACTGGACTATTTGGCGAAATTCACCGAAGCCACGGTTTCGGACTTGGGGACGGGATGCACCGCCGTGACCAAAGACCACGGGGAAAAAGCCGCCGAACGCTTGGACGCTTTCTTTGACGAAACGCACAAAGACCACAAACAGGCCTTGTCGTTCAAAGAAGCCTACATTGAGCTGACGGGCGATGGCAAGGTGTCGGGACGCGTCGAAAACTTCACCGAAGCGTTGACTTCGGCATCGTTCGGCAACGTGCTGGGCGACGCGATCACCCGCCGAATGGTCAAAGAATACAACAACCGGACGGCTTTGGACGCATGGCGCAAGTTCGCGAACATCGTTCCCGTGGCTGATTTCCGCGAACAGAAACGCGTCCGCATGGGCGGCTACGGCGATTTGCCGACGGTGAACGAAGCGGCGGCTTACACGGCGGTCACCAGCCCGACTGACGATGTCGCGAAGTATTCTGCGGCGAAGCGCGGCGGATTGGAAAAGATTACGCTGGAAATGATTAAAAACGACGATGTCGGTGCTATCCGTCAGATTCCGGTTAAACTGGCGCGCGCGGCGAAAAGAACGCTGTCAAAGTTCGCATTTAATCTGATTGTTTCCAACCCGACGCTGGGGGACACGAAAACGCTGTTCCACGCCGACCACGGCAACTTGGGGACGGAAGCGTTGACCGCCGCCAGCTTTACGGCGCGCCGTCTGGCGATGATGAAACAGACGGAAGCGGGATCAAACGAAGTGCTGTCCATTCCGCCCGCGTTTTTGCTGGTGCCGCCGGAATTGGAGGAATCGGCTTACAACCTGTTCGTCAGAAACACGAACAACGACCCGCAGTACGTCCAGACGGTCAAACCCGAAATCGTTCCGATCTGGTTTGCGACCGATGCAGACGATTGGTATCTGGCAGCCGACCCCGCCGACATCACGGGATTGGAAATCGGATTTTTGGACGGCAACGAAGAACCGGAACTGTTCATTCAGGACAACCCGACGGCGGGCAGCGTGTTCACGAACGACCAGATCACCTACAAAATCCGTCACATCTACGGCGGCGCGATTATCGATTACCGCGCGTTTCAGTGTTCGATTGTCACGCAGGCGCAAACCCCGTCGCAGGGTGGTGGCACGGGCGGCTAAAACGGTGAAAGGGCAAGCTGATGTTGGCTGATATTCAGAAATTGACGGATATTTTGGCGATTGACGCCGACGGCCGGTTTTCACCGGAAGACCGCGCCGCCGCCATAGAGCTTGCCCTTTTCCGCTATTCGTCCGACCGACCGCGCGCGGTGTGCGAAACGGTCGAATTCGACGGCTCGGCTTTTCTTTCAATGCCTGACGGCTGGCAAAAGGATTTTTCCCGCGTTTTGGAAATTAAAACGGAATGCGGCAAAAGGGTTCCTTTTGAAACAGTGCCGTCGCTTTCGGGGGAAAAGATACTTTTGAGCGGCGGCGTGCATACGGGCGACGCTTTGACGGTTTGGTTCACGCAGCGGCACGTCGCGACCGAAACGGAGGACACCGTTCCGCCCGCCGACCGCGAAGCCGTCGCGAACTGGGCGGCGGCGTTCCTGCTGGACGGCATGGCGGCGGGATACGCGGGTTCCGTCAATTCGACGATTTCGTCGGACAGCGTGGAACACGGTTCAAAAGCGAATAACTACCACGCGCAGGCGGCGGCTTGCCGCAAATTCTACCGCGACCACATGGGACTGGACGACAAAAGGAACGCGGCGGCGGGAACGACGGTCGTCGTGAAGCGTTCGGGAACCAGCGGCCGCATAGGCATTGTCAACCGGAGGCGAAACGATGACTGAATCCGTTTATGAAATCGACGGAGCGGTCGAACTGACCGAAGCGTTCAAATCCGCGCCGGAAATCGTCGAAAAGGTCGGCGTTCGCGCTTTGACGAAAGCGACGGCTTTGCTGGAACGCGAAATCAAGGAACGCACGCCGTTCGGGGTGACGGGATTGCTGCGCGACAGCATTACGGCGCAAAAACCGTACCGTTCAAACTTTGGCGGGCTGGTGGGTGTCGTGTCGTCGCCGCTGGATTACGCCGTTTGCGTCGAATTGGGAACGAAGCCGCACTATCCGCCGCTGGAACCGATTAAGCGGTGGGTTTTGAAAAAACTGGGGCTGCCGATTGTTTCCGTCGAACCTGTCGCCCGCGCCATTGCTTGGAAAATCAAGGCGCGCGGCACGAAAGGAGCGCGAATGTTCGCCAAAGCTTTCGCGGCGAACAAAACGCAGGTCGAACGTATTTTAAGCGTCGTCCCGGAACAGGTGGCGCGTGAAATCAAAAAGGCGGCAAAACAATGAACACGCAGGAAATCAGGAACGAAATCGTCAGAAAAATATCGGAAATCCCCGATATCGGCAAGGTGCAGCCGTTTGAACGCTATGCCAAAGCCCCCGACGCTTTGCGGGATTTCTATATGAAAGGCAAAGAACTGTGCGGCTGGTTCGTGCATCGCGCCGCCGTGCGTGAAGAAGCCTTGTCGGCGCAAAAGACCAAAGTTTGGCAGGACTGGAAAATCACGGGATTTATGGGGCTGACCGACGCGGCGGCATCGGAAATCCTGTTCGACGCGAAAATCGACGCGATCAGGCGGACGTTCAGAACGTCGCCGCTGAAATCGGCGGACGATACGGGGTTTGTTCAGGTCGTATCCAGTCAACCCGTTATGTTTTGCGGGATTTTGTGCCACGCGGCGGAACTGACGATGCAGACGGTGTCTTACGCCGATATTGAAGCCGATCCGGACTTTGATTTGGCGGATTGGCTGACGTGCAAAACGGATTACGAAGCGGGATTGACCGCCGAGGACATTATTGAATTGGGAGGAACAGATGCGGGTGAAGATTAAACCTGTCGGGAAAAAGCGCGTGCTTGATCCGGCGACGAAAACACCGATTCCCGAAAACGGCGTTTCGGTTGAACTGACGACTTACTGGCGGCGCAGAGCCGCGTCCGGCGAAGTCGAAATCATTACGGAAAAGAAAGGAAAATAAATGGGCGACATTTCTTTTGCTCAAATCCCGAACAACTGGCTGGTGCCGTTTGTCTGGTGCGAATTCAATTCGGACAACGCGGTTTCGGGGGCAAGCGTCCAGCCGATGAAAATGCTGGTTGTCGGGCAGAAACTGTCCGATGGTTCCGCGCCCGCTTTGACGGTCAAGCGCGTTACTTCGGTTGAACAGGGACGGGCTTTGTTCGGCAAAGGCTCCATGCTGGCGCGCATGATCAGCGACGTTAAAAACGCCAACAAGGTGACGGATTTGTACGCCATAGCCGTTGACGACGCCGCATCGGGTTCCGCCGCGACGGCGACGGTCACGATTACCGGAACGGCGGGCGAAAGCGGAACGCTTTGCCTGTATGTCGGAGATTACCGCGTTCCCGTCGGCGTGTCGAAATCCAACGCGGCGGCGGACATCGCGCAGGCTTTGGCGGCGGCTGTTTCCGCCGACGGGGGACTGCCCGTCACGGCGGCGTGCGAAGCGGGCGTCGTCACTTTGACCGCCAAGCACAAGGGCGAATGCGGCAATATGCCCGTCCACCTGAACCATTACGACGGGGAAACTCTGCCCGCGGGTTTGACCGTGGCGGTTACGGATTTGACGGGCGGCGCGACCAATCCCGACATCGGCGACGTTATCGCCGCCATCGGGGACGCACATTACAACTTTATCGCAACGCCGTACACGGACGCGGCGAATCTTTCCGCTTTGAAAGCAGAGCTGGAAAGCCGCTGGTCAGCCTTGCGCGCGATTGAGGGAGTGGCATTCGGCGCACTCGGCGGGGAATTGTCCGCGCTGGGGGAAAAGGGCGCCGCTTTGAACGACAAGCACCTTACGCTCCTGAACGCGCACGGGTTGAAAAGTCCGCTGTACGCCGTTGCGGCCTCTTACATGGCGACGGTCGCGCTGTACGCGTCAAACGACCCCGCCGCGCCGTTCCGCTACGCCTTGAACGGCATTATGACCGGATCGGCGGAAGAACAGTTCACGGACGAGGAAAGGAATCTGCTGTTGCACGACGGCATTTCCACTTTCACCCGATCCGTTGACGGAACGGCGGTCATCGAACAGGCGATTACGACCTACAAGACAAACTCGGCGGGTGCGGCGGACACCGCGTATCAGGACGTGAATGTTCCGCTGTTGCTGGGGTATTTGCGTTACGACTGGCGCAACTACATCGCCCGCAAATACCAGAACTGGAAGCTGGGCGACGACGGCGCGACGGGGGCGAAAGTGATGACTCCCGCGACCATGAAAGCCGAAGCCGTCGTGTGGTTCAAAACTCACGCCGAAAACGGGCTGGTCGAAAACTTCGACGATTTCAAAAAGAATTTGAAAGTCGAGCGCAACGCGTCCAACCGCAACCGTCTGGACGTTCTGTTGCCGCCCGATTTGATGAACAAGCTGGACGTGGTCGCCACGCAAATCGCTTTTGTACGATAAGGAGGAAACATGACGTTAAGAGTAGCCGGAGCCATCGAGGTCAAAACCGACGGCGGGTTGATGGAAGCCAAAGGGCAATGGTCGTACAACTTGGGGCACCCGAAGCGCGAACCGATTTTCGGGGCGAACCTGAAAGTCATCGGGTACAAGGAAACGGCGCAGGAACCCTATATCGAGGGCGAAATTCAGGACAGCGAAGAGCTGGACATCGCCGCGTTGGTTCAGATGAAAAACAAAACCGTCACGCTGTCGCTGAAAAACGGCAAGACGATTTCCCTTAAAAACGCCTTTTACAGTGGAGAAGGAACGGTCGCCTGCGAAGAGGGAACCGTCCCCGTCAAATTCACGGGAACAGATGCTGAGGAGATTGTTTAATGGTCGTTAAATACACCCTTAAAACCCCGATTGCGTGGGGAGAACAGGAAACAATCACGGAATTGACCGTGCGCCGTCCGACGGCTGGCGATTTCCGCGGGATTGAACTGAAACGCAACGTCGAAGTGTCGTTCGACGATATGCTGACATTGGCAAGCCGGACGACGGGAACGGAAAAGGCGAAGCTGGAACGCATGGATGTCGCCGATATGACGGAGGTCTATAAGATTATTTCAAATTTTATCAGTCCTTCCCCGCAGACTGGGAACGCGCCGTCAGACTGCTTGCCGGATACCCCTTTTACATCGATATCGACCGAGTGATGGCGATGAACGCCGACGATTTGGCGTATTGGGTGAAAATGGCGCAAGAGCGATTGAAAGAAGAAGAACAATGGCAAAAGAGGAACTCAGTTTAAAAGTCAAGCTGTTTGACGCGATGAGCGGCGGTCTGTCAAGACTGTCGTCCGCTCTGCGCCGAATGGTCGCGGGCTTCAAAGATGGTTTTTCGGGCTTGTCTTCTTCTTTCAAAGACTTGAAATCGTCGTTTTCAACCGCGCTGTCGGCGTTAAGCGGTCTGGCGGTGAAAACGGCGGTCGTCGGCACGGGGCTGGCTTGGGGGTTCAAGCGGAACTTTTTGGACGTGGCGGCGACATTCGAGGATATGGAAACGGTTTTGACAACGCTGGAAGGGTCGTCGGAGCGCGCCCAAAAAGCCATGGACTGGATTTCCGATTTCGCCGTCAAAACACCCTACGAGCTGAGCGAAGTCACGGAGGCCTATAAAAATCTGGTTTCGTCTGGGATTGATCCGATGAATGGCAGTCTGCTGTCCATCGGCGATGCGGCGGCGGCTTCCGGCAAGCCGCTGATGCAGCTGGTTGATGCCGTCGGAAAAGCCAAGTCGGGACAGTTTGAACAGCTGCGGACGGCAATCGGCGGCATTTACAAACTGATCGGGCGCAAGATGACCTATACCTTTTTTGACAAGGATAAACAGAAAGTCACGCTATACGCCGATGTTCGCAACATGGAAGCCATGGAAAAAATGGTGTACGAGGTTTTCAACCGCAAAGGCTACACGGGCGCGATGGACGGGCTGTCGCAAACGTGGTCGGGCATGGTGTCCAATCTGTCAGACCAATGGACGCGGTTTGCGAAAATGGTCATGGAAAGCGGTGTGTTTTCTTGGCTGAAAACGGAACTTTCCGCTTTGCTGGACAAGGTTGACGCAATGGCGGACGACGGCACTTTGCAGCAATGGGCGCAAAAAACGGGCCAAGCGTTTATAGACGGATTCAACACCGCAAAATCGGCGGTCGCCGACGCGTGGGACGCGTTGAAAGGTTTTGCGGGCTTTGTGCAAACCGCGGTCGGCTTTGTCGGCGGGTTTAAAAACGCCCTGCTGATGCTGGCGGGGGTTATGTCCGGCGCGCTGCTGGTTTCTTTGGGCGTATTGGTCAAGGCTTTGGCGGCGTTCGGGCTGGTTTTGCTGACCAATCCGATCGGACAGTTCGTCGTCATTCTGTTCGCGGCGGGTGTGGCGTTGAAGAAAATCGCCGACTGGTCGTTGAAAATCGCTTCGATTATCGAAAGCGGCACGGGGTGGCTGCTGGAAAAAATATTCGGCAAACGGGAAAAGAGCGAAAACGATGCGCCGGACGATGCCATGAAAACCGTTTCCGAAACGCCGATGCGCCGTCCCGTCCTGTTTGACGATTCCGTCGTTGTTTCGCCCGCGCCGCAAGCTCCGGTCAGACGGGAGGATAAAACTTTGCGGACGGAGGTCGTCATTCGCGGTGAAAATCTGCCGTCCGGAACGCGGCTGAACGTGGTCAATTCCGATGCCGACAGAACGGAAATCGGGCTGACCAGAACTTTGGCGGGGGTGTGACATGGGGTGGAAAGACGATTTAAGCGAAGCGTCGTTCAAAGGCGTGCCGTTCTTTGTCGAAAAAATCGAAGACGAGTTCGGGCGCAGAATCGTGCATAACGAATTCCCCGGTCGCGACATCGGCACGGTTCAGGATTTGGGCAAAAAGGACGAAATCTATACGGTGACGGGCTTTTTGCTGGGGGATTACGCAAAAAATCTGGAACAGCTGGAAGACGCGCTGAACGAAAGCGGTTCGGGCGCGCTGGTTCACCCGTATCGGCACAAAACGTCCGCGGTCGTTCCGGACGGCTATACCGTTGTCCGCGTCAAGGACGACGGCGGGTACGCGCAGATCACCATGCGATTCATTCGCGCCGAATTTGAAGACGGGCTTTTCATCACGACGGATTTTTTGGGAAAGCTTTCCGAAGCGGCAAACAAAGCGTCGATTTTGTCGGCGGCGGAATTTGCGGACAAATTCGATTTGGCGGGACTGCCCGCGTCTTTGGCGGAGCTGAGCACGACCAAGCTGAACGCGCTGATGAAAACGGTTCTTGAACCCGTTTCCGATGTCGCCGCCGGAGTCAAAGAGTTTCAGGAAGGAACGGCGGAGCTGTATAATTCCGTCGCCGAATGGAACGCCGTGATTGAAGCGTTTTCGGACAATCCGCTGAAAGCATTGGCGGGCGGCGCGGGGTTTCAGCAAAATCTGCTGGATTTGTTCAAATTCCCCAGCCTGTCCGACAAATCGAAACTGATTGCCCAACGCCGCTTTTTCTACGAGTTCGGGTCGTCAAAGACCAAGAAAAACGTCGCCGCGAAATTGAAGCGGCAAATTGACCAAAACGAAACGGCGTTGTCCGCCGTCATTCGCCAGACGGCTGTCGTCGCCGCCGTTCAGACCGTTCCGAATGTCGAGTTCGACAGTTATGACGAAGCCGTTTCCCTGCGCGACGAACTGGCGGACGTTTTGGAAACGGAAATCGTGTCCACCAAAAACGTCGCGTTGTCGCAGACCTTGCTGAATTTGCAAAAGACGGTCGTCGAGGCTGTCACGGAACAATCGGCGGATTTGAAAAAGGTGTCGCATTACGAAACGGACGGCGTTCTGCCCGCCTGCGTCATCGCTTACGAACTGTACGGCGATTACGCCAAAGCCGACGAAATCGTCGTTCGCAACAAAATCAAAAACCCGTTGTTCGTTCCCGCGAAAACAAAGCTGGAGGTGTTGGTATGATCGTCGCGTCGCTGACCGTGGACGGTATGATTTACAAGGGCTGGACGGCACTGCAAGCCGTCGGCGCGATTGACGCGATTGCGGGCGAATTCGCCGTTTCCGCCGAACAAGCGGGCGACATTATGATTTACCCCGGTGCTTCGGCTGTTTTGAAGCTGGAAAATCAGACCGTTTGTTCCGGCTACATCAGCAGAACGGCGGCGAATTTGTCGGCGGACGATTGCGGTTTGACTTTGGGCGGCGCGGACAAAACCGTTGATTTGGCGGAATGTTCCGTTATGGCGGAACCGGACGAATGGTTCAATCTGACGCTGTGCGAAATCGCGATCAAGCTGTGCGCCCCGTTTAAAATCAAGGTCGTCAATCAGGTCGGCGACACGGGCGAAGTGTTCAAATCCTTTAAAATCCAGCCGGGGGAAAGCGTGTTCGACGCTTTGGACAGAGTCGCCAAGGCGCGCGCCGTTTTGGCGACATCGGACGAAGCGGGCAACTTGGTGCTGACGCGGGCGGGATTGAACGGAACGGCGGAAAGCTTGATTTACGGCGAAAACATACTGGAAGCCGCGTTTTCCGCCGACTGGTCAAACCGTTTTTCGGATTACACGGTCAAAAATCAAACGTCGCTGATCGACGACACGCAGGAAAGCGCAAACGCCACGGGAACGTCGCGGGATTTGAACGTCAAACGCTACCGTCCCTTGCTGCAAGTCGTTCAAAACGCCGAAGCGGGCGTGTCCGTCAGCGATATGGCGGCATGGGAAGCTTGCGTCCGTTCGGGCTGTTGCGCGGGCATCAATATCACGGTTCAGGGGTGGACGCAAAGCGACGGCGTTTTGTGGCGCAAAAACACGCTTTCCCGCGTTTCAATCCCGCGCTGGGGCGTTGACGCGAAACTGCTGATCAAGCAGGTCGTGTTTTCGTTGGACAAAGCGGGAGCAAAAACAAAGCTGACCCTTGTCAGCCCCGACGCCTACAAGCGTTTGCCCGTTGTTCAAAAATCCAAAGACGAAAGCGGTCTGTTGCCGCCCGACGCGATTGAAATCAAGTAAGGAGGGACGAATGGACGCTTTAAACAGGCTTTTAACAAACATTAAATCCCGTGTTTTGCTGATGGTCGGACGCGGCGTTTTGAAAGCCGTTGCCGATGACGCTGCCGTTCAGGTCTGCCAAGCGGCTTTGCTGGACGGGGAACTGAAAAGCGGCATTGAACGGGCGCAGAACTACGGCTTGACCTCCGTACCTCCGGTCGGTTCCGTGGCGACGGTTTTGTTTGTCGGCGGGGATCGGTCTAACGGCATTGTCATTTCCGCGGAAAGCAGAAAGTTCCGATTGAAAGGATTGCAGGCGGGTGAAGTCGCGCTTTACACCGACGAGGGCGACGAAATCCGATTGAAGCGCGGGCATGAAATCGCCGTCAAAACGTCAAAGTTCGTCATCAATGCCGCCGAAATCGACTTGAACGGCGCGGTCAAGGTCGCTCAAACGCTTGAAGTCGCCGGAAACATCACGGGCAAAGGCGAAGTCGCGGACAAGGCGGGCAATTTGACAGCAATCCGTTCGACCTACAACGGTCACACGCACACGGGCAACGCGGGCGCGCCGACTTCCCCGCCGCTGGAACCGATGGAGGGATAAATGGACGCGGCCTTTGAAATCACGGAAAAAACGGGCGATCTGCTGTACGCAAACGGCGGAATCGAAGCCGACGGCGGGCTGAAAACGGCGGTCTTGATTTCTTTGTTTTCCGATGCCCGCGAATCAAATCAACGCGGCTGGTGGGGCGGTGAAATCGGTTCAAAGCTGTGGACGCTGAAAAACGCCAAGCGGTCTGCGGACACGCTGAAAAAAGCGCGGGAATACGCCGAAACCGCGCTGTCTTGGCTGGTTGACGAACAGATTTGCAAGAAAGTGTCCGCATCGGCGGAATACGACGCGCACGGGCGGCTGTTGCTGTCGATTGAATTGAAAAAGCCCGACGGCACCGCCCGCTACGACTTTTTATGGAGGAACACCGATGGCATTTAACATTCCGAGCTATGAAGAACTGCTGGAACAGAACAAAGCGAACATTCGGGCGAAATTCCCCGATGCCAGCCTGCTCTCCCGTTCTTTTCTGACCGTTTTCGCCAAGGTCGTGTCCATGACGACCTACGGGCTGTATCAGTTCGGGGAATGGATATTCCGTCAAATCTTTATCGATACGGCGGACGCGGAAAATCTGGAACGCCACGCCAAAAATCGCGGCAAAAGCAGAAAAGAAGCGAGCTTTGCGGCGGGGAACGTCGTTTTTACGGGAACAAACGGCGTGTCCATACCGAACGGCACGGAAATCAAACGGGCGGACGGCGTCATTTACAACACGACATCGTCGGGCGTAATCGCCGACGGGCGCGCGGTCGTTCCCGTCAAAGCCGCCAACACGGGAAAATCCGGCAACGCCGAAAGCGGTTCCGTTTTGTCGATGACTTCGGCAATCGTCGGTGTTTCCGTGACCGTCGCCGTGGCGGATAGCGGCATTTCCGGCGGATACGACATTGAAGACATTGAAGATTTGCGTGCGCGGCTGAAATCCTTTGTGCAAAACCCGCCGTTGGGAGGTGCGGATTCCGATTACGTCGCTTGGGCCAAAGAAGTGTCGGGCGTCACCCGCGCGTGGTGTTATCCGAACGCCATGGGGTTGGGAACGGTCGTCGTCCGTTTCGTCATGGACAACAAATCCGGCGGCATTTTGCCCGACGAAAACGAAATCAAAGCCGTGCGGGATTACATCATGTCGAAAGTTCCGGCGACGGTCGAGGAAGTCTATGTCATGGCTCCGACGGCAAAAACGGTTGACTTTGTCATCAACGATTTAAGCCCGAACGACGACGACACGAAAGCGGGCATCCGTTCCAACTTGGAAGATTTGTTCCTGACCGCCGAACCGGGCAAGGTTTTGAAACTGAATGCCGTCAGAAACGCTGTGATCACCGTGACCGAAGACCACGTTTTGATCGCTCCGACAGCCGATATTCACACGACGTCGTCCGAACTGGCGGTTTTGGGAACCATTACATACGGGAGCAGCGGGGAATGAATTATTTAAACCAGCTTTACGCCCTGCTTCCGAAAGGGCGGCTGTGGGAACAAAAACCGGACGGCGTGCTGTACCGCCTGACCGCCGTCGTCGCCGACGCTTTCAATCAGGTTCACCTGTTTTACGAACGGGTTTTGTGCGAATCGGACATTTCGACGGCGACGGAGCTCAGCTTGGACGAATGGGAAACGGACTACGGTTTGCCCGACGTGTGTTCTTTCGGCGTCAACACGTTGCCCGAAGAACGCCGCAAAGCCGTTCAATCCCGCATGAATATGGGAAGCGGACAGGGAAAATCCGCATACGAACAGGTCATAAAGGATTTGGGCTACGTCGGTTACGTCACATCGTTTCAGCCCTTTGTGTGCGGCAAATCCCGATTGGGCAAGGATGCACTGAACAACGGGGAACGCTGCCGTTTGTGCTTAAAGGTTTCCTTTTATCCGCGCACGACAACTTTTGTGAACGAACAAGGGCAAACGGAAGAAAAAACAGTCTATGGCGACGATTTGATGTGCACGCTTGACCGTATGAAACAATCGCACACGCGCATTTTGTATCAGATTTTGGAGGACGCATGAAATACGAAAAACCCTGTAACGAAACAGATCCGAACGCGGGATATAAAGACTTCAACCTTGATACGGGCGAACCCGGCTCCATTCCGCCCGCGGCGGCGATTGAAATGCCGCAGAGGGAGATAGTGGCGGCGATTATGGCGGCGGGGTTGGTTCCGTCGGGCGAGGACGGCGGTCAGCTGGCGCAGGCGATAGCGAAGAACATCGGGAACGCGGTGTCGCCGCTTGCGCCGAAAGCGATGTTTCAAGTGGTGTCGGCATTGCCCGCGTCGCCCGACCCGGACGTGTATTACTTCATTCCGGAATAAGGATCGGCGACAATGACGGCACACAAAGGAAGTCAAAAGCAGAACCTGATTTACAGCGGTTCTTTGCAGGTGGCGGAGGTTCGCAAGGGCGACGTTTTGGTTTATGCCGCGAAGAACTTTCCGGAGGGCACGCTGGTTGCGAACTCCGCGGTCGGCGACGAAACGGGTTCGTTCACGCTGACAACAAAACAGCGTTTTTATGTCGAGATGTATGGCGGCGGAGCGGGCGGCGCGTCCAGCCAGCGGGACAGCAAGTGGTTTTACGCTCCGGGCGGCAGCGGCGCGGGCTTTGCGGGAATCATTGAACTGCCCGCGGGCGAATACACATGGAAAGTCGGGGCGCGCGGATACGGCTACAACATCAACAATCAGCTGAACCTGTCGGGTTCGGTCGCAGGCGGTGACAGCACGCTGATCAACACGACGACAGGACAAACCTTTGTCCTGGCGGGCGGCGCGCCCGCGAACCACGAGGTTTGGAGCACAAACGGCGGGACGTTCACAAAAGCGGGCGGGACAATCACGGTTAAAGACGATGCGGTTGTGTCCTTTACGAAAAAATCGGACGGCAATCCGAGCGCGGCAAACAACACGCCGGGGGCGTCGCTGTTTGACGGCACGCTGACGGGATACGGCGCGGGCAACAATTCGTTCATCAACGGCGGGACGCGATATGCCGTCGCGGGATTCGTGCAGATTAAAGCTTTGTGAGGGAGTATCGGCAAATGACACTTTATAAGGGAAATAAACGCATAGATACAATTTACCGTCGGGGGGGGGGTATTGCAAATCTACAAGGGGGCGACGCTGGTGTACACGCGCAGTTTTGACCCCGTGACCTTTACGGAAAACGGGACGTGGGTCGTTCCGGCGGGGATACGCAAGATTGCCGTCGATTGCGTCGCGGCATCGGGCAACGGCGGCGGAGCGGGCGGACGCGTGCGATGCGTTTTGTCGGTCGAACCGCAGACGGTGCTTTATCTGGTGGTAGGTAAAGTTCCGGCAAACTGGTACACGGCGGAATACAACGCGTCGGACGTTCGGACGACAGCCGATGATTTGAACAGCCGTCTGATTGTCGCGGGCGGAGGCGGAAGCCGATGCAATCACATCGCGTCCGGCGGAGCGGGCGGCGGATTGACGGGCGGAGCCGGAAGCACGACGGGTTATGTTACCGCGGGGCAAGGCGGCACGCAAGAAAGCGGCGGTGCAGGCGGCTATCCGACGGTCGGCGTATCCGTCGGTCACGCCCATACGGCGGCAAGCGGCGCGTTCGGACTGGGCGGCAACGGAAACGTTTGCGGCTATGAAGGCAACGGCGGAGCCGGAGGCGCGGGCTGGTACGGCGGCGGAGGCGGCAGCGGTGCTTGGAACAAAAACGGCGCATTCACTTCGACGGGCGGCGGCGGATCGTCCTACACGCACCCGACGCTGTGCACGAACGTCGAACACACGCAAGGATTCAACACCGGAAACGGCTACATCACGATTTCCATGGCATAAGGAGGAAAACGGAATGACGGAATTTAACTTTAACCAAACAATCGAATACGAGGACTGCACGCGGGATTTGAACTTTGAAGCCGCGCGCAGATGGGCCGCGGAACACGGCGCGGCGTTTGCGGAGGACATCGCGGCGCGCAAAACGGTGAACGGCAGGCTGATGCGGTACTTTGTCATCGGCGAAAAACCCGCGCCCGTCGTCGTTGAACCCGCGCCCGTTCCCGAACCGACGGTCGCGGAACTGCAAGCCCGAAAGCGTGCCGAACGGGACGCGATGATGCGGACGGCGCAAGACAGAATCGACCGCTACCGCAACCAGACCGAAGCGGGCTTTGATACGACCGACGACGCGGAAACGTTCAAGGCTTTGTTGCGCTATACCCAATACCTGCGGGACTTCACGGCGGCGGACAACTGGTGGACGGCTTCGGTCTTGTTCTTTGAAGAATGGAGCGAAACGCCGTGAACTATGCCTTTGGTCGAAACAGCTTGAAGTGTTTGGCGGAGCTTGACCCGCGCCTGCGGGCTTTGGCAACGCTGATGATGTCAAAGCAGGTCATGGACTTTGCGATTATTTGCGCTCATCGCGGAGAAGCCGAGCAGAACGCGGCTTTCGCGGCGGGACGGTCGAAGGTCAAGTATCCGTATTCCAAACACAACGCGAATCCGGCGCGGGCGTATGACCGCGTGCCGTATCCCGTTCCCTTAAACGCGGCGGGGGAATGGGACGACAGATCCCCTTTGTGGGACGAACTCGCCGCGTTGGAACGGCGATGCGCCGACGAACTGGGGATAAAGGTGGCGAACGCCATACCTTGGGATCGTCCGCATTGCGAACTTGTTGAGGAGTAAAATCATGGAAAAGAAAACCGTTCTCAGCCCGACATTGATCACGGCGATCGTGTGCGTGCTGGCTTCGATTGCGGGAGCCGTCGGCGTTGACGTGACCGCGACGGAACAAGCCGAGATTGTCGGCTACACCACGTCCGCGATTACGGGCGTGTCGGGGCTGATCATCATTGGGCGCAACCTGTACGCCAAGCGCAAAAAGAAATGACGGTGTACGCGGCAATCGGCGTCGGGGCGGCGGTCGTCGCCGCCCTGATGGTCGGTCAAAAGATAGGACAGCTGAAAGAGAGGGCTAAAAATGCGGAAGACAAAGCGAATCGCAACAAACGGAACGCTGAAATCGCGGCTCGCCCTCCTGCTGACCGCGACACTCTTCTTGACCTCATGCGCGACGACAAGATGTGACTGCCCCGCTTGGCCAACGGCGGGCAAAGCGGTCGCGCAAGAACTCGAACGGCTGGACGTCAACGACTATCCGGCGGTTTGGGAATGGTTGGCAAGGCTGGAAAAACTTCGCGTCCAACTACAATAAAAAAAGCGGAGGCTCGGACGCGGACACGCCCGAAGCCGCGAGAGAATACCTCGCACAGATTAACTGCTCCGCACTCATCGACGAGCGGGGCGAATATACGGAATAACAACAATGGAGTCAATACGTTGCCCGAAATGCAATAAATTACTGTTCAAAGCGAACTCCGCTTCGGTCGAAATCAAGTGTCCCCGATGCGGCGCGATGAACACCATTACGGTCTTGAACCGCAACAACAACGAAAGCCACGAGCCTCCTTTATCAAAGGAGAAGCTTTATGAAAAAACAAACTGATACCGCGCGTATAGCGTCCCCCGCACGGGTAGTGCCGCTTGCCCCCTATCTGGGGGGCAAGTTCCGCCTGTCAAAGCGGATCATCGACAAAATCGAACAAATCCCGCACACCATTTACGCCGAACCGTTTGTCGGCATGGGCGGCATCTTTCTGCGGCGCAAACAAATCCCGAAAGCCGAAGTCATCAACGACATCAACGGCGAACTGGTCAATCTGTACCGGATTGTCCGCCGCTATCCCGACACTTTATATAAAGAAACGGAGTTTCTGTTCGCCAGCCGCCAAGAGTTTGAACGTCTGCTGAAAACGCCGCCCGAAACGCTGACGGACATCGAACGCGCCGCGCGGTTCCTTTACCTGCAAAGCCAAGCCTTCGGCGGCAAAGTGACGGGGCAGTCGTTCGGCGTGTCCATCGACCGACCGGCGCGGTTCGACTTTGTGAAAATGGAAGACCGTATCCGCGCCGTCGGCGGACGGCTGGCGAGCGTGACCATCGAACGGCGGGACTTTGAAACGTTCATCAAACACTACGACAGCAAAGGCACGCTGTTCTACATTGACCCGCCATATTGGGGCAACGAAACCGACTACGGCAAAGGCGTGTTCTCCCGCGCCGATTTCGAGCGGTTGCGCGATTGTTTAACAGGCATTAAAGGACGGTTTATCCTGTCGTTAAACGACGTTCCGCCAATCCGCGACCTGTTCAAAGACTTCACCCTCGAATCCGTCCCGGTGACTTACAGCATCAACAACAACGGAACCAAACATACCAAGGAGCTGATTATCTGCAACTGACGCAAAAAGGGGCGGTTGAATCTCTGCCCCTTTTTCATCGAAAAACACGTTTAATCCGAGTCTAAAAATAAGTGTCAAATTCGGGTTTAAGAACCCTTTAAAATCGGGAAACCACTGGTCTAAAAATGATTGTCAAAAAGTCTAAAAATAAATGTCGCGCAACACAGACAGCTGACAATACGATAAAATACGGAAGTACTTCGTGTGAAAAAGTTATTTCCGAAGAATTGAAAAACAAAACAAACAAAAGCGCGCTTGAAAATTATTTCAATCAAATCAACAGCGTCAGCACAACAAATGTGACAACGCAAATGCAACAGATTCAGTGAGTGGGGGGGATATGGAAATCAAAAACTTAGTTACGTTCGGATACGCCGAAAAAGAAGAAAAAGCCAAAAAAGAACTGGAACAGGCACTAAACGTTTGGGAAAAATGGAAATGCGCGGCGAATGCTTACGATGAAAACAAAAAGTGTCTGAACCGGACAATGCGGAAAATAGCTGAAATTTTTAAAGAAAAAGATCTTCAATGTAAAGCTGATGTCGTTTCAAAGGATTATGCGGATTTGTTGGCGGCGAATATTTCCGTTTTGACCGATAATTCATCGGGTGAAAGTTGGCTTGCGGGAACTGCCGCCGGCGCGGCGGTGGCGGCGGGTACGTTCACTTTAGTCGGGGCGTTCGGAACGGCGTCAACTGGCGTTGCAATTTCAAGCCTTTCGGGCGCGGCGGCGACAACGTCGACTTTGGCGGCGTTGGGCGGCGGTTCGCTGGCTTCCGGCGGGTTGGGAATGTTGGGCGGTGTATGTGCGCTCGGCGGGATTTTTACGGCGACTGCAATCCCCGGGGCGATGACGGCTAAGTCGTATTTGTCGGTGAAAAAATATGAAACAGCGACAAAAGAAATCAATGAACGGCTGAATAAAGTTCCGTCGGTTAAAACAATAGAAACGCAAACTGAAAAATTGAATACTCTGAATGAAAAAATAGAAAAATTGATCAATGATTTTAATCAAGGGGCATTGTCAAGCGAACAACTGTATAACTCTGTGAAAAATGCTGATTGATGAAAGAGTGTGAAAATGAATAATATTATTGGAACTACTGTTGTTCATAAAAATTTTGGAAAAGGAAACATTATAGGAATACCCAATACTCAATGCGGGAATTATATAGCAGTAAAATTTGATAGCGGAACAGAGGCTGTGTTTATCTTGTCGGATTTTCCAGATTTTTTTTCGTCAAATTCTACTGAGCTCAATAAATTCGTTCAAGAGCAGATCGAGAAGCGGAAAAATGAACAAGAAAAAAATGAACAAAAAATATCAGAGGGACTAAGGCAAAAACGAGAAAAAATAATGAAAATTGTTGCTTCAAAACAGATTGAAGCTGTTCTTCATTTTACATCCATTGATAATTTAAAAAGCATTTTGGAAAATGAAGTGCTCTCACGTGATGAAATGAAAAAGAAGATGATAAAGGCAGCTGTAAATGATGAATTGCGTTTGGATTTTTGTCCGAATTGTATCAGTTGTTCAATATCACTTCCCAACGCTCCGCTGCTGTTTAAATTTAGAAAAACGTATTCTGATAGGCAATATGTTATTTTGAAGCTTAAGCCGGAGCTTCTATGGGAAAAACAATGCCTTTTTTGTAAAGAGAATGCCGCTTCAAATAATGTTCATTTGGCTTGTGATCTTTCAAAACATGAAGCACTTGAAAGAATGTTTGGAGATTATGACGCAAAGCATACAAGAAAAGGCTTGGAAAATTTGTATGCGGATGGCTTTATTAAAGATAATATGCCGACGCATAATCAAGCTGAAGTCCTTGTGATGGGAAAAATTGAACGGAAGTATATTGCTGGAATATACTTTTTTGAAGATGATATAAGGAATGTTTCATTTCGTAACAAACTTCTAGAAACCTTTAAAGCAGGACCTGAATCTGATTTTAGTTTCGAAAAAGTACCTGACGATTTTATGCGGCGTTGCAAAAATCCGGAAAAAGCTTTTTGGCAAGACACAAAAAGCGTGCGATCGGACGTTAATCAGGATATATATGTTCCATATGATGAAATTCCTTTTTAGACGAAAGGGCCAAGGTTATGGCTGAACGAAAAGTATATGTTCCTATGGTTGAAAAAGTCGGCGTTTCAGAAATTACGATAGAGTTTAAATGGGCTGCTGGTTTCGCGGTATCTCAAAAACAAAAAAACATTCAAGCATTGCATGAAGCGGCTTGGGAACAAAAGAAAATTAAGCCGATTTTGGAAGTGTCCTCGAAATCTTTGACGGCGGAAGGTATTGCGCTTAGCGCGTTTAATTTGTCATTTACGACCAATAAGGGGCGGAAATTAACGATTGAAACGGCTTTTCAAGGGAGCAAAAAGTTCGAATTTGGTGGTCCGTTTGTGGATCTATATGACAAAAAACCGATAGAAGCTAAAAAAGATGAGCGGTTGAGAAAATCGGGAAAGTTGATTTGCTTTCAATTTTTTAACGACAGATTCGAACTGAATCCGCCAACATTTTTTTACGATTGGCTGTATATAAACGCCTTGAATAAAAACAATGACTTGCGGCAATTCGTTTTGAACTATAAGGCGTTCACGGATATAGAATTTAATCCTGAAAAGTCGTGGAATTGTCAAGCTTATTCGGTGGCGTTGTATGTGTCACTGGTGAAAAACGGGGTATTGGAAAAAGCTTTTGACAGTAAAGAAAACTTCAAAGAGATCGTTAAAAACGAGTATATTCGAAAAGAAAGAGAATTAAGAAAGCAGGGAGATTTACTCTAAAAACTTATTTCAAGGCGCAAAGTCGTAAGGGCAGAATTAAGGCTATCTCCTCCCGTTACAGCAACACGCTCCACGACCTTAATTTATCGTCAAACGACAAATGCGCGTTGGCGGGCGAGGTGGACGGCAGGGGGACGAGTATCAGCGCGTTGACAAACGGCGCGGTTTTGAATGATTTTGTAAAGCTGTCGTGCGCTTTTTGACCGTTGAAAAACACGGTCTTTATCTGCGGGTATTGTTTGAAAAAGCGTTCAAAATCGTTCGGGACGGCGTCGCGGATGTCGGAATCCAGACTGCCGTCGCGGGCGCAGGTCGAAATCACGTCCCACAGCGCGATACGGTGTTTTAACAGCAAATTCAGCTTGTCGTCATACGAATCGAACGGGTAGGGCGCGCCGAACAAGGCCGCTATGATCCGCCAGAACGCGTTTTGCGGGTGGGCGTAATACTGCGCCCGTTCCAGCGATTTCACCCCCGGCATTGATCCCAAAATCAATTTGGTGCAGGCGAAATTGACGGACGGTGCGAAACAGTTGGGCATTTGTTCAACCTTTCAGCATATTCAAATAAACGTCCAGCCGTTCGTTCAAATAACGGGCGAACAGGTTTTCCATCGCCGAAACGGACTGTTTTCCGGCATAGGCGTCAAAGGCGTTGTAATACGCTTTGCGGTCGGTGAATTTAATGTCGATCGGCGGGAATCCCGCTTTCATCAATTCCAGATTGACAATCAAACGTCCCGTCCGGCCGTTGCCGTCAATAAACGGGTGGATCGATTCAAATTCCAGATGCAACCGCGCCAAGCGGGAAACGATATGCCCTTTGCTGTTTTGATAATCGGCAATCAGCCGTTCCATTTTCGGGGCGATCAGGTACGGCTGAACCGGTGTGGTTTTCGCCCCCGCGATGTAAACGGGGATGCGGCGGTAAACGCCCCGATCGTCCTTTTTATCCGCCAGAACGAGGGTGTGAATCTGTCTGATGACGGTTTCGGTCAGCGGCCGTTTTTCCCGCACCAGTTCGCGGACGAAATCAAACGCTTCTTTGTGTCCGACAACCTCCAAGTGATCTTTCAGCGGTTTTTCGCCGATGGTCAGCCCGCGCAACACCAAATCCGTTTCACGCAAAGTCAGCGTGTTGCCCTCTATCGCGTTGGAATTATAAGTGTATTCAACAACGAATTCCTGCGCCAGCCGTTCGGCTTCGCCCTCGGTCAGCGGACGGCACGCGTCCAAGGCGGCTTTCTTATCGTTGATCAAGGAAAGCAGACTTTCCGCTTTTTTCAAACGGGCGTCGGCGGGTTTGACCGCGTCGGACGGGATCAGCCAGCTGCGCCCCGATTGAACAGCCCCCGCGATGCGATTTTCGCGGCACAAAACGCGCACGCGTTTTTCCGATATGTTCCATTTTTCGGCGGTTTCCCGCGCGGACAAATACATGGGGCGGCACTCCTTAGTTTTTTAGGAAAATATACCGGATTTCCGGAATAATGTCAATTTTCCGGAACAATAGTTTGAGCTTTTGGAATAATACAAAAAAATCCGCCGGAGCGATCGCCGCGGCGGATTATCTGAAAAAGGAAAAGCTTTATTCGTGGTTGATCGCGATGAAATCCAGCGCGGCTTGGAAAGCCTGCACGGCGTTCATGTTTGACGTGTCCAAAACGCACGCGTCGTCCGCGGGTTTCAATGGGGCGGTCGCGCGTTCGGAATCGCGTTTGTCGCGTTCCTTGATGTCCGCCAGAATCTTGTCGTAATCGGCGGGTTTGCCGGCTTCTTTCAATTCTTTGAAACGGCGGTCGGCGCGCACTTCTGCGGAAGCGGTTACAAAGAATTTCACGTCCGCGTCGGGGCAAACGACCGTTCCGACGTCGCGACCGTCCAGCACCGCGCCTTTGGCGGGCGTGCCGTCCTCGAAAAACGGGTGGTGCGCAAAGTCGCGCTGCAAGTCCAGCAAAGCCGCGCGCACGGCGGGAATGACGGCGACTTTGGACGCCGCGTTGCCGGTCGCTTCGTCGCGCAGGGCGGGGTTTTTCAAAACGGCGTTGATGTTCTGCGGGTCGAACGCTTTGGCGGCGGCCGTCGCGGCGGTTTCGTCGGACGGATCCTTGTTTTCCTGCAAAACGGCGTATCCGACGGCACGGTACAGCCGCCCCGTGTCCAAAAAGGCGTAGCGGAAATGTTTGGCCAGATTCTGCGCCAAAGTGCCTTTGCCCGCGGCGGCGGGGCCGTCAATCGCGATAATCATGAATGTTTGCTCCTGCTTTGTTCATCAAAGAAATAAAATCCGGAAAGCTGGTGGCGATCGACGAAACGTCGTCAACCGCGACGGGGTTTTCGCTTGCCGTTCCCATGACCAGAAAAGACATGGCGATCCGGTGATCCAGTTTTGACTCAATCAATCCGCCGCCGCAAGGTTTTTTTCCGTCCCCGCGAATCCGTATGCCGTCCGCACCCGCCGCCGCGCAATCGACGCCGTTCGCGCGCAGACCGGTAAGAATGGCGTTGAAGCGGTCGCTTTCTTTGACTTTCAATTCCGCAAGGCCGTTTAAAACCGTTTCCCCGTCGGCGAAAGCCGCCGCGACCGCCAGAACCGGATATTCGTCGATCATGGATGGGGCGAGGGCGGCCGGCACGTTGACGCCGCGCAGCCGCGACGATTTCACGCGCAGGTTCGCAACGGGTTCGCCGGCGACCTCCCGCGCGTTTTCATAAGCGATGTCCGCGCCCATTTCCTTAAGAACGGTCAAAATTCCGATGCGTAAAGGGTTCAATCCGACATTTGGAATCAAAACGTCCGATTTTTCCGTGATCAGCGCCGCGACGACCGGAAAAGCGGCGGAGGAAACGTCCGCGGGAACGGTGACGGGACAGGCGCGCAGCCGTTTGCCGCCGCGCAAAGTGATGATGTTGCCGCCGTCGGGATTTTTTTCAACCGATATGTCTGCGCCGAACGCTTTCAACATCCGTTCGGTGTGATCGCGGCACGGGACGGGTTCGATGACGGTTGTCGGCGCCGTTTTTTCCAACCCCGACAGCAAAACGGCGGATTTCAGTTGCGCTGACGCGACCGGCAGCGTGTAGGTGAACGCTTCGCCGTTCGATCCGCCGCGCAGGGTGACGGGCAGCTTGCCGTCCGTCGTTTCAAACGCCGCGCCCGTCAGGGTCAGCGGGTCGGTGATTCTTTTCATCGGGCGGGAGCGCAGGCTGGCGTCGCCGGTGAACGTGACGCGCAAAGGGCGGGGCGCCAGCAGCCCCATCAGCAACCGCGCGCCCGTTCCGGAATTGCCCATGTCCAAAACGGTGTCGGGCTGGGTGAAGTTCTCGACACCCCGAACCCTCAGGATGTCGCCGGATTTTTCGATTTCCACGCCCAGTTTCCGCAACGCGGCGGCGGTGTTCAGCACGTCTTCGCTTTCCAGCAATCCCTTGATTTCCGTCACGCCCGCGGCGATCGCGCCGAACATCAGGGCGCGGTGGGAAACGGACTTGTCGCCCGCGACGGGGACGGCGCCGGTCAGGCCGGCTGTTTTTTCAGAAAGCGCGCGCATAAAAAATCACTCTTTTTTCCGTTTTTCATTTGACACGGATAACGCTATCATGTCAAATCCGTCAAATAAAGATTTTTTGAACAAAGGAGATGTCTTTATGTCGAAACCTGAATGGGGAACAAAGCGTATCTGCCTGCAATGCGGCGAACATTTCTATGATTTGGGCAAGGATCCGATCAAATGCCCGAAATGCGGCGAAACCATGCCGGTTGACGAATTCCTGCGTTTGCAGGCCATGATGGCCGGCAAAGCCAAACGCGGCGGCAAAGGCAAAATTCACGAGGATCTGGAAAACATTTCGGCCGAAGACGCCGTTTTCGAGGACGCCGGCGACGATGAACTGGAATTGATTGAAGACGCTTCCGATTTGGGCGACGACAATCACGACATGGCTGAAGTCATGGACAACGTTGAAAAGGGCGAAGAATAATTTCACCTTTTCGGCGGATTTAAAACTGGAAAACGGGACGGTCGGGTGATACCCTGACAAAGTGGATCGGTTTCTTTCAAACGGTGGGCTGTATGCTGTTTCGTCTGATTTTTATGACTGCGATGTTGGTCGCCGGCGGCGCGAAAGCCGCTTGCACGCTTGGCGAACAGGCGGAAAAATCGGGAAAGATCAACATCGCCTATATGCAGTACATCTATTGCGCCGAAGAGGAAAACGATCCGCAGGCGCAATACCGGTTGGGGGCGATGTTCTATAAAGGCGTCGGTCTGCCGCGTCCCGATTTTCAGCGCGCCGTCGCGTTTTTCGCGCGCGCGGCCAACAACGGGTACGCACCCGCGCAAACCAAGCTGGGATTGCTGTATTGGCGCGGCGAGGGTGTGACCAAGGATTTGGTCATGGCGCACAAATGGCTGTATCTGGCGCAGGAACCGGCGGATATGCGTTGGTTTTACGTCGTCGCCGCGTCGCAGGACAGGTTGGCGCCGTCGCTTTACGCCAAATTGAACGGCGCGATCAAAACGGCGCATCCCGATTTGCCGGATTCCGTGCCTTTTTCATCAACGGTCGATCTGGGAAACGACGTTTTGCCGTCGTACAAAGAGGTCGCCGAGTTTCAGCATGAAAACCTGATCGAAGCGGGCGAGGAAATGCTGGACAAGCGGTCGCAGGCGGATCTGACCCGTTATTTGAACGGGCTTTTGCCGGAAATCAACCCGCGCTTTCCCGCGGGCGTAAGCGACGCGGAAAAGGCGCGCGCCCGCCAGATGATCTTGGACTGGTTCAAACCGGTTTTGCTGACGACGCGGAATTTGACGCCCGCAAAGGTTCCCGTATTGGAAAAATTGAAAAACGAAATTGAACGGCCGGCTGAGTGAACGGCCTTGGAACGACTGTGACTAAAAAACTGTATATCAAAACATTCGGATGCCAGATGAACGTTTACGATTCTCTGCGCATGGCGGATCTGATGCGGACTTTGGGGTTTGAACAGACCGAAACGCCTGAAGACGCCGACATGATCATTTTCAACACCTGCCACATCCGCGAAAAGGCGTCGGAGAAAATCTTTTCCGAACTGGGGCGTTTCAAACCGCTGAAAGAACAAAGACGGGCAGAGGGGCGCGATTTGATTTTGGTGGTCGCCGGATGCGTCGTTCAGGCGGAATCGGCCGAATTCATGAACCGCGCGAAGTTCGTCGATATCGCGCTGGGCCCCCAAACCTACCACCGTTTGCCCGAAATGCTGCGCCGGTTGGAACACAAACGCAAACAGCGCATCATCGACGTGGAATTTCCGGCGGTTGCCAAGTTCGATTCCCTGCCGGCGGCGCGCGCGAACGGCGTGTCGTCCTTTTTGGCGATTCAAGAGGGATGCGACCGTTTTTGCTCCTATTGCGTCGTTCCGTACACGCGCGGGGCGGAATATTCCCGTCCGCTGGGCGAAATCGTGGACGAGGCGCGCCAGCTGGCCGCCACGGGGACGAAGGATTTGATGCTGTTGGGGCAGAACGTGAACGCTTGGCACGGCGCGGGCGCGGACGGCAATCCGTCGGATCTCAGCCGTTTGGTCGCGGCGGTCGCGGAAATCGACGGGATCGAGCGGATTCGCTATGTGACCTCTTACCCGTCCGATTTCACGGACGACATGATCGCCATGCACCGCGACATTCCCAAAGTGATGCCGTACCTGCACCTGCCGGTTCAGGCCGGTTCCGACCGCGTTTTGAAAAAAATGAACCGCCGCTACACCTGCGCGCAATACGAGGAAATCGTTGCAAAACTGCGCGACGCGTGTCCGGAAATCGCGCTGTCGTCCGACTTTATCGTCGGCTTTCCCGAAGAAACGGACGACGATTTTGAACAGACGATGGATTTGGTGCGCCGCGTGAATTACGCGCAGTCGTATTCGTTCAAATACAGTCCGCGTCCGGGAACGCCCGCGGCCGCGATGAAAAACCAGATTCCCGAAGATGTCAAAACCGAACGTCTGGAACGGCTGCAGGCTTTGCTGATTGAACAGCACGCCGCCTATAACGCGCGGTTCAAAGGCCGGACGGTCGATGTCCTGTTGGAAGAAAAGGCCAAAAAGGACGGGTATCTGCTGGGGCATACGCCGCAAATGCAAAACGTCGTCGTTCAAGCGCCCGATTCCCTGTCGGGGCAAATCGTTCGCGTTCGCATCGTCGGCACGGCGGCGACGACTTTGGACGGCGAACTGGTTTGACGGCTTTCCACTGAATGGAAAAGGCGGCCGTTTCAGCCGCCTTTTCGTGTTATTGCAATTTTTCGCGCAACAGGGTCGAAGAAATTCCTGCGGTGTACGGTATGTACACGACGCTGACGCCGTGCGATTTGAAAAAGGATTCGTAACGCGCCCAATCGGGTGTGTTTTGATGATCCGACCCGACGAACAGAACGTCGAACCGCAACCTTTCCCATGCCTTGATTTTATCAATGTCGTTTTGATAGACGACGTTGTCCGCCTGTCGTTGTTTCTTAACCAGTTCAAAGCGTTGCTTTTCATCAATGACCGGTCTTTTGCCTTTTGTTTTTATGACGAGGGCGTCGGTTGAAACGGCGACGGTCAGATATTCGCATTGTTCTTTGGCTTGTTTTAAAATATTCAGATGTCCGGCGTGGAACATATCGAATACGCCGCAAGTGTATCCGTTTTTGAATTTGCGGCGGCATCGTTGTTCCCATATTTCAAAAACGTTGTGTTCAGCCGCCGTCAGTTCCGGCGACCAGCTCGAATGCGAATCATAGACGATTTCTTTCGGCCATGTCATGTAATCGCCGTAATACAGCGAAAGCTTTTCGTCCCATTTGTTCGGAACTTTGAATTCAATTCCTTCAAAGTACAAAGTTTTCAGCGGAAAGATCATATCCGCCAGATAACATCGGAACGCGCCGCGGTTTTCGGGCGGCGTGAATTGGTCGATCCCCCATATCAGGCAATCGTTTCCGCGATGCTTTTGTTTGTAAAGGTCTTTTTCTTCATTTAAAAGTTGTTCAAATAAAGGATTGTCCGGCAGATCAAACCCGTCGGTAAAGCGGTAAGGCGGGGTATCGGGCGGCAGTAATTCTTTTGCGCGTTTGTTAAAAGCGGCGCGTTCGGTTTTCCATTCCATCCAGTTTAGTGCTGCGTCTTTGCCGCCGATAAAATCGAAAACCATCACGTCAATGTACGGATAAATGCCTTTTTTAAAGGAAAAATGCGCTAAGTGGTGATAATCGCCCGTCCAATATATCCATTTCATTGCAAAAATCGCATCCGTTTTTAACAGATCGCACAGTTTGTCAAAGTCTTCGCGAACCAAACCGATGTCCGCGTCGTCGTCCCACGGGATGAAACCGCCGTGGCGCGCCGCGCCCAGCAATGTTCCGCCGCGCAACCAGTATCGCAAGTTGTTTTTGTCGCAAATTTCAGCCAGATTTTTTAAAAGATACAGATTGACTTCTTGCTTTTGACGCAATTTACCACGCGCTTTCGGGCAGTCGGCGACGTTGAAATTCGCTTTTTGAAAATTTGAAACGCGTTTACCCGCTTCGTTGTTTAAATCGGTTGCGACGGCGACAATCCGCGAAAAGTCGGTTTCGGTATATATTTCAATGCCGCAAAACCGGATGTTTTTTTGAAACGGCGTTTTGGTTCGTTTGATAACGCCCGCGTAGCGTTTGACAACCGTTCCGTCGCGTTTTCGCAGGGAATAAATTTTTATTCCGAACAATCTGAGATCGTGTCCGAACGGACGGGGTGTTTTTTTTAACAGCATGATTTTCTCCTGATAAAACAAAGACCGCGTAAAAGCGGTCGGGGAGTAAGAAAATCAGCAATACATGATCCTTTCGGTCTTTAAACACGGAAAGCGTTCTGAACATACACCGAAAGCTCCCCGAACCGACAACGGATTCGGGGATATTGACCGTTTTACGTCTGGCAAAACGGCTTGCGGCGCATATCCCGCGCCGGTATTGCAAAGAGTTTTCTTAGGACTCCGCATCCGCTAAGATGCTGGTTTGACCGACATCGGCCAAACGTAGGCTCAGGATATAAAGAAACACGTTTGAAGTCCATAAAAAAACGAAACGTTTCGCTTGCCGGCCGTTTGCAAAAAAGATACGAACCACTTGCCAAGTCACGGAAAAAAAGCCATAATCGTTCTAACAACATTCTGAATGAAAGGGCTTTTCCGTGGGAAAGAAGAAAGATTCGCAGCGCGTCAAGGAATACGCCGACAACCAAGTGCTTTTGATCGCCTTGGGGGCGCATAACGACAACCTGAAACGTTTGGAAAAAAAACTGGGCGTCGATATTAAAACGCGCGGCAACCAGATCACCGTCAGCGGGGACGGGGACGCCGTGGAACACGCGTTCGCCGCGATGGACAAGATTTACGCCGCCGCCGCCAAAAAGGGCGATATCGACAATTCCGACATAGACAACGCTTTACACACGAGCGAGGGATACAAAATGACCGCCAAAGAAAAACATGCCGCCGAAAATGTCAAAACCAACGAAGACGGCGAAGAGGATTTGACTCTGCGCACACGCAAACGCCACATTCAGCCGCGTTCCCAAACGCAGGCGGAATACATCCGCGCCATGCGCGATTACGAAATGGTGTTCGGGTTGGGGCCCGCCGGCACGGGTAAAACGTTTTTGGCCGTCGCCAAGGCTGTTTCCCTGATGATTGAAGGGCAGATCGACAAGATCATCCTGTCGCGCCCCGCCGTCGAAGCCGGTGAAAATCTGGGTTTCCTGCCGGGGGATTTGAAAGAAAAAATCGATCCGTATCTGCGGCCGCTGTACGACGCTTTGTACGATATGCTGCCCCGCGATGTCGTTGACAAAAAGCTGGAGCTGGGCGAAATCGAAGTCGCGCCGCTGGCGTTCATGCGCGGGCGCACGCTGACGAACGCGATGGTCATTTTGGACGAAGCGCAAAACACGACGCCGATGCAGATGAAAATGTTTCTGACCCGTATGGGCGAAAATTCGCGCATGGTCATCAACGGCGATTTAAGCCAGACGGATTTGCCGCGCGGCGTCCAGTCTGGATTGGCCGATGCTTTGGACGTTTTGCGCAACGTCAAGGACATCGCCGTCGTCACCTTTACGGAAAAGGATGTCGTCCGTCACGGATTGGTGTCTTCGATCGTCAAGGCGTATGACAAACGTTATGCGTCCCGCAAAGGATTGGCCGGCTGACATGACGGTCAAGGTTTCGCTGCGGGTTGACGAAAAGGCGTGGAAGGACGCTTTGCCCGATTACAAAGCGTTGGTGGAAAAGGCCGCCCGCGCCGCGTGGAAAGCCGGAAACATAGGCGATTACGCGTTGCCCGTTAAAAAGGCGGAGGTCAGCGTTTTGTTGACGGACGACCGGACGATCCACACGTTGAACAAGGAATACCGCGGAGTAGATAAGCCGACGAACGTCTTGTCCTTCGCCGCTTTGGACGACGAGGATGAACCGATTGTCGATCCGCTGCTGTTGGGCGACATCGCCGTCGCGTTTGAAACGACCGCGCGCGAAGCGCAAGAGCAGAACAAAACGCTGGCGGAGCATTTCTTTCACCTGATCGTCCACGGCGTGCTGCACCTGATCGGTTACGACCATGTCGAGGACGCTGACGCCGAGGAAATGGAGGCGTTGGAAACGCGAATCATGACCGACAACGATATGGCCGACCCGTATGACGATTAAAGACGCGGCCGGTCTGTTCGTCCGGCATAAAAAAACGACGGCTTTTTTGTGCGGTTTGATCGCCGTCGGCGCGTTGCCGCCGTATTACGCGACGGTATGCCTGTTGCCGGCGTTCGCGGGGTTGGTTGTTCTGTTGAACCGAACAGAAAGCAAAAAACGGGCGGCAGCGATCGGTTTTTGGTTCGGGTTCGGATTTTTTTCGCTGGGGTTGACGTGGGTGTCGAACGCGATGCTGATCGACGGCATGGGGTTCGGCTGGCTGGCGCCTTTGCCGCCCGTCGGATTCGGCCTGTGGGGCGGTTTGTTCGGTGCCGCGGCCGCTTTTACCGCCGCTTTTTTCAAAACGGGTTGGCGTCGGTTGACGGCGTTCAGCGCGGCATGGGGCGTGTTCGAGTGGGCGCGTTCGTGGCTGTTCACCGGCTTTCCGTGGAATTTGATCGCTTCCGTTTGGACGGATCGGCCGGAAATGATTCAGTCGGCGTCGGTGGTCGGCGCGTACGGATTGAGTATCGCAACCGTTTTTATTGCGGGGTTGCCCGCGTTGGTCGGGGCGGGACGGCGTCGCTTTGTCCCGCCGCTGGCTCTGACCGTTGTTTTGCCGGCATTGCTGTGGGGATATGGAATCCTCCGTTTATCCGACGCGCCGGATGACACGATCAACGGCGCGGTGATCCGGTTGGTGCAGGCGAATATTCCGCAGGGGCGCAAATGGAACGCCGACGAAGCGGAACGCAACCTGATGAAACACGTCCACCTCAGCCGGTCGGCGGGGGCGGAAAAGGTGTCCCATGTGGTGTGGCCGGAAACGGCGACCCGTTTTTTGTTGGTGCAAGACGATTTCGCCCGTTCCATGGTGACCAGCGCGCTGACGCCGTCGGCCATATTGATGGCGGGAACTTTGCGCGCCGAAAAAACGGAAACGGGGGCGCGGTATTTCAACAGCGTCGCCGTTTTGAACGATCTGGGCGTTTTTCTGGGAAGCTATGACAAATCGCATCTGGTGCCGTTCGGGGAATATGTGCCGTTGGCGAAATTCTTTCCGTTCATTCGCAAAGTCACGCCCGTTCCCATGGATTTGGGCGCGGGCGACGGCGTGAAAACGACCGTTTTGCCGCGCACGCTGCCGGTCGGGATTTTGGTGTGTTACGAAGTGATCTTTCCCGCGAACGTCGCGGACAGGAATTACCGGCCGTATTGGCTGTTGAACGTGACGAACGACGGGTGGTACGGCATCAGTGCAGGGCCCTATCAGCACTTTGCCGCGGCGCAGATGCGCGCGGTGGAGGAGGGGTTGCCCTTGGCGCGGGCGGCCAACACGGGGATCAGCGGGATGATTGACGCCTACGGCCGCGTGACCGCGTCGCTGGGGCTGGGAAAAGAGGGCGTCGTTGACGCCGGATTGCCACGCCGCACGGAAAACCCGACCTTTTACGCAAAATACGGGAACACCGTTCCGCTGGCGTTCGCTTTGCTGTTGTTTATTTTGGCCGCCGTTCCGTTCAAACGGGGAAAAGGGGATGCCGCATGAAAAAAAGAATGTTGATGACGGTTTTGATGCTGGCGTTTGCGGTATTGGCCGCCTGCCGGAATTTGTATGAAAGGGAAACGTATGTTGCAACGGATTCCTATGATGCCGTGTTCAGGGGGAAATACGTCCCGCGGGACGCGCGCTGATCATTCGTAGCTGAGGTTGTTCAGCCGCCAATACGTTTCCGTATCGTACAGGCGGGGGTTTTTCTTGGCGTAATCCAGCGCGGTGTTGCCTTCGCCGTCGGCGACGGATATTTTCGCCCCGCAGTCGATCAAAACATCAACGATTTCCGTCGCGTTCGGGTTGAACGCCGCGGCGAACATCAACGGGGTCAGCCCCTCCGCGCTGCGGTCGTCCAACCCCGCGCCGTGTTCCAGCAAAGCCAGCAGCACATACGGGTTCAGGTTGCGTCCGGCGGACAGCATCAGCGGCGTGATGCCGTATTCGGCGCGGTCGGAAATGTGCGCCCCCATGTCCAGCAAAGTTTCGACAATGTTCAGCGGCGTGTTTTGCTCAATGGCGATCATCAGCGGCGTCATGCCGTTTTTGTCGCGTTCGTTGATGTTGAATTTATGCGCCGCCAGCCATTTCAACGTTTCGATTTTCGGCCGGTTTGACAAAGCCAGTCCCCAAGCGGACTGTCCCTCGGCATTCCGTTCGCTCAGAACGCTTTTCTTTTTGGCCAGAACGTTCAAAACCGGCACGGGGGCGTTGTTCGCGGCGGCGTGCAGGAAAGCCGTCATGCCGTCGTTGTCCTTGGCGGTCACGTCGGCGCCCGCTTTGATTAAAACGGCGCAAACTTTCGGCCTTTTGTTGAACGCGGCGGCAACCATCAGCGGCGTTTTGCCCGTTTCGTCGCGGATGTTCGGATCAACCAATCCCGTTTTCAAATAATAGCGCACTTGATGCGCCGTTCCGCTGATCAAGGCTTTGGGAAACGGGGGGATTTTCCGGCAGAACAGCACCCAGACGAGGACGAGCAACAGCAATACCCCCGAAACGGCGGTCACGGCGATTTCGGGATCAAGCGATCGAAGCGCGTTGAATATCCGGTCGGTCAAATCGGTCAATAGAAACGCCCCCCTTCTTCAAATTCATTGAACGTGCGGGTAACATCCCGCAGCGATTCCAGCGACAGCAATTTGTTGACGAAACGTTCCGTGTCCTGCAGGTTCAGGGAACGGATGCGTTCCTTGACCATGGGGATGTTGATCGCGGGCATGGACAATTCGCGCACGCCCAATCCGATCAAAACGGCGGCGTAGCGGTGGTTGGACGCCATTTCGCCGCAAACGCTGACGGGAATGTTCGCGTCGGCCGCGCTGACGATCGTTTTTTTCAACAGTTTCAAAACGGCCGGATGCAACGGCGTGAACAGCGCGGCGACGGACGCGTCCGACCGGTCGGCCGCCAAAGTGTATTGCACCAGATCGTTCGTGCCGATCGACAAAAAGTCGCAGTTCCGCGCCAGAACGCCGGATTCCAAAGCGGCCGCCGGCGTTTCGATCATGACGCCCAGCCGCGGCAAAACGTCGGGCAGGGGGACGGAACGGGCGCGCAAATCGTCCACACATTCCGCGAAAATCCGTTTGGCTTCCAACACTTCTTCAACGCAAGTCACCATCGGCAGCATGATCCGGATGTCGCCGTGACAGGCGGCGCGGATCGCGGCGCAAAACTGCATTTTCAGCAAAAACGGCGTTTTCAGCGTGAACCGGATGCCGCGCAATCCCAACGCCGGATTGTCGGCGCACGGAATGTGCAGGGCGTCGGGCGTTTTGTCGCCGCCCACGTCGAACGTGCGAAACGTGACGGGCTTGCCGTCCATGCGGGAAACGATCTGGCGCAAAATCTCGAACTGTTCATCCTCGGACGGGATGTCGCGGCGGTTCAGAAACATATATTCGCTGCGCATCAATCCGATGCCGTCAACCCCCGTTTGCAGCAGAAAGTCCACCTCGTGCGGCAGGTCGATGTTGCCTTTGAGCAAAACGGCGGCTTGATCCGACGTGACGGACGGCTGGCTGCGCAACCGTTTCAGCGATCGTTTCCACCGCAGAAAGTCCGACCGGTATTTGCGGTACAGCGTGATGTTTTCCTGTGTCGGCAGCAAAATCACTTTGCCGTAAGTGCCGTCAATGATGATGATGTCGCCCGTGTGCGCCACGCGCATCAAATCGGGAATGCCGACGACGGCGGGAATGCCCAGCGACCGCGCCAGCAACGCCGCGTGGCTTTGCACCGAACCGCCGGTGGTGATGAACGCGCCGATTTTTTTCAAATTCAGCAAAGCCGTGTCTGCGACGCTTAAATCGTTGGCGACGACGACGGCGTTTTCCGGCAGGCGCAGTTTCTTTTCTTTCGACAAAGATTGCAGGTTGTGCAGGATGCGGGCACCGACGCTGCGGATGTCTTCGATTCTGGCGGAGATATAAACGTCGTTCATCGCGCTGAACACGTCGGCGATGGCGTCGATTTCGCTTTGAACGGCGGCTTCGGCGTTGATTTGGCTGTTTTTGATGCGGTTGCATACGCCGCGGATCAGGCGCGACCCTTTCAGCATATGGCGGTACGCGTCGAACAGAGAGCTGATCGGATCGTCTTTCAGCGCGTCTTTCGCTTTGTCCATCAACGTGTCCAGCTGGTTCAGCGTGGTCTGGACGGCGTTTAAAAACCGCTGCTGTTCGCTTTGAACGTCATTTTCGGCAATACGGTATTGCGGAACGGATTTCAGCAGGGAATCGTAAACGAACACCCGCCCGATGACGATCCCCGGCGAAACGCCCGTGCCTTCGCGGACGGTTTCCGCACCGTCGGCCGCCGCGTTGGGGCGCCGTTTGAAACCGGCGGGCAACTTTTTAATTTTCGTTGAATTTGTCATTGACCAGTTTTTCCAATGCCGTCAAAGCTTCCCGCGCCTGTTTTCCCGAACACGCGACTTTGATTTCCGAAAAACAGGCCGCCCCCAGCATCATCAATCCCATGATGGAATGGCCGGAAACGGTTTGTCCGTCCTTTTCCACGCTGACTTCGGCGTCGAAAGAATCGGCCGTGCGCACGAACGCCGCGGCCGCGCGGGCGTGCAGCCCCTTTTCGTTGACGATTTTCAACACTTTCGACACTGCGTCAGACATGGCAGTCGCTTTTCAGGCGCGGTTCAGCAGGGCGGACGCAACGTTGATGTATTTTTTGCCCGCGTCCTGCGCGCTGACGACGGCCTCTTTCAACGGCATGGTCGAACGTACCTGCGCCAGCTTGATCAACATGGGCAGGTTCATGCCGGCCAGCACCTCGACCTTGTCCTGCGTCATCATGGAAATCGCCAGATTGGACGGCGTCCCGCCGAACATATCGGTCAGGACGATCACGCCGTCGCCCGTGTTGACTTTGGCGATTTTTTCCTGAATTTCCGAACGGCGCTGTTCCATGTCGTCATTGGGGAAAATGCCGACGGATTCGACGTTTTCCTGCGCGCCGACAACGTGTTCCATTACGGCTTTCATTTCCTGCGCCAGATTTCTGTGAGAAACTAAAATCAATCCGATCATTTCAATTTTCCTGTCTGTGTTTATCCAATTCCCGATGGGCTAAAGTTACCATACACGTTTTTTGCGCCAAAAGCCATTTATAAAGTTGTTCCGCGATGTAAACGGATCGGTGTTTGCCGCCCGTGCATCCGACGGCGACGGTCAGGCGCGCCTTTCCCTCCTGTTCAAAACGGGGCAGCAGGGGGGTGATGAAACCGGTCAGGCGGTTGAAAAAGGACGAAAAGTCGGGATCCTGTTCGATATAGGCGCCGACGCGCGGGTCTTTGCCCGTCAGGGGGCGCAGGTCGGGATCGTAATGCGGGTTGCGCAGGAAACGCACGTCGAAAACCAGATCGGCTTCGCGCGGCAGACCTTCGCGATAGGAAAACGACATGACCGAAACGACCATTTTTTTCGCGTTCAGCGTGGTGAACTCCGCTTCGACGGCCGACCGTAGCTGCGCCGTTTTCAAATCCGTCGTGTCGATGACAATATCGGATCTTTCGCGCAAAGGCGCCATCAATTTACGTTCCGCGGCGATTCCGTCGCTCAGCTGTTTATCTTTGGCCAACGGATGAGTGCGGCGGGTTTCCGTGAACCGGCGCAACAGCTTTTCATCATCGCAATCCAGAAAAACGATTTTTTCGGCGGTGTCGGGGTCGGTTTTTAATTCCGCGCAAATGGCACACAGCTTGTCGCAATCGAAATCGCGGGTGCGTGCGTCAACCCCCAGTGCGATCGACGAATCGGCGTCCGCGTCCGCGATGACTTCGCGCAAAACGGACAGGGGCAGGTTGTCGATAACCTCGAAACCGCAATCCTCCAGTATCTTTAGAACGCTGGATTTTCCGGCGCCGGACAAACCGCTGACAATGACAATCCGTTTCATGACACCACTTTCCTTTGCTGACAAACAATCGCCACGATCGTTTTCACCTTTAATACAGCGGAAGCGGTGAAACCGTCCAGAAAAAACACCGGAACGGGGACGTTTTCAATCGTTTCCGTTTGAAAATCGGGCATCCGGTCGATTTCGACGCTCGGCCGCAAAACGATTTTGGCGCAAACGCGCGTTTCGGGAACATAGGGGGTTTTGACGACGCCGACGCCGCGAATTTCCAGCAATCCTTTGATGCGTTCGGGGCATCGGGCGACCAGCGCGCCGTTTTCGTTTTCGACGATCGTTTGGTCGTCGGCGACCAGCCGCGCGCCCGCGTCCAGCAGCCGCAGGCACAAATCCGATTTTCCGCATCCCGATCCGCCGCACAGCAAAACGCCCGCGCCGGAAAAGTCCGCGCACGACGCGTGGATCAGCATGGTTCGCCCCCTTTGAACGGCGGCAACAGGACGACAAAGCAGGCGCCCGCGATCCGTCCGTCGGCGTCCTTGCGGTTTTCGGCGTAAATGCGCCCGTTCAATCCGGAGATGATCTTTTCCGAAATCGACAGCCCCAATCCCGAATGGTGGCCGAATTGTTCCGCCGTCGGCCGTTCACAATAAAACCGCTGAAACAGCTTTTTTTCGTCGCCGGGGGGGATTCCGGAGCCTTCGTCGTTGAAACGCAGTTCCAGCATACCGCCGTTCATGCGCGCGGCGACGGTGATTGACGAATTGTCCGGCGAAAAGGACACGGCGTTGTTGATCAGGTTGTAAAACACTTGCGCCAATCGGGTTTCCATACCCAAAACGGCGATGTCGGCGGGGATGCCCGCGTCCCAATCCAGCCGGAATTTGATGCCGCGCTTTGTCGCCGCGTCGCCCAGATTGTAAACCTCGATCAGCGAAGACAGCAGTTTGCGGATGTCGATGACCTCGAACACTTCGCGGGACAGTTCCGCGTCCAGCCGCGACAGGTTGGATATGTCCGTGATCAGGCGGTCAAGGCGCAACACGTCTTCGTGAATGATGTTGATCAGGCGTTTTTTCTTTTCCTCGTTGGAAATCATGCCGATCGTTTCGACGGCGCTGCGCATGGACGACAACGGGTTTTTGATTTCGTGGGACACGTCGGCGGCGAAACGTTCCGTCGCGTCCAACCGTTCCCACAGCGTGTCCGTCATTTTGATCAGCGCGCCGGACAAATCGCCGATTTCGTCGTGACGCTTCGTTTCGTCGGGGATCCTTTGCCGCCGACCGCCGCTGACGCGGATGTTGACCGCGGCCGTTGACAGCCGGTTCAATGGCATGACGATCGTTCTGACCATGAAATACGACAGCAGGATCGTCACCGCGAACGCCAAAGCGAACAGTCGGAAAACCGCCAGCCGGAAAGCCGTTAAATTGCGCAACACGTTTTCGATGCCGCCCGTCACCATGATCGCGCCGACGATCTGGTCGTCAAACACGACGGGGACGGCGACGCTGAGAATCCGGCCGTATCCCTCCAGATACCGGATTTCAGAAGCGAACACCCCGTCGCCCAGCGCCGTTCCGACCTCTTGGTAATCGAACGCGGTTTGGTTTTTCGGTTCGTCATAGCGCGGCAGGGAACGGAAATTGTCGGAAAACAACCGTTTGAAAAAGGAAACGACTTGCCTGTCGGGGCGTACCGTCGGCAATCCGCCGCCTAATCGGCTGTCGGCCGTCAAAACGCCGTTGTGATCGAACAGGCGCACGCGGACTTTGTCCAGCGACGGCAGGCGCAACAAAATACGCCGCGCGGCGTCGGGCAGCAGACGGAAAAATTCGCGCGGGGTGCGCGTCGGGGAATTGCCGGATGATCCGAAATTGGAAAAATAAGGGTGGGACGCTTCCTTTTGATTGAAATAGCCCTGATCCGTTTTTCGTTCTTGTTCGGCGGGCAGCAGGGAAGAAATGAATTCCGAATTGACCGCGCCTTCGCTGACGGCGACGGCCATCAGTTCGGCCTGCACTTTCAAAACCTTGATTTCCGCTTCGATCAACCCTTTGCGGTAATGATCCATGTAGAGCAGCCCGGCAACCAGCAGCGCGGGCGCCAGCAGGTTCAGCAGCAGCAAACGCCACGACAGCGGCGAACGGATGACGGACGCGGTTTTCAGCTCCGCCCATTTGCGCCGCAGATACGCCGGAATGTCGATCGAACGCGCCACGGGGATCAGGCCTCGCGGTACCGGTAGCCGACGCCGTACAGCGTTTCAATGCCGGAAAAATCCTTGTCGGCGTCTTTGAATTTTTTGCGCAGACGTTTGATGTGGCTGTCAACCGTGCGGTCGTCGATATAGACGTTTGAACCGTAGGCGGCGTCGATCAGCTGGTCGCGCGTTTTGACGATCCCCGTTTTTTCCACCAGCGAATAAAGCATCAGAAATTCCGTGATCGTCAAATCGACGGGTTGGCCTTTCCACAGGCACAAATGGCGCGTTTTGTTCATTTCCAGATCGCCGCGTTTGATGACGGCGTCGGATTCTCCGTCCGCGTCGCCCCTGTTCAAGGCGGGGTCGGTGCGCCGGATCAGCGTTTTGATGCGCGCGATCAGCAAATTCGGCGAAAACGGTTTTTTGATATAGTCGTCCGCCCCCATGCGCAACCCGCACAATTCGTCGATCTCGTCTTCCTTGCTGGTCAGGAAAATGACGGGGACGTTCGATTTTTTGCGCAGCTCCTGCAACATTTCCATACCGTCCATGCGGGGCATTTTGATGTCCAAAACGACTAGGGAAACCTGTTCTTTCAGCACGCCTTCCAATCCGGAAACGCCGTCGGTGTAGGTGAACACCTCAAACCCTTCCTCTTCCAAAATCATGGAAACGGAAGTCAGAATGTTTTGATCGTCGTCGATCAAGGCGATTTTATTTCCCACGGCGAATGCTCCTGCGTCAAATCGAAACCGGATTTATTTTAGCAGGGCGCGCCGCCGAAATAAAGTCCGTTTTACGCCTGTCCCGCCGCGGTTTTCAGCTGGCCGCACGCCGCCATGATCTCCTGTCCGCGGGATTGGCGCACGGGGGCGGCGTAGTTGTGTTCCTCCAGCAATGCGGAAAAACGGCGGATTCTGTTGCCGGACGAGCATTTGAACGGGCATCCCCGCCATTCGTTGAACGGGATCAGGTTGAATTTGACGGCCAACCCTTTGACCAGACGCATCAATTCGCGGGCGTCGGCGTCGGAATCGTTGACGCCGTCCAGCATAACGTATTCCATCGTGATGTATTGGCGCGTGCCGCCGATTTCCTGAAACTTGCGGCAGGCGGCGATCAGCTCTTCCAGCGGGTATTTGCGGTTGATCGGCATGATTTTGTCGCGGATTTCGTTGGTCGGCGCGTGCAGGCTGACCGCCAGTTTGACGCCCAGATCCTCGGCGACGCGGGGGATCATCGGGGCGACGCCGCTGGTGGACAGGGTGATCCGGCGTTTGGAAATGGCGATGCCTTCGCCGTCCATGATGATCTGCAATCCCTTTTTCACGTTTTCATAGTTCAGCAGAGGTTCGCCCATGCCCATGACGACAATGTTGGACAGATAGCGCGTTTCGTGCGACGGGCTGGGCCATTCGCCGTAACTGTCGCGGGCGGCCATGAACTGCGCGACGAATTCCCCCGCCGTCAGATTGCGGGTGAACCGCTGCGACCCCGTATGGCAGAACACGCATCCGTTTGGGCATCCGACCTGCGTGGACAGACAGACGGCGCCGCGATCCTCTTCGGGGATGTAAACGGTTTCGACGCTTTGCCCGTCGTCGAATTTGAACAGCCATTTGCGGGTGCGGTCGGCCGCGTTTTGTTCGCGCACGACTTCGGGTCGGTTCAGGGTATAGCCGCTGTCGATCAGTTTTTGGCGCAAAGGCTTGCCCAGACTGGTCATTTCCTCGAAATCACGCTTGCCCTGAAAATAAATCCAGTGCCACAGCTGTTTGGCGCGGAAAGGCTTTTCGCCCATCTTTTCCAGTTCCGATTGCAGTTCCGCGCGGGAAAGTCCGATCAAATTCATAACGAGAATCCTTTATATTCAATAGGGGCGGGGCATTTTGCGCATCAACGCGCGGGGATCGACGGCGGCGCGGGCTTTGTCCGCGTAATCCGTCCCGTCGGAATAACCGACCAGCATGAAAAACGGGACGGTGCAGAACATCGCGGCGACCGCCCAAGCAAAATCGCCGATGAAGCAAATCCCCATCGCCTGCCAGTCGGGCGAACCGTCGCGGCGGTCGATCCGGTTGAACAACAGCCGGTAAAACATCAGGAAAGAGGCCATGAACAGGTACAGGTCAAGCGTCAGCATCCGATGGAACGCGCTTTCTTCGGCTTCGGCGCCGAAAAACACCCAGACGCCGCACAAAACGCCGATGACCGTGCACCGGTGCAGTAATATGCCCGATTTCAGCAAAATAAAAAAAGAATCAAATAGCTTTTTGAGCATTTTGTGGTAAACCTCTGATCCTGAGATTCGTCTGTCGGAGTTTTTACACTGATGAAAAAGGCAAAGCAACAAGAAACAAACGACAACCGTTCCTCCGCCCCCGCGGCGGACAACGGCGCGCCGGCGTTGAAACGCAAACAGGTTCCGTTCGTTTACATCGCCATGGAGGAACCCGCCGACGAATACAAACGGGCTTTGGCGTCCGGCCGCAACCTGTACCGGCTGGTCAAAATCAAATGATCAGTTCTGCGTTTTGACGGGATAGACCGGTTTTTCGTAAACACCGATCAGCCGGTCGGCCGGATTGGGGCTGGGGCGGTCGTAACACGTCGCGGACGCCAGCGACCCGTAGCAGTATGTTTTTTGAACGCTCCACACCGGCCGGTTTGCGCGTTCGATTTCAAGTTCCGTCATGCAATATTTGCCTTCGCCGGATAACTTGCGGCCAAGCGAGCAATCCTTTCCCGTCGCCAAAGAGGAAACATGGTCGCTTAAAAACTTGTCCGTCGCCAGCCACGAAACGGCTTCGCCCGCCGCGACGACGGTCAGGGGCATCGCGCCGAACGGCATTTTCGACGTGTGCGTCGTCAGCCAGCATCCCGATAAAAACAATGTCGAAATCAGCACTAAAAGATGTTTCATGTTCCCCGTTCCGCGTTTTTTTTTCATCATACCACGGCCGGCAATCCGAAAAAAGAATTTAAAACCGCTTGTTCTTTGCGCCGTTTAACGGTAAATCTATCATAGAAAAGGTTTTCATTTGTTTAAGGAGTGCATCCCGTGACCGGTCAAAATGATGAAAAAACGCCCTTGGAGGCCGAAATCCTGCGCGAAGTCGCCGAGGAAATGAAAGAGGAACAGTTCAAACGGCTGTGGAAAAAAATAGGCCCGTACGTCATCGGTTTGATTGTCGCGGCTTTGTTGGTCACGGGCGGGGTTGAACTGTACCGGCACACGCAGAACCGCCGCGCTTTGGCGGAATCGGAACAGCTGAAAACCGCGCTGACGATGATGGAAACGGGCGACGCGGAGGCCGGTGCGGAAATGTTGCGCCAGATCGGCGAAACATCGACCCGCGGCTATCGCTGGCTGGCGGCGTTCCATTACGCCGATTACCTGATCGGGCAGGGCAAGGACAAATACGGCGAAGCGATCAAGGCTTTGGACGGCGTGATCGGCGATGAAAACGCGCCCGAACCGTTCCGGAACATGGCTTTGTTCGACAAAACCGTCCTGCGTATCGAAAACGGGGACACGGATTTCGCCGCGATGGAAAAGGATATCGAGGCTTTGGCCGCGAAAAGCGACGCGTGGGCGCCGCTGGCGTTGGAAATGGCGGCGGAGCTGAACTTGCGTCAGGGCGATACGGAAAAGGCAAAATCACGCTGGCAGCAGATATTGACGATGCCCGGCGTGTCCGAATCCAAACGTCTGCAGGTGTCGGAATACATTTCTTTCCTTAACGAATCCCTGCCTGAGGGCGCGGATAAAAAAGCGGATAAATAAACATGAAACGCTTGGGTTTCTTTTGGGTCGGGCTGTTGGCCGCCGTTGTCGGCGGATGCGCCGCGGACGAACAGTCGCCGGCGGGACGCAGGATTTCCGTCCTGACATACGGGCGTGATTTGATGCCGGACAGGGATTTGAAAGAAAACTATCTGCTGCCCGAACCCGAATCCGTCCGCGAATGGCCGCAGGCGGGCGGCGTTTCCCACCATGTGATGCAAAATCCGGCGCTGGCGCCCAGAATCATGCAGGCGTGGAAAGTGTCGATCGGGCGCGGATCGGGCAGGAAAAGCGTTTTGCTGGCCGAACCTGTCGGGGAAAAAGGCGTGATCTATACCATTGATGCCGCCGGAGCGGTTCAAGCCGTTTCCGCGGCGTCCGGCAAAACGGTGTGGCGTGAAAACGCGACGGAAAGAAAAGCCGCGCGCCGGATCGGATCGGTCGGTTCGGGATTGGCTTTGGCCGGCGGACGGTTGTTCGCCGCGTTGGGAACGGGCGAGGTCGTCGCCATGGATTCCGGCAACGGCACGGAATTGTGGCGGGTTGATTTGAAATCGCCCGTGCGTTCCGCGCCGACGGTGTATGGCGGACGGTTGTTCGTCGTGACGGCGGATAACCGGTTGACGGCGTTGGCGCAGGACGACGGCCGGACGCTGTGGCAGCATTACGCGTTTTTGGAAAACGTTTCCCTGTTGGGAAAGGCCGCGCCCGCCATTGACGAAGGCGTCGGCGTCGCGGCGTTCGCGTCCGGCGATGTCATGGCTTTCCGCCCCGAAAACGGCAGCATTTTATGGACGGAGTCTTTAGGAACCGCGCGTCTGGCGGACGCCGGCGCGGAAATCAACGACATTCGCGCCCGTCCCGTCATTGACGGCGACCGCGTGTTCGTCGTTTCCAGCGGCGGGCTGTTGTCCGCGCTGGATCTGAAAACGGGCGGCGTGATTTGGGAACGCGAAATCGGCGGGATCAATCAGCCGTGGCTGGCCGGCGACGTGCTGTATGTCGTTTCTTCGTATCAGGAACTGGTCGCGCTGGAAGCGGCGACGGGCAGGATTTTGTGGGTGAACCGGCTGACCCGTTGGCGCGATCCGGAAAAGAAAAAGGACAAGCTGATGTGGACTGGGCCCGTGATGGCTGGAAACCGGCTGATCCTGACGAATTCCGACGGCAAAGCGATCGCGGTCGCGCCCCAGACCGGCACAATTATCGGATGGGACGATATTGACGAAACGGGGACTTTGCCTCCGATCGTTTTGAATGACACTTTGTTTTTCGTAACGGAAAACGGCAACTTGATGGCGTACAGATAAATGACGGCGATTATTTCCTTGGTCGGCAGGACGAATGTCGGCAAATCAACTTTGTTCAACCGGTTGACCGGACGCAAAAAAGCGTTAGTGCACGATCGGCCGGGGGTGACGCGCGACCGGCGCGAGGGACAGGCGGTGCTGTTCGGCTGTCCGTTCACCGTCGTTGACACGGCGGGGCTGGAATCCGGCGGCGAGCTGGCCGATTCCATGTGGCGGCAAACGCAAAAGGCTTTGCAAACGTCCAAAGCGGTCGTTTTCATCGTTGATGTGCGCGCGGGCGTGACCCCGCTGGACAAGAAAACGGCGCAGACTTTGCGCAAAATCGGAAAGCCCGTGATTTTGGCCGCAAACAAGGCCGAGGGACGCGATTTTTCCGTGCAGGATCTGTATTCGCTGGGGTTCGGCGAACCGTTGCTGATTTCCGCCGAACACGGATTGGGGATGAGCGACCTGTTTGAAGCGCTGTCGCCCTATATCAAAACGGAACAGCCGGAGGAAGACGACGAAACGCCCAAGGAAAAACGCGCGCGGCGCAAGAAGAAGGACGAACCTGAAATTGATTTGAACGATGAAACGGTCAAAGAGGAAAACATTCAAGACCGCGTGATCGATCTGGCGATCGTCGGACGGCCGAACGTCGGCAAATCGACTTTGGTCAACCGTTTGATCGGCGAAGACCGGATGTTGACGGGGCCCATGGCGGGGTTGACGCGCGATTCCATTTCGATTGATTGGACATACAAAGGGCGGGCGTTGCGTCTGACCGACACGGCGGGGTTGCGCCGCCGCGCGAAAGTCGAGGACGATCTGGAAAAGCTGTCCGCCGCCGACACGAAACGCGCCGCGTTTTTGGCGCAGGTCGTCGTTTTGGTGTTGGACGCCGACGGCATTTTGGACAAGCAGGATCTGACAATCGCCCGTCAGGTTTTGGAAGAGGGGCGCGCGCTGATCGTCGCGGTGAACAAATGGGATGCCGTGCGCGATAAAAAACAGGCCATGGCCGTTTTGAACGACCGCATCGCGACATCCCTGACGCAGGTTAAGGGGCTGAAAACCGTCGCCATTTCCGCCAGAACGGGCGAGGGGTTGGATCGGTTGATGCAGGCCGTTTTCGACATTTACGCCGTGTGGAACAGCCGCATTTCCACCGGACGGCTGAACCGCTGGTTGGCCAAAATGACCGAAGTGACGCCGCCGCCTTTGTCCGCGACAAAACGGCCGATTCCGCTGAAATACATCACGCAGGCCAAAACGCGTCCGCCGACGTTCGCGCTGTTTTCCAGCAATCCGGAAAAACTGCCCGAATCCTACTTGCGCTATCTGGTCAAAGGATTGGGGCAGGATCTGGGCATTGAGGGCGTGCCGATCCGCATCATCATGCGCAAGGCGAAAAACCCGTATGAAAACAAGCCCCGTCCCAAGGATCAAGAGGGACATCGGCATCACAAACGTCGGGATCGCAGATAAAAAGAAACCGCCGCTTCCGTCACAAGGGCGGCGGTCTTTTTAAGGGGAGAGGGGTTTAGCGGCGGCCGTTTCAGCCGCGCGTTTTCCGGATGTCATTCCCGACGGCCGAACAGGCGTTCGATGTCTTTCAGCTTCAATTCGATATAGGTCGGGCGGCCATGGATGCACTGGCCGGAATAGGGGACGGATTCCATTTGGCGCAACAGGGCGTTCATTTCCGAAACGTCCAATATCCGGCCGGCGCGTACCGATCCGTGGCAGGCCATGGTCGCGGCGATTTTCTTCACCCGCTCTTTTAACGCCAGAGAATCACCAAATTCCATAATCGTGTCGGCGATGTCGTTCATCAACGTTTTCGCGTCCGTATCCCCCAAAACGGCCGGCGTCGCTCTGATCACCAACGCGCCGTCCCCGAACGGTTCAAACAGGAAACCGGCCTTTTCCAATTCGGTTTTCTGTTTTAAAACGGCGTCGCGTTTTTCGGGCGGCAACTCGACAATTTCGGGCAAAAGCAGGTATTGCGCGGCGGCATCGCCCGATTCCATGTTCTTTTTGATTTTTTCATAGGTCAGGCGTTCATGCGCGGCGTGTTGGTCAACGATGACAATGCCGTCTTCGGTTTGCGAAACGATGTAGGTTTTGTGCAGTTGCGCGCGCGCCAACCCCAACGGCGGAAAAGCGTCCGCGTCAACAATGGCGGGGGATGATTCGATAGCATCGTCGGGAAATTCCGCGGCAATCGGCGCGGAAAAGGCGGAAAACGCTTCGTTCGCTTTGAACAGCGCGCGCGTTTCGTTGAAACTGTAGCTTTTTTGCGCCGCCGGACGATAGGCGGGCGTTTGGCGTAAACCGGAAACGGGAACGGCGGGGCGCATGGGAATGAACGACGGTTCGGGGACGGACGCGTCCAACGCCTGCGCCGCCAAAGTCGTTGAAGTGCGGAATCCCGATGTCATCAGCGTTTGGCGCACGGCCGAAACGATCATGCCGCGGATGCCCTGCGCGTCGCGGAAACGGACTTCGGCCTTTGTCGGGTGGACGTTGACATCAACGTCTTCGGGCGGGATTTGCAGGAACAGAACCAGCGCGGGAAACCTGTCCGCCGCCAACAGTTCGTGGTACGCCGCTTTGATCGCGCCCAGCAGAACCTTGTCGCGCACGGGGCGGCTGTTGACAAAGAAATATTGCGACGCCGCCGTCGCTTTGTTCAGCGTCGGCAATCCGACGAATCCTTTTAGCACGACGCCGTCGCGTCCGGCGTTGACGGGCAGGGCGTTATCGACGAAATCGTCGCCGACGATTTGCGCGACGCGCTTGATTTCGTCGGATTCGGAAACGGGTTTCAGATCAAGCCGTTTTTTCTTTTCATCCGACAGGGTAAACGCGACCGACGGATTGGCCAAAGCCAATTTTTCAATGATTTCCTGAATGTATCCGGTTTCCGTTTGCGTCGATTTCAGGAATTTCAGCCGCGCGGGGACGGCGAAAAACAAATCGCGCACGTCCACGCGCGTTCCCTGCGGCGCGGCGGCGGGTTCGGGGGCGTGTTTTTCACCGCCTTCGATAAACAGCGACCACGCAGAATCGGCGTTTTCCGTGCGCGACGTGATCGTGACGCGGGCGACGGACGCGATGGACGGCAACGCTTCGCCGCGGAAACCGAAATACCGGATGTCGAACAGGTCGTCCGTCGGCAGTTTCGATGTCGCGAACCGTTCGACCGCCAGCGTCATTTCGTCGGGCGTCATGCCGCGGCCGTTGTCGATGACGGTGATCGCGGCCTTTCCCCCGTCGTTTAAGATGACGTCGATTTTCGTCGCTCCGGCGTCCAAAGCGTTTTCGACCAGCTCCTTTACCGCCGACGCGGGGCGTTCCAGCACTTCGCCCGCGGCGATGCGGTTGACCAGTGTCGGCGGTAACAGGCGCAAAGTCATGTCGCGCGGCCTACTTGCGCAGGGCACGGGCGGCGTTGATCAGGCCGTTCGTGGACGAATCGTGTGCCGTGACGGTCGTATCGCCCTTTATTTCAGGCAAAATCTTTTTCGCCAGCTGTTTGCCCAGTTCTACGCCCCACTGGTCGTAGCTGTTGACGTTCCAGATGACACCCTGAACGAAAATCTTGTGTTCGTACATGGCGATCAGGCGTCCCAGCGTTCTGGGGTCGATCTTTTCGACCAGAATCGTGTTCGACGGACGGTTGCCCGAAAAGATTTTGTGGTTCAGCAGAGCCTGAATCTTTTCTTCGCTTGCCCCCTGCGCTTCAAATTCGGCGCGGACTTCGGCGGCGGTTTTGCCTTTCATCAACGCTTCGGCCTGCGCGAAAACGTTCGACAGCAAAATCGGGTGATGATCGCCCGTTTCGTTCAGCGAAATCGCCGGAACGATGAAATCGCACGGGATCAGGTGCGTCCCTTGATGGATCAGCTGGTAAAACGAATGCTGGCCGTTCGTGCCGGGTTCGCCGAACAGGATCGGACCCGTCGTGTAGGAAACGGGGCGGCCGGCTTTCGTCACGCCTTTGCCGTTCGATTCCATGTCCGCCTGCTGCAAATAGGCAGGCAGACGGTGCAGGTACTGGTCATAGGGCAGGACGGCGTAAGCTTCCGCGCCGAAGAAATTGTGATACCACACGCCCAAAACGGCCAAAATGACGGGAATGTTCTTTTCCAGCGGCGCGGTGCGGAAATGTTCATCCATTTCAAAACCGCCCGTCAGCAGTTCGACAAAGTTGTCGAAACCGACGGAAATCGCGATGGACAGGCCGATTGCAGACCACAGCGAATAACGGCCGCCGACCCAATCCCAGAATTCAAACATATTGGCGGGGTCGATGCCGAATTTCGTGACTTCTTCGGTATTGGTGGACAGCGCGACGAAATGTTTCGCGACGGCGTCTTCGCCCAACGCCTTGACCAGCCATTCGCGGGCGGTTTTCGCGTTTGTCAGGGTTTCCTGCGTCGTGAACGTTTTGGACGCGACGATGAACAGCGTCGTTTCCGGATTCAGGCGTTTCAGCGTTTCAACGATGTGCGTGCCGTCAACGTTTGAAACGAAATGCGTGTTCAGCCCCTCTTTCTGGTAATGTTTCAACGCTTCGACAACCATGACGGGGCCAAGATCGGAACCGCCGATGCCGATGTTGACGATGTCGGTCATCGCTTTGCCGGTCGCGCCTTTCCATTCGCCGGAACGCACGGCGCCGGAAAACGATTCCATTTTTTTCAAAACGGCCTTGATTTGGGGCATGACATCCTTGCCGTCAACGAAAACGGGGCGGTCGGAACGGTTGCGCAAAGCCGTGTGCAAAACGGCGCGGTTTTCGGTGATGTTGATTTTCTCACCCGAAAACATGGCGTCGCGCGCCTTTTCCAAACCGGATTCCCGCGCCAGATCGAACAGCAGTTTCATCGTGTCCGCGGTGACGCGGTTTTTGGAATAATCCACCAGCATATTGTTCATGGAAACGGAAAACTTTTCAAACCGGTCGGGATCGGCGGCGAACATTTCGCGCATGGTCGTCCCGCGCACGTCGGCGTAGTTTTTTTCCAAATCTTTCCAAGCTTTCAAATCGGTCAAAGTCATTGTGTTTACACTCCTGAAAAAAATGATTTGCTAAAGATTAGCAGGTTTTCCGACAACAACAAAGAACAAACTGCCGGCGTCAAACATTCGTTCGGCGACATCCTTCGCCTGCTGCAATGTGACGGCGTCGATCAAATCGTTGTGGCGGTTCAGATAGTCGATTCCCAAACCGTAATACTGCATCCCCGCCAGATACGACGCCACCCCCCCGCTGGAGGTGAAAGTCAGCGGAAACGCGCCGGTCAGATAGGTTTTCGCGTCTTGCAGTTCCTGTTCATCGGGGCCGTTTCTCGCCATTTTGTCCCACTGTTCGCGGATGATTTCGATCGCGCCGGCCATTTTTGCGTTGTCCGACCCCAGCGATCCCGTCAGCATCGGTGCGGCTTTACCGACGGACAGCGACGTGCCGACGCTATAAGCCAATCCGCGCTTTTCGCGCACTTCGTTGAACAGGCGCGAAGCGAATCCGCCGCCGCCAAAGCTGTAGTTCACCAGCAGGGCGGCGTAAAAATCCGGATCGTTCCGCGCGATTCCCTTATGGCCGAACAAAGCGGCGCTTTGCGGCACGTCCATGGTTAAAATGTCGGTTCTGTCCGACAGTTCGGGAACGAACGGCGGCGTTTCGCGCACGCGGGATTTGGCGGGCAGGGCGGCGAAAGCCCTGTCCAGCAGCGGTTTCAGCTCTTCGGCCGATATGTTGCCGGCGACGCCGACGATCATGTTGTCGCGGGCGATCCGGTCGCGCACCCATCCGCGCAGATTGGCGCGCGTGATTGACCGGACGGACCGTTCGGTCGGCGTCATGCGGCCGTAGGGGTGTCCTTTGTAAACCAGCTTCGCCCACCGTTCGGCGGCGACGGCGTTCGGGTCGCCCTTGCGCGCTTTGATTCCGGCGTACATCTGTTCTTTCATCCGGCGGACGGTTTTGCGGTCGAAACGCGGCCGAGTCAGGGACAGGCGCAAAAGGTCGAATCCGTCCTCTTTGTTTTTGCGCAACGTTTCCATATCCGCCATAAAAAAGTCCGCGGTTGCTTCAAACGACAGGCCGATCGCCTTTTCAGATAGAATTTCGGTGAATTGTTCGGCCGGATAGCGTCCCGCGCCTTCGTCCAACAGAGAGGCTGCCAATGACGACAGCCCCGTCAGCCGCGCGGGGTCGGCGGCCTTGCCCCCTTTGAACAACACGGAAACGGCGATGACGGGAGTGGATTTTTCCTCGATCAGCCAAGCTTCGATTCCGCCGTCGGATACGACGCGCCGCACGTCCGGCGCACGAAAGACGGTCGGGGAAACGGCGGGCAGGGCGGGCGGCGGCATCTGTTTTTCGGCAGATGCTTTTTTGACGGTGATTTGTCCGGACGCCGCATTGGCGGGCGAAACGGCAACGATCAGGCAACAGCACAACAGGGCGATCAGTTTTTTCATGGCGCCTCCCGCGGCATCAGGTAAGTGGTGACGGACGCGGAGGCCAGCATGTCCGCATAGACTTCGCGCACATCCGCCAGCGTGACTTTTTCAATGTTCGCCGTCCAGTTTTTCAAATCCTCGACGTTCAATCCCAAAACGTAAAAAAGACCGACCAGATTGGCCGCCGTTTCGGGGTTGTCGTTCAAATATTCCAAATCGGCGACCAAGCGTTTTTTCGCTTTGTCCAAATCCTTTTGCGTCACGGATGCGGGGGCGGCGAAACGGTCGAGTTCACGTTCCAAATCGGACAGGGATTCGCCGTCGCGCGCCGTCAGGAAAAAGGAAAACGTCCCTTTGTCCAGCGCGAATCCGTCGTATCCGGTCGCGGCCGATTGCGCCGTTTTTTGACCGGCGACGAAGTGTTTGTACATCTTGCCCAGATGATACGTCCCCAGTATTTCGTTCAAAACGGCGTAGGCGTGCGCGCGTTCCCGCCCGTCGGACAGATAGGACGGGACGATGTAGGAACGGCGCAGGGAATACAGCTTCGCCTGCGGGTGGCGCATTTCCAGCTTTGATTTCAGCGGGGCGGGCGCGGGAAACAGCCGTTTGGCTACGGGCGTCCGGCTGGGGGCGATCGCACCGTAGTATTTTTCCGCCAGCGGTTTCAATTCGGCGGCGGAAATGTCGCCGGCGACGATCAGCACGGCGTTTTCGGGCGTGTAATGTTCCCGATAAAACCGTTGCGCGTCGTCCAATGTCAGGGTCGGCAGCTCTTTTTTCGTGCCGATGACGGGGCGGCCGTAGGGATGTTCGCCCCACAGCGCGGCGCGGCGGCGTTCGTCCAGAATACCGGCCGGATTGTTTTCCGTGCGCATCAGCCGCTCTTCTTTGACGACCTCCAGTTCCGGTTCAAAATCCTGCTGGGAAAAGCGCAGGTTTTTCATACGGTCGGATTCCAGAAACATCACCAGTTCCAGCCGATCGCGCGCAATGTTCTGGTAATACGCCGTATAGTCGTAGGACGTGAACGCGTTTTCCGTGCTGCCGTTTCGGGCGACGATCTTTGAAAACTCCCCGTCGGGGACGGCTGGCGTGCCTTTGAACATCATGTGTTCCAAAACGTGCGCGATGCCCGATTTTCCGGCGGGGTCGTCGATCGCTCCGGTCTTGTACCACACCATGTGGGTGACGACGGGCGCGCGGCGGTTTTCGATGACGACGACCTGCATCCCGTTGTCCAACGTGAACGTTTCCGCGTCGAAAACGGACGCCGCGGCGTCAAAAGCGGTCAGGCACAGGGCGGCCAAAAGGGCGGCGAAGCGCATCATTCTTCCATTTCCAGAGCGGTTTCAGGGACGGTTTCGGGGGCTGTTTCCGCTGCGGGGGTGGCGGGCTGTTCCGGCGTTTGCGCGGCGGGTTCGGGCGCGCGCAACAGGTAATCCGGCGGCAAAGCCAGACGGTTGTGCGTGACAAAACCCTCCGGATCGGGACCCCGCTTTTCATCCAGCGAGTAATAGTTGCCGCATCCGGTTAAAAACAGCAATGCAATCAGGCATAAGGTTTTCATATCGTTCATCCTTTATCGTTCTATCGGCAGGGCGGCGATTTCCGCCGTTCCGGCGACCTGCGCGTACCGGTCGGCGATGTTGGCCAACGCGGTTTCCTGCATCACGGCGGCGGAAACGACGCGCGTTCCGTCCCACGACATCACGTCGCACGACGCGGCCGCGTCCGCGGCAACAATGCACCTATACCCCAGCAATCGGGCGTCGTGCGCGGTGGCGGCGATCGCGGACGGCGTCGGGATTCCGGCGATGACCAGCGTGTCCGTCCCCGCCGTTTCCAACGCGGTGTGCAACCCCGACCCGCCGAACGCGCTGTCGGCGTATTTGGTTAAAACGGTGTCTTTTCCGTTCGGCAGCAAAGGCGGGTGAAAGGCCGTTCCGTCGCTGTCGGGGGCAAATACGGGGCTGGCGGGGCTTTTGGCTTGATGCCGGATGAAAAAAACGGGGATTTTGTTTTTATCCGCCCATTCTTTCAGCCGGACGGCCGACCGGATCGCGGCGTCCGCGTTCGCGGCGGGCAGCGTTCCGGTGAAATGCTCCGTTTGGAATCCGATCAGCAGCAACGCCGTTTTTTTGCGGTTCAGCCGCGTGACATCCGGCGTTCCGGACAGGCGGCGAAAAACGGTCGGCGCGGTTAAAGTCATTTTTTGTCTTCTCCTTTTTTCACGGGGTCGGACAACTTTTCGATCGGGGCGAAAAACAGATTCCAGATCAAAATGACGCCCGCGCCGATGCAAATGGCGGAATCGGCCGCGTTAAACGCCGGCCAGTGGTGCGCGCCGATGTGGAAATCCAGAAAATCGACGACGGCGCGGAAACGCACGCGGTCAATGACGTTGCCCAGCGCGCCGCCCAAAATCATGCCGAAACACAAAACCGTCGGCACGTTTTTTTCCGTGTACATCCAATGCGTTATGACGGCGCAGATCAGCAGCGCGACCGTCACCAACACCCACGGCATGGCGGGGTGGTTGGAATGGAACATGGAAAAGCTGACGCCTTTGTTCCACGCCAGAACAAAATTGAAAAAGGGCGCGATTTCGACGGGCGCGGCGTTGCGGGCGAAGTATGACAGCACGAAAGCTTTGCTGATCTGGTCGATCAACAACACGGTCAGGGCGCAGAGCAAACCTTTTTTCATTTTAAAATCCTTTTCACCGTTTCGACATCCGTTTGAATTTGCGTTTTCAATTGATCCAATGAATCGAACCGCACTTCGGGACGCAGGAAAGTTTTCAGCCGGACACGCAACCGTTTGCCGTACAGGTCGCCGTCGTAATCCAGAATGTGGGCTTCCAGCAAAACGCCTTGGCCGTTGACGGTCGGACGCGTGCCGATGTTGGCGACGGCCTTTTTTTCAACGCCGTCGATTTCCACCGTCGCGGCGTACACGCCGATTCGCGGCAAAATCGAATCGTTGGGTTTGATGTTGATCGTCGGAAAACCGATCGTCCGGCCGATTTCGGAACCGTGGACGACATATCCTTCGATTTCAAAGGGGTGTTCCATCAAACCGGCCGCGCGTTCGACCGCACCGTCGCGTAAAAACGACCGGATGCGCGAAGAAGAGATGATTTCGCCGTTTTGGTCGCGCAGTTTCGCAACGGCCGTTACGGGCAGTTCCGGATAGTTTTGACGCAGAAAGTCAACGTCGCCCTGCCTGTTTTTTCCGAAACTGTAATCTTCGCCGACGACGACGCGGGCGGCGTGCAGCCCGTTGATCAAAACGTCGCGGACGAATTCGTCGGCCGTCATGTCCGCGAACGCGCGGTTGAACGCGAACACGAAAAATCCGTCGATCGGCAAACGGCAGATCAACCGGACTTTGGAACGGATGGGGGTGATGCGGAACGTGCGGTCGCTGGGACGGAAAAATCCCCCCGGATGCGGTTCAAACGTCATCAGGACGACGGGGCGGTTTTCGGCGCGCGCGATTTTGACGGCGGTTTCGACGACAGCCTTGTGTCCCGTGTGGAAACCGTCGAAATTGCCGATCGCCACGACGGCGTGTTGAAAAGCGGCCGGCACTTTGCGCCATGAATGAAAGAATCTCATTTGAAAATAACGTCCCGAAATCGTATAATCCGCTTATTCTATTACATTGTGACGAAAGGTGAAAGATGTCATTCGTTCTGCCAACCGTGTTAGGGCACCGCGGCGCCCGATCCGTTAAAACCGAAAACACAATAGAAGCTTTTGCCTACGCTTGTCAATCGGGCGTTAGGTGGGTGGAATTGGACGCCATGCTGTCAAAGGATGGCGAGGTCGTCGTTTTTCACGACGAAACGCTGGATCGAATGTGTGAAAACAGGGAAAAGGGGCGGCTGGACGAACGCACGGCGGAACAGCTGCGATCCGTCACGCTGAAAAACGGCGCGAAGATTCCGACGCTGGCGCAGGTGTTGGACGTGCTGAACCGTTACAACGGATGCGTGAACATCGAAATCAAGCCGTCGCGGCCGGAATTGGCGCGCGAAACGGCGCGCAAGGTCTGGCAGGTCGTTCGCGACCGCCGGTTCGACGACCCCGACCGTCTGTTCTTTTCCAGCTTCACTTGGGACGCGCTGAAGGAAACGAAGGCGATCGCTCCGCATATCCGCCGCGGCGTTCTGGTCGAGGACGTTTCCGGCGATTGGCGGCCGGCCGCAAAAGAGGTCGAAGCCTATTCGATCAACTATGACGCGGATCTGCTGACCCCCGAACTGATTCGGGAAATCAAGGACGGCGGCTATCACCTGCTGGCCTACACGGTCAACGACGCGGAACGGGCGAAAAGCCTGCGCGCCCAAGGGGTGGAGGCGTTTTTCTGTGACGATCCCGTTTTTATGACCAAAGCGTTGGGGTGACGGAAAATGTCCATCGGTGTCTTTATTAAAAAGAAAACGGCGGTTATTGCATAAAAGGTTGGAATTGAAATGAGGATGCGCGGGACGATTTCGCCGACGCGGATCATTTGAATTTCAACGGGGCGGTCAAGCTGACCCGCCGGATTATGGATGCGCTTTAAACGTTCAATAAGTGCGTTTGAAAAATTCGACCGTTTCCCGCAGTCCGTCTTCCAACGCCGTTTGAGGGGTGAAACCTAAAACGGCGGCGGCTTTGGCATTGTCCAAAACACTGTGCTTGATATCGCCGGCGCGGGTGGGCGCGCGGTTCGGCGTCAGCGTGTAGGCCGTGTATTTTCCGATCAGCGAAAACAGTTTGTTGATGCTGGTGCGGGTGTTGGTGGACACGTTCAGCGTTTCATTTTTTCCGTCCGACAAAACGGCGCGGCAATTCATTTCCGCCACGTCCCCGACATACACGAAATCGCGCGTCTGTTCGCCGTCGCCGTGGATTTCCAACGGCAGGTTTTTGATCATTCTTTCAATGAAAATGGACACGACGCCCGCTTCGCCGTGCGGGTCTTGGCGCGGGCCGTAAACATTCGCGTAACGGAAAATGACGTGGTCGATTCCGGACAGTTTGACGTATTCCTCCATCGTGTGTTTGGACACGGCGTAGGGCGACAGAAAGCTGACGGGATGCTTTTCATCAACGGGCAGGTATTGCGGCGCGGCGTACAGGGCGGCGCTGGACGACACGACGATTTTTTTGACGCCGTGCTTTTTGCACAATTCGATCACGCGCACGGACGCCATTACGTTGTCGGACGCGTCGCGGACGGGGTCGGCGACGGAAACGGCGACGGACGCTTGCGCCGCCAGATGAATTACGGCGTCGAAATCGTGTTTTTCAAATACTTCGGCAATTCGCGGGTCGTTCAGGTCGAAACGGTAATAAACGGCGGCATCGTTTTTATAGGGCGGATCCCTGCGGTCGATAACGACGACATCGCATCCCTTGGCGATCAGTTTGTCCACCGTGTGCGATCCGATGAAACCCGCGCCGCCCGTGACCAGTATCCGCATTTTCCCGTCCTTTTGTTTTAAATTGACCTTTGGAACAAGTTACTCTAAAACGTAAAAAATAACAGCTATTTTTTTTCGCGTTCGCGGGGATGTTTTTATGAAAGTCATGATCGTCAAGGACAGGAACGTCCTGAATACAAAATTTCTGGCGCAGTTTGTCAATTCCCTGCATCGTGTCGGGTTCGACGTGACGGTGGTGTGTGATACCTATAAAAAACAGGGCAGCGGCGTCACGTTGGACGCGGGCGTGAAGTTCGTTAATTTGAACGCCAAAACGAAAAACCCGTTCTTGAATGTTTACCGTTTTTTGCGCGGCAAGCTGTTTCGGCCGGTCAAGCGGTTCAAAAAAGTCATCGCGGACGAAAAGCCCGACGTTATCATCTGCTATTTCATGGTCGATTTGGTGAACGTGCTGTACAAACAGGAACACAACGTTCCCGTGATCATGATGATGCACGGCTATCCGCCGGTGATGTTGGGGCATTTGATGAAGAAAAAGCCCTATATGCGCAAAATTTACCGCGATGTGATGGACAGGGCAGCGGCATTTCATGTTTTGATGAAATCCTACGAACCGACGATCGCGCAATTCTGCACCCCGAAACGCGTGGTGACGATTCCGAACGAGGTCGTGCAAATTCCGGCATCGGAACGCGCCGATCTGTCGATTGAAAAAAAGCGGATCATTTACGTCGCCCGCGTGGAAAAAGAGGGCAAACGCCACCATTTGCTGGTCGAGGCGTTCGGTCGTCTGTTCAGGGAATTTCCCGATTGGCGGCTGGAATTTTGGGGGATGCGGAAATATCCCGCCTATGAACGCGAGCTGATGGCTCTGGCGGCGAAATACGGGGCGGAAAACAACGTGTTCATCAAAGGATACCACCCCCGAATCCAAGAGGTTTACCGCGACGCCGACATTCACGCTTTCCCGTCCGCGCACGAAGGGTTTTCGCTGGCGTTGGCGGACGGCATGGCCTGCGGTCTGCCCAGCATCGGGTTCGCCGACGCGCCGTCGGTCAACGAATTGATCGTCAACGGACACAACGGTTTTTTGGCGGCGGATTTGGACGACTTTACGCAAAAACTCCGCACGTTGATGAGCGACAGGGATTTGCGGATCGAATTCGGGAAAAACGCCGCGGCGGACATGGTTGACTACGCCCCCGAAAAGGTCATAGAAATGTGGCGCAAGCTGATTGTCGAAACGGTGGAGGAACGCCGATGATACCCAAGAAAATCCATTACTGCTGGTTCGGCCCCGCCAAAAAGGGCGAGGTCGAAACAAAATGTATCGAAAGCTGGAAAAAAATCCTGCCCGATTACGAAATCCGCGAATGGAACGACGCCGATCTGGAACGCTTTGACAACCGGTATTTGAAACAGGCGGTCGCCGCGAAAAAATGGGCGTTCGTTTCCGACTATGTGCGTTTGCACGCTTTGGCGGCCGAAGGCGGCGTGTATTTCGACACGGACGAGGAAATCAGAAAGCCTTTGGACGATTTCATGAATCTCGATTTCTTTATCGGGTCGCAGAAATGCGGGTCGTGCCGCAGCATTTCACCCGCGCTGATCGGAACGGTGCCAAACAACCCGATCGTCAGGGATTTGTTGGCGGAATACGACGACATCGACTTTGTCAAACCCGACGGGACGTTCAATCTGACGACAAATCCGATGTATTTCGCCAAAGTGTTTAGGGAAAAATACGGGATCGACGACGTGTTCGTGACAAAAGACCGCGTGAAAATCATGGAAAACGCGTATATCTATCCGTATTATTATTTCTGCACCGACAACGCGGACGCCTATGCCGTGCATCATTACACGGGCAGTTGGAAACCGGATTGGAACGTCCGTGAAAAACTGTCGATTCCCGTCGGTTTCGGCCGTCGGCTGGTGATCCGGAAATACAAGAAAAATCGGGACGGCGCCGAAATGCCGTTCAACGACGGCGACAAGGTTTTGTTTTCCGTCAAAACATCCAAACGGTCGCGGCTTTTCCTGTTGTTGGCGAAAAAGAAATGAAAAAATACGTTTTCGACGTTTTGCGGGTGTTGTTCAGCTCTTTGATCATCCTGCTGTTTTTGATGTTGCCGGAAATCGTTTTCAGCTTCATCAATCCGAAACTGGCGGTGTGCGGCAATTTCGACAAGCTGGGGGCGGTGTTTTTGCTGGCGATCGCGCTGTCGCTGGTGAAAAATAAAACGTTCATCAAATGGTTTTTGATCGTTTTCGGCGTTTTCCAGCTGGTGCAGTTCAATTCCATGGCGTATTTCGGCGTCTATCTGACGCCGTACGCGATCGACTTCATCTTTTTGGAAACGGGCGACATTCTTACGGAAATCAAGGATGTGTGGTACAAATACCTGTGCGTCGTCGCTTTGGTCGGCGTGCCGTACTGGCTGTTGTGGATGGCGGTGTCGCGCGACATTTTGAACCGCGTGACATTCAAATACGGGTGGGTTTTGCCGATGCTGTACGTCGCGGCGTTTTTTTACCGCGCTTCGACGCCGAACGGCATTTTCCAGATGCTGTTCAAACAAACGTGTTTCGCGTCGTATAACACGGTCAACGCCTTTTCCGCCTATCTGGGCAACGTTTTGCCGAAAAAAATCATCGGTCATTCGCAAGAGGAAGCCTATCCCGATTACAAGCTGACGAATATTGAAAAGAACAAAAACGAACCCGTCAATGTCGTTTTCGTCGTCGGCGAATCGGTGAACGTCAACCATTTATCCCTGTTCGGGTACGATCGCCCGACAACGCCGCTGCTGGAATCCTACGCCGCGCAAGACCCGCGGTTCATTTATAAAAAAGCGTGGGCGGCGGGTGTCAACACGTTGATCGCGCTGCCGATGCTTTACAACATTCAGGTCAACCCGAAAAACTATCGCAAGCTGATCAAACGCGACAGCTATCTGATGAAAATGGCGCGGGAAAACGGTTTCAAAGTCACTTACATCGAAGCGCAAAATCCGTCTTTGTTCAAAAAGACGGCCGTCACCGATTATGACAAGTCTTTCATTTATTCCACTGACCGCTATGGCAAAAAGCTGAAAGGCGAAAGCGGTTTTCTGGACAAGGCGTTCAGTCATATCGACCTGAACGTCGGACGGAATTTCGTCGTCGTGCATAAACGCAACATTCATTCGCCCTATAACGACAACTATATGTACGAACCCGAAAAATACGAGGTTTTCAACGACCCGCAGACGGACGACCGCGTCAACGAATACGACAACGCCATGCGTTACGAAGATGTGCTGTTGATGAAAATCCTGAACTTCGCCCGTTCGTCAAAGCATAAAACGTATCTGTTTTATCTGTCCGACCATGGCGAAGCTTTGGGCAAAAACGGCGTTTGGGGGCACGGTCACCTGTCGCCGGAGGATTTGGAAATCCCGTTCATGTTCACGATGTTCAACGGAACGGACGACGGATTTACGGCGCGTTTGCGTGAAAAACAATGGCCGTGCGCCCATGATGTTTCGATGTGGGTGGCGGAAAAGCTGGGTTGGAAAGTCGAAGCGACGGGCGAGGATTTGAACGTCTGTCAGGTCAACGGCCGCGACACGATGGGACGCGCCGGCGTTTTGAAAATCATCAAAAACGCGGACGGGACGGCGGTTTTCAAGCTGGAAAAGTGAGCAAAACGTTGTCGGGCGGGGATGGAACGGAAGCAAAGTCGATGCGTGAAAGCAAACATCCCCTTGTCAGCGTGGTCATGCCCGTGTTCAACCATCCGCCGTACCGATTGCGCCGCGCCGTGCAAAGCATTTTGAATCAAACGTATCCCCGTTTTGAACTGATCGTCGCCGACGGCAATCCGACCGACGCCAATTTGAAAGTGATCAAGGAATTCGACGATCCCAGAATCGTCTATTTCAAGGCGAAAGGGTACATCGACTGCTTGAATCTGGGAATCCGAAAGGCGGCGGGGGCATATATCGCGCGTATGGATTCCGATGACATCTCTTTGCCGCAAAGGTTGGAGGAGCAAGTTCGCTTTTTGGAACAAAATCCGCGCGTCGGCCTGTGTTCGTGTCAGGCGGAAAGGTTCGGCGACGTTGAACCGTACATCACGGAATTTCCCGAAAACGTTGATTTCATCACCTGCGTCAAAACGGGCGGCGTCCTGCACCCCGCCATGATGTTCTGCCGTGAATTGAACATCAAATACGAACACATCAAACCGGTCGAGGATTGCCTGCTGTTTCGCCGGCTGCTGCTGGACGGGTGCGTCATTAAAAATCTGGACAAGGTTTTGTTTAAAAGTCGGGAGAACAAAACGTCGATTATGGAACGCCATCCGAAATTGATGGCGCGCTATTTGGCGAAAATCAATCTGGACGCGTTCGGCAGATTGCCCCGATTGAGGGGAATATTGAGCTTTTCGGAAGAGATATTTGAAAAGAAAAGGTTTTCAACCGCGGATTTTTCAAGCTTTTTCGCCTTTGTTCGGGAAATGAAAAAATCGGACGCGGCGGAGGGGCTTGATCCGCTGGCGATGTTCCGCCCTTATCTGAATTACATGGTTTCCCACTGTGAAAACAAACCCGCCGCGTGGTTCAAAATGCTGGCGTCCCGCGAATTTCGCGAAACCTGCAGACCCGCGCACGCGCTTCTGCGGCGGATTTTTTCCGTTCGCAACAAAAGGTCGCCCGACGGACGGAAAACAAAGGTCGTGACGATTTTATCCGTCGATATCGCCGTTAAAAAACTTTGAACGCCGAATTGTAAAAAAAGCTTTGCTTATTGCGTCGGGATTGCTTAAAGTCCAATCCAAAGGGTGCCGTGCGCCCGTTGTTTTCATGTTTTCAACCAAAGAGTATGACCATGCGTTTATCCCGTTATTTTATGCCGACCCTGAAAGAAAATCCGGTCGAAGCCCAAATCGTGTCCCATCGCCTGATGTTGCGCGCCGGCATGATCCGCCAAAGCAGCGCGGGCATTTACACTTGGCTGCCTTTGGGATTGCGCGTTTTGAAAAAGATCGAACAGATCGTGCGCGAGGAACAGGATCGCGCGGGGGCGCAGGAATTGCTGATGCCGACGTTGCAGCCGTCCGATTTGTGGAAAGACAGCGGCCGTTATGATGCCTACGGTCCCGAAATGCTGCGCGTGACCGACCGCCACGAACGCGTGTTGGTCTATGGGCCGACCGCCGAAGAGGTCATTAACGATCTGGCGCGCAACGAATTGAAAAGTTACAAGGAACTGCCCAAGATCCTGTATAACATCCAATGGAAATTCCGCGACGAGGTGCGCCCCCGTTTTGGCGTGATGCGCGGCCGCGAATTTTTGATGAAGGACGCCTATTCGTTCGACCTGAGCTATGAGGGCGCGAAACATTCCTATAACAAGATGTTCGTCGCTTATCTGCGCACGTTCGCGCGGTGCGGCGTTCACGCGATCCCGATGAAAGCGTCCACGGGGCCCATCGGCGGGGATTTGAGCCACGAATTCATCGTTTTGGCGGAAACGGGCGAAGAACAGGTCTATTGCGACAAAGCGTATCTGGATATGGAAATTCCGTCCGAAAACATTGACTATGATTCGGATTTGGAACCGCTGTACCAAAAATGGACATCGCTGTACGCCGCGACAGAGGAAAAATACGACGAAGCCGAAGCGAAAGCCGTCGGCGACAATTTGCTGAGCGCGCGCGGAATCGAAGTCGGGCAGGTGTTCTATTACGGCAAGAAATATTCCAACCCGATGAACGTCGCCGTCGCGGGCGAAGACGGCAAACCCGTTTTGATTGAGGGCGGATGCTACGGCATCGGCGTTTCCCGTTTGATGGGCGCGATTATCGAAGCGTCGCACGACGACAACGGCATCATCTGGCCGGAATCCGTCGCGCCGTTCAAAGTCGGGCTGGTCAACCTGACGGCGGGCAAGGCCGAAACGGACAAGGCGTGCGCCGAATTGTACGCGACGCTGCAAAAGGCTGGCGTCGAAGTGCTGTACGACGACCGCGACGAACGCGCGGGCGTGAAGTTTTCGACGATGGATCTGATCGGTCTGCCGTATCAGCTGATCGTCGGATCGCGCGGTCTGGCCAACGGCGTCGTCGAAATCAAAAACCGCAAAACCGGCGAACGCGTCGAAATGACGCCCGAAGCCGCCGTCGCGTTTTTGACGAAATGACGGTGGGACGATGATTTTTTCCGCTTTTGAACGAATGGTGGCTTTCCGCTATTTGCGGGCGCGGCGCAAAGAGGGATTCGTGTCCGTGATCGCGGCGTTTTCCTTTTTGGGAATCGTGCTGGGGGTGGCGACGCTGATCATCGTTATGGCGGTCATGAACGGTTTCAGGCAGGAGCTTTTGTCCCGCGTGCTGGGGCTGAACGGGCATCTGGGCGTTTACGCCGCGAACGGAACCGTTTTGAACAATTACGAATCCTTGGCGGAAAAGGCCGCGGCGATCAAAGGGGTCAAGCTGGTGATGCCTTTGATCGAAGGGCAGGTCATGGTCAGTTCCGTCCGCGGGGCGCAAGGGGCGATCGTGCGCGGCATCCGGCCAACCGATTTGGAAAAGAAAAACTTTCTGGCGGACAGCATCGTCGGCGGGTCGATCGAAAGTTTCGGCAATGCCGACACGGTGCTGATCGGCGACCGGCTGGCGCGTAAGCTGGGCGTTTACGTCGGCGAGGAAATCACCCTGATTTCCCCGAAAGGGACGGTGACGGCGTTCGGCAGCGTGCCGCGGATGCGTTCCTACACGGTCGGCGGAACGTTTTCCGTCGGGATGTACGAATACGATTCGGGATTCATTTTTATGCCGATGACCGCCGCGCAAAAATTTTTCAATATGGACGAAGCGGTCACGAATCTGGAGGTTTTCCTGAACCGCCACGATTTGGTTTCGACCGTTCAGCCGCAGGTCGCGGCGCGGTTGGGCGCGGGCGTGCGCGTTTACGACTGGCAACGGTCGAACGCCGCGTTTTTCAACGCGATTCAGGTCGAACGCAATGTGATGTTTTTGATTTTGACGCTGATCATTCTGGTCGCGTCGTTCAATATGATTTCCGGATTGATCATGCTGGTCAAGGACAAGGGGCGCGACATCGCCGTTTTGCGCACGATGGGCGCGACGCGCGGCATGATCATGCGTATTTTCTTTATGAGCGGGGCGTCGATCGGGTTTTTCGGCACGCTGTTCGGCGTGTTGTTCGGGTTGCTGTTTTGCGACAACATCGAAACGATCCGCCGTTTTCTGGAAAACCTGACGGGGACGGATCTGTTTGCGGCCGAAATCTATTTCCTGACGCAGTTGCCGGCGGAGGTTGATCCGGCCGAAGTGGTCGCCGTCGTGGTTATGGCTTTGTTCTTGTCGTTCGCGGCGACGATTTACCCGTCGTGGCGCGCGGCGCGACTGGATCCGGTGGAGGCTTTGCGCTATGAATGACCTGTTTGTCAATCAATCCTCCGTTCCCGTTTTGGTGTTGAAGGGCGTGCGCCGCCACTATGTGCAGGGCAAGGCGATCATTGACGTTCTGCGCGGTATCGACCTGTCCGTCGGGCAGGGCGAAATGATCGCGCTGGTCGGGCCGTCGGGCGCGGGGAAATCGACCCTGCTGCACGTCACCGGTTTGCTGGAAGCCCCCGACGAGGGCGAGGTGTTTTTAAACGGCGCGCCCAGTTCGGACATGGACGACAACACGCGCACGAAAATGCGGCGCGAATATCTGGGGTTCGTGTATCAAAACCACAACCTGCAGCCGGAATTTTCGGCGTTGGAAAACGTGATGATTCCGCAGATGATCGCGGGCATGAAAAAACGCGAAGCCGCCGAATACGCGGCGTTCCTGCTGGAAAAAATGGGGCTGAAAGACAGGATCAAACACCGTCCCGCCCAGCTGTCGGGCGGCGAGGCGCAGCGCGTCGCCATCGCGCGGGCTTTGGCCAACAAACCGCATATGCTGCTGGCGGACGAACCGACGGGCAACCTTGACCCGATGACGTCGGAATCCGTGTTTTCCGTGCTGGTGGACGTGGTGCGGGAAACGGGGCTGTCCGCTTTGATCGCGACGCACAATCCGGAATTGGCCGACCGCATGGATCGCAAAATCACGCTGCGCGACGGCCGGTTGGAAGAGCTGGACACGCTGGGGATGAGCGGGCGCATCGCCTTTAAACAACGCTTTGTCGAAGTGTAGCCCATGGCGGAGGAAGCGACAGCGGCGGCGGCTTTGCCTTTGGCGGAATTCGTGCATCTGCGGGTGCACACGGCCTATTCGCTGTTGGAAGGCGCGGTCAAAGTCAAAAAGCTGACGGGGCTGTGCGAAAAATACCGGATGCCCGCGGTGGCGATGACGGACACGAACAACCTGTTCGGCGCGTTTGAAATGTCCACCGAATGCGCGGCGCACGGCATCCAGCCGATCATCGGCGTGCAAACCAGCATCGACATCGGGTTGGAGGAAAAGCGGTTCACGGTCAAGGATCCGGACATCGCCCTGTCCGACATCGTTTTGCTGGCGCAGAACGAAGACGGGTACAACAACCTGCGTCTGCAATCCGAACAGATGTATATGTTCACGCCGACGGACGAAAAACCGCACGTTCCGTACGACAAGCTGAAACAGTATTCGGCGGGGCTGATCTGTCTGACGGGCGGGGTGAACGGGCCTGTCGGGAAATTGCTGCTGGCGGGAAAAACGGAAAAGGCCGAAGAGGCGTTGAAGCTGTTGAAACAGGCGTTTCCTGACCGGCTGTATATGGAAATTCAGCGTCACGGCACGGAAGAGGAAGCCAAAACGGAACAGGCTTTTCTGGATCTGGCGTACAAGCACAACGTGCCTTTGGTCGCGACGAACGAAGTCTATTTCATTGATTCCGATATGTTTGAAGCGCACGATGCCCTGTTGTGCATCAAGGAAAAAACGCACGTCATCGTCAACGACCGCCGTCGGCTGAATCCCGAATACTATTTCAAATCGCCCGAAGAGATGATCAAGCTGTTCGACGATTTGCCCGAAGCGGTCGAAAACACGATCAACATCGCCAAACGGTGCGGGTTTATGGTCGAATTCCAACCGCCCGCGCTGCCGATCTATCCCGATTGCGAACCGGTCGGCGACGACGTGGAAAAGGCGCGCGCGGAAATGTACGAAAAGATCCGCGGCTATCTGGCGGATGATCCGAAAACGGGCAAAACGGTGCAGGAACAGCTGGATTCCCGCACGCTGGGCGAATTGCAAGAGGCGATCACCGTTCAAAAACGCGCGCGCGAAGGGCTGGTCAAACGGTTGGAGGTGTACGTTTACACCCCCGGCATGACGGACGAGGAAAAAGAAAAGGTCGGCAAAAAATACTACGACCGTCTGGAATACGAACTGTCCGTCATCATTAAAATGAAATTTTCGGGATACTTCCTGATCGTTTCCGACTTTATCGGCTGGTCGAAAGCGCACGGCATCCCCGTCGGCCCCGGCCGCGGTTCGGGCGCGGGTTCCGTTGTGGCGTGGTCGCTGCGGATCACGGATTTGGATCCGCTGCATTTGAATTTGCTGTTTGAACGCTTTTTGAACCCCGAACGCGTGAATATGCCCGACTTCGATGTGGACTTTTGCCAGACCAGACGCGGCGAAACGATCGAATACGTCCGCGAAAAATACGGTCACGACCGCGTGGCGCAGATCATCACGTTCGGCCAGATGCAGGCTAAAGTCGTCATTCGCGATGTCGGCCGCGTGCTGCAAATGGACTTTGTCGCCGACAAACTGGCGCGCATGGTGCCGCCCGATCCGAAAATGACGCTGGCGAAAGCGTATGAAACCGAACCGGAATTCGCGCGGTGGCGCAAAACGGACGCGCAGGTCGATCACCTGCTGTCGCTGGCCGAAAAGCTGGAGGGGCTGTACCGCAACGCTTCGACCCACGCGGCGGGCGTCGTCGTCGGGCAGAAGCCGTTGAACCAGATCGTCCCCGTGTTCCGCGATTTCGGGGCGGGTTCCGAACTGCCCGTGACGCAGTACAATATGAAATTCGTCGAATCGACGGGGCTGATCAAATTCGACTTTCTGGGATTGAAGACCCTGACCGTCATCCAAGAGGCGGTCAACATGGTCAACACCCGTATGAAAGCCGAGGGAAAGCCGCCCGTCAACATTTCGGAAATAGATTTGGCGGACGCGGCGACGTTCGCTTTGTTGCAGCGCGCGGAAACGGACGGGGTGTTCCAGCTGGAAAGCGGCGGGATGCGCAAAGTGCTGCGCGATCTGGCGCCGACGACGTTCGAGGAAATCATCGCTGTCATTTCGCTGTACCGGCCGGGGCCCATGGACAACATCCCCAGCTACATCAACCGCAAACACGGCAGGGAAGCCCCCGACTATATGCACCCGATGCTGGAAGGAATCCTGAAAGAAACCTACGGGATCATGATCTATCAGGAACAGGTCATGCAGATCGCGCAGAAAATGGGCGGCTACACGATGGGCGGCGCGGACGGCCTGCGCAAGGTCATGGGGAAGAAGATCAAGGAAAAAATCCCCCTTGAACGTGAAAAGTTCGTCACGGGTTCCGTGAAAAACGGCATTGACAAGGCTTTGGCCGAATCCATTTTCGACCGCATGGCGAAATTCGCCGAATACGGGTTCAACAAATCCCACGCGGCGGCGTACGCGTTGGTGACGTACCAGACCGCGTATTTGAAAGCGCACTATCCCGTCGAATTCATGGCGGCGACCATGACGTACGATATGCAGAACACCGACAAGCTCGCTTTGTATAAAAAAGAGCTGGGGCGTTTGAAAATCAACCTGCTGCCGCCCGACATCAACAAGTCTTTCGTCCCGTTCGCGGTGGAAAACGGCGCGGTGCGCTACGCGCTGATGGCGGTCAAGGGATCGGGCGAAGCCCCCGCGCAGGCCGTCGTCGCCGAACGGTCGAAAAACGGGCCGTTCAAATCGGTGACGGATTTCATCCGGCGCATGGATTCGTCCAATCTGGACAAGAAAAGTCTGGAAGTGTGGATCAAATCCGGCACGTTCGACAGTCTGGAAAAAAACAGGGGGCTGCTGCACGCCAATCTGGATCTGCTGATGAAGCACGCGCGCGTCGCCGGCGAGGAAAAGAACAGCGCGCAGATCAGCCTGTTCGGGCAGGCGGCGGCCGAAGAAACCATCAAGCTGGAAAAAGCCCCCGGATGGTCGCCGGACGAAAAGCTGAAAATGGAATCGGCCGTGATCGGATTCTATCTGTCGGCGCATCCGCTGGACAGGTACGGAAAAAGTCTGGAACGCCTGCGCACGATGACGTATCAGGAAATCGTCCGCGCGGTGGCGCAGGCGGGAACCGTGCGCGCCAAAATGGCGGTGACGGTCACGTCGATGCGCGAACGGATCAGCAAAAAGGGGACGAAATACGCCTTTGTCGCGGCGTCGGACACGTCGGGCAGCTTTGAATTCGCCGTGTTTTCCGAAAGCTTGAACCGCTACAGGGATTTGTTGAAATCGGAAAAGCCGCTGTTGATCGCCGTGAACGCCGAAAAGGAAGAGGGCGGCGACGACCCACGCCTGATTTTGCAGCACGCCGACAATCTGGACGATGTCATATCGCAAACGGCGGGCGGGGTGATGATCGTGATTGATCAGGCCGCGGCCGTTGACGGGATCAAAGAGCAGGTCGCCGCGTTGAAACCGGGGCGCAGCCGGATACTGGTCGTCGCGCTGGCGGACAAATGGGAAGTGGAGATCGCTTGCGACAAAACGTACGCGCTGACGGCCGATTTTCTGGCCGCCGTTCCGAAAATCAAAGGGGTCGCGGAAGTGAGGGAACTGTAATGAGAATGACGGCTTTTACGGTGTTGGCTTTGAGCAAGCGCGCGATCGCGTTCGCTTTCGACCTTAAACGTTTGACGCGTTTGCTGGCGGTTCCCTGTCTGACCGTGTTCGCCCTGTTGCTGGCGGAATCGTTCTACCCGATGTTTTCGCTGGCGGAAACGGCCGAATTGCGGATGAACGTCCGTCCGTCCATGATCGTCGCCGTCGTTTTCATTTTGGCGTATCTGGTGCTGTCGCTGATGCTGCGGGTGCAGAAAACCGTCTTTTTCGGCGAAGAGGAGGGGACGCGGAAATTCTTTGTCCCGCTGCCGGATATGGCGTTGGCGGATTATTATCTGCAGGCCGTGCGCGTCGGGTTCGGCGCGCTGTGTCTGGCGGCGGTCGTGATCGGCGTTTTGACGGCGGTTCTGGCGATGCTGGAACCGTTGCCGGCGGTCGCGTCCGCGTATGCCGTGCTGGGCGTCGCGGCGTTGATGCCGTATTTTTCGATCCGGTTTTCGCTGTGCCTGCCGGCCGGAGTCGCCGGTGAAAAGATGAAGCTGCGCGACAGCTGGCGGAAAACGGCGCGCGTCGGTTCGCTGATCGCGTTGCTTTACGCGCTGTTCCTGTTGCTGCCTTTGGTCGGCGCGGCGGTGCTTTACCGGTTGGTTCCGTCGGTGACGGATCAGTACGCCGTCACCTACTTCGCCGCCAATTTTTTCGCACTCTGCTCGCTGTTGTTTTCAAGCGTCCTGCAAAGCGCGTTCGCCGCGTACCTGTATTCCGCCGTCAAATCGGACGAATGAACTCTTTTTTCATTTTATGTCTTGCAAAAAACGGGAAAACGGTTTAGAAACGACCGTGATTTCACACGCAGGTGTGGCGGCAACGGCGTTTGACGGCGTTTTCGCTCCGGTGTCGGGGAATGGTTCTCCGGCTCTTTTGCCTGCGGAGGTTTAACCGGAAAAGAGGAAAAATTATGGCTCTTCCCACATTCACAATGCGCCAGCTGATCGAAGCCGGCGTTCACTTCGGACACAATACGCGCCGCTGGAACCCGAAAATGAAACAGTACATTTTCGGCACGCGCGACAATGTTCACATCATTGATTTGCAGCAGACCGTTCCGATGCTGTACCGCGCCATGCAGGCCGTCCGCGACACGGCGGCGCAGGGCGGACGCATCCTGTTCGTCGGCACGAAAACGCAGGCGCAGCAGCCGGTGCGCGAAGCCGCGGAACGTTGCGGCCAGTACTATGTCAACCACCGTTGGCTGGGCGGCACGCTGACCAACTGGAAAACCGTTTCCCAGTCGATCCGCCGTTTGAAGGAAATCGACACGAAGCAGGAAAAAGGCGAATTTGAAGGCTTGACCAAAAAGGAAAAGCTGAACATTTCCCGCGAACGCGAAAAACTGGATCGTTCCTTGGGCGGTATCAAAGACATGGGCGGCCGTCCCGATTTGATTTTCGTCATTGACACGGTCAAAGAAAGTCTGGCTTTGCACGAAGCCCGCCGCTTGGGCATCCCCGTGATCGCGATCTGCGACACGAACTCCGATCCCGATGGCGTCGATTTTCCGATTCCGGGCAACGACGACGCCATTCGCGCGATCAATATGTACTGCGAACTGATTTCCGGTTCCGTTTTGGACGGCATTCAGGCTGAAATGGCCGCCGCCGGCGTCGATTTGGGCGCGCAGGAAAATGCCGTTGAAGAAGTCGAATCCGACGAAGACAAAGCCGACGCTTAAGGCTTGCCGGCATTGACGATGGCGGTGGCTTTGTTCTGCCGCCATTGTCGTATGAATTTACGAATCTTTCAGAAAGGAAAATAATCAAATGGCTGAAATTACCGCCGCCGCCGTAAAGGAACTGCGCGAAAAATCCGGCGCAGGCATGATGGATTGCAAAAAGGCTTTGACCGAAGCCAACGGTGACATTGAAAAGGCCGTTGACTGGCTGCGTGAAAAAGGGCTGGCCACCGCCGCCAAGAAAGCCGGCCGCGTCGCTTCGCAGGGTTTGGTCGCCATGAAAACCGACGGCAAGCAGGGCGTCGTTGTCGAAGTCAACTCTGAAACCGACTTCGTTTCCAAAAACGAATTGTTCCAGCAGTTTGTCGCCAAGGTCGCCGAAATCGCTTTGAACGGCGACGGCGACATCGAAACACTGAAAACGACGGCGTTCGCCGACGGCAAGGACGTTCAGGGCGCTTTGACCGACCTGATCGCCAAAATCGGTGAAAACATGAACCTGCGCCGCGTCGCCAAAGTCGCCGTCAACGACGGTGTGGTCGTCGGTTATATGCACGGCGCGATCGCCGACGGTTTGGGCAAAATCGGCACGCTGGTCGCTTTGGAATCGACGGGCGACAAAGCCGCTTTGGAAAAACTGGCCAAGAATTTGGCGATGCACGTCGCCGCGGCCGCTCCGGTCTGCTTGAACGTCGCCGACGTTCCCGCCGAAATGGAAGAGCGCGAAAAGAACGTCGTCGAAGCCCAGATCAAAGAGGAACAAGCTAAAACCGGTAAAACGAAGCCTGCCGAAATCATCGAAAAGATGGTCGTCGGCCGCATCCGCAAATTCCATGAAGAAGTCGTTTTGAACGAACAGTTCTTCATCATGGACGACAAGAAGAAAGTCAAAGACGTCGTCGCCGAAGCCGCCAAGGAAGTCGGCGCTCCGGTTGAATTGAAAGCCTACGTCCGTTTCGCTTTGGGCGAAGGCATCGAAAAGAAGCAGGAAGACTTCGCGGCCGAGGTCGCGGCTGCTGCCGGCAAGTGATTTATTTGATAAAGCGGCGGGGGAAATCAAAAGCTCCCGCCGTTTTTGTGTCAACAGCTGTGATGTGGCGGAAATGAAATACAAAAAAATCCTTTTGAAACTGTCCGGCGAAGGACTGATGGGCGAAAAAAGTTTCGGTTTGGACGAATCCATGCTGAACAATCTGGCGCAGGAAATCAAATTGGTGCATGACGCGGGCGTTCAAATCGCGCTGGTGATCGGCGGCGGAAACATTTTCCGCGGGCTGAAAGGTGCGGCGGGCGGCATGGATCGCGTGCGCGCCGACCATATGGGGATGTTGGCGACGGTGATCAATTCGCTGGCGATGCAGGACGCTTTGCAGCGCGCCGGCGTGCCCGCCCGTGTCGTGTCCGGCGTCGTGATGCCGACGATTTGCGAACCTTATGTCCAGCCCCGCGTTAAAAAGAAATTGGAAGAAGGCAATGTCGTCATCTTTGCCGCGGGGACGGGAAATCCCTTTTTTACCACGGATACGGGTGCGGCGTTGCGCGCGGCGGAAATGGGATGCGAAGCCATTTTCAAAGCCACGCAGGTGGATGGCGTTTATTCCGCCGATCCGAAAAAGGATAAAAACGCTGTACGATATGAAAAAGTCAGCTATGATGAAGTATTGGTTAAAAATTTACAGGTGATGGACGCGTCGGCGATCGCTTTGGCCAGAGATAACGACATTTCGATTGTCGTGTTTTCGATGCACGGTCAAAAAGCCCTGTACCGCGCTTTGGCGGGCGAGGGCGCTTTCACGGTCATATCCAACGCCGAATGACAGGAGAATGAAAAATGGCAGATTACAACGAAATACGGCAAGACACGCGCACGCGTATGGATAAAACGGTCGAATCCTTGAAAAAGGACTTTTCCGGTTTGCGCACGGGGCGCGCGTCCACGGCTTTGCTGGACGGCATCATGGTGGAAGCGTACGGCGCGGTGACGCCGTTGGCGCAGGTCGGAACGGTCAGCGTTCCCGAATCGCGTATGCTGTCCGTTCAGGTGTGGGACCGTTCTTTGGTCAAAGCCGTCGAAAAGGCGATCCGTTCGTCCGAATTGGGGCTGAACCCGATGAACGACGGCCAGCTGATCCGCATCCCCATTCCGCCGCTGAACGAGGAACGCCGCATTGAATTGACCAAAATCGCCGCCAAATACACGGAACAGGCGCGCGTCGCCGTGCGCAACATCCGCCGCGACGCGATGGACGCCGTCAAGAAAATGCAAAAGGACGGCGACATTTCCGAAGACGATCAGAAAAAATACGAAACCGAAATTCAGAACATGACCGACGCGACGATCAAGGCCATGGATGAAATGCTGAAAGTCAAAGATCAGGAAATCAAGCAGGTCTGATGAACGAAGCGCGTCAAATCCCCGCCCACGTCGCCGTCATCATGGACGGCAACGGCCGTTGGGCGAACAAACGGCATCTGCCGCGGACGGCCGGCCACCGCGCCGGCGCAAAGGTCGTGGAAAAGCTGCTGGACACCTGTCTGACGGCGGGGGTGCGCTATGTGACCCTGTTTTGCTTTTCGTCGGAAAACTGGAATCGGCCGGCGGATGAAATCAACGCCCTGTTTTCCATGTTGGACGACTATTTGCAAAGAGAGGTCGCGCCGTTCAGACAAAAGGGCGTCAATTTTTCGTTTGCGGGACGGACGCAGGCTCTGCCGGAAAAAACGCAGGGGCTGATGGCCGGTTTGGTGCGCGACAATTTGCCGCCGGAGCGGGAAAAACTGCGGCTGATCATGGCGTTGAGCTATGGCGGACGCGAAGAAATCGTCGATGCCGCCCGTCGTTTGGCGCAACGGGTGCAAAACGGCGAAACGACGCCGGATCAAATCGACGAAGCCGCTTTTCGCGGTGCGCTGTACCTGCCTGACGTACCTGATCCCGATCTGGTCATCCGCACCAGCGGCGAAAAGAGAATCAGCAATTTTCTGTTGTGGCAGTCCGCGTATTCCGAATTCGTTTTCTTGGACACCCTGTGGCCGGATTGCACCGAACGCGATTTTCGGGCGGCGTTGGACGAATATGCCGCCCGTCACCGTCGTTTCGGCAAAGTGTAAAGGAGTTTTTGATGTTAAAACAACGTATCTTGTCAGCCGTTTTGCTGCTTCCCCTGCCGGTTTTGGCGCTTTACTACGGTTCGCCGTGGTTTGAACTGCTGATCGCCGTTGCGCTGGCCGCGATGGGCTGGGAATGGGAAAAGCTGGTGCTGAAACGCTTTACCGCGCTGGGCATGGCGATCGCCGTGACGGGCGTGTGCTGCGTGTTCGTTTTGGACATCAACGCGTATGTCGCGTGGATTTTGCCCGCGCTGGCGACGATCGTCCTTTATTTCATCGTTAAAAAGGAAAACACGGAACATCAAAAGCTGTTCGCGTTCGGCATGGCCTATTCGGTTTATCCGATGGTCGCGTTGACGTTCATGCTGCAGAATTTCGGGTGGATTTGCACGCTGTGGCTGATCGGCACGGTGTGGGCGATGGACACGGGGGCGTATGCGTTCGGCAAAACGATCGGCGGCCCCAAGATGTGCCCGAAAATCAGCCCGAAAAAGACATGGGCGGGGCTGTTCGGCGGTATGCTGACATCGGCTTTGTGGGGATTGGCCTGCGCCAAGCTGGACGGATTGCAAAACGTCGGCGTCGTCATGGGCGTTTCCGCCGTTTTGGGCGCGGTGTCCCAAGGGGGCGATTTGTTTGAATCGTGGATCAAACGCTATCTGGGCGTCAAGGATTCGGGCAATCTGATCCCCGGACACGGCGGCATTTTCGACCGCACGGACGCTTTGCTGGCGGTCGCGCCGATCGTCGTCGTCATTTTGGCTTTGTGGCCGGAACTGGATTTCTGGGGGTAAGGGAAAATGGCTGAAAAGTCCGTTACGATTTTAGGTTCGACGGGGTCAATCGGCAAAAGCACGGTTGACATCATCCGCCGCTATCCGGACAAATACCGCGTCGTCGCTTTGACGGGGAACAAAAACATCGCGCTGTTGGCCGAACAGGCGAAAATGCTGCGCGCCGAAGTTGCCGTCACCGCGGACGAAAACAATTACGCGGCGTTGAAAGAGCTGCTGGCCGGAACGGGTACGCGCGTCGCGGCCGGCGCGGACGCCGTCGTTGACGCGGCGAAGCTGGACGCCGATTGGACGATGTCGTCGATCGTCGGGGCGGCGGGGTTGCTGCCGACGATGGAGGTTGTCAAACGCGGCAAAACGCTGGCTTTGGCGAACAAGGAAACGCTGGTTTGCGCGGGCGAAATCGTGATGAAAGCGGTCAAGGATTTCAAAACGACTTTGGTTCCCGTCGATTCCGAACACAGCGCGATTTTCCAGACGCTGGAGGAAAAACACCGCGACGCTTTCGACCGTATTCTGCTGACGGCGTCGGGCGGGCCTTTCCGCGAAAAGGATTTGGCGTTTATGGAAAAGGTCACGCCGGAACAGGCCGTCGCCCACCCGAATTGGAGCATGGGGGCGAAGATTTCCGTCGATTCCGCGACGATGATGAACAAAGGGCTGGAAATCATTGAAGCCTGCCACCTGTTCGCCGTAACGCCCGATCAGATCGAAGTTCTGGTTCATCCGCAGTCGATCGTTCACAGCGCCGTCGGGTACAAGGACGGTTCGGTTTTGGCGCACATGGGGATGCCCGATATGCGCACGCCGATCGCATACGCTCTGGCCTATCCGGAACGCATGGAATCGCCGACGGCGAAGCTGGATCTGACGAAGCTGTCGGGGCTGACGTTCTTCGCCCCCGATGAAACGCGCTTTCCCGCTTTGCGTTTGGCAAAGGAATGTCAGGCAAAAGGACAGACTGCGACGGCTGTCATGAATGCGGCGAACGAAGTCGCGGTCGGTGCTTTCCTGAACCGCGAAATCGGATTTTTGGATATCGCGCGCGTGGTTGAAAAGGTTGTCGAAACCTCCGATTTGCCGCCTGTCGCGACGATTAGGGACGTTGTCGCCGTTGACGCCGCCGCCCGTGAAGCGGCCGCGCGCTGTTTGAAAGGATGAAAGCTGTGTCTGCTTTTTTGACGGTTTTGTACCCCGTTTCCTTTTTGATCGTTTTGTCGCTGGTGGTCATCGTTCATGAATTCGGGCATTTTTTCGCCGCGCGTCTGAGCGGCGTGAAAGTGGACGAGTTCTCCCTCGGGTTCGGAAAGATTCTGTGGTCGCGTCAGGATAAAAAGGGGACGACGTGGAAAGTCTGCCTGATCCCGCTGGGCGGCTATGTCAAAATGTTCGGCGACGCCGACGCGGCCAGCGCGACGGCCGACGAATCCGCCAAGGAATTCACGGAGGAGGAAAAGAAAATTTCCTTCCCGCATCAGTCCCTGCCGGTCAAGGCGTTCATTTCCGTCGCCGGACCGGCGATGAATTATGTGTTCGCGATCGTTTTGCTGACGGTTTTCCTGTCGATTTTCGGCATGGTCGTCGTGCCGCCCGTCATTTCCGAAGTGGCCGAGGGATCGGCCGCGGAACAGGCGGGATTGATGAAAAACGACCGGTTCATCAGCATCAACGGCGATAAAATCGAGGAATTTTCCGACGTTCGCCGCCATGTCCAGCTGGACGGCGTTTTGAACATCGTCGTTTTGCGCGACGGGGCGGAAATCCCGTTGACGGCGCGGCTGTCCGCGGAAAAGGGCGGCGCGGTTCTGGGCGTGCAGGCGTTGATGGCCGCCGACCATTTCAAACCGCTGAACGTCGGGCAGGCTTTCGTCGAATCCGTCAAAGAGGCGTGGGAAACGACCGTTGACACTTTGATCGTGCTGAAACGCATCCTGTTGGGGCAGAGGTCGGCCGACGATATGCGCGGGCCGCTGGGCATCGCCGAAGCGTCGGGGGACGCCGCGCGCGGCGGCTTTGTCAGCTTCGCCCTGTTTTTGGTGCAGGTGTCGATCGGCATCGGGCTGGTCAACCTGCTGCCGGTTCCGGTGCTGGACGGCGGGCATCTGCTGTTTTACGCGGTGGAGGGCGTCATCCGCCGCCCGATCGGCGAAAAAACGCAGACGGTCGCTTTGAACATCGGGCTGGCGTTGCTGTTGTGTTTGTTGATCGTGACATCGTGGAATGATATCGTCCGCATATTCACGCGTTTGTTCCGTTAGGTGATTTGTTGAAAAAGCTGGTTGTTTTCTTCGCCGTTTTGCTTGCTTTCCCGTTTTGCGCCGCCGCGCGCGACGGGGAACGGGTGGACAGTATCGTCATCAACGGCGTCATGCGCATCGAACCCGAAACGGTTTTGGCCTATCTGGGGATTCACAAGGGCGATACCGTTTCCGGCGAACGGTTGGACAAAGGGTTGAAATCCCTGTTTGCAACGGGATTGTTCGCCGATGTCAACCTGTCCGCGGAAAACGGCGTTTTGACGGTCGATCTGGTTGAAAACCCGATTGTCAACCGCATTTCGTTTGAAGGAAATAAGAAGCTGAAAACAAATCAGCTGAAAGACGAGCTGTCGTTGAAAACGCGTTCGGTTTTTACACGGTCGAAAGCGCGCAGGGACGCGCAGCGGATTTTGGAGCTGTATAAACGCGTCGGCCGTTATTCCGCGCAGGTGGAACCCAAGGTTATTGAGCGGTCGCAGAACCGGTTGGACGTTGTTTTTGAAATCAACGAGGGCAAGCCCGCTTACATCCGCAAAATCGCTTTCATCGGCAACCGCGCGTTCGACGCCGAAACGCTGGAAGAGGAAATGCTGTCCAAGGAAAATCGGTGGTATCGGTGGTTCACGTCCATGGACACGTTCGACCCCGACCGTTTCGCCTACGACCGCGAATTGCTGCGCCGTTTTTATCTGCGCCACGGGTATATGGATTTCGCCGTCGCGTCCCATTCCGCCGAATTGTCGCCGGATCGCGAGGATTTCTACCTGACGCTGGTTTTGGACGAGGGGGAACGCTATAAAATCGGCGATGTCAAGGTCGAATCCGAATTGAAAGGGTTGGACGCCGGAACAGTCGCCGACGCCGTGTCCGTTCAATCGGGGGCGTGGTACAACAATATCAAGGTGGAAAACAGCGAAATCGCTTTGATCAACGCGGTCGGCGCCAAAGGATTCCCGTTCGTTGACGTGTCGTCCGAATTGAAAAGGCGCGACGGGGAAAAGATCGTTGATGTCGTTTTCACCATCAAAGAGGGACAGCATCTTTTTGTGGACGAAATTTCGATTACCGGCAACAGCCGGACGCAAGACCGCGTGATCCGCCGCGAATTCCGTTTCGCGGAAGGGGACGCTTACAGTCCCGCTAAAATCAAACGGTCGAAGCAGCGCATTGAAAACCTGAATTATTTCGACCGCGTGACCATGGATATCGAACCGATTGAAGGGACGCTGGATCGCGCGATTTTAAAAACGGACGTTTCGGAAAAATCGACCGGATCGCTGAAGCTGGGGGTCGGTTGGTCGTCGTACGACGGGCCGTTGGCCGAAGTTTCCGTTCAGGAAAACAATTTTCTGGGAACGGGGCGGCGCGTGGGCGCGTCCGCGTCGGTGGCGCAGGAAAAGACCTTGTTCGACATCAGCTTTGTCGAACCGTGGTTTTTGGATCGTGAGCTGTCGTTCGGCACGGACGTGTTCTATCTGACCCGCAACTATTCCGATCGCAGTTCCTATGATTCGGAAATGGCCGGCGCGTCGCTGTCGCTCAGCTGGAAATATTCCGAGGAATTGTCGCACACCGTTAAATACACGCTGCGTCAGGACAAAATCGTCGATGTCAGCCCGTCCGCGTCGATTTACGTCAAGGAACAGGAAGGGACGACAATCACGTCCATGGTCAGCCAGACGCTGTTTTGGGACTATTTGGACAACCGGTACAACCCGTCGGACGGGTATTACGTTTCCCTGTCAAACGATCTGGCCGGTTTCGGCGGCGATTCCAAATATTTACGCACGGATGTCAGTTCGTCCTATTACGTTCCGCTGTCGGATAAATGGGTTTTGGGGTGGAACGCGTCCGCGGGGTACATTTTCGGCATCGGGCAGGATGTCCGCCTGAACAACCGCTATTTTCTGGGCGGGGCGACCTTGCGCGGGTTTGAAGACGGCGGCGTCACGGCACGATCGAAGGACGGCAACGATTCTTTGGGCGGCGACTGGCAGGCGACCGCGGGGGTTCAGTTGATGTTCCCGCTGGGGCTGCCCAGCGAATTCGGCATGAGGGGAAAAATCTTCGCCGATTTCGGCATGATCGGCAAACCCGACAATTATGACGAATCTAAAATGTGGTATTCTTCCAAATTGCGTGGTAGCATCGGTATCGGTTTCGTGTGGTCGTCGCCTTTGGGGCCGATCAACATCGACTACGCGCGGCCGGTTTTGAAAGAACGTTTTGATGAAACGGAATATTTCCGTTTGAACTTTGGATGGGGATTTTAAAATGAAAAAAGTTGTATGCCTTTCAATCGCTTTGGCCTGCCTGATGACGGCCAATCCCGCGGCCGCGGAAAAAACGGGTTATGTCAACGACCGTGTTTTGGCGCAAAAATCGACCGCTTTGCAGGGGCTGCAGATGCAGCGGGAGAGAATCGCCGCCGTTTTGAAATCCGACGTGGAAAACGAAGCCAGAAAGATTTTTGAAAAGAAACAAAAGCTGGAAGAGGAAAGCGCGAAAATGTCCAGAACCGATCTGGCCAAGCGTTTGGACGAAATCGACAAGGAAGAACAGGATTTGAAAGCGCGCGCGCAGGCCGCCGCCGTCGAATTGCAGAAAAATTTCTTGGACGCCGTCGTGTCCTATAAGGAAAAAGCCATTCAGCCCGTGATCAAAACGCTGGCCGACGAAAACGATTTCGACGCCGTTTTGGATGCGTCGAACGCTTTTTACATCGAAAAAGGGTTGGATGTCACGGATGAAGCCGTCGCCCGCGTCAACAAAAAAATGCCGAAGCTGGATCTGAAAAAAGTGACTTTGGCCAAATCGAAAAAATCCAAATAAGACGGGAGCTTTCCATGCCTGATAAACGCTTTTTTAAATTGGCCGGCCCGTTCACGCTGGAACAGCTGGCGCAAATCGGCGGGTGCGAAGTCGCCGATCCGGCCGACGCACAAAAGGAAATCCGCGATGTCAATTCCCTGCATGACGCGGGGGACGGCGAAATCAGCTTTCTTTTAAGCAAAAAATATATCGGCGATCTGGAAAAAACGCACGCGGCCGCCTGCATCGTGCATCCCGATTTCGCGGGTTCCGCGCCGGCGGGTACGGCTGTCCTGCTGTCCAAGGAACCGTACAAGTCCTATGGTTTGATCGCGGCGGCGTTCTATCCCGCCGAACGGGTCGAGGAAACCGTCGTCCATCCGCGCGCGTGTGTCGCGGAAACGGCCGTCATCGGCGCGGGATCGCGCATTGACGCGGGTGCTGTCGTCGGTGAAAACGTGACGTTGGGCAAAAACTGTCACGTCTGTCCGAACGCCGTCATCGGCGACAACGTCGTGTTTGGCGACGATTGCATCATCGGCGCGAACGCGTCGGTGCAATACGCCATGGCGGGCAACAAGGTTTACATTTACCCCGGCGCGCGCATCGGTCAGGACGGTTTCGGATTTTTCATGAGTCCGAAAGGCCACACCAAAATTCCGCAGCTGGGGCGCGTCATTATCGGCAACGACGTTGAAATCGGCGCGAATACCTGCATCGACCGCGGCGCGCTGGGCGACACGGTGATCGGCGACGGCACGCGCATGGACAACCTGATCCAGTTCGGGCACAACGTCCAGACGGGCAAATGCTGCGTCGTCGTGTCGCAGGTCGGCGTCGCGGGCAGCACGAAGCTGGGCGATTTCGTCGTTCTGGCGGGGCAGGCGGGCATCGCCGGTCATTTGAACGTCGGCAGCGGGGCGCAGATCGCCGCGCAATCCGGTGTGACGCGCGATGTCGGGCCGATGGAGTGTCTGATGGGCACGCCGGCCATTCCTATCAAAGAATTCATGCGTCATTTCGCGACATTGAAAAAAATCACCAAACGCTGAGAGAGTAGATAAAATGGAAGAAAACATTGTCAGAGAAATCGGTATTAACGAAATTTTGAAACTGATCCCCCACCGCTATCCGTTCCTGCTGGTTGACAAGGTGTCGATCGTCAAAGAGGGCGAAGAAGGCATCGGATTGAAAAACATCACGATGAACGAACCGCAGTTCACGGGGCATTTTCCGGAAAATCCCGTTATGCCGGGGGTTTTGATGATCGAAGCCATGGCGCAGACCGCGGCCGTGACCGTCATGTCCGCGCAAGAGGCGGGGGCGAAGAAAGGCGTTTTCTTCATGAGCGTCGAATCGGCCAAATTCCGCAAACCCGTTTTGCCCGGCGACCAGCTGAAAATGCACGTCGTCAAGGAATTGGCGCGCCGCAACGTCTATCGTTTCCGCGCCGAAGCGACCGTCAACGGCGCTTTGCACGCCGAAGCGACTTTCACGGCCATGATTTTTGACGAAAAGAAAGACTGAGCATGACGAACATTCATTCCACGGCAATCATCGAAGACGGCGCGAAAATCGGCAACGATGTCGAAATCGGCCCTTATTGCGTCGTCGGTTCGCAGGTCGAATTGAAAGACGGCGTCAAGCTGGTGTCCCATGTCTGGGTCGGCGGCGACACGACGGTCGGCGAAAACACGGAAATCCGTCCGTTCGCGGCGATCGGCGGCAAAAACCAAGACCTGAAAGACAAGGATAAAAAGGGCAAGCTGATCATCGGCAAAAACAATTCGATCCGCGAATACGCGACGATGCAGCCGGGGTCGCCCGACGGCGGAAACGTCACGGTCGTCGGCGACAACGGGTTGTTCATGATCGGCACGCACATCGCGCACGACTGCCACGTCGGCAACAACGTGATCATGTCGAACAACGCGACGCTGGCCGGACACGTCAAGGTCGGCAACAACGTCATCATCGGCGGGTTGTCCGCGGTGCACCAGTTTTCACGCATCGGGTCGCACGCGATGGTCGGCGGGATGTGCGGCATCACGCGCGATGTCATTCCGTTTTCGCTGATTTCGTTCGGCAATCTGGAGGGCGTCAACATCGTCGGATTGAAACGCCGCGGCTTTTCGCTGCAGACGATCAACAACCTGCGCTTGGCCGTTTCCGAAATCTTCAAAGGCGAAGGGACGTTGTCCGACCGCGTAGCTAAGGTCGCGGAAACCTACGCCGATTGCGAACCCGTTCAGGAAATCGTCGCGTTCATGCAAACGGATTACAAGCGCGGCTTTATGCAGCCGAAAGCGACTATAGCGGAATAGCATGGCGGAAAAGCTGGGAATTATCGCGGGGGGCGGTTCTTTGCCAAAGCAGCTGGTCGATCGCTGCAAAGGCGAAGGCCGCCCTTTCGCTTTGGTGCGTCTGGACGGGTTCGCGTCGCCCGAAACGGCGGCGGAACCGGATTGCCTGACGATCCGTCTGGGCGAAGCGGGCAGGGCGGTTTCCTATTTCAAGGAAAACGGCGTCAAGGAAATCGTGATGATCGGTTTCGTCAAACGCCCGTCGCTGTTCCAACTGCGCCCCGATTGGTGGACGGCGAAATTTCTGGCTAAAATCGGGTTCAAGGCGTTCGGCGACGACAACCTGTTGTCGTCCGTCATCAAACAAATTGAATCCGAGGGCTTTAAAATCGTCGGTGTGCATGAAATTATGGGGGATGTTCTGGCACCCGAAGGCGTGTTCGGCAAAGTTCAGCCCGACGCGCAGGCTTTGGACGACATCGCGCACGGCGTGAAAATCGCGCTGGGGCTGGGGGCGTTGGATGTCGGTCAGTCCGTCGTCGTCCAGCAGGGGATCGTTTTGGGCGTCGAAGCCGTCGAAGGCACGGACGCGCTGATCAAGCGGTGCAAGGATTTGGCGCGCGCCGGAGTTGGCGGCGTTCTGGTGAAAACCAAAAAGCCGCAGCAGGAACAGCGCGCCGATTTGCCGACGATCGGCGTTCAAACGGTCGTCAACGCCCATGAATCCGGATTGCGCGGCATCGCGGTGCAGGCGGGGAAAACGTTGATCGCCGACCGCGCCGCCGTCACGGCGAAAGCGGACGAGCTGGGGCTTTTTATTACGGGGGTGAAGATACCATGACGCGGACGGACGATGAATTGCTGGTGTATTTGATTGCGGGCGAACCGTCGGGCGATTTGCTGGCGTCGCGGCTGATGCGGGCGTTGCGTGAAAAAACGGGCGGCAAAATCCGCTTTGCCGGCGTCGGCGGTGAAACAATGATCGAAAACGGGTTTGAAAGCCTGTTCGATTCGTCCGAATTGGCGGTCATGGGGCTGGCGGAGGTCGTTCCATCCATTCCGCGCATTATGGCGCGCATCCGCCAGACGGTGGACGATATCGTCGAAAAACGCCCCGATGTCGTCGTGACCGTTGACAGCTGGAGTTTTTGCGCCCGCGTGAACAAGGGACTGCGTTCCCTGCGTACGGGCGTCCCTCAAATCCATTACGTCGCGCCGCAGGTCTGGGCGTGGAAAAAAGGGCGCGCGAAAACGTGCGGGCGGTATATCGACCGGTTGATGGCTTTGTTGCCGAACGAAGCGAAATACTTTACGCCCTACGGTTTGAAAGTCGATTTCGTCGGCCACCCCGTTGTCGAGGGGGGCGCGGCCAAAGGCGACGGCAAGGCTTTCCGCAAACGGAACGATATTCCCGAAACTGCGAAGCTGTTGTGCGTTCTGCCGGGGTCGCGGCGGTCGGAAACAAAATACCTGCTTCCCGTGTTCAAGGATGTCGTTGCGGCGTTGAAAACAAAATACACCGATATGCAAATCGTCGTTCCGACGGTCGTGACGGTGGAACAGACGGTGCGGCAGGCGGTCGCGGATTGGCCGCTGCCCGTTCATGTCGTGACGGGCGAGGCGAACAGGTACGATGCCTTCGCGGCGTGCGACGCGGCTTTGGCGGCGTCGGGGACGGTCGCGTTGGAACTGGCGATGGCAAAAGTGCCGTACATGATCGCCTATAAAATGAATCCGGTGTCGTCTTTTCTGGCGCGGAAGTTGGTTTCCGGCCGATTTGCGAATCTGGTCAACATTTTGGCGGATCGGGAAATCGTCAAGGAATGTTTGTTGGAGGACTGCACCGTTCAAAACCTGAGCGCGGAAATCGAACGGTTGCTGGACGACAAAGCCCACCGCGACGCCGAAGTGAACGACGCTTTCGGCGTGTTGAAAATGCTGGGCGCGGACGATCCCGTCACCCCCAGCCAAAAAGCGGCGGACGTCGTTTTAAGCGTCGCCGCGGAACACAGGGCGAAAAAAGGTTAAAGCCGTTTCAAAACGTCGGGCAGTTCGCCGAAATCGTCTATCAGGGCATCGGGTTTGATTTCGTCGAACGGGACGTGCGAATAGCCGTAGGTCAGCAGAACGACGGGAAATCCGGCGTTTCGCGCGGCGTCGGCGTCGGCTTCGCTGTCGCCGACCATGATGGCCGAATCGTTTGTTCCGCCCATGCGTTTGACGGCTTCCCACAGCGGTTCGGGGCGCGGTTTGCGCACGGGCAGGGCGTCGGCGTCCAAAACAACGTCGAAATATTTTTCCAAATCCAGCTTTTTCAAAATGGCGAGAGTCGGTTCATGCGGTTTGTTCGTGCAGACCGCCAACTTGAACCCGTCCGTTTTCAACCTTTCCAGTGTTTCGGGGACGCGCGGAAAAGCGTAAGTCAAGCTCATTTCCGCGTCGGCGTATTGGCTCACCCACGCGGCCAGCAACGCCGGCATTTCGGATTCGCCGACCGCTTCGCCCGTCAGTTTGTACGCCCCGCGCAACATCATCGCCGCGCCGTTGCCGATAATCGACACGGTTTCGGATTCGGTCAGCGCGCGCCGTCCGTGTTTGTTTAAAAACAGGCTGATTTCGCGGCACAAATCGGGAACGCTGTCGATCAGCGTGCCGTCCAGATCGAAAATCACATATTTTTTTACCATTGTTTAAACTTCCGTAACAAACTGTCGCCATAATTTATTTCAACTTTTGTTCCGACTATGTCACATTGTCGGTAAAATTACAAACAAAGGATAGGCTTTCGATGTCTGAAAACAAAGTTTGCGCCGTCGTTTTGGCGGCGGGTCAGGGAACGCGGATGAAATCCGCCCTGCCCAAAGTCCTGCACAAAATCGCGGGGCGTCCGATGGTGTGCCATTTGCTGGCGACGGTGGACGAATTGAACGCCGAAAAGGCGGTCGTCGTCGTCGGGCCGAATATGGAGCAGGTCGCCGAAACGGTCGCGCCGCACGCGGTCGCGGTGCAACGTAAGCAGCAGGGGACGGGCGACGCGGTCAAGGCGGCGCGCGAACATCTGGCCGGTTTCAAGGGCAGCGTTCTGGTGCTGTACGGCGACACGCCGCTGGTGAAACGGGAAACGTTGGAGGAAATGATCCGTCTGCGCGAAAACGGCGCGGCGGTCGTCGTGCTGGGGTTTGAACCCGCCGATCCTGCCCGTTACGGGCGTTTGATCGTCAAAGACGGCGAATTGGAACGTATTGTGGAATACAAGGACGCGACCGAATCCGAACGCGCCGTCCGCCTGTGCAATTCGGGCGTGATGTGTCTGGACGGCGAACGGCTGGAAAGGTGGCTGGATCGCTTGACGAACGACAACGCGGCGGGGGAATACTACCTGACCGATTTGGTCGCCATGGCGCGCGCGGACGGATGCAAGGCCGCCGCGATCAAATGCGACGAGGAAGAGGTCGCGGGGGCGAATTCCCGTGCCGATCTGGCGATGATCGAAAAAATCGCCCAGCGCCGCCTGCGTGAAAAGTTTTTGGCGCAGGGCGTGACGATGACCGATCCGGACACCGTGTGGTTTTCCTACGACACCGTGCTGGGCAAGGATATTACGATCGAACCGTCCGTGATTTTTGAAACGGGATGTGTGGTCGAAGACGACGTTGAAATCAAAGGCTTCTGCCATTTCGAGGGAACGCGTATCCGCAAAGGCGCGAAAGTCGGGCCGTTCGCCCGCCTGCGTCCCGAATCCGACATCGGCGAAAACTGCCACATCGGCGATTTCGTCGAAATTAAAAAATCCGTGATCGAATCGGGGGCGAAAGTCAACCACCTGTCCTATATCGGCGACGCCCGCGTCGGGGCGAAAACCAACATCGGGGCGGGGACGATCACCTGCAACTACGACGGTTATTTCAAATCAAAAACGGACATCGGCGCGGGGGCGTTCATCGGGTCGAACACGATCATCGTCGCGCCGTGCAAAATCGGCGACGGCGCGCTGACCGCCGCGGGATCGGTGATCACCAAGGACGTTGAATCGAACGCGATGGCGGTCGCCCGCGGCAAACAGACGGCTTTGTCCGGATGGGCGGAAAAGTTCCGCGAACAGAAAAAAGCTTTAAAAGACAAACTTTCAAAAAAAGGATAAGAAATCATGTGCGGCATTGTCGGTATCATTTCCAACAGACAGGTGACACCCCTTTTGATCGACGGATTGAAACGTCTGGAATACCGCGGCTATGATTCCGCGGGCGTGGCGACGTTGGTTGACGGCAAAATCGAACGGCGCAGAGCCAAAGGCAAGATCGTCAATCTGGAAAAGAAAATCGCCGAAAACCCGTTGACGGGGACGATCGGGATCGGACACACCCGCTGGGCGACGCACGGCGTTCCGAACGAAACGAACGCGCATCCGCACGCGACGAAATATGTCGCTGTCGTGCATAACGGCATTATCGAAAACTATCGCGAATTGCGCGACGAACTGAAAGAATTGGGACACGTTTTTGAAAGCGAAACCGATACCGAAGTCGTCGTCCACCTGATTTCCCAGAAAATCGAAGAGGGGCTGGATCCGCAAACGGCGGTCGCGCAGTCGCTGAAACGGCTGAACGGCGCGTTCGCTCTGGCGATCATTTTCGCGGGGCGCGAAGACATCCTGATCGGCGCACGCAAAGGTGCGCCTTTGGCGGTCGGGTTCGGCGACGGCGAGATGTTTCTCGGCTCCGACGCTTTGGCTTTGGCGTCGCTGACGCAGAAAATCATGTATCTGGAGGACGGTGACTGGGCGGTTTTGACGCACACGTCCGCGACGGTCTATGACGAAAACGGCAAAGAGGTTTCGCGTCCGGTTGAACAATCCTCGACTTCCGGCGCGATGATCGGCAAAGGCGGATACCGTCACTTTATGCTGAAAGAAATTTACGAACAGCCGCAGGTGATCGGCGACACGCTGAACACGATGATCAATCAGGACATGGACACGATCACTTTGCCGAACGTGCCGTTTGATTTAAAGGATGTGACCCGTTTGACGATCGTCGCGTGCGGCACGTCCTATTACGCGGGGCTGGTCGGCAAATACTGGATCGAAGCGATCGCCCGCGTTCCCGTCGATATTGATGTCGCGTCCGAATTCAGGTACCGTTCGCCGGTCATGGAAAAGGGCGGCGTTTCCCTGTTTATTTCCCAATCGGGCGAAACGGCGGACACGTTGGCTGCTTTGCGTTATTGCAAGGAACAGGGGCAGAAAATCGTTTCGATCGTCAATGTTTCGGCCAGCACCATGGCGCGTGAATCCGATTGCGTGTTGAAAACGCTGGCGGGGCCGGAAATCGGCGTCGCTTCGACCAAGGCGTTTACGACCCAGCTGACGTTGCTGGCGTGTTTCGCGATCGCTTTGGGGCGCGCGAAAGGGACGCTGCCGCGTTCCGAGGAAAGCCGTTTGTCCCGCGCGTTGGTCGAAGTGCCGTCCCGCGCCGCCGAAGTGTTGAACAACGATCGGGCGATTGAAACGATCGCGCAGGATCTGATGGTTCCGGCGCGCGACGTGCTGTATTTGGGGCGCGGCAGCAGCTATCCAATCGCGTTGGAAGGCGCGCTGAAGCTGAAAGAAATCTCTTACATCCACGCCGAGGGATACGCCGCGGGCGAAATGAAGCACGGACCGATCGCTTTGATTGACGAGGATGTTCCCGTCGTGGTCGTCGCGCCGACGGACGATTTGTTCGACAAAACCGTTTCCAATATGCAGGAGGTTTTGGCGCGCGGCGGCAAGGTCGTGTTTTTCGGCGACAAACAGGGCGTCGAAGCGATCAAAGACCGTTCGGCGGCGTCCATCGCCCTGCCGGCCGTCGATCCGTTCGTCGCGCCGATCCTGTACGCCATTCCGGTGCAGCTGCTGGCCTATCACACGGCGGTTGCCAAAGGAACCGACGTTGACCAACCGCGCAATCTGGCCAAAAGCGTGACGGTCGAATGATGCTGCGCGCGAAAGCCGCCCGATTGTTTCGCCGGTTGAAAAAAAACGGGCGGCCGGTGCTGACGGTCGGTGTTCCGGCCGTCGCCGCGGCGGCTTTGCTGGCCGTTTTGCCGCTGTCCGTCATGTTTTCCGACGACGCGTCGTTCAAACCGTGCGGGCGGATGTTGACGCGGTGCGCGGACGACGGGGCGTCGTTGGGCGAAATGGCGGTGTGCGCGTACAAAACCGCGTGGTGCGACGCGGGCGTTTTGTGGGACAAGATGAACGGCAAAAAGTTTCCGGATCTGGAGGGACTGCCCATTGTTGACGAACAAGCGGACAAGGAGTTGTTTGAAAAGCTGACCGCCGACGATTTTCTGGAAAAGCGGTTTGAGGAGCTGGAGGCGGAACAATCCGGCGCAACGGACGCGATGCCTGATGCGGAACGGAAAGAATATATGGAACGGGCGCGGCGCGACAGGATCGCGTTTGAAAAATCGCAGGCCGAAAAGCGCGCGGCCGCGGCGGCGTCGGTCGCGGACGATGATTTAACTGGAAAACCGGCGCGATAAAGCCTATAAGAATGCAGGACTTTGAATAAAAGGTTGTCGCGATGGAAGAATGGCTCCCCGATTCATGGCGGTCGAAACCGGCGGTTCACCTGCCGGAATATCCCGATCAGGAACGTTTGCGCGCGGTTGAACGGAAATTGCGCAAATATCCGCCTTTGGTTTTTGCCGAAGAAGCCGCCCGTTTGAAAAAATCGCTGGGCGATGTCGCCAACGGCAGGGCTTTTTTGCTGCAGGGCGGCGATTGCGCCGAAAGCTTCGCCGATTTCGGGGCGGGAAACATCCGCGATATGTTCCGCATTTTGCTGCAAATGGCCGTCGTTTTGATGTTCGGCGCGTCGCGTCCCGTCGTCAAGGTCGGGCGTATGGCCGGCCAGTTCGCCAAGCCGCGGTCGTCCGCGTTTGAAACGGTCAACGGCGTGACTTTGCCGTCGTACAAGGGCGACAACATCAACGGAATCGAATTCACCCCGCAATCCCGCACGCCCGATCCGGAACGGATGTTGCAGGCGTATCATCACGCTTCGGCGACATTGAACCTGTTGCGCGCGTTTTCGCAGGGCGGGTTTGCCGATTTGAACAAGGTGCAGGAATGGAATTTGGGCTTTGTCGCCAATTCGTTGCAGGGCGAACAGTACCGCCGTTTCGCCGACCGGATCAGCGAAACGCTGAATTTTATGGCGGCGTGCGGCATATCGGCCGATTCCGTGCCGTTGGTGCGCGAAACACCGTTTTACACGTCGCACGAAGCGTTACTGTTGCCGTTTGAAGAGGCGATGACCCGCGTTGATACGTCGTCGGGCGATTGGTACGACTGTTCCGCCCATATGCTGTGGATCGGGGAACGGACGCGCGATCCGGACGGGGCGCACGTCGAATTCGCCCGCGGGGTCAACAATCCCGTCGGCGTCAAGGTCGGGCCGAAAACGCAGATCGACGATCTGCTGCGGCTGTGTGACATCTTGAATCCGCTGAACGAAGCGGGGCGGTTGACCTTTATCGTGCGCATGGGCGTGAACGCCATCGGCGAAAAGCTGCCGCCGCTGATCCGCGCCGTTGAAAAAGAGGGATACCGGATCGTTTGGTCGTGCGACCCGATGCACGCGAACACGCAAGTGGCGTCAAACGGCTATAAAACCCGCGATTTCCAAGCGATTTTGGCGGAGGTTAAAAACTTTTTCGCCGTGCATCAGGCCGAGGGGACGTACGCCGGCGGTCTGCATTTTGAAATGACCGGACAGGACGTGACCGAATGCGTCGGCGGTTCCCAAAAAATCACCGAGGAAAATCTGGCCGAGCATTACAGCACGCTGTGCGATCCGCGGCTGAACGCCAACCAATCGCTGGAACTGGCTTTTCTGGTTGCCGAAATTTTAAAGAAAAACGCCGCGGAACGGCCGTTCGCGCCCGCCGAATAAGGTTTGACGCGGCGGAAACGTCAGCGTAGCGGCGCGCGCAGGGGTTTGGGCTTTGACGCGCCGATTTGCGATTTCCAAAATCCCTCGCATCCTTTGATCCGTCCTTCGCTCAGCGGGGCGGCGCGCAGCAGGCGCAGGTTCTTTTTGCCGGAAAACGGGTCAATGGCGATGTTGCTGCCGCCGTTGAAACACCGGACGTATCCGTCGGGGACGGCGCGTTCGTGGCCGAACAGGCGGCGCGTTTCGTATTTCAACGGCGATTTCGCCGCGATGATGTTGTTGCGTCCGGACAGGTCGATGATGAATGTTTCGGGCAGCGTCCACCCCGCCACGCCGACAAAGTCCCATGCGAACAGGCGGTAGGCGTCCTTTTTGATGCGTTCGCCGTCGGCGCGCGCCGGAAACGTTTTCAGCAGCTCTTCGGTCAGAACCTTGTGTTCCCGCCAGCGCAGAGCGGCACCCTGATAGATCAGCCGTTTCTGCGCGTCATCCCATTGCTTGGCGAAAAAGGCGCGCCATCCGGCCTTTTGCGCGACGGGGCGGTATAAAAACGTCGTTTCCCGCCGCGTGTTCAAATCCTTGGTCAGCGACGTGTGCGCCGACGGGATCGCCGTTCCGACCAGCAGATAGGCGAAAACGACGATCAGCACCCCTTTGAACGAACCGCAAATGTTTTCGGTCAGCATTTTCACGCCGGCCAGCGCGAACAGCGGAATGAAAAATCCAAACGGCCGGTATTCCAACGTGTCCGCCCCGATGGCGAACAGATAGACGCCGGCATAGGCGACAAAGCTCAGGATCAGCAAAAACAGGACGGCGAAGCCCTTTTGCCGCCGGACGCCGAATTTGAACGCCGCCCACGGCAGGAAAAAGACCGCCCAGAAATACAGCGCGTATTCCAATACGAACGACAGCGCGTAATCCCGCCCGATCGCGGGGAAAAATCCGTTGAACAGGACGGAAACGGCGTTCGGCACAATGTCGCCGTACACTTTTTCCAACCAGCCGTAATACAACAGTGGCGTTCCTAGAACAACCAGTCCGGTCAGGCAAGAAAGTTTCAACCGGCCGGTGAACAGGAACGCGCACAGGAAAACCGCCGACGCCGGAACGAAAACGGCGCCGTCAAACCGGCACAACGCCAGCAAAACGGCCGAAACCGCCAGCCAAATCGGATTGCGCGTTTTATCCGATGTCGCTTCAAACGTCCACCACAACGCCAGAAAATTGAACAGCGCGGCTTCGGTGCCCGATGTCATAAACGCCAAAAATGTTTCGTTCGTCAGCAAAATCAGGCAGACGATCAAAAACAGGTAAAGGCTTTTGCGCTGGAAAACGGGCTGGACGGCCATGCGGCGGACAAACAGAAAACACATCCACACCTGCGCCAGCGAAAACAGGTTCGTCATCAAATTCGCGCTGTACGGCGGTTGGATGCCGATCAGCCACAATACGCGCAGCAGCGTCATCCACAAAATGCCGGTAAAGCCAGAAACGGGATCGAACGGCGGCGGGTTGAACGTGTACCCCCACCCTTTGACGGCGTTTGACACATACCGGAACGTGATGAACGCGTCGTCGGCCAGAAACGCGTAAAACGATCCGGCCGTGACAAAGACGGCGCTTAACAGGATGAAAAACACCGAAAAGCGGATTTTGTCCGTCTTCATCGTCCAATCGCGCAAATCCGTCGGCGTTTGCGTGAACAGGGGCTTTACCCCCAAAACGGCCGACCGCAAAGCGTGCTTTACGTCGTCGGCGCGGACGCTTTTCAATTTCGCGGTCAAGGCGGGGACGGCTCTTTTCAGCCGGAGCTTGACATCCGTCAGTTTCAGGCGGAGTTTGAAAAAGCGGTCGTTGAAGTTCATGGATGTTGTCCGTCGGCGTAAATGGTTTCGGGATACTTTTCCAGCAAAGACGCGTATTTTCCCAATCCCAGCATATCAATCAGCAGATCCCACGACCCCAGACATTCGGTGTCGTCACGGCAAACGTGCAGCAGGAACGACGACACGGGTTCGACCGATCCCAAAACGCCGCGCGCCGTCGTTTTGTTGGCGATGGCGACTTTCATATACGGATAGACGGTCGCCATGATCTGGACGGGATCCTGCGCGATCATGGCGTCGCCGGCCGTCGGCGTCAATCCGGCTTTGGGCAGAACGGTTTGCGACAATACGCGGGCGGACACGCGGTTGAAGAACGTTTTATAGGGAACGCCGGTCAACGCTTCAATCTTTTCGGGCGCGCTTTCCCGCGTCCAGCTGGCGATCATCCGGCGAACCAGATTGTGGTGTTTGTCCAGCGTTTCAAAACGCAGCCGGTGCAGTGCGTCGGCGTAATCGTACAGGTCGGGGTTCAGCTTTGCCGCCGTTGCGAAATCGGGCAGGCTGCCCGCGCCGCGCAAAGCGAGGACGGAACGGACGGCCGGTTTCGCCGGTGTGGCGGGCGCCGCTTTTTTCTGAACGGGGGCGGCAGCGGTCGCCGCGGCCGGTGTCGTCGGGTGCGGCGCTTTTTTGACAACCCGCGCGCGGGAGGGGGAGGAAAACATTCGCGTCGCGCGATAGGCGAGGGCGGAAAAGGTGTCGGGCTTGCAAATGTACAGCAGGCATAGCGCGATCGTGCCGACGGACAGGGCGATTTTGCCCAAACCGGCCAGACATCCGCTTGTGCTGGTGTCGATTTGCGGAACGGCGTGCAGGTGCAACGGCGATTTCGGCGGCAGATCGTCGCCGTCGTCGTCCTTTTCATATATCTTGTTCGGTTTGTGGTCGAACTTGTCTTCAAACGTTTTAATGTCGGACATCGGAATCCCGCAAAAGCCCCCTTTGTCGGCAGAATACCCTTTGTCGCGACAAAATCAAAGCAAAATCCGAACTTGTTGTCGGGCGGCCGGTCTGCTATCCTTTACGCGGCGTTGAAAACGATAAAGGTGTTTTGAAATGATTTTAGTGTTTGGTTCTTTGAACGCGGATTTCTTTCTGTCCATACCGGCTTTTCCGGCCGCGGGCGAAACCGTGCTGACCCCGTCCGCGGTGGTCAAGGCCGGCGGAAAGGGCGCGAATCAGGCCGCCGCCGCGGCCAAAGCAGGCGGCGTGGTCAAAATGGTCGGCGCCGTCGGCGCGGACGAGGTCGCCAAAGTGCCCGTGACGGCGTTAAAGGCGCTGGGCGTCGATTGTTCCGGAATGCAAACGTCGGACAAAGCGACCGGCATGGCGATGATCATGGTCGATAAAACGGGCGAAAACTCGATCGTCGTGGCCAGCGGCGCCAACGCGGATGTCAAGGCCGACGCCGTTTCGCCCGCTTTGCTGAACGAAAGCACCGTTTTGGTGATGCAAATGGAAACGCCGTGGGATGAAAACGCCAAGCTGCTGCGCCGCGCAAAGGCCGACGGGGCGAAAACCGTTTTGAACGTCGCGCCCGCCCGCCAAATTTCCGAATCGGATTTGAAGCTGGTTGATTACCTTGTTTTAAACGAGGGCGAGGCCGACGCCGTGTGTGCCGGGCTGTTCGGCGAAAGTGTCGGCGATGCGTCGGAAAAGGCGGCCGCCATCGCCGGAAAAACGGGCGGCGTCTGTTTGATCACGCTGGGGGCGAAAGGCGTCGCCGTCGCGCAAAACGGCCGGACGTTCACCGTTCCCGCCTTGCCGGTCGAACCGGTGGACACGACGGGGGCGGGAGACGCTTTCACGGGGATTTTCGCCGCGATGATCGACGCCGGAACGGATGTCTGTCGGGCGGTGCGCCACGCCGCCGCGGGGGCGGGGCTGGCCTGTTTGAAAATGGGGGCGCAGGAGGCTTTGCCGACGTTGAAGGAAATCGAAGCGCGGGTCGAAGAAATTCAAACGGTTTAAGGTTTTTTATGGCATTACGGGAAAAACCGTTATAGACTGATAAAAATTTATTTGAATTATAGAGGTTTTTTTCATGCTGATTGCGCAATTAAATCCCACCGCGGGCGATTTGGACGGCAACCTGAAACTGATTCACCATGCCGCCGAACAATGCCCGCATTGCAAAGGGGAAACGCTGGTTTTGCCCGCTTACGCCCTGACGGGCTGGCCGCTGGGCGATCTGGCCTTTTCCAAATCGTTCATGGCGCAGGTTCACAAAAAGCTGCCCGAACTGTACCACAACGAACGCGAGATTCTGACCGCCATTCCCGACGGCGCGGGCGGCGCGACCCCCGTTCTGGTCAACGCCAAAGGGGTGCATTACGGCAACCGTTTCACGATCACCGGGCTGACCGTCGCCGTTTCCGTCGGGTTTGAACCCGTCAACTGCGAAGGTGCGGACAAGCTGATCGTTTTGGACGCCAAGCCGTTCCGCACGGGAACCGTGACGGAAACGTTGGAACATTCCCGCACGTTTGCGAGTCGCATCCGGCTGCCGCTGGTCTATACCAACCTGATCGGCGCGAACGACAGCGCGGTTTTCCCCGGCGGTTCGTTCATGCTGGATCTGGACGGCGGTTTTATCGAATGTCTGCCGCTGTGGGAAGAGGGCGTCGCCGGTGTGGATGAAATCCGCTGGCCGTGGCCGGGGGAACCGGAAAATACATGGCGCGCGTTGACGACGGGCGTCGGCGATTACGTCCGTAAAAACGGGTTCAAGGGCGTCATTCTGGGGCTGTCCGGCGGTTTCGACAGCGCGTTGTGCGCCGCGATCGCCGTGGACGCGCTGGGCGCGGACAAAGTGCGCGCCGTCATGATGCCGTCCGAATACACGTCGCGCGAAAGTTTGGAGGACGCCGAGGCGGTCGCCAAAACGCTGGGCATCCGTTACGACATCGTGCCGATCGTCGAAACCGTCGCCGCGTTTCAAAAGACGCTGGCGCCGATGTTCAAAGGGCTTGACCCCGACACGACCGAGGAAAACCTGCAGGCGCGTTTGCGCGGCGTGACGTTGATGGCGTTGTCGAACAAATTCGGCGATTTGCTGTTATCCACGGGCAACAAATCCGAAACGGCCGTCGGGTATTCGACGCTGTACGGCGATATGTGCGGCGGATACGCCCCGATCAACGATTTGTATAAAACGGACGCTTACGCTTTGGCACGGTGGCGCAACGCCAATCACCCCGCGTGGATTAAAAACGACATCCGCCGGATCATGCCCGACCGTTTGATCACCAAAGCGCCGACCGCGGAACTGCGTCCCAATCAAAAGGACGAAGATTCCCTGCCGCCGTATGAAACGTTGGACGCCATTTTAAAAATGCTGATTGAAAATGACGCCGGTGTTGACGAAACCGTCGCGGCGGGGTATGACGAGGCGGTCGTTAAAAAAGTGTACGCTTTGTTGCACCACAGCGAATTCAAACGGTCGCAGGGCGCGTTGGGGGTGAAACTGTCCCCGCGTTCTTTTGACGGCGACTGGCACTATCCGATCACCAAGAAGGTTTGAAAAACGTGATTACTGTTCGTTTCGCCCCCAGTCCGACGGGGTATATGCACATCGGCAATTTGCGCACGGCGTTGCTGAATTGGCTGTTCGCTTTGAGCGCGAAAAAACGCACCGGCGAGGATTTCACATTCGTTTTGCGCATGGACGACACCGACACGGAACGTTCCAAGCCCGAATACGAACAGGCCGTGTATGAGGATATGCGCTGGCTGGGGATCCCTTGGGACAGGTTGGAACACCAATCGAAACGGCTGGATCGCTATAATCAGGTGCTGGAGGATTTCAAACGCCGCGGTTTGGTGTACGCGTGTTATGAAACGGCGGAAGAGTTGGAATACAAACGCCGCCGCCAGCGCGCGCGCGGGTTGCCGCCCGTATATGACCGCGCCGGATTGAAGCTGTCCGACGAAGACAGGGTGAAGCTGGAATCCGAGGGACGCCGCCCGCATTACCGGTTTAAACTGGAACACCGCGAAGTGTCGTGGGACGACATGGTGCGCGGGCATTGTTCGTACAACGGCGCGCATCTCAGCGACCCGATCATCGTGCGCGAAGACGGGACGTTCCCGTATATGCTGCCGTCCGTGATCGACGATTCGGATTTCGGCATCACGCACGTCATCCGCGGCGAAGACCATGTGACAAACACCGCCGTTCAGATTCAGATGTTCGAGGCTTTGGGCGCGAAACCGCCCGTGTTCGGGCATCCGCCTTTGCTGACGGGACGCGAGGGCAAGTTGTCCAAGCGTTTGGGGTCGCTGAGTTCCCGCGAATTGCGCGAACAGGGCATCGAACCGATGACGATCGCGTGCCTGCTGGCGCGTTTGGGGACGGCCGATCCCGTCGTCGTGTGCCACGAATGGGCGGAGCTGGCGGGGCATTTCGACCTGACCCGTTTCGGGCGCGCCCAGCCGCATTTCGACACCGAAGACCTGTTCAAACTGAACCCGCGCGTTGTGCGTTCCATGCCTTTGGACGCCGTGAACGCCCGTTTGCGCGACCGCGGCGAAAAAGAGATTTCGGCGGATTTCTGGGCGGCGGTCAGTCCGAACATTGATAAAATCGCGGACATCGCCGAATGGGAAAAAATCTGTTTTTCCGACGAGGAATTCGTTTTGCCGGCCGACGATCGCGCTTTTTGCCGTCGGGCGGCGGAATTGCTGCCGTCGGGCGACTTTGACGAAACGACGTTTCAGGCTTGGACGGCCGCCGTCAAGGAAGCGACGGGGCGCAAAGGCAGGGATCTGTTCCACCCGATCCGTCTGGCTTTGACGGGGCGCGAACAGGGACCCGAACTGAAAATGCTGCTGCCCGTATTGGGGCGCGAAAAAACATTGGCGCGTTTGCAAGGATAAAGAAAATGACCTTTACCGTATTCAACACTTTAACCCGTCAAAAGGAAGAATTCGTTCCGCTGGACGAAAACAATGTCAGAATGTACGTTTGCGGGCCGACCGTTTACGACCGCGCCCATATCGGCAACGCGCGTCCGATCATCGTTTTCGACACGCTGTACAGATTGCTGAAACACCTGTACCCGAAAGTCACCTATGTCCGCAACATCACGGACGTGGACGACAAAATCATCAAACGGTCGCAGGAAAGCGGCGAACCGATCGGCGTCATCACGGAAAAAACGTCGCGCTTTTTTCACGAGGACATCGCCGAACTGAACGCTTTGCCGCCCGATGTCGAACCGCGGGCGACGCAGCATATTCCCGAAATGATCGCGCTGGTGCAAAAATTGGTTGACAACGGTTACGCTTACGAAGCGCAGGGACACGTCCTGTTCAGCGTTTCAAAAATGAAAAACTACGGTTGTCTGTCGCACCGTTCCATGGACGAAATGATCGCGGGCGCGCGCGTCGAAGTCGCCCCGTACAAAAAAGAGCCGGCCGATTTCATTTTGTGGAAACCGTCCGACGACACCCAACCCGGATGGGACAGCCCGTGGGGACGCGGCCGCCCCGGATGGCATTTGGAATGTTCCGCGATGAGCAGCAAGTATCTGGGTGAAACGTTCGACATTCACGGCGGCGGTCAGGATCTGATCTTTCCGCACCATGAAAACGAAATCGCTCAGTCGTGTTGCGCTTTCGGGCACGATTTCTATGCCAAATACTGGATGCACAACGGGCATTTGATGGTCAACGGGGAAAAGATGTCCAAATCTTTGGGCAATTTCTTCACCATCCGCGAAATCCTCGACCAAGTGCCGGGGGAGGCGTTCCGTCTATATACGCTGGGGACGCATTACCACCAGCCGCTGAACTGGATGCCCGACGGGTTGAAACAGGCCAAGCAGGTGATGGATCGTTTCTACGCGGCGTTGCGTTCAACGCCCGCCGTCGATTTGACGGACGCGCGGCCGGACGACGAGCTGGTCGAAGCGTTGAAGGACGATTTGAACACGCCCAAGGCGATCGCCGTTCTTCATTCGCTGCTGTCCGCGCTGAACAAGGCGGACGACGCGGCCGGACAGGCGGAAATCAAAAAACGCCTGATCGCGTCGGCGCATATGCTGGGGCTGTTGTACAAGGATCCGGAGGAATGGTTCCGCGCGGGAACGGCCGCGGACGCACAGGGGTTGGGCGAAGCGGAGATCGAAGCGTTGATCAAAAAACGCGCGGACGCCCGCAAGGCCAAGGATTTCGCGACGGCCGACGCCGTGCGAAAGGAATTGGCCGACAAGGGCGTCGTGATCGAAGACACCCCCAACGGAACGCAGTGGAAAAGGGTTTGACGGCCGCCGCGTTCCGCCGGAACGCAAGGATTCGTCCGGAAAACGGCGATTGACACATATTTGTAACTATTCCTTTTTTCATAAAAGGAGTATTCTATAAGTAAGTTAGAAATTATCGGCGAGGGCGCAATGAACAAAACTCAATACAAATCAACAGGTTGTTTGGCGGCGGTTTCATTGGCGGTTGCGCTGGCGGCTTTTCCGGCGTCGGCGCAGTCTTTGCCGTCCGATCCTTGGGCTGCGCAGCAACAGGCGCAGCAGCAGCCGACGATCGCGAACGTGCAGACGGGCGCGAACACGGCGACGGTGGTTCAGGTGCAGCAGGTCGGTCCCGTCGTGTACGGTTCCCAACCGTATCAACCGACGTACAAAGGCGGCGACAAAAACATCTGGAACACGAAAATGCCGGAATTTACGGGCGAATTGACGACGTGGGGGACGGATTACGGCCAGCGCGCCACCGCGCCCGAAGTCAATATGCACAACATCCTGTCCATTACGGAGCATTTGCGGCGCATGGGGTACAAGATTCCGAAATCGTTTGAAAAACGCGTCAAGGCGGCGCCCGGCGGCGTGCGTAAACGCATTTTCAAAGCGATGAAGGAAATGGAACGTCAGGACGATCCGTTTTCAATGGGCGCGCGTTTCGCTTTGGAACAGTTCGAGGCCGAAACAGGGCTGTCGTATGAAAACCTGATCGGCAATTCGCTGGATCTGATGACGGCCAAATAAAACGCCGGAGAATTAAAAAAACGGGGAGGTTCAAAACCTTCCCGTTTTTCGTTGTCTTTCGCGGGACGCTTTTCACGCCGCGTCGAAAACCTGACGGCCGAGGAAAAACCAGATGTTCAAAAATCCGGCGAACGCGATCAGGCAGCCGTAAGGCGCCAGCAGGCAGGCGGCTTTGAAATTGATCGGTTTGAACGCGGCAAAGGTCGCGAACAGCAGCAACAGCGTGACAAGGATGACCGCCAGCGCGGTTCCGAACAGCTCCAGCCCGAAAAAGACGCCCAGCCACAACAGGCCGGTGACAAACTGCGCCCCGAACAACATGACGCCCAAATCGAACGTCAGTTTTTGCGGATGCCGCGCGATCAACACGAACGCCGCGCCCTGCGCCAGATAGGCGATCAGGCAGAATGCGTAAAAAACAGATGCCGACATCGGAAAATTCAGCGGATCGCCGGCGTATTGGATTCTCGGCCAACATTCGCCGGTCACAAAAGCGAACAGAACGGCGGCGGCCGCGCAGACCAAAAGTGTCAAAAGGGATTGCGGTTTGGAAAAATCTGAAAAGGAATCTGGCATTTTAACCTCCTGTCGAACATAATTCATTTATATGATACGCCGTTATCGCGCCTTGTTAAAGACGGGAAAAGAGATATAAGGCGCGCGGCGACACTTTTCTGTCGCAAAAAAAACGCGTTTGGGGTATATTGAAAATTACATTTTCCGACGGAGGTTCCGCAATGCGCTTTTTTCTGTTTTTCCTGATCGCCTGTCTGGCGAACGCGGCCGCGCCCGTTTATGCGGCCGAAAGCATTTCCGCCGCCGCCGACCGGATCGCGACGGCGCGCGATAAAAAAGAGGGGCTGGAAAAATTGAACGTCAAAGCCGGTGACAAAATTCAGGACATCGGTTCCCTGACGATCGAGGATTTTTTGGAGTTGCAGGCGGTTCCCGACGGAATGGACGCCGTGTCCGCCCAGACGCTGTACGACGCGGACAACCGGTTCGACTTTTTCCTGACGACGGAACAGGCATTGCAGGCGATCGCCGTCATGCGCGGCCAAGGGATCGAACTGCCTGCCGATTTGGAAAAGAATATCAAGCAAAATCCGGCGAACGCGTCGAAATTGATGGACGAGGCGTTTCAGAAAATCCCGCCCGCGAAAGTCGAAAGCAAAGAGGACATCGCCCGCGTGCGCCGTTCCGCGATCAAAGAGGCCGAAACGACGCTGGGGATACGGTTCAAGGATATTCTGGAAAATCAGAAACAGATGATGTCGCCGGCCGCGAAACAGAAAAAACGGGGAAGAATCGTCAAATGACAACCGCTGAACGGGGCGTGAAGCCCGTCTTTATTCTGGTGCGTCCGCAGTTGGCGGAAAACGTCGGGACGGCGGCGCGCGCGATGATGAATTGTTGCGTGGATGAAATGCGGCTGGTTGATCCGGACGAGGATCATCTGTGCGATCGCGCAATCGCGGCGTCTTCCGGTGCGGATGAAATTTTGCACAACGCCAAGGTTTTTTCGTGCGTGGCCGACGCCGTGGCCGATTTGCAAAAGGTTTACGCGACGACCGGACGGCCGCGCGATATGATCAAGCCCGTTCTGACGGGGCAGGGCATGGCGCGCGAAATCAACGCTTTCGCGGCCGGCGGCGTGAAATGCGGGGTGATGTTCGGTCCCGAACGGACGGGGTTGGAAAACGACGATCTGGCCTATGCCGACATGATCGTGAACATTCCGCTGAACCCGAAGCATTGTTCGCTGAATTTGGCGCAGGCGGTGCTGTTGGCCGGATACGAGATTTTCCGTCTGTCCGACGCGACGCCCGACCGCGTGATGGCCATGCCGAACACCGAACCGGCGAACAAGGATGAAACGGAACACCTGTTCGCGCATTTGGAACAAGAGCTGGACAAGGCCGGTTATTTCAAATCCCCCGAAAAGCGGCCGCGCATGATGCGCAACCTGCGCAACATTTTCATGCGGGCGGAATTGACATCGCAGGACGTGCGCACCCTGCACGGCGTGATCGTCGATTTGACGTGGCGCGATTAACCTTTTTTCTTAACGGCTTTTTTCGGTTTCGCGGCGGCTTTCGCCGGAGCTTTCTTTGCGGCGGGCTGTTTTTTCACGGCCTTTTTCGCGTTTGATTTCTTCACGCTTGTCTTTTTCGCGGCCGCTTTTTTCACCGCCGCCTTTTTCTTCGGCGCGGGGGCGGCGGAGGCGCAAACGGGCGTCCCGTCCTCCAGCTCGGTCATTTCTTCGCCGAACGGGCAGGTGAAACATCCGCCCTGTTTGTTTTTATACGGCGCGTTTTTCGGACAGGCGCGGCATATCCATTTCCCGTCGGCGTTTTTTTCGACATAGGGGCAGAGAAAATCGTTCTGCGCGGCCAACCGGCGGCAGATGTCGATCTGCTTTTGCGCCTTTTCATCGTCGGGATAGGCGGACGGGCAGACGTTTTGCAGCGCCTCTTTGTTATGATACGTTTTTTCCGGCGGTTGCGGAGCGGTCGGCAGATTGGTTTTGTAATCCGCGCCCAACCGCAAAGCCATACGTTCCAAATCCTCGCCCGACACGTCCGACCCGTCCGGTTTGCGCGCCGCGCCGTTGACGACGGGGTGGTTCGACAGGCACATCGGATAGCCCGCGCGGGACACCAGCAGCGTTCCCGCCGGACATTTGAAACAGAACGCCTTGTTTTTAACGCCGTCGATCAGATAGGCCGTCCCTTCGGGGCAGGAGGCGCAGACGCCGACCTGTTTGGGATAGTCGCGTTTTTCCCCGATCTGGCATTTTTCGCGTTTGCGGTACAGAAAATTGTAAATCGTCGGCGACGATGTTTTGGGGATGTAGGTGTAGCGGTAGGCGGCCAGCGCCGGTTCGCAAAAAACGGTCAGAAACAAGAGGAAAAGCAGCTTTTTCATTATTCCTCCTCGTCGCTTTGTTCGCGCCACGTCAGGTTCAAATCGCACACGCCGGTCACTTCGGCGCCCAGACAGGCGTTGACATAGCGGCCGATTTTGATGACATCTCTGTTTTTCAACGCTTTGGTCAGCAGGCGTTTTTGCTCGACCGTCATATAAAAAGTGGTGCCGCACGCCTCGAACGTCTGGTCGCCGATGCCCGATTTTTCGACATAGCCGTCGTGAACGTCGAAACTGCGGTAAAAATCGGGGTCGAACACTTTAACGGCATAGGTGGATATTTTCGCGTTTTTTCGGCCGACGACGGGTTTGTTTTTCAAGCAATCTTCCGGCACGGCCTGATCGCGGACGGTTTTCAATCCGACGGACGGGCGGGATTGGCCGTTCAGGTCGTTCCAATCAGCCAGCGCCTCTTTCAATCCGGCGCGGGTCAATATCCGCTTGGCCTCGTCCTTGTTTTTTTGCGTTCCGTGGCCGTACAAGGTCATCAGCGAACGGACGAAAGGATTGTCGCACAGTTTCAGCCAGTATTTCGTGTCCTTGACGCTGCGCCGCATTCCGATGCCGAAATACGACATTTCCACCAAAGCACAGCGGGCGGCTTTGTTGGGGGATTTTTTCGCGTGCGCGGCCTTGCGCATCCATTTCAGGGATTTTTCGTAATCCGCGTTCACCCCTTTGCCGTCCATATACAGGCGTCCCAGCCAGTATTGCGCATCCGGATCGCCGCCCAGCGCGCCCTTTTTATAATATGTCAGGGCTTTGCCGTAATCGCCGGTGCGGTAGTAAATGCGCCCCAGCTCTTTGTGGCAGAAAAAGTTCTTTTCCTTTTCCGCGCACTTTTCGTACCATTCGACGCCCTTTGCCGTGTTTTGAGGGACGCCGTAGCGGCCGGAGTAATACCCGAACCCCAGCAGCGAACACGCCCGCAGGTAATCCGCGTTGCACAGCCGCGTCAATTCGGGCAGGGCGTTCGCCGCGTCCATGCGGTACAAACGGCTTTCGGCGGCCAGAAAGTCGGCCTCGTTCCTTTTCCTTTCAACGTCGGCGGCCGTCGACGCGGCGGCCTTTTTCGGTTTCGGCGCGGCGTTCGCGGCCGTCACCGTCGAAACGGCGAAAAATAAAATCAAAAGAAAACGTTTCATGCCTGTCCTTTCGCAACCGGTCAAGGGCAGTATATATGAACCCGCGGAATTGACAAAATATAAAAAAAGATTTCTAATGCTTTTTCCGGTTGAAAAAAAGGATCGTTTCGATGAAAAAGCTTTTTCCCCTTGTTCTGCTCGTCCTGATTTCCGGTTGTTCGGACGACGGGGCGCAACCGTTCGACCGCGCCGGCGCGAAACGGACGGCGGCGTTCAAGGCGGAACAGTACAAACCCTATGCGGTCAAGGGGAAAGGCCGGATCACGGGCGATTTTTGCATCAACGTGCCGGACGGGAAAAAACGGTGTCTGCCGGATCAGGCGGTCTTGCTGAACCCCGTGACGGATTATTCGACGGAATGGTTCGTCCGGTATTGGACGGGCGGCGAAATGCTGGAATCCCCGAACGGCGAAGCTTCGCGCCGCAGCCGCATGGTGCGGACGAATAAACGCGGCCGGTTCACGTTCACCGGTCTGCCCGCGGGGGAATATTACGTCGGCGCGGTCGCGTGTCCGTTCGCGCAAGGGGAAACGCCGGCCGGCTTTCCGTACCAGCGTTGGGGCGCGCGCGTGACCGTTCCGGATGAAACGCCGGACGGCAGGCGGGCGGTGACGGTTGTTTTGGAAAAACTTTTTGAACAGGCGGAGTAGCTATGTTGTTTTTGGTGTTGTTCGTGATCGCCGCGGTGCTGTGCGCCGTCGCCGTTGTCTTTTTGATCGCCGCGTTGAAAAAAAACGCTTGTCTGGCATCGGAAAACGAAACGTTGAAAGCAACGCGGGGGCAGGCGGAGGTTTTGCAAAGCCAAGTTGCGGAATTAAAAGCCGAAAAAGACCGCTTGGCCGAGGATAAAACCCGTCTGACCGCGCGAGCCGCCGCGCTGGAAACGCAAATGCGGGAAAACGAACGCCACCTGAACGACAAGGTGGAAGAGCTGAAAAACGCGCGGGAAAGCCTGACCCTGCAATTCAAAAGCGTTTCCGCCGATTTGTTGAAAACGCAGTCGGCCGATTTCAAAAAGGATCAGCGGGAATCGCTGGGGCAGATTTTGACCCCGCTGAAAGACCAGCTGGACGCCTTTAAAAAACGGATGGAGGAGATCAATCAGATCAACGCCGGCGACAAAGGCAAAATGGATCAGCAGCTGAGCCAGTTGCTGAAAATGAACCAAACGCTGTCCGAAGACGCGCAGAACCTGACGAACGCGCTGAAAGGCAACACGAAACATCAGGGCGATTGGGGCGAAACGCAGTTGGAACGGATGTTTGAAATCGCCGGATTTGAAAAGGGCATCGACTATTGTGTGCAGGAAAACCACAAGGACGACGACGGCAACAACAAACGTCCCGACTATATCGTCAACCTGCCGGACAAACGGCGGCTGATCGTTGACTGCAAAGTGTCGCTGAACGCCTATATGCGCTATGTCCGCGCCGAAACGCCGGAGGAACGGAAAAAATATCTGGCCGAACACGTCAAGGCGATCCGCGACCACGTCAAGGAATTGGCGGCCAAGGATTACCAGTCCGTCATCAAGGCGCAGGGGCTGGATTACGTTTTTATGTTCGTTCCCGTCGAACAGGCGTATGTCGAAGCGCTCAGCGCCGATCCGGAAATTTACGCCGACGCGTACCAAAGCCGCATCGCGTTGACGACGGCGTCGTCTCTGTTGCCGGTGTTGCGCACCGTCCAAAACCTGTGGCAGATCGAACGGCAGAACAAAAACGTTCAGAAAATCGCGGAAATCGGCGGAAAATTGCACGACAAGCTGGTCGGTTTCGTCGAAGATATGCAGGGGATCGACAAAGCGTTGAACTCCGCCCGAACGAATTACGACAAGGCGTTGAAAAAACTGTCCGAAGGCAACGGCAACGCGATCGGCTGGGCGCAAAAGATGAAAGATCTGGGGGCGAAAGCGGGCAAAAGCTTTCCCGCCGAAATGATCGACGACCCCGCGATGATCGAGGATAACAGCAACGTTTAGTCCGCGCCGCGGCGGGAAAACGGGCAGCCGCAATAGTTTTGCGCGTACATTCCCGTGTCTTTGACCAGTTTTTGGCGCGCCTGTTCCAACCCGCCTTTGCGCCAGTTGGTGAAATCGTAGGGGACGCCCGTTTCTTCGGACGCTTCGGCCGCGGCGGCGTTGACCTGATCCAGATTTTTATAGCGCGAAACGCCCAAAACGGACGAAACGGCGGCAAAACCGTTTTCTTTGGCGTATTCCATCGCGCGTTTCAACCTGAAATGAAAGCACACCGCGCACCGCCGCCCGCGTTCGGGTTCGTTTTCCAATCCCTTGACCGCGGCCAGCCAGTTTTCCGGATCGTATTCCAATGAAATGAACGCGACCCCGCGTTCGCGGCAGAACTTTTCGTTTTCCGCGCGCCGTTTTTCGTATTCGGCGGCGGGGGTGATGTTGGGGTTGTAAAACAAAACGGCGAAGTCCGCGCCGTCGTTCGCCAGTTTGTCGATCACGGCGCAGGAACACGGGGCGCAACAGGACAGCAGCAACATTTCCGGCATCGGTTTTCTGTTTCTTTCAAATAAAAAAGAGCGGCAAATAAAAAAACGGCTGAGAGCGAAACTCAAAGCCGTTTTTCATGGATTTCCGGAATTATTTTTTCGCGGCGGCTTTTTTCGCCGGAGCTTTCTTCGCGGCCGGTTTCTTTTCGGCTTTTTCGGTCTTCGCGGCGGCTTTTTTCGCCGGAGCTTTTTTCGCGGCCGGTTTTTCCTCGGCTTTCACTTCTTCGGCCGGCACTTCTTCGCAACAGCAACAGCAACATTCTTCCCCTTGGCATTCGCCTTTGCCGCTTTCCTGCGCTTCCGCTTCCAGCCAGCAATCGATTTCGACGCCTTCCGGACAGCCGTTGTTCAACCACACAAAATACGCCGCTTCGCGGACTTCATCTTCTTTTGCCATTTACATTCTCCCAAAAGTAAAAAACAATAATTTTTCCCTAGCCTGAATTTTTCCTCACGCCATTTTCAGTATTACCTGATTTTTTTAGAAAATTCAACGATTTTTAGGCGCGGTCGCTTTTCCACGGCGGCAAAACGCTGAAAGTCGTCGCCGTTTGCCGCAGTTCGGGCAGCAGGCCTTTCAATATGACGGCGCGTTCTTGCGTTCGCTTTGGTGAAAAATACCGCTCCCTTTGCGCCAGCCGCGGCACAACCAGTTCCGGCGCGGCGTCGATGTAGCGGATATCGACCGTATAGCCCGCTTGCCGGATTTTTTGGTACAGTTCGATGTGGTGCGGGTTGGCGTTGGAATGTTCAAATAAAACGGGCAGGTTGTGCTTTACCGCCTGTTTCAGCAGCTGGTATCCGACAAATCGCGCGGGGATTTCCCAGCGGTCGAAAGACTTTTGCCGGTTTTTCAAATGGTCGGCCAGATAGGCGGGCAGGGATTCCATGATCGCGTCGAATGAAATGTACAGCAATTCCGGATGCGCCGATTTCAGCGCGCGGCACAAATGCGACTTGCCGCTGGCGGGCAGGCCGCACACGTTGATCAGGTACGGATGTTCGACGGGTTCGATGCCCTGCAACGTTTGTCGCAAAACGGCGCGGATTTCGCGTTTGACGGCCGACAAGTCGGCGTCCGGCGGGAAAATGCGGGAAAGCGTCGTGTGCGGATACATGATTTTGTTGATGACGGACTGCATCGAAAACGACCCTGCCGTTGAATGAAACGTCGGAATTTTAACACGGCCGCGTCCGAAATCAATATAAAAGGAGGGGAAAAATCGCACTTAAAAATGTGGAAATAGGTTGAACGGTCGTATATACTGATCGAAATTTTTGTTTTAAGGGAACTGAAAACCATGGGACGAGAAAGAAAAATCAAACCGAAGAAAACCCCCGTACTGACCGGTTCGGACGTGTCGGATGTCAGCAAAAGGGGATGGGTAATCAAGGAAAAGAAAAACCGCCTGTCGGACTATGCGGCCAGTTCTCCGATCACGATCGAACACGTCAGTCCGCAGATCAGCGCGGGGCGTTTCGCCGTCAAACGCGAAGTCGGCGACACGATGGAAGTTACCGCCAATATTTTTAAGGACGGGCACGATTTGTTGAAAGCCGTCGTCCTGTGCCGCCACGCCGATTCCGACGAATGGTGGGAATCGCCGATGTACGAGGTCAACCACGGTTTGGCGCTGTGGAGCGGCAGCCTGTGGTTCGGCGACAACACGCGCTATATCTACACGATCGAAGCGTGGGTGGACGAATTCGGCACATGGCGCGACGGAACGATGAAAAAACGCGAAGCCGGTCAGGGCGTCGCGCTGGAATTGGTCGAAGGCGCGGACATCATCCGCAAAACGCTGGAACGTTTGGCGGCGTCGTCCGACGTGCGCGATCCGGACGCCCGCGAACACGACATCGCTTTTCTGTCGGACGTTTTGGCGCGTTTCGACGCCGGTCAGGACGAATACGAATGCGCCAACCTGTTGATGAGCGACGAAGTGCTGGACGCCATGGACCGCTGGCCCGACCGCGACAAGGCCACGCGCTACGACCGCGAATTGGAAGTTTTTGTCGATCGCGAACGCGCGCGTTTCGGCGCGTGGTACGAAATGGACGTCCGGTCGCAGGGGACGCAAGAGGGCGTGCACGGCATGTTCAAGGACGGCGAGGCGCGTCTGCCCGAAATCAAGGAAATGGGATTCGACGTCGTCTATCTGCTGCCGATTCATCCGATCGGCCACACGCACCGCAAAGGCAAAAACAATTCGCTGGTGTGCGAACCGGGCGATGTCGGGTCGCCTTACGCCATCGGATCGGAAGAGGGCGGACACAAGGCGATCCACCCGCAGCTGGGCACGATGGACGATTTCCGTTCTTTCGTCCGCCGTGCACGCGAACTGGATATGGAGGTTGCCCTTGACTTCGCCATTCAATGTTCGCCCGACCACCCGTGGATCAAGGAACATCCCGAATGGTTCACGTTCCGTCCGGACGGCACGATCAAATACGCGGAAAACCCGCCGAAAAAGTATCAGGATATCGTGAACGTCGATTTTTACGGTCCGCAAGGCGATTCGCTGTGGATCGAATTGCGCGACACGTTTTTGTTCTGGGCGAAAGAGGGAATCCGTATTTTCCGCATTGACAACCCGCATACGAAATCCGTTCCGTTCTGGGAATGGGTGATCCGCGAAGTGCAGAGCGTCTATCCCGACACGCTGTTTTTGGCCGAAGCGTTCACGCGTCCGCCGATGATGCAAATGCTGGCGAAAATCGGATTCACTCAATCATATACTTATTTCACTTGGCGCGAAACCCGCAAAGAGCTGGAGGAATACTTCACCGAACTGACCCAGACGGATTTGAAAGAATATTTCCGTCCGAACCTGTTCCCGACGACGCCGGACATCATGCCGTTCTATCTGCACGACGCGCCGCGGTCGGCGTTCATCATCCGGTTCATTCTGGCGGCGACGCTGTCCCCGTCCTACGGGATGCTGAACGGTTACGAACTGTGCGAAAACGACGGCATTTACGGCAAAGAGGAATTCAACAATTCCGAAAAGTACGAGATCCGCGTCCGCGATTGGAACGCCGACGGCAACATCAAGGATCTGATTTCCAAAATCAACTGGATCCGCGGTGAAAACTACGCTTTGCAGCTGTACGAAAACCTGCGTTTCTACGGATCGGAAAACGAAAATATCATGTTCTACGGCAAAATGACCGAAGACCGCGGCAATATGATTTTCGTGGCGGTCAGTCTTGATCCGTGGCACGGGCAATCCGGCCGGATCTGGTTTCCGACCGACGAAATGGGCGTCGCGCCGGGCGGCCGTTTCTGGGTCGAGGAATTGATGAGCGGCCGTCAGTTCGAGGTGCGCGGCAGCGAATTGTGGATCAACCTGTACCCCGCCGGAAATCAGGCCGAAATCTACCGCGTCACGCCGATCGACAGGGCGTGGTAGGGAAACGTTCAAAAGTGACGGCTGTAAAAAAACAGTTGTCACTTTTGGTTTGATTGGGTCATACTTCGGTTTTAACGTTAACAGTTCAAGGCGTCAAATATGCTTGCCAGTTTGAAAGATCAAGAGTTTTTATCCGTTGAAAAAGAAAATCTGAACGAACTTTTAAAGGATCCCGTTTTTCAGGATTCACTGTGCCAAAAGCTGGAAAGTTTCATGCCGTCGAAACGCTGGTACAGCGCAAAGGACGACACGATTTCCACCGTTTGTTTCCAAACGATTGTGCCGGTCGGCGACATTCAGTTGACCGTTGTTCTGGTCGCGCTGAAAGGCGGGGACAAACCGATGTTCCAAATTCCGATGCGTATGGCGTTTGACGATGCCGCCGAAAAAATCGCGGAAAGCGCCGTGATCGCGGGTGTCGAACTGTCGGACGGACGGCAGGGCGTCATTTACGACGCGGCGGGGGACGGCGATTTTTCGGCCAACCTGCTGCCTTTGCTGGAAAACGACGCGGAAATCGCGACGCCGGCCGGCGTTGTTTTTCACGGCGCGTCAACGGCGGCGGGCAAGGCTTTGATCCGCGAAGTCGTCGGCCAGCCGCAGAAAATGCTGGGGGTGGAGCAAAGCAACACGTCTTTGATCGTCGGGCAAAAAATCATGTTGAAAATGTACCGCCGCACGGCGTTCGGATCGCATCCGGAAATCGCGACGACGGCTTTTCTGACCGAAGAGGCCGGATTTAAAAACACGCCCGCCTATTTGGGGATGCTGGAATTGAAATTCGCGGACGGCCGTTCCATGGCGGCGGGCATCCTGCAAAGCTTTGTTCCCAACGTCGGGGACGGGTGGACGTACACGATGGATTACCTGAAATCGTATTTCGCTGACGCGTTGACGGGCGAAAACGCGGGCGGTCATGAAACGTATTTGAAAGAAGCCAACCTGTTGGGACAAAGAACGGCCGAAATGCACAAGGCGTTTTTCAAAGGAACGGACGACGTGTTCCGTCCCGCCCATGTCAAGGCGGACGATTTGGAAAGCTGGCGCGATCAGGCGGTCGCGCAGGCAGACCGGACGCTGGCGGTTTGCGCGGCGAACGTCGAAAAGCTGACGGGCGATTTGAAAACACGCGTTCAGGCGTTGATTGACGGCCGCGAAAAGATCGTCGCGCGCATCGGCGAACTGTTGCCCGTCGTCGCCGACGGATACAAGACCCGTTTCCACGGCGATTATCATTTGGGGCAGGTCGTCATTGACGACACGGGCGATTTCTACATCCTTGATTTCGAGGGCGAGCCCCTACGTCCGATCAACGAACGGCAGGTGAAGCAGTCCGTTTTGAAAGACGTGGCCGGAATGGTGCGTTCGTTTAATTACGCGGCGTTCGGCGCGGTGTTGATGTATGTGCTGCCCGAAAACAGGGAAAAGGCCATGAAGCTGGCCGCCGAATGGGAAAAACAGGCCGTGCGCGCTTTTCTGGACGGCTATTTTGAAAATATGGCGGATTGCGAATCCTTGCCCGCCGACAGGGACGTGACGTTGAAACTGCTGGATCTGTTCACGTTGGAAAAAGCCCTGTACGAAGTGATTTACGAAGTCGCCAACCGTCCCGACTGGTTGGCCATCCCGATGAACGGCCTGTCCCGTTTGATTGACCTGTAATGGAGAATGACGATATGAAAAACTATTTGGACGAAAGCATAGTCGAAGCGCTGGTGACATCCGGCTACGGGGATCCGTTCTCTGTTCTGGGATTGCACCGCGAGGGAAAGGACGGCGATCTGGTGCTGCGCACGCTGCAGCCGCAGGCGCAGAACGTCTATGTTCTGGAATACGAAACGGGCAACGTGATGGCGCAAATGGAACGCGTCCACAGCGCCGGCCTGTTCCAGTTCGAGTTCCCCGCCGATTGGGATTATTTCAAATACCGTTTGCGCATTGATTTGTGGACGGGCGATTCCTACGATACCGAGGACGCCTATCGCTTTCCGCCCGTTCTGGGGGAAATGGATCTGTATTTCCTGTCCGAAGGGTCGCATTTGGACGAATACGACCGTTTGGGCGCGCACCCGATGAAACACGACGGCGTGGACGGCGTGTCTTTCGCCGTTTGGGCGCCGAACGCCCGCCGCGTTTCCGTTGTCGGGACGTTCAACGAATGGGACGGCCGCCGTCACATGATGCGGCCGCGCGGTTCGACGGGCGTGTGGGAAATCTTCGTTCCGCACATTTCCGCGGGCGTTTTGTACAAATACGAATTGATCGGTCCCGACGGCAACATTTTGCCGCTGAAAGCCGACCCCGTCGCTTTTTACGCGGAAAAACGCCCCTCGACCGCTTCCGTCGTTTACGATCTGGACAAATACGAATGGCAGGCCAAGGGCTGGGAAAAGAAGCGTGAAAACGTCAACGGGCTGGACGCGCCGGTGTCGATTTACGAAGTGCATCTGGGATCGTGGAAACGCCATGTCGAGGACAACAGCTATCTGAGCTATCAGGAAATGGCGCAGGATCTGGTCAATTATGTCAAGGATATGGGCTATACGCACGTCGAGCTGCTGCCAGTCAACGAACATCCGTTCGACGGATCGTGGGGATATCAGGCGACGGGGCTGTACGCGCCGACCAGCCGTTTCGGCAAGCCCGACGATTTCAGGGCGTTGGTGGACGCGTTCCACAAAGCCGGAATCGCCGTCATCATGGACTGGGTTCCGGGGCATTTCCCCAAGGATTCTTTCGGTTTGGCGAATTTCGACGGCACGGCGCTGTATGAACACGCCGATCCGCGCCGCGGCGAACACAAGGATTGGGGAACGAAGATTTACAACTACGGCCGCCGCGAAGTCAGCAATTTCCTGACATCGAACGCGCTGTTCTGGAACAAGAAATACCAGATCGACGGTTTGCGCGTCGATGCGGTCGCGTCCATGCTTTATCTGGATTACAGCCGCAAGGCCGGCGAATGGATTCCGAACAAATTCGGCGGACACGAGGATTTGGAGGCGGTCGATTTTCTGAAACGCACCAATGAACTGATGTACGAAAACTGCCCCGGAACGGCGACGTTCGCCGAAGAATCAACCGCGTGGCCGATGGTGTCGCGGCCGACGTACATGGGCGGTTTGGGATTCGGTTACAAATGGAACATGGGGTGGATGCACGACACGCTGGATTACATGGCCAAAGACCCGATCTATCGCCGTTACCACCACAACAAAATGACGTTCGGAATGCTGTACGCCTATAACGAAAATTTCGTTTTGCCGCTCAGCCACGACGAAGTCGTCCACGGCAAATGTTCGCTGTTGAACAAAATGGCCGGCGATCGTTGGCAGAAATTCGCCAATTTGCGCGCGTACTACGGCTTTATGTACGGTTTCCCCGGCAAAAAGCTGTTGTTCATGGGTGGCGAATTCGGACAGGATCGCGAATGGGATTACAACGGTTCGCTGAGCTGGCATCTGCTGAACGACCCGATGCACCGCGGCGTGCAGAACGCCGTGCGCGATTTGAACAGAATCTATCGCGAAACGCCCGCTTTGTACGAACAGGACTACAATCCCGAAGGGTTTGAATGGATCGACGCCGACAACGCGGACGAAAGCGTTTTTTCGTTCGTCAGAAAAGCCAAAAACACGGACGAAATGGTCGTCGTCGTGTCCAACTTCACCCCCGTTCCGCGTGAAAATTTCAAAATCGGCGTGCCCAAAGGCGGCCGCTATGTCGAAATTTTCAATTCGGACGCCGAAATTTACGGCGGTAGCGGCATGGGCAACATGGGCGGCGTCGATTCGACGGCCGAAGGATGGAACAACCGTCCGTATTCGATATCCGTCACGGTTCCGCCGTTGTCAACGATGATTTTCGTGCCGCAAAGCTGACGCCGGAGTGATGTGAACCGATGCCTACCGGAATGCGAGTATTGCCGGGCCGCCCCTATCCGTTAGGGGCGACTTGGGACGGCAAGGGCGTTAATTTCGCCCTGTTTTCCGCCAACGCCGAAAAAGTGTTGCTGTGCCTGTTCGACGAAACGGGGACGCGCGAGATTCAGCGCATCGCCATGCCCGAACGCACGGACGAAGTCTGGCACGTCTATTTGCCGGATGTCGCGCCGGGGCAGTTGTACGGGTATCGCGTTTTCGGCGTGTACGCCCCCGAACGCGGCCACCGGTTCAATCACAACAAACTGCTACTTGACCCTTACGCCAAATCAATCACGGGCGACCTGATTTTCCACGAAGCCATGCAGGGATACCGTTCCGGCAGCCCGAAAGCCGATATGTCTTTCGACCGCCGCGACAGCGCGCCCTATGTGCCGAAATGCCGCGTCGTTGACGATGCGTTCGCGTGGGGAAACGAGCGTCGGCCGCAAACGTATTGGTACGACAGCATCATTTACGAAGCGCACCTGAAAGGGTTCACGTTCCGCAATTCCGAAATCGACGAAAAGATTCGCGGCACGTTCGCCGGAATGAGCGCGAAACAGGCGGTCGGGCATTTGCAAAAACTGGGCGTCAACGCGGTCGAATTCCTGCCGATACAGGCGTTTTTCACCGGCAACCATTTGATCAAGGCGGGGTTGCACAATTATTGGGGCTATGATCCGCTGTGTTATTTCGCGCCGAATCCGTCCTATATGGCTTCGTCCGATTTGGGCGAAGTCAAAAACATGATCCGCGTTTTCCACGAAGCCGGAATCGAAGTCATCATGGATGTCGTGTACAACCACACGGGCGAAGGCAACCAGATGGGGGTGACGCTGTCGTTCCGCGGGATCGACAACGCCGTGTATTACCGTTTGCGCGCCGACGATCCCCGTTATTACGAAGACACGACGGGATGCGGGGCGTCGTTCAACGTCGAACATCCGCGCGTCATCCAGCTGGTGATGGATTCTTTGCGCTATTGGGTGGAACAGATGCACGTGGACGGTTTCCGGTTCGATCTGGCGCCGACTTTGGCGCGGACAAGGACGGGGTTCACGAATACGGCGGGATTTTTGACGGCGGTTCAGCAGGATCCCGTTTTACAGCGCGTCAAAATGATCGCCGAACCATGGGATATCGGTTTGGGCGGCTACCAGATCGGCGCGTTTCCGCCGGGGTGGTCGGAATGGAACGACCGTTTTCGCGACACGACGCGCCTGTTTTGGAAAGGCGACGCGGGACAGATCGGCAATCTGGCTTCGCGCCTGACGGGGTCGAGCGAAACGTTCGGCTATCGCGGCCGCCATCCGTGGACAAGCATTAACTTTATTACCGCGCACGACGGTTTCACGCTGAACGACGTTGTCAGTTATAACGAAAAGCATAACGAGGCGAACGGCGAAAACAATCGCGACGGCACGACGGACAATAAAACGTGGAACAGCGGCGTCGAAGGCGAAACGAACGATCCGGAAATTCTGGCGTTGCGCCGCAAACGGATGCGCGCCATGATGGCGACGTTGATGTTGTCGCTGGGGGTGCCGATGATGACGGCCGGTGACGAATTTTGCCGCACGCAAAAAGGCAACAACAATGCCTATTGTCAAGACAGCCCGATCAGCTGGTTGAACTGGAATCAAATCGACGACGAGGGGCGCGCGTTTTCGGATTTTGTCGCCTATCTGATTAAAATCCGCATGGCACACCGTGTTTTCAGGCGCAAACGCTATTACACCGGCAAAAAAATCGGGGATTCGCCGATCAAGGATATCACTTGGGTGACGCCCGAGGGGTTGGAAATGACGCCGCCGGATTGGAACAAGCCGTATGCCAAAAGCCTGTCCGCACTGATATCCGGATCGCTCAGCGTCGCGTTTTGCAACGAAGAGGGCAAGTTCTATCCCGACAATCATTTCTTTATCGTGTTGAACGCGTTTCAGGACGGCATCGAATGGATGTTGCCCGAAGCCGGCGGGGAAACAACGTGGAATCTGATTTTGGACACGTCGCGCGACCAACCCGCCGTCACGGGGGAAACGTTCAAATCGGGCGACACCTACGACGTTCCGGGGTGGTCGGTTTTGCTGTTTGAATCGCCGCTGACCGACGAGGACAAGGCCGTGTTGACGGCGCGCGCCGGTATGACGGGCATTTTGGGCAAAGTCTATCAAAACGCGAAAAGCAACCGCATGGTCGCGACGATCAGGGATTTGGACAATTTGGACTTTATGACATACGGCCCGATGGGGCCCGTGGCGACCTTGGCCGATTTGGAAAAGGACGAGGACAGGGACGGTTTCACTCGTTTGGTTTGACAAGGATTTTTTAAAGTGACTCTGGATTATACGCAAACAGTTGATTTTTTGGCTGACAAAGCGGGGATTCTGCCCGAATTTGAATCGGAAAACGGCGTCTGCACGACATCGTTTGAAACCAAAAAGGCGTTGCTGAAAGCTTTGGGATACGACGCCGACACGCCGACGGCCGCCGAAAAATCCATGAAAACCATGGCGGAAAAGCCGTTCACGCGCGCTTTGCCGCCGGTGACGGTGTGCTTTGCCGATCGGAAAACGGCGGAAATTCCCGTGACTGTCTTTGCCGCGGAAAACACGACGCTGACGTTCGAGCTGGTTGCGGAAAACGGCGAAAAACGTTTGTGGCGGGCGGAAACGGCGGAATTGCCCGTGGCCGACGCGATGCGGGTCGGCGAACGGGATTGCGAACACCGCGTTTTGACCCTGGAGTTGCCGGAAACCGGCTATCACACTTTGCGCGTTTCGGGCAAAAACATTCCGGCGGCGGGGCGCGAGATGACCTTGGCCGTCGCGCCGGAAAAATGCTATATGCCGGAAATGATGCGGTGGGGCGGGCGGCCGTGGGGATTTCCCGTCCAGCTGTACGCCCTGCGTTCCGAAAACAACTGGGGCATCGGCGATTTTTCCGATTTGAAAAGCATGGCGGGCGTCGCGAAAATGTTCGGGGCGGACATCGTCGGCATCAATCCGGTCAACGTCGCGTTCATGGCAAAACCGGAAACGGCCAGCCCGTATTATTCCTCCAGCCGGCTGTTTTTGAATCCGCTGTACATTGATGTGACGGCCGTCACAGAATTTGAACGTTGCGCCGAGCTTCAGAAGTATGTGAAATCAAAGGAATTTCAGGCGGAAATGCAAAAGGCGGCGCAAAGCCGTCTGGTTGATTACGCGGCGGTCGGAAAGCTGAAAACCAAAGCGTTCCGGATGCTGTTTGAGGATTTCAAAAACGCCGCCCCCGAACGGCGCGCCGCGTTTGAACGTTTTTGCGAACAGGGCGGGCGGGAATTGCACGCGGCCGCGTTGTATCAGGCATTGGCGGAATATTTCGTCGCGAAGAAAAAAGGTTTCGGCTTTAAAAGCTGGGGGGCGCAGTACGCTTCGCCCGACACGGCGGCCAGTTTGAAATTCGCGGCCGATCACGCGGACGATGTCGCCTATTACGAATACCTGTTCTGGTTGGCGGACGAACAGTTCGCCGCCGCGTCCGCGGAAATGGACGCGCAGGGGCTGGGCGTCGGGCTGTATCAGGATCTGGCGGTCGGCGTCGCGTCCGAAAGCGCGGAAACATGGGGGGCGCAAGAATTGTTCGCGACGGAACTCAGCATCGGGTCGCCGCCGGATATGTTCAACGCCAACGGGCAGGAATGGGGCGTCGCCCCTATGCGGCCGGAAGCTATGCGCGACGAAGCGTACCTGTCCTATCGCAAAATGCTGTGCGCCAATATGAAACGGGCGGGGGCGGTTCGCATCGACCATGTGATGGGGCTGGTGCGGCTGTTCTGCATTCCGCGCGGGGAAAAGGGCGCGTACCTGCGTTACGATGTCAACGACATGATGGGCATCGTCGCGTTGGAAAGCCACCGCAACAAATGTCTGGTCGTCGGCGAGGATTTGGGCGTCGTTCCGTCGTTTTTCCGCGAAATGCTGGAAAAGGCTGGAATCCTGTCGTTCCGCGTGTTCCGGTACGAACAGACGGGCGACGGGCGTTACAAACCGTTACAATATTATCCGGAAACGGCGTTGGTCGCGGCGGGAACGCACGATATGCCGACGCTGACGGGGTATTGGTTGGGAACGGACATCAATGTCGCGCGCGAAATCGGAATGATGGACGGCGACCGGTATGAACAGGCGCGCCGGATGCGGCTGAACGACCGCCGCGCGATGGTCGAAGCTTTGGCATCCGCCGGAATCTGGTTTGTCACACCCGAAAACTTTGACGCCGAAATCAACGGCGACGCTTTGCCGCCGCGGCTGGTCGAAGCGCTGTATTCCCATTTGGCAACCGCGCCGTGCCGTTTGATGCTGGTGCAGTTGGAGGATGTTTTGGAACAGGCGGAGCAGATGAATATGCCCGGCACGAACACGGAATATCCGAACTGGCGTTACAAACTGCCCGCGGCGATCGGCGAACTGGCCGGCGATGAAAGAATGTCGCGGGTGTGCGCGGCTGTCCGGAAAATCAGAAACGGTTGAGAATCGGGGGACGTTCGCACGTCCCCTTTCGTCCGCCGGCGGGGAAGAGATGGATACCGAAAAAAGGATTTGGCATTATTTGTTTTTGATCGTGATCGCGTTGGCGACGGGATACACTTTCCTGTTGCGTTCCGCCGGTTACGACGAAAGCGGAAAGCCGAAAACGGCGGAAATCCCGATGCGGATCATCGGAGAGAATATGGCCGGCGACTATGCTTTGTTCCGGTTGATGGAAGAGGGGACAAAACCGCAAGAGGCCTATCGCCGCGAAAACATTTCCGCGTTTGTCGCCGACCGGATGAAAGTTGACGGCCGGTTCGTTTCCTTTGCCGATCCGGTCAAGGCGTTTCTGGCCGTTCCGTTTTTAACCCTGCCGTACACCGCTTTTTTCGACACGTTCCTGCTGTGGGGGATGTTCGCTTTCGGCGCGGCGCTGTACGCCATGTTCCCGCTGCGCCAAAGCTTGCTGCTGATGTTCGCTTTTCCGGTTGCCTTTTTGAGCTTCACGCTGGGCGGATGGGGCGTGTTTGTGACGGCGTTTGCTTTGCTGGCGTTGGCTTTGGCGGACGAATTTCCGAAACGGGCGGGGATGTTTTGCGCGCTTTGCCTGATTGAACCGGTCGTGTTTGCGGGCGTTTTGGCCGCCTATGTCCTTAGGAAACAAAAAAAGGCCGCCGTCAGCGCCGTTTGCTGCGCGGCGTTTTTGACGCTTTGCACGCTGGCGCGTTACGGGGCGGGCGCGTTTCCCGCGGCGTTCGGGGCGGCTGTGCGCGCTTTGACGGAAAGGCCGTGTTCCTTTTCCTCCGTCGCCGGAATTTTGATGTGCGGCGGAATGTCGGTCGGATTGGCGGTCGCCGTTCAAACCGCAATCGCCGCAGGTGCTTTGTTCGCGGCGTACCGTTTGTTGGTCAATGATAAATGCGCGCCCGCCGTGCAGGATGCCTGTCTGTGCGGCGCGCTGTGTTTCGTGTCGCCGTTTTTCTATTTGTCCGATTACGCGCTGTTGTACGCGGGGATCGCTTTTTTGATCAAGGATTCCCTGCGCCGCGGATTGCTGAAAGGGGACGGCTGGATGCTGGCTGCGGCGTTCGCGTCGATTTATCTGGAGGGGATCGTCGCCCCGCGCGTCGGCGCGCCGTTTCAAATGATATTGGCGGCTTGGCTGGTGTTCGCCGCTTTCCGCCGCCGGTTTTAATACTCGGACACGAAACAGGCCGGTTCGTCCGTTTCAAACAGCATTGTTTTCTTTTTTTGCGCCGGATCGTAGGCGTAAACGGCGTTTTCGTCGGCGAACAACAAGGTTGTTCCGTCGCGGGTGAACGACAAGGCGGTCGCGTTTCCGGCCTTTATTTCATCGAAAAATCCGCCGGTGATCAGGATTGAACCACCGCAAACGCAGGCCGTCAGGCGCGCGCCCGCGTGATAGGCGGGAACGGCCGCGTTTGCCCTGACGGGAATGGTTTTCGGACGCCGCGCGGCCAAAGTGATGTTCAGCGATCCGTCCGCGCCGGTGAACATCAGCGTGTCCGGCGTGCAAAAACAAACGGGGGCGGGCAGGGCGGCCGGTTTGACGAACGGCATCGGGAACCACCCGAATTCTTCGCGCATGATGACGCGCAGGACGGATTGCCCCGTGGCGTCGTCCGTCGCGATAAAGGCGATTTTTTGATTATCGGGGGACAGGGCGGTGTGGGATATCCTTTTACCGGACAGGGAAAACAGCGGCGTTATCCCGTCCGCGCCGACTTCGGTCAGGCCGATCGTTTCCTTGCCGTTTTTTTCAAGAACGCCGCAAATTTTTTTTCCCGCCGGATTGTACGACGGGTGGCGCAGCCCCATATTAAACGACAGGACGCGTCCGTCGGGGGCGAATACGGCGGCTTTTGCCCCGTTCGGGCGCGGAAAGGCGGCTAAAATCCGATAAAAAGGAATGGTGTCCATAAATTGTGGTGTCCTGAACAATGAAATCATATAATATAGCGAACAGTATCAGTTGCGAAAGCAAAAAAGGAGTTTTTTCATGCTGACCGGAAACGAATCGAAAACGGAAATGACAAACGCCCGCCGCGGCTTTATGCGGTTGAAAGATTACATGAACGCGTGCATTGTCGGGCAATCCGGATTGGTGGACAAATTGCTGATCGCTTTGCTGGCGGACGGCCACCTGTTGGTTGAAGGCGCCCCCGGTTTGGCGAAGACAAAGGCGATCAAAAAGCTTTCCGAAGCGATCGAGGGGGACGACCAGCGCATCCAGTTCACGCCCGACCTGCTACCGTCCGACATCACGGGCAGCGACATCTACCGTCCCGAAACGGGGGATTTCAAATTTCAGGCGGGGCCGATTTTCCATAACCTGATTTTGGCCGACGAAATCAACCGCGCGCCCGCCAAAGTCCAATCCGCCCTGTTGGAGGCCATGGCCGAACGACAGGTGACGGTCGGCGGAAAAACCTATAAACTGCCGTCTTTGTTTATGGTGATGGCGACGCAAAACCCCATTGAGCAAGAGGGGACGTATCCTTTGCCCGAAGCGCAGCTTGACCGTTTTCTGATGTATGTCAAAATCGACCAGCCCGACGCCGCGGCCGAACGCCGGATCTTGCGTTTGGTGCGCGACGAGGCGATGACCGCCGGACAGGCCGGAAAGATAGAGGTTATGCCGCAAACGGGCGTGTTCGCCGCCAGACGGGAGGTGTTGAACGTCCATTTGTCCGACGCGTTGGAGGAATACATCGTCCAGCTGGTCATGGCCACCCGCCGTCCCGAAGCGTATGACCCGAAATTCGCCCGCTGGGTGGCTTTCGGCGCCAGCCCGCGCGGCACGATCGCTTTGGACAGGTGCGCGCGCGCCGGAACGTGGTTGGCGGGCAGGGACTATGTCTTGCCGGAGGATATTCACGCCGTCGTTCACGACGTGTTGCGCCACCGCATCATTTTAACATTTGAAGCCGAAGCCGAAGGCGTCACGCCGGACAGCTTCATTGATTTGCTGTTGGAACGGGTGCCTTTGCCGTAATGTTGGAAAAGCTGAAAACATTTTTGCGCGACAAAACGCCGGCCGCGTCCCCCCTTGCCGACGGGGCGGGGGACGGCATCGGTGTTTCGCTGCCGGAATTGTTGGCGCAAAAACGGTATGTTCCCCTGCTGTCGTTCGACGCGGTCGGCACGTCAAAGGCTGAAGGCATGGGCGTGTACCGTTCGCCGTTTCGCGGACGCGGCATGGAATTTGATGAAGTGCGCGCCTATCATCAGGGCGACGACATCCGCATGATCGACTGGCGCGTGACGGCCAGAACGGGCAAGGCGCACACAAAGCTGTACCGCGAGGAACGCGACCGCCCCGTTTTGTTTTTGGGGGATTTCAGGCCGCGGATGCGGTTCGGAACGCGCGTGGCGTTCAAATCCGTCATGGCGGCGCGCGTCATGGCGGCGCTGGCGTGGGCGTCGCGGGAACACGGCGACAAGATCGGCGCGATCGTCCTGTCCGCCGGACACTATTTCAAAATCGCTCCGCATCGGCAAATGCGCCGGTTGATGGAGGTGTTCAACGCCGTCGTCACCGCGGCGAACGACGACGGAAAGGCCAAAGGCGTTTCGTTGGATGACGCGCTGGCCGAATTGCGGCGGGTTAGCAAAAACGGCGGGCGCGTTTATATCGTCAGCGATTTTTACGGCTTTGACGAGGAATGTAAAAAGCATTTGACCTATATCGCGCGTCATTGCGATGTCGTGTGCGTGCAAATCTTTGACGTGTTGGAGGAAACGCCGCCTCCGCCGGGGACGTACCGCGTCAGCGACGGCAGCCGCAGCGTCACCATTTACACGGACGATCCGAAATGGCGGACGGAATACGAACGTCTGTTCGCCGAACCGCGCCGCGATTTGGAAAATTTCTGTAAAAGCCGTAAGATCGTTTACATCGGTATGCGCACGGACGCGGATATGGTGCAAACGTTGCGCCGCGGCATTTTGACGGCGGGGGAAAAATGATGCAACCGCAAACGATTGATCTGTCGGGATTAAGGGACGTGCATCTGCCGCCCGTTCCGCCGCTGTGGCCGTTGCCGTTGCGGTTCTGGATTGTGACGGTTGTCGCAATATGCGCCGTCGCCGCTGCGGTTTTCTGTATCCGTCGGATGCGGCTGATAACGGCCAAAAAATACGCAAACCGTGAAGTCGAACGTATCACAAAACAGTTTAACGGGGACGGCTATCGTTCCGCCGTCGAATTGTCGTTGTTGATGCGCCGGATCGCGCTGATGAAACACCCGCGCGTGGATGTGGCGGGGCTGACGGGGCGGCGTTGGCGGCAATTCCTTGAAAATACTGTGAAAAAGCCCGTTTTTAAAGGCGTCGCGGGCGATGTCGCCGAAACTGTCATGTTCATTCCGCCCGACCGTTTTAAAAACGGGGACGCGGCCGTTTTCATCGCGGCCGCCAAAGAATGGATCGCCGAAAACGCATGATGCATTTCGCTTGGCCGCTGATGTTTTTCTGTCTGCCCCTGCCGTGGGTGATCAACCGGTTGGCGGGACGGCGAAATCAACCGGCGGTCGCGGTCAAAGTTCCCTTTTTCGCCGAAATAAAGGTGTTGTCGCGCCGTTCGGAAATGCCGCGCGGGCGCAAAGCGGGGATGATGTGGCTGTTGTGGGGATTGTTGGTGTGCGCGGCGGCGCGGCCGCAAATTCCGGACGGAATGCAGGAATACGCCGTTCCCGCGCGCGACATCGTTTTGGTGTTGGATATTTCGCGGTCGATGATGCTGCCGGACGCGGGCGGGGGAAGCCGTTTGGACGCCGTTAAATCGGCCGCCGCAAATTTCGTCGGGCAAAGGAAAAATGACCGGATCGGCGTCATTTTGTTCGCGGAACAGGCTAATTTATATATGCCGTTGACATTGGACGGCGACGGGTTGCGGAATATGCTGGCCGGTGCGCGCGCCGGATGGCTGGGATCGCTGACGGCGGTCGGTGACGCGATCGGCTTGGCTTTGCGGTATCTGGAAAACAGCGGCGCGAAGCACAGGATTGTCATTTTGCTGACCGACGGGGTTTCCAATGCCGGAAATGTCGCGCCTGCCGATGCCGTCGCGGCCGCCCGCGGTCGGGGGGTTGTCCTTTACACGATCGGGTTCGGTTCGCCGGACGATCCGGAAAGCGGAGTGGACGCCGATTTTTTACAACAGGCGGCGGAACAGACGGGCGGGTTGTTTTTCATGGCGCGGGACGGGTCGGAGCTGGCGCGGGCGTATGAAACGATTTCGCGAAACGAACCGATGTCCGACGCGCCGGTTTACCTGATCCGGCAAAAAGAGCTGTATCCTTGGCCGCTGTTCGTGTTCGCCCTGATCGTGTCCGCCGCCGTGTTCGCCCGCGTTCGCCAACGTTGGAAATTTAAAAAAGGGGCGAAATGATGGAATGGATCGTTTTGCGCCCGTGGGCTTTCATTTTCATCCTGCCGGCCGTTTTGTACTGCTTTTTCAATCACCGGCCGGTCAAAGCGTGGATCGGCGTGATCGACGCGCGGCTGTTGCCCGTTTTGTCGGTGCGCGCCGGATCGCGTTTCCGGAAAAACGCCGCGTTCGCCCTTTCGTTCGCGGCGGCGCTGTGCGTCGTTTGCGCCTTGGCCGGCGTTTGTTTGAAACGGACGGACGCGCCGCTGTACCACCCGAAATCCCCCGCCGTGATCGTTTTGGATATGTCTTTGTCAATGAAAGCGCGGGATGTCGAACCCAACCGTTTCAGCCGCGCGGTGTTCAAGGTTTACGACCTGCTGGACGAATTGAGGGGCGTGCCGACGGCGTTGGTCGTTTTTACGGACGAACCCTATCCGCTGATTTCCGCAACGACGCAAAAAGAGGCGGTCGAGGCGATCTTGCCGTTGCTGAATTTCAACCTGATGCCGTCGCAGGGATCGCGGACGGACAGGGCGTTGGATCAGGCGGTGAGGGCGATTGAACAGTCGGGCGCGGCTTACGGCGACATTTTTTTGGTGACGGACGGGGGCGACGAGGTTTTCGACATTCAGGACGCGGCGCTGGATATCATCCGTCGGGCGGCCGAAAAGGGAGCGCGCCTGTTCGTTTTGGGGACGGGAACGCCTGCCGGTGCCGTTTTGCCGGCAGAGGACGGCCGGAGCGTTTTGGACGCGTTGGGCAATCCCGTCACGCACCGTTTGCGCGAGGACTTTCTGCGCCGTTTGGCCGCGGCCGGAAACGGGGAATACGCGCGCGTGCGCACGAACGACGGCGATGTCAAATCGTTGATGCGCGCCCGAAACGTTCAGGCGGGACGCAAAAGCGATCTGACCGATTCAAAACGGGCGGCAGACGCGGGGTACTGGTTTTTGCTGCCTGTCGTCGCGCTGTTTCCGTTTGTGTTCCGCCGCGGGCTGTTTCCCGTTTTATTGCTGTTGTGGGCGTCGCCCGCCGCCGCCGTGTCCGTGCAGGAACTGTTTTTCAGCCCGTCCGCCGCCGCCGCGCATTTCCTGAATTTGGGAAATCAGGGCAAAGCCGTTGAAATCGCAGAAAAATCGGATGATTTCACCGCGCTTTACAATACGGGGACGCGGTTGATCGCTTTGCGAAACTTCGCCGCGGCGCAGATGTTGCTGGAAAAGGCCGTTTTAAAGCGTCCCGACGATGAAAACGCGCAAGTCAATTTGGAAATCGCCAAGCGGCTGAACAAAAATCCGCCGAGCGACGGCGAGGGTGGCGGCGACGCGCCTGATCCGGATCAATCCGGCGACGGGGAAGGCAATGGTGACGGGCAAAACAACTTAAACAAAAATAATAACAATGCTCCGCAAGATGATAAAAACAAAGAAAATGATAGCAACGGTGTGGGTGATGACAACGACGGCACGCCTGAAAAAGAGGGGGGCGCGTCCGGTGGCGCAGGCGGAAACGGGGACGGCGATACCGGAAATAACGGCGACAGTGCGGGCGATGATGACGGGAACAACAACGGCAATGACGGCGGAAGCGGCGGCGTGACGGGGGACGGCGACGGAAATTCGGACGCGGAAGACGGGCGCGGGGATATGATTCCGGTGCATGACGACCCGTCCGCTTTGCTGCGGCACAAAATTCTGTTTCTGTATCAGGAAAAACGTTACGGCGACGAACCGGCGGCGGGTGCGCCATGGTAAAGTTTTTTGTTTTTTTGTTCGGAATGTTGCCGTTCGCGGCTTTGGCGGCGCCGCGGCTGGAAATGCGTTTCATCGCGCCGCCCGATACGCTGTACGCGGGGCAGGAGGCTTTTTTTGACATAAAGCTGTTGGACGGGATCGGGTTGACGAACGTCGGTATCATTCCCGCCGAATGGCCGGAGGTTGAGCTTTTCTTGAATTTCGGGCGGACGAAAGCGGACGGAAAAGCGGGCGAGGTGAAAACGTTTTCGTTCAGCTTCGTTCCGAAAAAAGCGGGACGCGTCGATTTCGCGCCGCTTTGCCTGTCGGCGGACGCGCCGTCCATGATTTCCGCGCGCGATTTGCCGGATTTCGCCGCCGTGACGCCGGACGGCCGCGTGAAAATTTGCGCCCCCTCCTTTTCGTTTGACGCGAAACCTCTGCCGGTCGGCGCGGCTTTCGCGGCCGCGGGGGCGGAAATGTTCGACGGGATCGTTCCGAACGTTTCGGAAATCAAGGCGGGCAGTCCGGTCAAACGGTCGATGGTTTTGACGGCGAAAGGGACGTTGCCCGCCTATCTGCCCGATTTTGCGGTCAAAGAAATGCCGGACGCGCGCATTTACAAAGGCAAAACGGAAAGGACGGTGATCAACGCGCCGGAAACGTTGGTCGCCGCCGTTCGCCAGACGGTCGTTTTCGTGCCGCAACGGGCGGGAACGCTTGTATTGCCGGAAACGGGCGTCGTTTGGATTGACACGCGGACGGGGCAAATCAGGGAAACGAAAATTCCCGCGCGGGTGTTGAAAGTCCTGCCTGCGGAAACAATGCCGGAAAGCGTTTCCAAACCGCCGGAACAGCGGGAAGATGTTGAAAAACAGAGTAAAACGGATTGGCCGGAAACGCTTTGGGTCATTCCCGTCATCATTGCCGCAATATTGGGCGCGCGGTTGTCGGGGCGCAAGCGGCGGCGGGCGCGGGCGGAGGTGTTGCGCGCGGGAAAAACGGGCGATCCCGCCGTGTTGGCGGCAACCTTGATCCGTTGGGGCAAGAAGCGTTTTCCATCGGTCAACATCAGAAACCTGTCCGGTTTGCGCGACGTGTACGCGGGGGCGGACGACGGTTTCGCCCGCGCTTTGGACGGTTTGCAGGATCATCTGTACGCGACGGGGCGGTTCGCAAAGCATTTTCCGGACGCCGCGGAAAACCTGACGCGCGACGTGACGGCGGCCTTTGAACGGGCGGAGCGGATCAAAATCAAACGAAAAAGGAAAGCCGTCAAGCGGTTGCCCGACCTTTATCCCTGAACGGTTTTCGCAACGTCTTTCATCATGATGACGGCGTCCTCGGCCGGCAGGGCGTCGGGGGTGAAAAAGTCGATGATCCGGCCGGTTTCCTTGAATCCGCGCTTGGAGTACAAATGCCGCGCCGCCGTCCATTTTTCGGACACGATCAGGATTTCTTTCGTCACGTCCGGATAGTCGCGGGCGATTTTATCTTCCAACGCGGAAAACAGGGCAAGCCCGATTTTTTTGCCGCGCCAGCTTTGCAGTGTGCCGAACGACGTGATGTAAAGGTTCGTTCCGCCGTCATCATGCAGTTCCAGCGGATCGTGTCCCAGCGCCAGCACTTCGGCGTTGACGCCTTGGTCTTCGTGCCACAATTCGGACGAGATGTAGCCGCCGACTTCGCCCGTTCCCGCGTTTTCAGCGACCAGAAAACCGTCGGAAAACGCCCGCATCCGTTTTAAATACAGGTCGCGATCCTCGCGCGATCCGGCGACGAAGCTTTCATATTCGATTTTCATGATCGCGTCTATGTCGGCGGGGGTGGCTGAACGGATAAAAATCGGTGTTTCGGGCATTTCTGACTCCTTATAAAAATGTTCTTGAAATTCTGTATGAAAAGCGGGTAAAAATCAATATCCGTTTGTTCTGTTAAAAGGCATAAATTATGACGAAATATCTGATTACCAGCGCGCTTCCCTATATCAACGGCATCAAACATCTGGGCAATCTGGTCGGGTCGATGCTGCCCGCCGACGTATATGCCCGATTCCTGCGTCAGAAAGGGGAGGAGGTTCTGTTCATCTGCGCGACCGACGAACACGGCACGCCCGCGGAACTGGCCGCCATGGAAAAAAATCAGGACGTTGAAACGTTTTGCACCGAACAGCATGAAGTGCAGAAAGACATCTACACCCGTTTCAACCTGTCGTTCGACCATTTCGGACGTTCGTCTTCGCACCAGAACACGGAGCTGACGCAGCATTTTTGCAAAAAGCTGATGGAAAACGGCTATATCGAAGAACGCGTCATCAAACAGGTTTATTCCGTTGACGACGGGCGTTTCCTGCCCGACCGGTACATCGTCGGAACCTGCCCGCATTGCGGATACGAAGCCGCCCGCGGCGACCAATGCGAAAATTGCACGCGCGTTTTGGATCCGACCGATCTGATCAACCCGCGTTCCGCCGTTTCCGGTTCCCATAATCTGGAGATCCGCGACAGCAAGCATTTGTTCCTGAAGCTGCCCGCTTTGGAAAGCAAGCTGTCCGCCTTTATTGATGAACACGAAGCCGAATGGCCGTTGGTTGTTACGTCGATCGCGCGCAAATGGCTGAAAGAGGGGCTGCGCGAACGTTGCATCACCCGCGATTTGAAATGGGGTGTTCCCGTTCCCGTTGACGGGTTTGAAGGAAAAGTGTTTTACGTTTGGTTTGACGCGCCGATCGAATACATCGGTTCGACCGCCGAATGGGCGGAAAAAGACCCCGAACACCGCGATTGGAAAAGTTGGTGGTACGACGCCAAAGACGTGCGCTATGTCGAATTCATGGCAAAGGACAACATCCCGTTCCACACCATCATGTTCCCCGCGACCCTGCTGGCGTCCGGCGAACCGTGGAAAAAAGTGGATTACATCAAAGGTTTCAACTGGCTGACATTCTACGGCGGAAAATTTTCCACGTCGCAAAAACGCGGTATTTTCACCAATCAGGCTTTGGACGAATTCCAACCCGACTATTGGCGTTACTGGTTGATGGCGAATGCGCCGGAAAGCTCTGATTCCAGCTTTACGTTCGCTTCGTTCGCCGCGACGGTGAACAAGGATTTGAACGACGTTCTGGGCAACTTCGTCAACCGCGTTTTGAAAATGACCGCGTCCAAAATCGGCGCGGCTGTTCCCGCGGGCGGCGAATGGGGCGACACGGAACGCGAATTCGTCAAAACGATGGAAGCCAGAATCGCCGATTACACGAAATACCTGTCGGAAATGGAATACCGCAAGGCTTTGGTTGAACTGCGCGCCATTTGGGTGGAGGGCAACAACTACCTGACCGCCGCCGCGCCGTGGACGGTGATCAAAGAGGATAAAGACAAAGCCGCGATGATCCTGCGTCTGGCGTTGAACGTCATCCGCCTGTACGCCGTTTTGTCCGCGCCCGTCATTCCGGAAACGGCGGAAAAAATGCTGGCGTTGTTGAATTTGGACGCGAACGCGACGGCGTGGCCGTCCGGCGATTTGGCGGCCGAATTGCAAAAACTGCCCGCCGGACACGCGTTTAACGTGCCCGAACAGCCGTTGTTCCAGAAAATAATGCCGGAGACCGTGGCCGATTTGTGCCAGCGTTACGGCGCCGATCCGGAAGAATGAGATGAAATTTTCGGGCTATGCCGCCGGTGCGGCCGGATTGATCAAAGATTTCGGCCGCTTTGCGCTGGGGCTGTTGAGACGGCCGCACTATGTGGCGGTTTTGTTGGCCTTGGTCGTCGGCGCGTTTTGGCTGGGCGGCGTGAAGCCGACGGACATTCCCCGAACCGTTGAACTGAAATGGCAGGCTTTTGTCGCGAACCGGAAACAGGTCGTGACGGAAGAGTTGCAATCCCTGTCCGAACGGATGAACAATCCGGACAATCCTTTGAAAGCCGTCGTCTTTACGGGCAGGCGTCCGGCAGCGGAAGCCAAGCGGCCGCAAAAACAGCCGACACAATCCCAAACCAAACCGGAAACCGTTCCCGAACAGCGGCCTGTCTTTTTGCCGCAAGCCGAGGCGCGGCGCGAAATCGAACAGCGCGTCGTTTGGAAACGGCCGGATAAAAACGCGCCGAGCGATGCCGCGGCCGACGGTAATGCCGTTACCGGCACTTTGGTTGTGACGGGGGCGGACACGGTGCGGATCGGGGGCAGGGACTTTTCATTGCGCGTCCGGCTGCGCGCGGGCAAAGCGACCGCGTCGTTCCAACAGCTGAAACGCCGTTTCGACAGCCGGCAGGGCAAATGCGTGCCGGATGAAAACGTCGCCAATCTGGCGGAATGTTTCGTCGGATCGCTGGGGTTGTCGGAAACGTTGATTGATTTCGGTTACGCCGATCCCGTTTAGGCTTTTCCCTGTTCCGCGGACAGGCGGGACGGGTCTATTCCCATTTTTTGCAAAGCGAACGCCCACCGTTTTTCAAACGGCAGGGTGTAAAGCAGATCGCCGGACGCGTTGACGGGCAACCACGCGTTTTCCTTGATTTCGTTTTCCAGCTGGCCGGCCGACCAACCGACGTGCCCCAGCGCGATCAGGTATTTTTCGGGGCCTTTGCCTTCGGATATGTCGCGGATGATGTCCGTCGTGACCGTCAGCGACGCCAATCCGGTCATCGCCAAAGTGGCCGTTCCCGTATAATCCGGCGAATGAAGCACGAAACCGCGGATGATATCGACGGGGCCGCCGGCCAAAACGGGCGGACGGCCGCAATCCGCGGGCGTTTCCATTTTCAACTGGGACAGCAGGGCGGCGAAAGTCAGGTCTTTGATCGGGCGGTTGACGACCAGCCCCATCGCGCCTTCGTTCGTGTGGGCGCACACATAAACAACGGATTGTTCAAACCGGTCGTCCTGCATCCCCGGCATGGCGATCAAACATTTTCCGTTTAAAAAACACATTGCTTTATTCCCTGTTTTTTCGCGTCGGATTGTGGTACGTTATTAAAAATAATCCTAATCCATAAAAATTAAAGGATGTTAAAAAATGCGCCGTATTATTTTTATGCTGTTCCTGACCGTGTGCTTTTGGGGCGGCGCGGCCGCCAACGCGCGTGCCGATGTCGATCCGACGCCTTTGACAATCGGCGATCTGGAAAAGATGAAAACGATGAACGGCAAGGAACAGCGCGCCTTTGTTTTCGATTATTACCAAAAAAACAAGGAACGCGGCGCGACGGACGGGCGGATTTTGCGCGAATTGCTGAAGCTGGATGTCAAGGACGGCGAAAATTCGGATCTTGTTAAAAAGCTGGACGCGCTGGGCAAACGTTACCGCGATATCGAACAGTTCGTTAAAAACGCGATCGAGGAAGCCAACGTGAAATTGTTGGAGGACAACCCCGGCCGCACGGATCTGATCATTGATCCGGACAATTTGGAAACATGGAAAAACATCCAATATATACGCATCGGCAAAAGCCGGATCGAGGATTACCTGCGGCTGTTTAAAAACAAGGGGCATTATTCCGACGCCGTTTCGACGCAGGGGATGACCGCGCTTTTGGCGTCCTGCGCGAACAAAGCGGACGGGGATTCCTTTTTGATGTCGTTCGTTTTGCTGCCGGAGGACGGCTATAAAATCGCCATGCAGACGGAAGGGGCGGCCCCCGAACCGGTCAAGGCCGATTTTACGAATTCGACGAACGTTCAAGCCGACCCGTTTGAATTTCCGGTCGAAACGTCTTGGCAATCGGGGGACGCACGCGTTTTCGGATACGACGGCAACGTGTATCTGCCCTTTATCGTCCGGCCGTCCGATCCGGCCGCCGCGGCGCGGATCAGGGCGGTTTTGACGGCGAATCTGTGCCAAAACGACGTTTGCCGTCCCGTTTCTTTGCCGGAAATCGACTATACGGCGGAAAAGGCGGAGCTGGAAACGTCCGTGTGTTCGCGGCTGCAGCAGGCGGTGAACGTCACGCCCGCCGCGCAAAAGCTGAAAGTCAAATTGCAAAAGGCCTATTTCAAAAAGGACAAATCCGGCGAAATCGACCTGTTCATCCGGTTGAAAATCCCGTCGTTCGGGGTCGGCGACAACCAGACGGTCGTTTTGAAAAACGCGCAGGGGTTGCGTATGTCCGATCCGTTCGTGACGCGCGAAAGCGGCAAGCTGTTTTTGAAATTCCGCGTGTTGAATCCGCAGGCGTTCAAAGGCGGCGCCGATTTCGTTTTGGATGTCGCTTATCCGGCGCGGGCGGCGGAATTGAACGTGCGCGCGGATTTGGAAACGTCGGCGGGGCTGTTCTTTTCAAACTTTTCCTTTTCGCCTGTCGCCTTTACGGCCGCTTTTTTCCACGGAATAAAGTTTTTGGTGTTTTCGCCGATGTTCGCCGCGTTCCTTTTGCTGTTTTATCAAGCCGCGTGCGCCGTCGGGAAAAGTCCGGAAAAAACGGTTTCGTTCTATAACGGATTGGGCAAGATGTTTTATTTCTGGTGCGTCGTATATGCCGTCGGCGCCGTCGGTTGGAAATGCGTTTTTCCCGATGACGGCGTGTATTGGGGATTGCAGTTCCTGTTGCCGCCCGTGAATTTCTGCTTGGCCGTTTTGTTCCTGTTGTGCGCCGTTTATGAAAAAAGGCTGTTCGACAACGTGGCGGTCGCCGGTTTGACGGATCGGTTCGCGCTGTTCTTTTCGATGTTCCGGCCGGCGGATGTTCGGGAAAGCGCCGGATTGACGGTCGGTTTTGCCACGGGCGTTTTGCTGTTGTTTACGCCTTTGACGGGAATGTATTACGACACGGCGTTGTTGCTGTCGAAATCCCCCGTTTTGTATTCCCTGTCTTTCGCCGCGGGGGCAGGTGTGCCGTTTTTGATCCTGTCCCTGTATGACAAGCGCGCGGCCGCGTTGGAAATGAACGCAAAGGCGCGGCGGTTGTTTTCCGTCATTCTGCCCGTTCCGCTGTGCGTTTCGGCGGCGGCCGCTCTGGTTTTGATCTGGATGGAAACGGGGCTGGCGGTTTTCGCCATGGCTGTGGCGCTGATCGGCGCGGCGGCCGTTTTGTTTCAGGTCTATCCGCGCAGAAAGAAAGCGGTTGCGGCGGTTTTGCTGTTGATCGCCGTTATTCTGATTCCGCCTTTGCCGAACACGAAAAGCCTGAACGCGCAGGGCGGCGTCGATTTTGACGAAGAGCTGTTGCGCGACACCGTGCGGCAGGGAAAATCCGTTTATCTGAACGTGACGGAAAACTTTTGCCTGTCGTGCCAATGGAACCGTTTGATGATGATCCGGTACGGCGCGCCCGATGAAATCGCAAACAAGGACGTTTTGGTTATGCGCGTCCGTTACAACCATCCGTTTTTGCGCAGGCTGTTTACGCAGGGCGGCGATTACACCCTGCCGATGAATTTCATGTTCACCCCCCTGTATCCGGAGGGAAAGGCGGTCAGGCGTTTTTTAACCCCGTGGACGGCGGACGAGATTATAGAGGAAACGGTCAGGGGCGCATTGTCAGATCGGCAAAGCGCGCCCGAACAAAGCCGGCCAGATCCTGCGGCGCCAAGCACAAATTGACGCCGACCTTTCCCGCGCTGACGCAAAATTTGTCATACAGCAAAGCCGTTTCGTCGATGAACGTCGCGAACGGCTTTTTCATGCCGACGGGGGAACAGCCGCCGTGAACGTATCCCGTCGTCGGCAACAGCATTTTCAACGGCAGCATTTCGACGCTTTTTTGTCCGGCGGCTTTGGCGGCGGCTTTCAAATCCAATTCGCAAACCGACGGGATGACGAACACGAAATGTTCGCGCGCCGGCGATTGCGTCACCAGCGTTTTAAACACCTGTTCGGGGGCTTGGCCGATTTTGGCGGCGACGGAAACGGCGTCGATTTTGCCGTCCGTGATGTCGTATTCGTAATATTCATACGGAACGCCCGCCTGATCCAACAGGCGCATCGCGTTCGTTTTTTTCAAATCGTGCGGCATCGGAAAGCCCTTAAATCGGGTCAACGGTCGGAAAACGCGGGGACAGCGTCATTTCGCGATCCATGCCCGCGAACCCCGTCGCCGCGGTCAACGGCAGGACGACCCCTTGCAGCCGGACGTTCGGGCGGCTTTTCAAATAAAAATCCATATAGGCACGGCGATCGACGGTCGGCATCTTTTCCAAAGCGTCCAGTATGATTTTGTCGATTTGCGCCTGCGCTTCGCTGAATTTGCTTTCGATGCCGGACAGGTGGAAATCGGCGGCGGCGCGGTCGGGGGACGCGGCGGTGATCGCCTGCAGCATACGCGTTTTGTCCGCCATGATGTCGCCGACTTTGTCGTTCAGGACATCGTTGACCTGCGAAACGGCCTGTTCGATTTCCGCGCGTCCTTGGGACGAAAGGCGGGCGGTCAGCGGGCGCGGCGTGTCAATGTGTTTGTCCGCGGGCGTCAAAAGAACGCCGATGCCGACGCCGGCGATAAAGCAGGCGATATCTGTTAAAAACCGTTTTTTCATGGCAACCCTCTTGAAAAGTTTTTATCAGTTTAATCCGGTTTCAGGTTTGTTTTCAACCGGTCATTTCAAAGATTTCGACACGATTTCATAGGTGTTCGGCGACAAATCGGGCGCGTTCAATATGCGCGTCAAAGCGTCCCGCATCATTTTTTGACGCGCCGGATCGAATTTTTTCCAGTTGCCCAGCGCGACGGGAATGGCGGCGGCCACCTGCGGATTGACTTTATCCACGGCCAACGTTTGTTCGGCGATGAAATCGTATCCCGATCCGTCTTTTTTGTGTAAAGCGATTTGGTTGGCAGCAAACGCGTTGATCAGCGCGCGCACTTTATTGGGGTTGGTGATGGAAAACGATTCATGACGCAACAGTTTTTCAACCGTCGCCAGCGCATCGGCGCCGGCCGTCGCCTGCATCGTCAGCCATTTGTTCACAACCAGAGAATCGTTTTTGTACGTTTGGTAAAAATCGTTCATGACGGCGGCGGCTTCCGACGTGTTTTTTCCGGCGAACACGCGGGCGGCGGCGTCCTTGTCCGTCATGTGCGCCGCCGAATAATACTGTTTCTTCGCCAAAGCGTCATCATGCAGGCTGAGGTACGTCAACGCCATGTTTTTAACGGCGCGGCGGCCGGAGTTTTCGGCGTCGGGGACGTAGGCGCCGTCCGTTTGATTGGCGCGGTAGGTTTCCGCCAGCTCGTCTGCCAATTCCGCGGCGATCCGTTCGCGCAAAGCCGTCCGCGCCGCATGAATCGCGTCCACGTCGATCATGTTCATCCGTTCCGCCAGCGCGCGTTCGGACGGCATGATGAACGCGCGGGCGACAAAGGCTTTGTCCGCCGAACCGTCGTTCAGATATCCGCGCAGGGCTTGGATGAACGCGTCGGGAACATCGGGGGCGCGGCCGTTTTGTATGGCGTCAACCATATCCAGCATGATGTCCGCCGCGAATTGCTGTCCCGCGTCCCACCGGTTGAACAGGTCGGAATCGTGCGCCATCAGCAACCCGCGCTGTTCGGGGGCGAGGGCGGTTTTAAACCAAATCGGCGCGGTGAAGGCGCGGTTTCCGGATAAAACGGGCGGCTGCGGGACATTTTCAAAAACGAACGTCTGTTCCGGTCGGTTCAGCACGACGACCGCGGACGTTTCACCGTTGCTTTTTCCGCCTTTGACAAACAGGGGCATATCCCGCCCGTCGGGTGCCAGCAGCCCGATTTCCAAAGGAATGATAAAGGGGGCTTTCACCGGTTGGCCGGGGGTGGGGGGCGTGCGCTGTTTCAACGTCAGCGCGTAAGTTTTCGCGGCCGCGTCGTAAACGCCGGACGCTTCGACCGTCGGCGTTCCGGCCTGATGATACCACGTTTGCGCGAATTGCGTCAGGTTGATCCCCGCGCCTTCGGAAATCGCGGCGACAAAATCGGCGCACGTCACGGCCTTGCCGTCATTGCGGGCGAAATAGATGTCCATGCCTTTTCGGAATTTTTCCTTGCCGGCCATGCGTTCCATCATGCGGATGACCTCCGCGCCCTTGTTGTAAACGGTTCCGGTGTAAAGGGATCGGACGGAAATGTAGGAATCCGGCCGGATCGGGTGCGCCAAAGGCCCCGCATCCTGCGGAAATTGGGCGGCGCGCAGGACGGACACGTCCTCGATCCGTTTGACGGCGCGCGACCGCATATCGGCGGAAAATTCCTGATCGCGGTAAACGGTCAGCCCCTCTTTCAACGTCAGGTCGAACCAATCGCGCAACGTCACGCGGTTGCCCGACCAGTTGTGAAAGTATTCATGGGCGACGACGCCTTCGATATCGGCGTAATCCGCGTCCGTCGAATGTTGCGGGTCGGCAAGGATGTATTTGTCGTTAAAGATGTTCAGCGACGTGTTTTCGCACGCGCCCGAATTGAAATTCGACACGGCGACGATGTTGAACACGTCGTGATCGTATTCGCGGCCGAAAGTGTCTTCGTCCCATTTCATGGCGCGTTTCAGGGATGCCAAGGCGTAGGCGCACCGATCGCCTTTGCCGGATTCCACAAAAACGTTCAAAGCGACTTCGCGCCCCGAACGGGTGACGAAACGGTCGCCGCGCCGGTCAAGGTCGCCCGCGACGACGGCGTACAGATAGCACGCTTTCGGCACGGGGTCGAAAAACACGGCTTTGTGGCGGCCGTCGGGCAGGTCGGCGGCGGATTCCAGATTGCCGTTTGAAATCAAAACGGGCAGTGTCGCTTTGTCGGCAATCAATGTCGTGCGCCACACGGGCATGATGTCCGGCCGGTCGGGAAAGAACGTGATGCGGCGAAAACCGTGCGTTTCGCATTTGGTGCACAGGATGCCGCCGGACGCGTACAGCCCCTGCAGTTTCGTGTTGGCGGAGGGATTGATTTCCGTTTCAATGCTTAGCGTGAAGCTTTCCGGCGGATCGCGCAAAATTATCCCCTCGTCGGACAAGGTGTAGTCCCGTTCGGTCAAAGGCGTTCCGTTGACGGCGACGCTTTTTAAAACCAGCTCTTCGCCGTCCAGCCGCATCGGCGCGTGTTCCGGCGTTTCGGGCGCGCGTCGAACCCGCATTTGCGCCGCGACCGCGGTTTTTTCCATGCCCAGATCAAACGTCATGTCAACGCTGTCGATCAGGTATTCCGGTTTTTTGTAATCTTTGGCGTAAACGGTTTTCGGTGCGGCGGCCATGGAAAAAAGTCCTTTAAAACATTAAAATTTTCAAAAGATTACCCTAAAACGCGGCGGCTTTCAAAGGTGATTTTTGAATTTGATTTAAACCTTTTCTTAGCGAAATGATTTCTATAATCAAAGTGCGATGAAAACCGGATTGAAAACGACGAATTGGAAACGACGGGCGGGCGCGCTGCTGGTGTTGGCGGCGCTGTCCGGATGCGTCGTCGTGCCATTGAACAGTTCGGACGGATACCGTCCCGTGCGCGCGGTCAATTCCAGACGCACGAACGTTCACGACCGCACGCAATACCGGATTCAAAGCATTTCGCCGTCGTTTGTGACGGTGAAAAAGGGCGACACGGTGTATTCGTTGTCCCGCCGTTACAACGTGCCGATCCGTTCGCTGATCGAAACGAACGGTTTGTCCGCGCCGTTTTTGCTGTCGCCGGGGCAGAGGCTGAAGCTGCCGCCCGCGTCCGTCCACGTCGTGCGCAAAGGCGATACGATTTACAGCATTTCGCGCCGCTATAACGTGGATATGAGCTTGCTTGCCCGCCAAAACAGGCTGAAAGAACCGTATTCCATTTACGAGGGGCAGTTTTTGAAACTGCCGGGGTCGATCGTGGAAAGGCCCGCCGCACAGGTGGCGATCCGATCGACCGCGTCGAAAACGTCCGCAAAAACGGCGGGTAAAGCTTCCGCCAAAAAAACGACGCCGGCAACCAAGAAAAACGCGGTGCGCCTACCGCCCGCGCCTAATCGGTCGCGGTCGAAATTCGCTTGGCCGGTTGACGGTAAAGTCATGACGAAATTCGGCGCGGCGGGGGCGGGGCGTCACAACGACGGCGTCAATATCAAAGTCGCCGAGGGCACGGCCGTTCGGGCGGCGGAAAACGGTGTTGTCGCCTATGCCGGAAACGAATTGAAAGGGTTCGGCAACCTGTTGCTGATCAAACACGCCGACGGGTGGATCACCGCCTACGCCCATAACAAGCAACTGCTGGTCAAACGCGGGCAAACGGTTCGGCGCGGCCAGCCGGTCGCCAAGGCCGGAAAAACGGGCGGAGCGAAGGAATCGCAGTTGCATTTTGAAATCCGCAAAGGGACGAAAGCGGTCGATCCGCTGTTGTATCTGGAACGCCGCTGATTGAAAGGGGGATGAAATGAAAACGAAAATCTTGTGTTCCGCCGCCGCTTTGGCGTTGCTGTCCGGTTGCGGATTGATGGAGGTCGGCGAAAAACAAACCGTTTCTTTCGCGTCGAACGTTGACGAAACGGGGATTTTCGACCGCGACGGAAAGCGGGTCTGCGCGACGCCGTGCGAAATCGAATTGCCCCGCCAGAAAAACGATTTGTACTTTGTCGCCAAAAAGGCCGGATACGTCAACCGTCCGTTTTTCCTGACGGTCGTTCCGGAAAAAAGCTTTTTCAAACATATGCTGACATCGGGGATTATCTTTCCGCTGTCGCCCGCGACGACGGTCGATCTGGCGACCGGCGCGGCGTACGAATACGCCCCCGGAAAAATCTATCTGAATATGATAGAAAAAGGATCGGCCGAGGATTTGAAACAACAGGAAACCGAACAGGAAATCCGCCGGTTCTTTATGGCAAATTACGAAATCCTGCGGCTGGATGCGCGCGTCGGCCGCGGTGAAGCATTGGACGCTTTGGCGCGAATGATGAACGTGCCGGAAAACGAATTGGCGCATATGATTTCAAAAATGGCCGGCGCGGAAACGGGCGGCAACGAATTGATCCGGCTGTACCGCCGCGCGGTGACGACCAACCAATGATGCCGCGGGCATAACAAAACGCCGTCCGGTGTGATGATCGGGCGGCGTTTTTGTATCGGGCGAGATCGATCAGAAATCGACCTTGACGTTGATCAGGCCGGTGTGATCCTGATAGTGTTCTTTGAACGCGCCGTCGTAGGACAGCGACAATTCGATTTCGTTCGTCAGGCGGACGGCGGCTTTCGCCCCGACTTCAACCCCCAGCCGGTTCAGGTGTTCGCCCGCGGCGACGTAGCTCGACCCGTCGGGCAGCGCGACCATGCGACTTTCGTTCGGGCGCGCCAAATCGTAAGTCAGCGCGGCTTTCATTTCCGGCGACACGGTGTATTTGCCGGCGGCGAAGTCTTTGCCCGCTTTCGCGCCGACAACGGCCGTCGTCGTGTTCAGGTTTTTGGCCGAAACGCGTGCGCCCAGTTCGTCCGTATAGGCGTTTTGACGCACGGCGGTGAAGCGCAAAGCCGCTTCGGGCGTCAGGATGCCCATGTCGTACCCCGCCGCGACCCGTGCGGAAAACGTGTCGGCTTTGTACGAATTTTTCATGCCGGACAACTTGGCTTTGTCGTCGTAATCGGAACGGCCGTACCCCAGCATCGCGTTGACGTACAGCGCGTCGGGCGCGTATTCGCCATATACAAAGCCTGTGTGCGTGTCCGCGTCGGTTTTGGAACGGTCCGTTTTAATGTCCGTTGAAGCGAACGCGTAGCCGAAGCCGGCTTTGATTTCGTCGGTCAAGTTCGTTTCGACGCCCGCCGAAAATCCCGCCGTGCCGGACGTGAACCCGTCGCCGCCCGTCATTTTGGCGCGGTTGAACAGTCCCTGCGCCCATGCGGCGGATTCGCCGGCGGTCAGGTCGCCGCCCGAACGGCCGGAAACGTCCGAAGCTCCGCCCAGCCGGCCGGAAACGGCGTTCATGACGGCGCTCGCCGCGCTTTTCGCCGTTTTAAAGGCGGAGGAAGCCGCGTCCGTCGGGGCGATTTCGCGCAAAGCCTGCTTTTGCAAACCGGCGTCGCCGCTGTCCAGCAAATCGGTCAGCCGGTCGGCGAACGGGTTGTCGTTGATCAGGTCAAGGATTTTGGACGCGTTTTCCTCTGTCGGGGAAACGTAAATCCCCGCCATGCGCAGGTCGTTGATCGCGCTTTCCGCACCGCCCGCAACCTTTAATATCCACAAATAGCCGGGTTTGTTTATGGCGTCCATACCCATTTTGATGCGATCCCACGCTTCGGACAGCTGGTAATAGCTTTTGTTGGCTTTCCATTCTTCCAACGTGAAAGATTCGTCGGAAAACGCGTATTTTCCATAGCTGCCGGAAAGGGTGAAGCTGCTGTTGTCGGTCAGGTAGTATCTCTGCGTCTTTTCTTTGTTGTTAACGTTTTTCAAATTCAGCGTCAGCTTGACATTGTCAACCGTTTTGGCGGACACGAGCTTTCCTTCCGCGCCGGCGGAGGGGAGGATGACATTCAACGTCCCGCCCGTGATGTTGTTCGCTTCCAGCGATCCGTTCAGCGTCAGGGTGCCGTTGATGACCAAATCGTCTTCCGCCTTGATGTGGTACGCAGTCAACGACGAATTGCCGTTGAAAGTGGCATTCTGGCTGAACACAATGTTGTTCCCCGCGGAAATCGCGTTGTTCGTAAAATCATAGCGGGAGGAGGAAGCCCCGTCAAAAACCAAGTTGTCATTCAACGCGGCGATGCTGATTCCATCGAAATAAACATTTTGATTTTCCGATACTACATTTGCCACACGGTTTACGGTAACTTTATCCACTTTCAACGTTCCCGTTCCGGTGATCTTTCCGGCGTTTTCAGGATCTGACGAGGATTGCTCTCTCTTATTGTTAAAAATCAAATTTGAAACCGCAAGGTCGGAATTAACGATAACATCTGCGGATTTGGAATCATAGGATCTCTCCAACGTCAGACTGCCGATTGCCGAGTCTTGCGCCAATTTCAAACTGGTCGTATCAAGAACGCTGTCTTTGAATACCGCTTCAATATTGCCGTTGAATTTTCCGTTGAAAGACCAGTCGTGGTTGGTTGAGACTTTTATGTCCCCCTGCATATCGCCCGTGAAATGACCGTACAGGTTCAAATTCCCGTTCAGCAAACCGTTGCCCGTGCCGTCCAGATTTTTCACCGTCAGACTGCCGCCGTTTGAAACGGTGAGCGATCCCACCGCCGAAATACCGTTGGCTGTTATGGTGTTGTTTCCGTTAAACGAGGCATCGCCAAACCTGATAGAGCTGTCATCCACCAGCTTCGTCTGCATTCGAGTATTCGTAAAAACGGCAGAACCAACAAAGGCATCCGTATTCGCAAAATCCAGTAAAACATTCGAGATTTTCAGAGTGTCTGTTGAATTCAAGTTCACTTGGGAGCTCTGAAAACGAACCGTCGCCCCGTCCGCGCCCGTAATGCTGTTGGCAGAAAAAGTGCTCGCATTTATCATATCAACGGTCAATGTGCCGGTCACGTTGATGTCGCCTGCGGTGATTTGCTTCCGTGCGTGCAACGTTGAATTGGTTGTGTTAAGATTGCCTGTTGCAAGGCTTTCGCCTGCCCATAGAGTGGAGTTAACCAAGTTCGGCGTCCCCCCCCCCGTCACGTCAAGATTGTCGTCAAATTTGATTGTAACATTGTTGAATTGGCTGTTTTCAGTCACGTGCAAGAATCGGGTCGTTATGGTTTTATTGTTCCCTTTGACGGTTGCATAACGGGTGAACACAACAGATGTTTCATCCAAGGTAAGGTCCGCGTTCATATTGAAAACGCGTTGTTCGGAACCGCTGAGATCGCCGATGTAAAATTGGTTGCCAGATGACGTTGAGGCGATTTGTATATTGTCGTTCCAGGTGTAGTCCGCGTTTTCGATATAGATTTTGACATTCGTCAATTCGCCGCTGAACCGCGAATTTTCATCGAAAAGGCGCAGGCTGCCGCCGTTCAGATTTCCTTCGATTTTGCCGCCTTTCAGGGAAACGGTTTCGTTGTTCAGAAGCCATGTGCCGGCGGCGGTGTTTTCGTAGTTCTTTAAATACAGGTTGTATCCGGAGTTGAATTCGTTGGCGGCGTTGTTGGGATTGTAGTATCCATGGTAGTATCCGGTGATTTGTTTGGCGTAGATATACACATTATTGCCGTATTTCATACTGCTACCGGCGTCTTTGTTGCCAAGGGAAAAGGTGTTGCTGTTTTTAAAATGTGCATCCCAGGTGGTGCCGAGGAATTTACTAACATCTACGTTATCAAAAATTCCATTAGAAACATTTGATAACGACGCCGATCCAGTCAACGCGCCGCCCTGCATCGTGCCGTTCATAATGAGATTTGCACCGTCCCCAATATTAAGGTTAATGTTTGAAACCGCCGTGTTGAACGTGACATATCCGGCGACGGTCGCCGTGTTGTCGCCTGCGCCGGTGACTGTTCCGGTCATTACAATGTCTTTCAGTATGCCGTTTCCAGAAATTTTTATGGAATCGTTGCCGGCGACCAGGGAATTGTTCTTGCCGTCCAAAACAAACTTTTCGGATGCATCGAACGCGATTTCATTGACAGAGTAGGAGTTATCAAGCGTCGAATTTTGATCCACCTTTAGTATTCCGGTTTTCGGATCGAAATTTAAATAAGCGTTCGCCGTGTGCGGCAAAAACACCATTCCCGCCAACAGGCATTTGATTAAAACGGATTGATAGCGGCGGTTCAAAACGGACAGGCCGTGTTTCGTGACAACGCGCATGGATTTTCCCCCTCCTGCAAAGAAAAACAAAGTGTTATCCACTCATACACCGTTTGAATGGATATGCAATCGTTTTTTAAGGATATTTTAATATTTTTGTAACATTTCGCACTGCCGGAAAATATCGGGGCGCGCCGTCCGTGCGGGCGGGGAGGGGAATGCCGGAAACAAACCGGAAAATGAAAAAGCCCCGCGTTTGCGGGGCTTTCGATCGCTGTCATTACATACGAATGTAAGGGATAAATTCGCCGGCGAAATCAATCGTCATAACAGAAACCTCCAAATTTTGTTGACGGTATGCTTTTACACGTTTTTTTGACGCGAATCAAGCGTTTTTTGATGTTTTTTCATCCGGCTTTCAGGGTTTTGACGGCTTCGTCCTTGCCGAACAGGTACAACAGCACCCGCAACGCCTTGCCCCGTTCCGTTTTCAATTCGGGGTCGATGTTCAGGATATACTTGGCGTCGTTTTGCGCCATGGTCAGCAAATCGCGGTCGGTCGCCAGATCGGCAATTTTGAATTCCTGAACGCCGCTTTGTTTCGTTCCCAGCACTTCGCCCGCGCCGCGCAGGGTCAAATCCTCTTCGGCGATTTTAAACCCGTCCTGCGTTTCCCGCATCGCCGTCAACCGCGATTTCGCCGTTTGACCCAGCGGATCGGCATACAGCAGCAAACACGTTGACGCCCGATCCCCGCGCCCGATGCGCCCCCGCAGTTGGTGCAGCTGCGCCAACCCGAACCGTTCCGCGTGTTCGATCACCATGACGGTCGCGGCCGGAACGTCAACGCCGACTTCGATCACCGTCGTCGCGACCAGAATGTCCAATTCCTTGCCCGCGAATTTTTGCATGACCGCGTCCTTTTCCGCGCCTTTCATCTTGCCGTGCGCCAATCCGACGCGGTTCGGGAACAGGCGGTTCAGGTATTCAAACCGTTCCTCGGCCGCGGCAAGGTCGATTTTCTCGCTTTCCTCGACCAGCGGGCAGACCCAGTACACTTTGTTGCCGTCCGCCAACGTGCGGCGCAGAGCGGCGGCGACCTCGTCCAGCCTTTGCGCGGGCAGGACGCGCGTCGCAATCGGTTTGCGCCCCGGCGGCAATTCGTCGATCTGCGACGTTTCCATGTCGCCGTAATAGGTGAGGGCAAGCGTGCGAGGGATCGGTGTCGCCGTCATCACCAACATATCCGCGTTGCACCCTTTTTCCGACAGTTTCAAGCGTTGATGCACCCCGAATTTGTGTTGTTCGTCAATCACGGTCAGGGCAAGGTCTTTGAACACGACATCGTCGGAAAACAAGGCGTGCGTCCCGATGACGATCTGCGCCGCGCCCGATGCGATTTGATCCAAAATCTCTTGCCGCCTTTTGCCTTTGTCGCGGCCGGTCAGCAGAACGACGTTCACGCCGCCCGCCGCCGCGTTTTTCGATATCGAATTGAAATGCTGGTTCGCCAGAATGTCCGTCGGCGCCATCAACGCCGCCTGCGCCCCCGTTTCGACCGCGTTCAGCATCGAAAACAGCGCAACCATCGTTTTGCCCGACCCGACGTCGCCTTGAACCAGCCGCAACATTCGCAGCGGCGAATCCATGTCCGCGTTGATTTCCTTTAACACGCGGATTTGCGCGCCAGTTAATGAAAACGGTAAAGCGTCAAGCACCGCTTTTCTTATCCGGCCGTCGCCGTGAATCGAACGTCCCGCGACGCGGCGCAAATCGCGGCGAACCAACGCCAAAGCCAGCTGGTTTGCCAGCAATTCGTCATAGGCCAGCCGCTGTTTCGCCGGCCGCGCATTTTGCAAATCGGCGTCGGTTTGCGGAAAATGAACGGTTTTCAGCGCGGTTTGAAAATCCGGCCAGTGTTCGCGTTTGGTCATGGCGGGGTCTTGCCAATCAGGCAGAACGGGCATCTTTTCGATAGCGGTACGAACGGCTTTGTTCAAAATTTTGCCGGAAAGCCCCGCCGTCAGGGGGTAAACGCACTCGATTTGCGGGATTTTGTCAAATTCCGTTTCGGAAACGATATAATCGGGGTGCGGCATTTGAATTTGCGCGTTTCCCGCGCCGAACCGTTCGACTTTGCCGCTGATGAAACGGCGTTCCCCGACGGGCAGGACTTGCGCCGGATAATTGCCGAAAGCGTGAAAGAAAATAACCGTGATCGTCCCCGTGTCGTCGCGGCAAACGACGCGGTAGGGGCTTTTGCGCGTGGCGGGGGCGATGTGGCGGACGGCTTCGACTTCGATCGTGACGACGGCGTTTTCGGGCGCGTCGGCGATTTTCGTTTTCATTCGGCGGTCGATGTACCCCGTCGGCATGTGAAACAACAAATCCGCGACCGTCGATCCGCATAGCTTTTCGCACAAAACCGCCGTTTTTTTGCCGATCCCCGGCAAACTGTCCAACGGGGCGAAAAAGGGAAACAGAATTTCGGGGCGCATCGACGGATTCCTGAAAAATAAAAGGTGATTTTCTTTTTGTCCTATTGTATTTATCTTGTGATACGGAGCAAGTTTAAAATGAAGTTTTCTAAAAATCCCGAAAAGCATCTGCTGGCCGGCGTTCCCGACAACGCCGCGGCTTTGGTTTTGGCGGAAATGGCGCGGCAAACGGGCGACGTTCTGCACATTTGCCGCGACGACACGCATTTGTCCGCGCTGATCGACCGGTTGGCGTTTTTCGCGCCCGATCTGGACGTTCTGGCTTTTCCCGCGTGGGACACCGTGCCGTATGACCGCGTGTCGCCGAACACGGACGTCGTGGCGCGGCGGTTGGAAACGCTGTCACGGCTGCACGCGGGAAAGGGCAAAGCCCCGCGGTTGGTCGTCACGACCGCCAACGCCGTTTTGCAGCGCGTCCCGCCGTTCGATTTTTTCAAAGCCTCGCTGACCGCCGAAGCGGGCAAAACCTTTGACGAACAGGCTTTTCACGCTTTTCTGGAAAAGAATGGCTATCAGCGCACCGAACAGGTGATGGAACCCGGCGAATACGCCGTGCGCGGGGGCATCATCGACGTGTTCGCCCCCGGAACGCCGGAGCCTTTGCGCCTCGATTTGTTCGGGGACGAGCTGGAAACGATCCGCACGTTCGATCCCATGACTCAAAGAACGACGGGGAAAATCGACCGTTTCGTCTTCAAACCCGTCAGCGAAGTCGCTTTGGACGCGGCGGCGGTGTCCCGTTTCCGCACGAATTACCGCGAGCTGTTCGGCATGGGCGCAAAAGACGTTTTGTATGAAAGCGTGTCCGAAGGGCGGCGGTTCGTCGGCATGGAACACTGGTTGCCTTTGTTCCACGACGGAATGGACACTTTGTTCGCTTTTGTGCCGGATGCTGTCGTTTCGCTGGATTATCAGGCGGACGAGGCGGTTGATTCCCGCATCGAACAGATTGGCGAGTTTTATCAGGCGCGCAAGGAAGCCGAGCAAAACGGCCTGTCCGAAGGCGGCATGGTCTATCACCCCGTTCCGGTCGAACGGATGTTTATGGACAGGGCGGAATTCGACCGGCTGTTGACGGGGCGGGCGGTTTACCGGTCGTTTCCGTTTGCCGCGCCGGAAATGAAAACCGATGTGGATGTCGTCGATGCGGGCGGCCGCGCGGGCAGGGACTTTTCCGCCGAACGCGCCGTGCCGGACACCGACGTTTATGACGAGGTGCGCAAGTTCATCGTCGCCGAGCGTCAGAAAAAGCGTCACGTCATTTTATGTGGATTTTCAAACGGTTCGAGGGCGAGGCTGATTTCTTTGTTAAAGGAGCGCGCCGTCGTCGCGACAGAGGTTGACACGTGGGATCAGGCGTTGAAAACAAAGGACGGAACGCCTTTCGCCGTTTTGCCGCTGGATCAGGGATTCCGCATGGGCGATGTCACGGTCGTTTCGGAATCCGACATTCTGGGCGACCGGCTGATCCGTTCCGTCAAGCGCAAAAAGCGCGGCGACCAATTCATTTCCGACGTTTCCGCGCTGAACGAGGGCGATCTGGTCGTGCATATCGACCACGGCATCGGGCGGTACAGCGGGCTGACGACTTTGCAGGTCGGCGGCGCGCCCCACGATTGCGTGTGTTTGGTGTACGCCGACGACGACAAGCTGTTCGTTCCCGTCGAAAACATCGAAGTGCTGTCCCGCTACGGTTCGGAACAGGCGGGCGTTTTGCTGGACAAGCTGGGCGGCGCGGCGTGGCAGGCGCGCAAAGCCAAGCTGAAAAAGCGCATCCGCGACATGGCGGACGCTTTGATCAAAGTCGCGGCGGAACGCTATTTGAAAAAGGCCGACGTTCTGCCCGTTTCCGTCGGCGTCTATGACGATTTTTGCGCCCGTTTCCCCTATACGGAAACCGAGGATCAGGAAAAAAGCATCAACGACGTTCTGGCCGATTTGACCAAAGGCCGCCCAATGGACCGGTTGGTCTGCGGGGATGTCGGGTTCGGCAAAACCGAGGTCGCCCTGCGCGCCGCTTTCGTCGCCGCGATGAACGGTGTTCAGGTCGCCGTCGTCGTGCCGACAACGTTGCTGGCGCGTCAGCATTACGAAACCTTTGTCACGCGGCTTTCCGGCTTTCCGCTGCGGGTTGCCCAGCTGTCGCGCCTGACGGGGGCGAAGCAGGCGGCGCAAATCAAAAAAGAGCTGGCCGAGGGTTCCGTTGACATCGTGGTCGGCACGCACGCTTTGCTGGCGAAAACGCTGACGTTTAAAAACTTGGGCCTGCTGATCGTGGACGAGGAGCAGCATTTCGGCGTCGCGCACAAGGAACGGCTGAAACAGTTGCGCGCGAACGTCCATGTGCTGACGCTGACGGCGACGCCCATTCCTCGCACGTTGCAAATGGCGCTGACCGGCGTTCGGGAACTGAGCGTCATCGCCACGCCGCCCGTTGACCGGTTGGCGGTGCGGACGTTCGTTTTGCCGTTCGACCCCGTCATCATCCGCGAAGCGTTGATGCGCGAACGGATGCGCGGCGGCCAGACTTTCTACGTTTGCCCGCGCATTTCCGATATGGACGAGGTGATGAAAAAGCTGAAAGTCCTTGTGCCGGAAATCAAGGTCGTCGCCGCGCACGGCCGCATGACGCCCAAGGAATTGGAAGACATCATGACCGCTTTCGCCGATAAAAAATACGACGTTCTGCTGTCAACGACGATCATTGAATCGGGGTTGGATATGCCGTCGGTCAACACGATGATCATCCACCGCGCGGATATGTTCGGGTTGGCGCAGCTTTACCAGCTGCGCGGGCGCGTCGGGCGCGGCAAAACGCGCGGATACGCTTATCTGACGCTGCCCGCGGGGCAGAAAGTCGGCAAGACCGCCTTGAAACGCATGGAAGTCATGCAGAAACTGGACACGCTGGGGGCGGGGTTCACGCTGGCCAGTTACGATCTGGATATTCGCGGCGCGGGCAACCTGTTGGGCGAGGAACAGTCCGGCCATATCAAAGAAGTCGGTGTCGAGCTGTACCAGAAAATGCTGGAAGAGGCCGTCGCCGAAGCCAGAAACGGCGGTTCGGACGACGACGCGGCGGAACAAGGCTGGTCGCCGCAAATCAACGCGGGAATGCCGGTTTTGATTCCCGAAACGTATGTGCGCGATCTGGGCATTCGCATGGGGTTGTACAAACGGCTGGCCGAAATGACGGAGGTCGGCGAAATCGAATCTTTCGCCGCGGAAATGACCGACCGTTTCGGCGCTTTGCCGCCCGAAGTCGAAAACCTGCTGGAAATCATCGCGATCAAAACCTTGTGCCGTAAAGCCAACGTCGAAAAGATCGAGGCTGGGCCCAAAGGCGCGGTCATCACTTTGCGAAATAATGTCTTTCCAAATCCGGCCGGACTTGTTAAATTCATAGCGCAGAACAACGGTGCGGCAAAGTTGCGCCCCGACCAAAAAATCGTTTACAAACGCGTTTGGGACGTGGCGAAAGACCGGATCAAAGGGATGCGGAAACTGATGGCGAAAATGGCGGAAATCGCGACGGAAAACAATGCAAAACAATGACTTGCGATAAAAAGCTGTTAAAACGGATGAATAAGGTATGGTAAAAGAAACGCATATTTTGACAATCACTTGTCCCGACAAAACGGGGATCGCGGCGCGCGTGTTCGGCTTTATCGCCGAGCAGGGCGGTTTCGTGACCGAGGCGGCGCAGTTCGGCGACGCGCTGAGCAAGCTGTTTTTTATGCGTATCGTTTTCACCACGGAAACGGGCGAAAGCTTCCGTCCCGCTTTCAAGGCCGCTTTTCAGGCCGTGGCGGACGAATTCGGTATGACGTGGAAACTGCACAACGGCGACCGGCCGGCGCGTCTGTTGCTGGCGGTGTCGAAGGAAAGCCACTGCCTGAACGATCTGCTGTACCGTTACCGCGCCGGATTGCTGAACATCGACATCGCGGGGGTCGTTTCCAACCACGAAGATATGCGCGATTTCGTCGAATGGCACAAAATCCCTTATTTCTATCTGCCGCTGCCCAAAGGTTCGACGTTCGAGGAAAAACGCGCGCAGGAAAACAAAATTCTGGCGTTGAAAGACGAGCTGCATATTGATTTGGTCGTTTTGGCGCGCTATATGCAGATTCTGTCCGACGATATGTGCCGCGCGCTGACGGGACACTGCATCAACATCCACCATTCGTTCCTGCCCAGTTTCAAAGGGGCGAAGCCGTATCATCAGGCGTACGAACGCGGGGTGAAGCTGATCGGGGCGACGGCGCATTACGTCACGGCGGATTTGGACGAAGGGCCGATCATTGAACAGGCCGTCGAACGTGTCGATCACACGAACACGCCCGAACAACTGGTCGCGATCGGCAAGGATCTGGAAAACATCGTTCTGGCACGCGCCGTGCGGTACCATACGGAACGCCGCGTGTTGCTGAACGGGCACCGGACGGTGATTTTCAAATGACGTTTTGAACGCCAAAGGGAGGATCGCGTTGAAAATTGATTCATTGCCGCTTTTCAGCGAAACATCGGAAACTTTCCGCAAAGAGATGGATCGCCACCTGCGTTGGAAAAGCTTTCGCGCCGGTCAGGAAATCATCAACCGCGAAGACCGGAATTCCGATTTGCTGTTCGTGCAAAAAGGAAAAGTGCGCGTATTGATCTATACGCTGTCCGGCCGCGAAGTGACTTTGGACGATATTGAAGCCGGCGGTTTTTTCGGCGAAATGGCCGCGATCGACAAAGCGCCGCGGTCGGCGACGGTGATCGCTTTGGAACCGTCGGAAATCGCGTTTTTGTCCGCCGAGAAATTCAGCGACGGATTGCGCAAGGAATCCTTGGTCGCCCTGCGCATCATGCAGCGGATGTCGTCGATCATCCGCCACGCCAACGAACGCATTGTCGAACTGTCCACTTTGGGCGCGAACAACCGCATCCACGCGGAAATTCTGCGGCTGGCGCGCAAACAGGGGGTGGAAAAGGACGGCAAAATCTACATTTCCCCCATTCCCGTTCACAGCGACATTGCCGCGCGCATCAGCACCGTGCGCGAAACGGTCGCCCGCACCATGGGCGATTTGGCCAGACAAGGGATCGTCACGCGCGAAAACGGGGCTTTGGTCGTTCACGACATCAAACGTTTGGAACAAATGGTGCAAGACGTTCGCGGCGACATTCCTTAATCATTTCGGGGGATTGAAATATGAAACATTCTATCGGTCGTTTGGTTTTCGGTGTTTCCTTTCTGGCGTTCGCTTCGCCTGCTTTCGCAACTTTGCAAGAGGCGATGGAGGCCGTCGGCGATGGTGATTACGCCTTTGCCATAGAGGAATTGACGCGGCTGGCCGAAAAAGAAAAAAACGCCGAAGCTCGTTACAGTTTGGGGGCTTTGTACGAAAAGGGCGCCGGTGTGCCGCAGGACGAAATGAAGGCGTTGGAGATCTATCAGCAGGCCGCGGACGAAGGCAGCGCGAAAGGCGCGCTGAAAATCGGAAACGCGTTTTACACCGGACAGGGGCGCGACAAGGATTACGCAAAGGCGTTCCAATGGTATAAAAAGGCGGCGGAAAAAGGAAACTATCCCGCGCAATACAACATCGGCCTGATGCTGGAAGAGGGTGTCGGCGTGAAAAAGGACGCGGTCGAGGCGTTCGGATACTATAAAAAATCGGCGGATCAGGGATACGCGCCCGCCCAGATCGCGTTGGGGCGGATGTTTTTAAAAGGTATCGGCACGCCGCAGGATTTTTCGCAGGCCGTGTTCTGGTACAAGCTGGCCGCCGATCAGGGCAACGTCAAAGCGCAAATGGAGCTGGCCAAGCTGTATTCCAACACGACCGTGCGCGGATTGCCGTTCAACGTGATCGGCGCGCACGTCTATTTCAACCTGATTTCCGCTTACGGCACTTCGCCGCTGAAAGAGGAAGCGGCGCAAAAACGCAACGAGCTGATGCAGAATATGCGCAACGAGGATGTCGCCGTCGCGCAAAGTCGGGCGCAGAAATGGAAAAAGAAATCGCGCGAGGAATCCCTGCCGCGTTTGGCCAGAGAGGCCGCTTCGTTGGAAGAGGCGGGACTGGAGGGCGATTCTAAAAACGACGCGGCGCAAAAAGAGGAAGAAAAAGAGGAAATCAAGGTGACGGCTAAAACCGCCGTGCAGGAAGTCATTGTTGCCGGCGGCGTTTCCAGACGCGATTTGAACCGCGCCGTGCGCGACGACAATTTCCAGCCGGTCGTTGATACGCTGAAACAAAACGCCGATGCCGGAAACGCCGTTGCAAAGCTGGCGTTGGCCGATGTTTATGTTTTGGGGCAGGGGATCAAAGCCGATCCGAAGCAGGCCGTGGCGATCTATTCCGAATTGGGCAAAAACAACGATCCGATCGCGTTTTACCGTTTGGCGCCGATGTATTGCGAAGGAAACGGCGTCGAACCGGATTTGATCGAATGCTACAAGTATATGCTGCTGGCGAAAAAATACGCCGATGAGGATTCTTTGCCGACCATAGCCGAAGCGTTGCAGATGCTGGATGAAAATCTGGACAAGGAAATTCGCGACGCGGGCAAAAAGCAAGCCGGCGTTTGGGGTGAAAAGACCGAACCGACAAAGGCGGAAAAGAAAAAGTTGTTCGGTTTGTTCGGCGGCGATTCCGATGACGGTGACGCCATGGACAAACCGGAAGACAAGAAAGAGGACGCAAAACCGGCTAAAAAAGAGGATAAAAAGGCCGATGGAAAATCAAAAGCCGCTGACGAAGACGATCTGTTCGCGGATCTGTAAGGGGGAATGATGGATCTGACTTTGGATTTGAAAGACGGTCGGTCTTTGTCCTGCCGCCGCGTGAAAGGGCGGTTGCCGTTGGATGTCGTTTTCATGCACGGCACGCTGTCGGATAAAAACGCGTCCAAATCTCTGTTTTTACAAGGCGTGTGCGAACGGCGCGGGTGGGGGTATGTCGCGTTTGATTTTATCGGACACGGAGAATCTTCGGGCCGTTACACGGATGGAACAATCGGCGTCTGGCGCGAAAACGCGTTGGAAATTATCGACCGGATAACGGAAAATCCCGTTGTTTTGGTTGGCAGTTCCATGGGCGGGTGGATCGCTTTGCTGACCGCCGTCGCGCGTCCTAAACGCGTCAAGGCCGTCGTCGGATTGGCCGCCGCCGCGGATTTCACGGTCGGTGTTTGGAATTCGTTTTCCGACGAGCAGAAAAAAGACGTGATGGAAAAAGGCGTTATTTACACGCCGAACGGTTGGACGGAGCAGGGCGATCCGTGGACGCGCGCTTTGTTCGAGGACGGCAAAAAGCATCTGGTTTTAAACGGGACGGATAGTCTGGACATCCGTTGTCCCGTCACATTGATCCATGGGGCGAAGGATGACTGCGTTCCGGTCGAAACGGCTTTTAAAACAATGGATGCGCTGAAAAGTGAAAACGTTAAAGTGATTGTTTTGAAAAACAGCGGTCACCGCCTGTCCGAACCGGATGAGCTGGCCGTTTTGGAAAACGAACTGAATATCCTGACCGGAGGGGTGTTATGAAAAAATGGTATGCCGAGGAATACGAATTTGAAATCGAAGTGACAGGGTTTCTGCGCGGCGATCATACGGAGCATTACTGCCGCAACGGCGAAGAAATCGGCGACGTTTACAAATGCACCTACGGCTGTCCGGTCAATCAGTGCGGGCAGGGGATTTGTTCAAAGGTGATGACCGTTCTGTTTCCCGTGATGGAAGCGGTCAGAAGCGGCGGCGATTTGGAAAACATCGGCGGAGAGGGCAAATACACGAAAACGGTCGTTTGTCCCGACGGATGCGTTGTTTTCAGGCTGACCGCCCGAAAAACGGGAAACGAAAACTTTTTCAAAGGCAAATTCGCGGGCGGCTGAAACAAGCCGCCTTTTGCTTATTTATAGACGGGATCCATGCGCAAACGGACGCGGCGGTTGCGTTGCCGGTTGTGGGCGATCGGTTCCCCGTTGGCGTCCCTGTTCGGATAGCGCGGCTGGATGTCGGCCAAACCGACGGCGCGCAGGCGGGTGGGGTCGATGCCGCTGCGGATCAGAAAGCGCGTGACGGCGGACGCGCGCGCCGACGACAGTTCCCAGTTCGACGGGAATTGCGGCGTGTTGATCGGGCTGTCGTCCGTGTGTCCCTGCACCTCGAAACGGAAGATTTTATAGCGCGGCGCGTTCAAAGTGGACGCCAAACGGCGCAAAACGGGAATGGCGGCCGCTTTCAGCGTTGCCGACCCCGCGTCGAAAAACGTGTCGGTTTCCAGATCCAGAACCAGCCCCAAATGGTCGCTGCCCAAAGAGGAAACGGTGTCCATGGACAGGACTTTCAAATCGTCGTCCAGATCGGCGCGCAGCAGGGTGATCGGCTGATCAACGGGTCTGTCCATAAATTCGCGCGTCATACCCGTGCGGATCTGCTCGAACATCACGGTGTCCATTTTCGACGCCGCCAGCAGCATCACGAAAAAGCACAGCAACAACGTGACGCAGTCGCCGTAAGTCCCTTGCCAGTCGTCGGTGTTGACCTCTTTTTTCTTCGGGGGTAAATCCATTTCCGGCCTCCGTCAGCGTTGCATATCGCGGTCGATCAGAAAATGCTGCGACGGGTCGATGAAAGCGTTCAGTTTGTCCTGAATGTAGCGGGGGCTTTTGCGTTCGGCCAGCAGGACAAGGCTTTCCGTGATCAGCAGGTTGCGGAACAGCTCTTCGTCATTGCGGGCGGACAGCTTGATGCCGGCCGGCAGATAGATCAGGCGGGCGGACATAACCCCGTAAAACGTCGTGATCAAAGCGACGGCCATACCCGTGCCGATTGACGCGGGATCCGCGCCCATGTTCCCCAGCATCACGACCAGACCGATCAGCGTGCCCGCCATGCCGAACGCGGGGGCGTATGCGCCGATGTTTGTCAAAATTTCTGCGGGCTTGCCGGATCGCTGATAAGAGCTGAAAGCGGATTCTTTTAAGATTTCGCGGACTTCCGCGCCGGTGTATCCGGAAATGACCAGCTCGACCCCGTATTTCAAAAACGGATCGTCATCGCCGACGGACGACATAGCGTCGTTTTCCAAACCTTGCAAACCGTTTTTCTGTGTGATGTATGCCCAACGCACGAAACGGCCGACCTCGTCCTTATATGAAACGGCGTCGATTTTCCGGTTTTTGAAAATGCCCAGCCAGTTTTTGTTCGCCGCGTGGACATCCGATCCCGAATACGCCATCAGCATGGAAAAGTACGGCCCGATGATGACCAGCAAAAAGCTGTTCAAATCCCAGAACATCAGCATGTCCGGCGTCGCCAGACGGATCGAGATGAACACAATCCCCCAGCCGAGGATCAGACCGAAAAGAGAACTTTTAGACATGGTTTATCCTTAGTCGATGCAAGCTTTCAGATAATATTTTTTACAGCGCGGCGGCGGAAAAATCAACGTTTAAAACGGGATGCCCCTTTTTTAATTTAAAGCGGCGAAAAAAACTTGGATTTTCGTCCGGCTTCGGTTATAAAGCTAAAAAGTTTTTTAAGGCCTATGGAAGGATCGGAAAACTGGTTTCGCTGCTGAAAAACAATCAAAGCGCCGTGCTGAAAATCACGCCGGACGGGCGGATTTTTTCGGCCAACGCCACCGCGCACCGGATGTTCGGTTATGACAATGACGAACTGAACGGTATGCGGGTCGCCGCCGTTTTGCCGGACGCCAACCATGTCGGTGCCGTTTTTGGCGCGCTGGGCGAAGTGTGCGGCGAAAACGTTCCGGCCAATACGACAGAGGCCGTCGGATTGCGCAAAAACGACACGGAATTTCCCGTCGAAGCAGTCGTCACCCCCTTTGACGGCGGTTACATCTGCCAGTTGCGCGATATTTCCAGACGCCAGATGTCCGAAAGCATGGACGCCATTTTGCACGCGACGCTACGCCGTGTTTTGCGCGGCCAGACGTACGAACAGTTCTGCTCTTTCCTGTGCGAAAAAATCGTCGAGCTGCTGGGGTGCCCCTTGGTGTGGATCGGACGAAAGGAAAAGGACGGTTCGATCGACGTTTGCGCCGTCGCCGGAAAGTTGGCCGCCGGATTTCCCGCAAAACCGATCCGGTGGGACGATTTGACGGAAACGTTCGGCCCGACGGGGCAGGCGATCCGTTCCAAGCGGACGTTCGTTGTCGAATTGGCCGACGACAAGATCGTTGACGCCGACGGCCGCGAACACATCCGGCAGATCATCGCGTTTCCGTTGGTGACGCACGACGGCGTTGACGGCGTTTTGGAAATCCATTCCGGATTGGGCAAGCTGGACAGCGTGACCATTCAGCGGATTGAAACGTTTTCCCTGCGCGTGGCCATGGCCATGCAGTTTGCCGCCGACCAGCAGAGTATGCGATTGCAGCGCGCCGCGTTGGAAATTTCCCCGAACGCGTTTGTCATTACGGACGAAACAGGTGCTGCTTTGTGGGTGAACAATGCCTTTTGCATTCAAAGCGGTTATCGGCGCGAAGAGATTTTGGGACACAAGCTGGTGCATCAGCGCACGGATTTCCAGAACGAGGCGTTCTATTCGGAAATGTGGAGCGTTCTGCGCGCGGGCAAAGGGTGGCGCGGTGAAATTGTCGAACGCCACAAATCGGGTTCCCTTTACACGGTGGACGAACGCATTTCCCCGATTTTAGATGCCAACGGCGATTTGGCCTATTGCGTGATCGTGCGCGACGACGTGACGGATCGCAAAAACGCCGAGGGGCGGATCATGCATCTGGCCAATTATGACCAGTTGACGGGGTTGCCCAACCGCCGTTTGTTCCACGAACAGCTGCGCCAGATTTTGCACCGCGCGGACAGCCGCGGAAAGAAAGCGGCTTTGATCTTTGCCGATTTGACGAATTTCAACCGCATCAACGATACGTTGGGACACGCGGCGGGCGACAATTTGTTGAAAACGGTCGCCGAGCGGCTGTTGAAAATGGCATCGCCGAAAGATTTCGTCGCGCGCATCGGCGGGGACGAGTTCACGATGATCGTCGAGGACGTGCCGAACACGGAAACCGCGGCGTTAAGCGCGCGAACGATGATTGAAACGATTTTGGCACCGATTTTTTTGGACGGAACCGAAGTCAACATCGGCGCGAATGTCGGCATTTCGATCTTTCCGGACGACGGGACGGAACCGGACAAGCTGGTCAATTTCGCCGATATGGCTTTGCGCACGGCCGCGCATTCCGCGCCGAACAGCTACTTTTTCTTTTCGCAGGAAATGAACGAGGAAACCGAAGATCGGCTGGCTTTGGAACGCGATTTGCGCAAAGGGTTGGTGCAAAACGAATTCGCCTTGTTTTTCCAGCCGCAGCTGGACGTTAAAACGGGCAAGGTCAACGCGGTCGAAGCGTTGGTGCGCTGGTTCCACCCGACGCGCGGCATGGTTTCGCCGGTGCGTTTCATCCCGATCGCCGAAGACACGGGGCTGATCATTCCGCTGGGCGATTGGATTTTAAAGGAAGCCCTGCGTTATATGAAGCTGTGGGATCAAATGGGATTGCCGGAAATTTCGGTCGCGGTCAATTTGTCCGCCATCCAGTTCCAGCAGGAGGATCTGGCCGGTTCCATTGAAAAGGTGTTGATCGACAGCGGCGTCGATCCGAAGCGGCTGGAATTGGAGTTGACGGAAAGCGTCGTCATGCAGGACGCGCGCAAGGCTGACAACATCCTGTCGCGCCTGTCCCGCATCGGGATAAAATTGGCGATCGACGATTTCGGCACGGGATATTCGTCGCTCAGCTATTTGAAGCGTTTTGCGGTGGACAGATTGAAAATCGACCAGTCTTTCGTGCGCGACATGACGCATAACTACGACGACGCGGAAATCGCGCAGGCCATTATCAATCTGGGGCATACGTTGGGCTTGGAAATCGTGTCCGAGGGCGTCGAAACCAAAGAACAGCTGGAATTGCTGAAAAAACAGGGATGCGATGTCATTCAGGGGTACTATATCAGCAAACCGATGCCGGCGGCGGATCTGCCCGATTTTTTGCGGGCGCAAAAAGAGTTTTAACCTGTTGAAACGAAAGGAAAACGGATGAAAGCACTGTTCACGGGACTGGTCGCGGCCGGTGTGTTGTTGTCGCAAAACGCGGTCGCTTTGGAAAAACAAGTCTTGCCGCAACCGCGCACGGACGGCGGTCTGCCGTTGATGCAGGCGTTGATGGCGCGCAAATCGACGCGTTCGTTTGCGGATCGGCCGATTGAACCGCAGGTGATGGCGGATATGTTGTGGGCGGCGTTTGGCATCAACCGTCCCGACGGCAAGCGTACCGCACCGACCGCGATGAACAAACAGGACATGGATATTTACGTTTTGAACAAGGACGGTGTGTTTTTGTATGACGCCGCGGCAAACGCTTTGATCCCCGTTTCGGACAAGGATTTGCGGAACATCAACGCCCAGCCGTTTGCGAAAAAAGCGCCCGTGACGTTGCTGTACGTCGCGCAAAACGGCAAGTTTGCCGGAATGCACGCGGGTTCGCTGTATCAGAACGTCGGGTTGTTCTGCGCTTCGGCCGGATTAAACAATGTCGTCCGCGGCGGCAAGGACAACGAAGAAATGACAAAGGCGTTGAATCTGCCCGACGGCAAACAGGTCATCGTGTCGCAGGTTGTCGGCTATCCCGAATAATCACAGGGGCAGGGACAGGCGCGTGAAACCGGTCGGCATTTCGGCATTCGCGTCAACGGCAAATCCGTTTTGTTCAAAAAACTTCCGCGCGGCGGCGTCGGTTTCAACCGTGACCGCCAATTCGCCGTACCCGTCGTTTCCGGCGCGGTCGCGGGCGTCGTCCAGCAACGCTTTGCCCAATCCTTTGCCGCGCGCGTTTTCGATGACGGCGATGTTCAGGATTTCGGCCGAACCGTCTTTCATATCCCGCAGGACATAGACGCCGACGACGCTTTCACCGTCAAAGGCGGCGAAGCAATGCCCCTTGTTCAGGCTTTTTTCGATTTTTTTAACGTCGGATTGCCCCTGCAGCAGCAGGCTGAGCGGGTAATTTTGAAAAATCTCTTTAATTTCCGGCGTGGTCATCTGATTTCCTTTCAAAAACGATAAAAAGAAAATACAATGTTTTAAAACAGATTCATAGGTGAAAAATGAAACCGTATCAACAAGGCGCGATAGACTACTTTTGCGGCGTGTACGCCGTCATCAACGCGTTCCGTCACGCCGCGCGGAGCAGGGCGGAGCTGTCTTATGTCGGCGGGTGCGCGTTTTACCAATATCTGATCAAGCGTTTGATCAAATTCGATCGGTTTGAAGAAGTCCTGAGCCACGGAACAGATGCGGAATTGTTGGAAAAACTGCTGAAAAAAGCCGACGGTTATGTCCGGCGCGCATACGGATTGAAAATCGACTTTTCTGCGCCGTTTGCCGATACGGACAAAGACGTTTTGACGGCCGTCGATGAAATCGGCAAGTTTTTAAAACAGGACGGCACGGCGTGGCTGCTGCGGATGAACAACAAAGCCTTGGGCGATCACTGGTCGGTCGCGACAACCGTTTATTCCAACGGCAAAGTCGCCCTGTTCGACAGTTACGGCGCGAAATCGTTTGACGCGAACAAAGCCGTTTGGACGCCGCCCGTCAAAGAAAAAGACAGAACACCCGACAATCCGTCGGGAATGCCGATCCCGCCCCGCGGCAAAACGATGCTGTTGAAAGAAGGGCAGTTCCTGATCGCCGTGTCGCCGGCGTGATAAAAAAAACTTGCTATTTGAACGGATAAAAACGTATCCTGATCATATGCGTGTGAATGAACATTCGCGCGCCAGTGCCTGAAAAAGAGGCGCGGAGCCTTAGAACAGCTCTTTGTCAAACCGACGTAGTGATACTGCGGCGTAACCGCTTGGCAAACAAGCGGAAGTGTATCCCCGATTTCCTTGCGTGGAACGGGGAGCTTTCGGCGTATGTCCAGAAGCGTACCCTGTATGCTTTAAAGGTCGAAAGGAATCACCGTTTGACATGATTGTTCTAACTCCCCGAGCCGCTTTTAAAAGGCGGTCTTTTTTTTTGCAAAAAAAGGGGGAAACAAGTATGAAAAAGCTTCTTTTAACACTGATGACGGTGTGTTTTTTATCCGCGTGTTCTTATACGCATATGCCGACAACAAATATGATAGCTTTGTCAGAAGTGGATTTTTCAAAACGAAGCATACGGGAAGGAGAAAGTTGCAGTTACCGCATTTTTTGGTTGTTCGGGCCTTTCGGTGACGCAAAATTTACTGAAGCAATCAGATACGCCGGTATCAGCAAGGTGGTGGGAATGGATGCCAATTACAAAAACTTTATCCTATTTCAAAAAGGCTGTATCAGAGTCTATGGTTACTGAAACGAAAAGAGCCGCCCTTTTAGGCGGCTCTTTAGCGTTTTGCAATAATTCCGTTTGACAGTTTAGCTTTCCTCGTCATTTTCCAAAACGGCGAGGACGACGGCGTTCGCGGCCGCGTCGGGGGAAAGGCTTTCGTCGATAATGTTTTTCAACCGCGCGGCGGGCAATCCAGTCATTTCCGTCAGGGCGGCGATAAATTCGTCGCGTTTCATGGTGGTTGAGGAAAAATTCCGCAAAACGAAGCGGTTGATTTGCCACAATTTGTTTTCAGCGTCCGAACGATTTTCTTTGAACATATAGATGTAAAGCTGGCCTGGGGCGTATTCTTCAACGGTATAGGGAACGGTCGGGCGGACAACCTCGGACAATGTTCCCAAAACCGTGGAAGCGGGCAATGAAACCGCATAAGACAAACACGTCCAAATCATCGTTGACATAAAAGGATTGTTGCCGTTGCAGCCGTGCGGAATAAAGTCGAAATCCCCTTTGGCCAGCAGGAAACGGTCAACGGGCGGATCGCCGAACGTCGTTGACATGGTCGTTTTTTGAATGGTTTTGCTTTGATACACCGTTATCGCGGCGGGAATATGCTCCGCCGCTTTTAAGGTCAACGTCAAAGGATTCCCGTCCTTTTTGATCAGGCGGGGCGTTTTCCCCTCCGGCGTTTCCGAATTGTTGACATAAATGTCCGCGGGAACGTTCGAGCTGATGTAAACGGATGTCGAACGCAGATTTTCCCGCGCGACGCATCCGGACAGAAGAAAGGAAAGAAAAAGCGCGCTCTTGTTCATTCGATCTCCGGTTTAATTTGCGTTTTTCCAAGCGTATCAAAAAAAGTCGGAAAAGGGAAGAGCGGCTCTTTTGTATTTCGCGGCCTCTACTTTTTCGGCAGTGTTTTTAAAGCGGACAGAAAATCGCGTTCAACGGAACTGAGCGTTTTTGCCTGATATTTTTTATACTCTTCGGTCGCTTTTTCAACGGCTTGATAATGCGAAACAGAGCCTGCGTCTTGCAACAACTGTTCGCCGCTCATGGTCAAAATGCGATCCAAATGCGCCGCCCAATCTTGCATCGTCATCGGTTGTTCTCGTTCCGCTTGCCGTTCGGCAAAATCCAAATACCCCGAAACGATTTGCCGCATTGCGCGCAATTCTTTTTCATTCAGGTAATTCTTGGCGATTAAAGCGTCCGTCAAATGCGGTCGGTTGCCTTTAAAGGTTGTTAATCCCATAAATTCTTTTTCAGCATCGGCACGGGTGTAAACGACTTCCGCCGCCGTTTGTCCGGAAACGGCGAAGTGGATTTTATTTTGAACCTTTTTGAAAAACTCAACCGAAACATCGGCACGCGGGTCGTAATCAATACTGGTGGCGTAAATATCCAATACCTGACGGTAAAATACTTTTTCGGACGCGCGGATGTCGCGGATGCGCTCGATCAGTTCTTGCCAATATCCGCCACCACCCAATTCTTTCAAGCGTTCGTCGTCCAACGTAAAACCTTTGACGATGTATTCTTTCAGCCGCTCTGTCGCCCATTTCCGGAATTGAACGCCGCGCCGCGATTTGACACGGTATCCGACGGAAATAATCATATCCAAATTGTAATGTTCCGTTTGATATGTTTTCCCGTCTGCGGCAGTTGTCGCAAATTTTGCGACAACTGAAGAGTCCAATTCTTCATTTAAAGCATTGTTGATATGTTTTCCGACGGTTTTTATATCGCGTTCAAATAAAGCCGCCATTTGTGCGCGCGTCAGCCAGACGGTTTCGTTGTCAAGCTTTACATCCAGTTTGATTTTTCCGTCATCCGTTTTGAAAAGAATCAAATTTTCTGTCATTTTTTATCAATCTGTAAGATGAAAACCCTTTATCAAGGTGTATCAAAAAACGCCCAAAGAGGAAAGGGGGAAAACGAAAAGAGCCGCTCTTTCGGGCGGCTCTTTGGCAATCGTTAAGGTCGATTATTTCAGCAACATTTTGAAGTCCACGACGACCGCGCGGTCTTTGGTGACCAAAACGGGGTTGCCGTCGATGGATTTGATTTCGGGGA